>Ga0105048_10000504_pt1 | contig 60478 bp, 51 predicted proteins | sample MAT05_FD_78382 | JGI IMG/M metagenome (GOLD analysis project Ga0105048, IMG submission 78382) | Freshwater microbial communities from Lake Fryxell liftoff mats and glacier meltwater in Antarctica - MAT-05 | ecosystem: Environmental > Aquatic > Freshwater > Ice > Liftoff microbial mat | place... | reverse complement strand
TGGAGCAATTGCCCTAGGTTGCACTATGCGGCTCGATCTGCGCGGCCCGCCGACCGGCGCTTCACCCGAGTGCGGGCGTCGACTCCCTGTTCAACCTCGAGCTCCATGTCCCGACATCGGAAGAATACCGTGGATCGGATCGTGTTCATCGAGCTTCGCCTCCGTCTCGGTGAATGCCGCCGGATCACCGATCCTTCACGGATTCGTACCGAGGATGCGCCGCACCTGATCGGCGTAGGGGCTCTTTGGGAATCGCGCGAGGAACGCGCCTCCGCGGGCGCGGGCCTCGGCGGTGCGACCCTGCCGCGCGAGCGCGTCGATCGCCAGGAGCTCACGCTCGGCCGTGAGCTGCCCGTCGCCAAAGCCTTCTCGGTGCGCGTCGAGCACCCGGAGTGACGCCGCCGGATCCCGGGAGATGCCGGCGCGGGCCTTCTCGAGCAGCTCGGCTTCACGGAGCAGCGTGTCAGCGTCGGTCGCGGGAGCCGCCGAATCGAGCGGCGCCGCGTGCCCGAGCGATCGAGGTTGGCCTCTGGCGATCGCGGTCGCGATCACAGGCGGAGTCGGCGCGGCGGGATCGTTCACCACCTCGGGCGTCGTCACCACCGCGGGGATCGGCGGCGCGAGATCGACGGCGCGGAGCCGATCCGCGGGCAGCCGCTGGAGCGGGGCCACGATCGCCGCGTGGCGATCGTGATCGAGGCTATACGCCGCGAGGCTGGCCACGCCGAGGCCGGCCACGACGGCGATCCCCTTCATCCAGGCCGCCCACGCGATGCCCGAGCCCAAGGCCGCGGGGACCTGCGCGACGCGCGCGGCGGTGCGGGCCCGCTCGGCGGCGCTCATCGCGCGCGGGAGCGGCGCGCGGCGCAAGAGATCGTCGAGGCCCCGGGGTGCGTCGCCGCCGCCCTGCTTCCATCGGACGGGATCGCTCATCGCCCACCTCGTCGCGCCGCAAACGCCTGCTCTTTTTCGAGCAGCTTCGCGATCTCTTTACGGGCCGCGTGCAGCCGCGAGTAGACCGTGCCCAGCGGCACCCCGACCATCGCGGCGATCTCGGCGCACGGCATCTCCTCGATCTCGAACATCACGAACACGGCTCTCCGGTCGAGGTCCATCCCGTCCAGCATCCGATCGAGGCGCGCCTGCGCCTGATGATCCGCGACCAGCTCTTCCGGGCTGCTCCCCGGATCCGTCAGCTCGTCAGCGAGGGGCTCGTGCCGCCCGCGATCGCGATCCGCCCGCCGCCGGTAGGTCGAGGCGACGCGGCGGCACACGGCGAAGATCCAGGTCGTGAGCGGGCACGCCCAGTCGAACGAGGCGATCCGCCGCTGGATCACGATGAAGACGTCCTGGAACGCGTCCTCGAGATCCGGCCGCGCGACGCCGAACCGCTGGAGCGTGATCCAGACAAAATCAGCGTGCTCGGCGTGGACGGCGGACAGGTCGACCGCCGTCTCGCCGGCCGGCGACAGCACCTCGTCGTCAAACGCACGCTCCACGCGAGGGTGAATGCGGCACCCCGTCGCATCCTTCACCAAAAGGCGACGCCGGCTCCCAGGAAGAGCGCTCCGGTCACCGGCGGCTGCTGGAAGATCGGTCGCGTCGCGAGGGCAGCACCGCGAGAGGGCGCTTTCGGCGCATTGCCGCCTGCGCTACGGGCTCTTCATGGCCGCTCGACGAACCCTCTCGCTCGCGCTCGCGCTCACGCTCCTGCCCGCGCTCGCCTTCGGTTGTGCAGGCGCCGCGTCTCCCCCGCCCGAGGCCAGCAGTCCGGAGACCACGCTTCCGGCGCCGACGAGCGCCGACAAGCCCGCGCCCCTCGCCTCCGAGCCGCCGGTGGTAAAGCCGGCCTCCGAGCCCAGGGCGGAGGTCGCGCCGGAGAAGCCCGCCGAGTCACAACCGGAGCCCGAGGCCATAGCGACGAAGAAGCCGTCAATTTCGTGCGAGCCCAAGGCCGGCTCGAAGCCCGCGAACGGGCCCAAGCTCGCGCTCTCCCTCGACCGCGCCAGGGTCGATCTCGAAGGCCACAAGCTCGAGGTCAAGCTCACGCGCGCGGCGTGCAAGGTGGAGCTCAAGGTCGTCGGCGAGTCGGGCAAGATCCTCGCGGAAGAGGCGCAGGCGTTCAACGGCGCGGCCGCCGGGACGACGCTCTCCGTCCGCTGGTCCCCGGCGCGCCCGGAGCCGGTGCTGCGGATCGAGGTCTGGGGCCACGACATCGATGGTAGCTTCATCGGTGTCGCGCTCTCGCCCTGGAGCGTGGCCCTCGCCCACGAGGAGGTCAATTTCGAGAATGACTCGGACGCGATCCGCCCGACCGAGGCGCCGAAGCTCGAGGCCAGCCTGGGAGAGATCAGCAAGATCCTCGACAAGGTGCAGGACAAGAAGCCCTCTCTGTTCATCAAGGGCCACACCGACACGGTGGGACCGCCGGAGCACAACCTCGATCTCTCGCGAAGGCGCGCGCGCTCCATCGCCACCTGGCTGCGCGGTCACGGGCTCAAGATCCCTGTCGCCTATGAAGGCTTTGGCGAGCTCACGCCGCTGGTGAAGACGCCCGACGAGACGGCGGAGCCCAGGAATCGACGGATTGACTACTTCCTCTCGTTCGATCCGCCGGGGCTGCCCACAGGCGCGGTGTCGTTCAGCTGGAAGAGCCTGTAAGAAGCGTACCCGGCGAAGAGAGAGAGGCTCTCGGATCCGGAGCGCGCACGCGCACGCGCACGATGACGGGAGACGGGAGACGGGAGAGGAGGGACGGCGGAGGGGGTATCGCCGGGGCAATGGGTCTTTCTTTGGATTGGCACACTGGGGTGGCACAGCGCGGGGGGCTGTCACGAGACTGACACTAATGTTCTCATTGACGTTCAGCGCTCCGTAGCTTACGTCGTTCGTGTCGAAACTCCTCACCTGGAGACTATTCATGAACTTTCGCACGCTCGCTTTTACTGCCCTCGTTGCCCTCGTTGCTCCGGCCTGTGCTGGCCAATCCCCGGATCTGGTCGATCCGGCGGAGGACACGGGGGTCGCCGCCTCCGCCGCGGCGGTCACCAAGCTCTACGCCTCGGAGGGCGATCTCGATCTGATCGTCGAAACGCTCGGCACCTTCGAGCAACGGGACGGCGTCCGCGCCCTCATCCTCCACGCCACGGCGAATCGCTACCTGGAGAGCGTGCTCAGCTTCGTCCCCGACGACGCCTTCGGCGAGGCGCACATCATCAGCGAGCGCCGGCTCGAGATCGTGCTCCACGAGGGCCACGAGCTCAACACTGTGCTCTCCGGCCTGCCGCTCTTCATCGCCGTCCACACCTTCACGGGCTCGCCCAACAGCTACACCGCGAAGATCGTGGTCGCCCCTCGGTTCTACGATTTCCGCGGCGCGACCGCGATCAACATCGAGGAAGAGGTAGAGCCGTTCTACGTCGTCAACGGCACCGACAACATCAGCTACCGCGGCGCGGTCAACGCGCTCGCCAGCTCGCTCACGGTCACGGCGCCCGACGGCGCGCCCGTGGTCACCCGCGTCGACGCCGACAGCTTCCGCCTCGACTGGTCGTACACGGCGCTGCACCAGGCCATCGATCCGCACACCGTGCCGATCAACTTCAGCGCCGCGCTCACCAGCGGCGTGACCGCGCAGAAGACGTCACGCCTCGTCGCGCGCGTGGTCGATCTCGCCCTCACCTCGGGCGACGCCTACGACGTGTGGCCCATGCCCGAGTGCCAGCCCGCGGCCTACACCTGCATTCATGCGCAGCCGGTGGGGACGACGGACTTCTCGTCCTGCGGCTCCTATCGCCAGGTCACGAGCTGCCTGTACGCGAGCGCTTGCGCCGTGTTCCCGCCCGCGCCCCTCTCGCTCACGGCCATCGACGACTCCTCGCTCGAGCCGGCGCGCGCCGCGTGGGACGCGGGATCGAACAACGGCGCCTGGCACGGGCTCGCCACGCTCGACGCCTTCAGCACGCCGGCGTGCCCCGCCTCGGCGGTGACGATTCAAGCGGTGATGGACCAGATCGCCCCCGCAGGCCAGGGTCAGCCGCCCGCCGGTGATTACGGCACCTTCACCGATCGCAGCGGCCTCGCGCAGAGCGTGTTCTTCTCCGCGAACTACTACGGTGACGGCGTGGCGCTGCTCGCGGCGATTGACGCCTTCGCCGACGGCGGCGCCGTCCAGGCCTGGCTCTCCGTGGAGCCGCTGTCCTGCCAGAACTGCCACGACTTCGGGGCGCATGCCGTGCTCTATTACCCGGCCACGCACAAGGTCGTCGTGCTCAACGGGCACTACGGCTACGACTCTTGATCCTGTACCCGGGGTTAAAACCCCGGGCTCCTGTTACAAAGTCCGCCGCAGCGGCGGACTCTCGTTATCGCTTCACCCTGCAAGTAGAGACAACTACGCCAGTCCCGAAGGGACTTCGTACTGTGGAGCCCGGGGTTAACCCCGGGCTCCTTGCTCATTGCGATCTCATTGCGATCACTTCGGGTTCTCTTTGTTGCAGTTCGAGGCTCGGTCCGCTTTGTTAGGCGCTCTTACTCGGACAGCGTCCGCGGAGAGCTAGAGCACCGAACGGGTTGAAATGGACCGAAAAGAGCCGGATTTTAACGCAAAGGCGCAGAGGCGCAGGGACGCAAAAAAGAAATCCGATTTTTTGCGCCTTTGCGTTGAAATCTGGGCATTTCAACCTGTTTGGTGCTCTAGCGGATCACGCTCGGCAGCCCGCCGTACTGCTTGTCGGCGAGCAAGGGCAGCTCGCCGCAGGCCGCGAGCCCGAGGTCGTGCTTCTCCTCGGGATCGGCGAGCACGTCGTAGCAGTGCCACTGGTTGTCCCACTCGCGGCCCTCGATCTTGAGCGAGCCTTGCATCACGCCCCAGTTGCGGAAGGCGCAGCCCCAGATGCCCGAGCAGTTGGAGAGCGCGAGCACCGGCGGCGCGGGGCGCGGGCGGAGCAGGCTCGATCCGACCATCGTCTTCCGGTACGGGGCGATCGTGGGCGCGTCGAGCAGGCCAAGCAGATCGAGGATCGTCGGCGTCACGTCGGTGTGGAAGACCGGCGTGTCGCGGAGCGCGGCGAGGGAGGCCTCTTCGTCGTGCGTGAGCGTCCCGGGGGGCGCGTCGATCCAGAAGGGGACGTGGATCTCTTCGTCGAGGATCGAGCCGGTGTGGCCGAGCTGCCCATGCTCGCGGAAGGCCTCGCCGTGATCCGAGGTGAAGACCAGGACGGTGCGGTCGCCGAAGGGGCTCTGCCGGACCATGCGGATCAGCTCGCCGATGCTCTTGTCCTGGCGGTGGACCGCGTTGCGATAGTAGTTGTGGTAGGCCTCGGTGTCGTCGGGCGCCTTGCTCTCCAGCGCGGGCTGGAAGGGCGCGTCGGCCGGATCGACGAGGTACGGAACGTGGGTGTTGCCGAAGTGGGCGACGCCGAAGAACGGCTCCTTGAGAGTGCCAATCTCGGCCTCGACCCGCTTGACGAGCAGGTCGTCCGAGGCGCCGAGATCGATGTCGGCGAGGGGGTCGAGATCGGTCGCGCCGCACTGCTTCGACGTGGGCAGGTCCTGCACGAAGAGGCGCGAGTTGGCGAAGAGCATGTGGTGGCTCGTCCAGTACGCGTCGTCGACGCCGGCCGCGCGGGCGTAGTCGAAGAGGAGCGGCGCCGAGTGGAGCGCCTCGCGCGAGGCCACCGGCTGGAGGCCCGACCAGAGCACGGCGAGCTCGATCGCCGTCGTCGAGGCGTTGGACCGCATCTGCAAGAGGGGCGCGCGGCCGGGGACGGCGGCGTTGGTCCGCGGCGCGTTGGGGCAGCTCTCCCGGTGGTCGGAGCAGCTCGCGTCGGCGCGCACGCTCTCCGTGAGGATGAAGAGCACGTTGCGCCGCGGCGTGGGCGCGCGATCGAGGACGGGGAGCTTGGGCGGCGAGCGCAGCCCCGGGCGCACCTGGGCGCCGGTGCGGACGCCGGTGAGCACCTTCATCAGGCCGCCGATGGCGTGGAAATAGATCACGTCGGGCGTCGAGGCCTGGACGGTGCGGTACGAGCACGGGATCAAGAACGCGGCGATGACGGCGAGCGGCGTGAGAAAGCGAGCGGCCTTCGACGCGTTCGATCGCTGTGGGCGCAGCAGGGTGCGGCCCAGCCAGACCATCGCCATGGCGAGGAGCAGCGGCGGCACGACCGAGATCAAGAAGTTCTTCCCGTCAGCCTTGAGCTGGCCGAGCAGGCTCGACGAGAACGACGTACCGAAGAGCGTCGCGTCGAGGTTGAGGTACGTCGAGTACTGGCGGTGGAAGTAGATCTGCACGCCGACGGCCAGCGCCGCGGAGAGGCAGAAGAACGTCGCCGCGATCCAGCGAAAGGCGCCGCGCTGCGCCGAGGCCGCGAAGAGGAGCAGGCCCCAGAGCACCGCGCTCTCGGCGATCGAGAACGAGTAGCTGACGAGGTACTTGAACGGCAGGCTCGCGAGGCGATCGCCGCGGATGCGCGCGTCGGTGAAGACGACGAGCACGATCGGGAGCGCGAGCAGCGCCCAGGCCCAGCGGCGCCGGAGGCGCGCGAGCGGGCGGAGGCGCGCGAGCGGGTGGAGGCGCGCGAGCGGGGTCGAAGCGGGTTCAGTCGTGGAGGATTCAGCGGGCACGGAGAAGCGCGCGAGCGTAGCCGAAGAAAGCGTCAAGTTGACGATCTGGCGACAGCCTGGCCGCGAATCCTTGACACGGGGGCGTCAGCGCGGAAAGCACCGCGGCGGATCCCCGTCAGCCAAGGAACAGAACTCCGGATGAGCGAGCCCTCCTCGACCCCCCCGTCCCAGGCCCACGCCCGGCTGGCCGCCGAGCTCGAGGCCGCCCTCGTGCGCGAGCTGCGGACGGCCTACAACGATGTCAACGCCGTGTTTTTCCGGCGCAAGCTCACGCCGCCCGCGATCGAGCTCTCCGACGTGGCCTCGCGGCTCGGGCGCTGGGTGAGCGATCTGCGCACGATCGAGATCGCGCGGACGCTGGTGCTCGAGCAGCCCTGGGGCGTGGTCCTCGAGGTGCTGAAGCACGAAATGGCGCACCAGTGGGTGTACGAGGCCCTGGGCATCACCGACGAGACGGCGCACGGCCCGGCGTTCCGCGAGGTCTGCGCGCGGCTGGGGATCGACCCCGGCGCCTCGGGGATGCCCGCGAGCGGGACGCGCGGCGGCGAAGAGGCGCGGGTGCTGGAGCGGATCGCGCGCCTCCTCGCCCTCGCCGAGAGCTCCAACGTCAACGAGGCCCAGGCCGCGATGAACGCCGCCCAGCGGCTGATGCTCAAGTACAACCTCGAGAGCGCCGCGACCCAGGCCCCGCGCGCCTACGGGTTCCGCCACCTCGGCAACGCCACCGGGCGCGTGAGCGAGAGCGAGCGGCTGCTCGGCTCGATCCTCGGCAAGCACTTCTTCGTCGAGGTGATCTGGGTCCCGGTCTACCGCCCGCTCGAAGGAAAACGCGGCAGCATGCTCGAGGTCTGCGGCACCCAGGCCAACCTGGAGATGGCGGCCTACGTCCACGCCTTCCTCACGCACTCCGCCGATCACCTCTGGCGCGAACACCAGCGGGCGAAGCGGATCCGCTCCAACAAAGATCGACGCACCTTCCTCGCCGGGGTGATGGCCGGCTTCATGGAGAAGCTCGAGCAGCAGCGGGTGGTCCACAAGGAAGAGGGCCTGGTGTGGCTCAAGGACGCGGACCTCGACGGCTTTTACCGGAAGCGGCACCCGCACATCCATCACATCCGGCTGGCCGGCAATCAGCGGACCGAGGCCCACACCCACGGTCGCGAGGCGGGGCGCAAGCTGGTGCTGCACAAGCCGGTGACGGGCGGGCCTTCAGGGACGGTGAAGCTGCTCTCGCGCTGAGCTCCGGAGGGGGGCGAAAGGCTGGCTTTCACCCCTCCTCCAGAGGTTCACCTCATTGCTTGACCAGGCGCACGAACGTGCCGTTGGAGTCGCGGATCAACAGCTCGGTGGGCTTGACGCAGAACTCACTCGCGTGCATCGACGTCGAGTCGACGAGGGTCGTGCCGGAGACCGTGTACTTGGTGCTCCCCCCGGGGTTGGTCGCCTTGTACGTGCAATCGCAGATCGTGCCGCTGACGGTGCAGTTTGCGCCGTTGCTCCCGTCGAAGATGGAGCAGGCGACGCAGCTCGACTCCACACTGAACGCGAAGTCGAAGTCGAAGGACGAGATCTGCCAGGTATTGCCCCCCGAGAACGTGTAGACGAGGCCATCCTCCGCGGCGGAGGTCCACTTGAATTTGCCTGTCACCGAGCTCTCGTCGGTGCACGCCTGAATCAACGAGGCTCCCGGGCCCGGGCAAACTTCGGTGAGCTTCCAGGCCCCGGTCGGATCGCCGCCGCACGCGGTGAAGGCGGCGTTGTTGGCCGCGCACAGCGCCGTGAAGGCGCTGTTGTCGCTGAAGACGATGGCATACTGGCTGAAGTGCGTGATCGGCGCGCTGACGGCGTCGCCGACCACCATGGAGCCCTCGAGAGGAGTCCAGGTCGTCCCGTCGAGGACCGCGAGCGTCAGCACCTGATCCGCGGCAGGAGTCAGGCCCGCTGTCTTGATCGACAGCGTGGCAGGCTTGGTGAGCTTGAGGCCGTCGGGTCCGAACGTATAGACGCTCGACTTCGCGCCGTTGCTGGCTGCGCCCACACCCAGCGTGATATCGGCGTCCGCCGCGAGGGCCCCGGCCGGGATCACCAGCGAGGTGCCGTCACGCCGTCGGCGGCGGTTTATGCGTGGACTTGGCAGCGGGCGCGGAGCCGCCGGTCCCGGTGTCTCTCGGCGAGCTGCTACAGGCCGCGGTCGGCAGCGCGAGACCGGCCAGCAAGAGGACACCAAATCGCGAAATATTCATCTCTGATTTCCCTTTCGAAAGAGGCGAACCTTTCAGGTTGCCCGTCCGTGCATCGCATTGTTATCATCGAATGCCGCGGTCGTCTCCGCTGACGGCGTCCCCCGGGGGGATCCTCAGGCCCGCGACGGCTACCTCTCCTCGTGATGGATCATCGTGAACGTCGAGAAGAGTTTGCTTTCGGCCTCCGTGGGCTCCGTCGGCTCTTCACGGGGCAGCTCGACATCAAAAGGTTGCTTGCCAGGGCCTGTCCTGCGTTGCCACATCGTGCCAAGGCTGAGCCCATACCTGACGTCGACCGAGTAATCATCCGTGCTCGTATGGTACTTCCCGTTGACGTTCACACCGTACGCCCCGCCCTTCGCCGCCGCGCTCACCTCCGTGAACTTGCGCAGAACGATGTTCTTCTGGACGAAGCCCTTGACCACCGAGAGATTGCACAGGTCCGGCTCCTTGAGGAGCTCGGCGTGTCCATCCATCCACGATTTGAACGCGGCCTTCCAGGTGATGTCCTTGTCGTCCACCCTGGCGCTCGCCTGATCGAAGAGGATCATGCTGTAGATGGTCTTTGCGTCGAGCGACGTCGAGAGATAGCTCAACAACGTGACGCTCGCCGCGCCGTCGTGCGTGACGATCTGCGAGACGCGCTTGACCGGAGAGCCGAGGATGGACCTCTCGTCGACCTTGTAATCACGGAGGGGGTCGAGCGAGAACACGGGGACGGGTCCATCCTTTGCGTTCCTGGTGCACACGCCGTCACGACCGCGAGTCACGACGACCTGACCGAGCAGCGCCTGCGGGTTCCCGTTGAACGTGTCATCGCTGATGTAGCACATGTCGTTCGCACCCACACCCACGCTTCTCCCGAGGCTCTCCGGCGTCGCCGGAGCAAGTGGCTCCAGCTGGACGTCGTCGCAGCTCACGAGAGCGACAGAAGCCACGAAGCCTACCAGCGCGGAAATTCTCTTGCTCATGTGTCATGCTCCTGGCATTCGTCGTGCTCTGGTATTCCGCTCAACCCTCTGATGCTCCGGGGCGCCGCACAGACCACCGCTTCTCGTACCCCTGGAGCATGGGCATCCTTCGGTGTTCATGGAGTCTGCGCTGGTGCCCTGCAAGGGGGTCAAACGCGTGGATCGCGAGGCGCCAAAAGGGAACCCTGCGCAAGGCTGTTCAGCTTGCAGAGAGGTGAGCGCCGGCGCGGCGAAGGAGGCGTCCCACGAGGGGTTGACACGAGCGGCGCGGCGCGTTCGGATCGGCCTGACCAATCCGATGGCCGACTACCTGGTGGGCGCGCGTTACATCTGCCTCTCTTGCCGGGAGCGCGGCCTTCACGCGTCCTGCGCTCGCTGCGGCGAGAGAGCGCTCGATCTCGCCGACGCCGCCGACCGATCGACGCTGTCCGCGCGCTGGTCGGGCGCGCGCCCCTTCGAAGCGGGCCTCGGCCTCTGGTCGCTGCGCAACCTGCGCCTGGCGAGCCGCCTCCGTCGCGCGACCGTGATCGCGACGGTCGTGATCATCGTCGGCGCCGGCACCGCGGCGACGCTCGATGGACGTTCCAAATCTCCCGGCGAAGTGGCCGCGATCCTGGCCGGCGTCGCGATCATGGGCGCCCTCTTCGCGCCGCCGCTCGGCCTCTTCTTTCTCGTGTACGCCAACGTGGTGCGCATCCTCGGGCTGATCGTCGAAATCATCTGGCCCCTCGCGGAGGCCGCAGCCTCCTTGATTCACAGCACCGTTCGCGCGCGCTTCGGCCTCGTCCGGACGCTGCTCTGGTGGATCGAGAGCGCCCTCCTTCCCCGGATCAGCCTCTCGTCTTTGCCGCCCTTCGCGGGCGCGGAGCAGAGTGGCACTCTGATCGAACCGCTGCGCCTCTCCCTCCTGATCGACGAGTCCGGCTGGATGTGGTGCGCTGACGGCGTCCTCTACTTCAACGAAGGGTGCCAGACCTACTCGAGGGAGGCCCAGGGCCAGTGCTCCTCGCTCGTCGCGGTCGACCCCAGCGCGCGCCAGGTCCTCTGGCGGACTCGGCCCCTCATCTCCAACGCCACCTTCCTCGTGGCCGATCGTTACCTGATCACCGGCTATGGCTTCACCGCCGAGCCGGACGCGCTCTGCATCGTGCGCCGGTCCGACGGCAAGGTCATGAGCCGGACGCCGATAAGCTCAGCCCACTCCACGCTCGAGCTCTCGCGCGACGGCGTCCTCACGGTCAGCGCCTACGGCAACCCTCTCGTTCGCTTTCTCGCCAAGGGCTTTGACGGAGAGAAACCTCAGCTGGTCGCGCTGCCCAAAGGCGGGCCGGCGCCGAAAGACAGCTCGCGGCTGGGCTTTTGAAGAGCGTGCTCTCGCGATCAGGGTTTACGCGTGCGCCGCGCGCTACTAAGGTGGCGGCATGCGGACTCATTACCTCCTCGTCGCTCTCCTCGCTTCCTGCGGCGGCCGGACCGACGTTCCAGCGATCGACCAATCGCCCGCGGCGGCTCTCCCGAGCGCGCTCTACGTCGCCGACGATGGATGCGCGAAGGAGGCCGCCGCGGAGACAGCAGCCACGGCGCTCAAGCCCGGTGAGAGCGGAGAGGAGATCGCGGTCGTCGAGATCGCCTATGCTGAGGAGTGCACGGGGCTCGGGGGGCAGTACATCCTCGCCCGCGAGGTCGACGGGTCCCGCTCGTTCTGGCTGGGAAATCACGGCTGCAACTTCCTGACTCCCGGCCTCGTGGGCAGCGCGACGACCTTCAGCGTCCTTCGATACCGCGCCACGGCGGCTCTCTTCACGATCCCCAGCGGGGTGTGCGTCAGCTTTCCCGGAGAGCCGGACGGGTTCTCGTCCGACTCTCGGGTCGAGGCTCTGGCGGTGTTCCCGACGCGCGAGGCGGCCAAGCTGTTCACCGAAGGCATCGAGTGAATCGTTGGGTTGACAACGCGATCGGGGCGAAGACCGCGGCAAAGCTGTTCCAATGAGGTGCTCAATTAGCCTCCTCGCGGGAGTGATTTCAACCTCGCCTGTGCTCCGCGCGAAGTGTAGAGTGCCGGCGCGATGCCGAGCTTCGAACACAACGGGCTGGTGGAGATGTTCCGCGAGAACCCCTCGATGGCGCTGCTCCTGCTGGAGCAAACCCTTCACCTCCCTATCCCGCCGCACACCTCCATCACGGTGGTCGAGGCGGCGCTCGATCAGCTCGTGCCCATCGAGTTCCGGGCCGATCTGGTCCTCGAGGTCAAGCAGGGCGAGCAGGTGGTCTTCGCGATCGTCCTCGAAGTGCAACTCGGCGAAGATCCCGACAAGAAGAGCACTTGGCCGGTCTACCTGACGGTCACCCGGGCGCGGCGACGGGGCTGCCCAGCGTGCGTGCTGGTGGTGGCGCCCAACGCGAAGGTGGCCGCATGGGCGGCGAAACCGATCGAGCTGGCCCTCCCCGGTGACACGATTCCGCCGCGGGTGCTGGGGCCGCTCGAGCTGCCGCTCGTGACAGATCCGGCCGAGGTGCGCCGGCAGCCCGAGGTCGCGGTGCTGTCGGCGATGGCCCACGGCAACGAGCCGAACGGGCTCAAGGTCGTGATGGCGGCGCTCGGAGGGCTCGCGGGCTTCGACGAGGCCACGGCGAAGGTGTACCGTGCGCTCATCTACGGAGCGCTCGGCGAGGCGCTTCGAAGGAAGGTGGATGAAATGGACCTGCAACGAGTCGGAGAGTTTGAAGAGCCGCCGTTCGTGCTGAAGCTCAAGGCGATTGGCGAAGCCAAGGGGTTGAAAGCAGCGCTCCTCAAGCTCATCGCGCGAATGGGCATCACGCTTGGGGAAGAAGAGCGGGCGCGGATCGAGGCGTGCGATGATCCGGCGGTGCTCGATCGGTGGGTCGACCATGCGATCGGGGCGAAGACGGCGGCGGATCTATTCCAGTAAGGGAGCGCGGCAGAGCCGGTCCAGCCGGGGGCGAGGTCGCGATCTGCCCCTTACCACCCTATGCCCCGCCGCCTTCATCCCCCGGCGGCTTACTAGTTCTGCTCGATATCGCGCGGATGCTCGACGCTACCCACCGCGGCGTCACGTACAGCCCGCACTACCCGGGGGAGCGCACGTTCCAGGTTGAGCGCTCTGGCGGAGGGCTCGGTGCCTTTCTCGGACGAGCTCCTCGCCGCCAGCGGCAAGGCCCTTCACCTGGGCCATCGATTCTGCGCCGAGTGCGGGCTCAAAGAAGGTCAAATGGCCTGGTTCGAGGAGGCGCTCGCCAGCGGTGTGCTCAACGACGAGGACCTCGATGCCCTGCTGGGCCTCGCCGCTCGGGAGGGCCGCCTTCCGGGGCTCGAGCAGCTCCGCGACCGGGGTGCCCCCATCGCGACCGCCGAGAGCTGCCCTCTTCAAGGGGCGCTTGGCCGCGGCCACGCGAAGGGCGCGGCCTGGCTCGTCCAGCACGGGGCCGAGGTCAAAGGGGGCGGCTTCCTTGGTACGCTCGACGATCCGGAGCTCGGTGAGCTGAGAATCACTACCTCCACCCTGGGACTCGCCACCAAGCTCGGTGACGCCGCGCTGGTGACCGAGCTCCTGGCGCGCGGCTGCGATCCGGCGGGCGATGACCTGGAGCGGGCGGAAGACTGGGTGGTCATCCCTCCCCTGGGATTGGCCTCGACCCCGGAGCTGGTCGCCCTGCTCTTGAAGGCAGGCGCGCGCGCCGACGAGGAGGCGATTGGCCCTCTTCTGGACGCCGATCGGGCCGACCTGGTGACCGCCGTACTTCCGGCGGTGCCCCCGGAGCTCCTCGGGCACTTCCTTGTCGTTGCGCTGAGCAATGGCAAGCACCGGGCCGCGGAGGCTCTGGTTCGCGCGGGAGCAAAGACCGACGAGCGGTTCACGAGCCAGATAGGAGAGCTGTCGCTCCTCGAAACTGCCATCTTCAAGAACGATGGCCCGCTGACCAGGGCTCTCCTCGAATCGGGCGTGGCCATCAAGCGACCCAAGCTCTTCCGGCCCCTCACGCCGGAGGTGCGCGAAGCGCTGGAAGAGTTCTCCGTACCGCTTCCCCCGCTCAAGGACCTCCATCATGCCGTGATGCCGGGCACCGCGGCCGACGTCAAGGCCGTGCTCGCCGGCGGAGCCAGCCCGCACAAGTGGGTTCGCTACCCGGTCGCCGCGATGGCCAAGTCGGTTCCTGTGCTGGGTGCCATCACCATGCGGCCGGATCAGCCGGAGATCGCGCTCGCGCTCCTCGAGGCTGGAGGAGATCCCTCGTTGGCCCTCTTCGCCGCGGTCCTGGCGGGAACGCTCGAGGTAGCGCAGGCGGCGGTGGCCAAAGGCGCAAAGCTCGATGGGGTGAGGCCAGATGGCATGACCCTGCTCGACCACGCCGCTCAGGAGGGGCACACCGAGGTCGCGCGGTGGCTCCTGGAGCAGGGCGCTCCGCTCGATGAAAAGGCGGCGGTCCTGGCGGTCCAGAGCGGCCAGCTCGAGACCGCCAGGCTGCTGCTGGAGCGGCACGCCGCGCCTGGTCCCGTCCTGAGCGCGCTTGCCACGCTGGGATTCCCCGCCGCGCTCGTCGAGCAGGCGGCCAACGTGGTTCGGATCCTCCACCAAGAGCTCGGGGGACACGGGGCCGCGCTCGAGGACTGGAGACGTCTGGTGCACGTCGCGGCCAGGCTCGGACACGCGGGTCTCCTTCAATCACTCGCGCGAGAGGGATCGCTCTCCGATTCTCATCTTGGCCTTCCGGAGATCGCGCGCGAGCGCCCGCTGCACACAGCCATTGACGGAGGCCACCAGGAGGCCGTCGAGGCGCTCCTGCGGTTGGGCGCCGATCCGACAGGCAAGCTCCTCGTCGCGCTGCGCGGAGCGCCCCAGCCCGGCGATCTGGTCCTGGACACGCTGGCTCGCGCGATGACCGACGTGCTCGGCGAGGTCCCGCCGGGATACACGGCCTTGCCAGCGCTTCACTTTGCCGGCATGCGAGGCAATGACGGGATCCTCCGAGCCCTCCTCGCCGCGGGAGCCGACCGGGATGCGCGCGACTCCCAAGGTGCCCGCGCCGGCGATCTCGCGCCGACAAGCACGCTCCGCGATCTCCTCCGCGGAGCATGACTGGTGCTGGTCCCTCATCCACCGCTCATCCCGCGGCCTGAGGCGCCGCAAAAGGGCAATTCGCATAGAAAGGTCATGGGCGTTGAGCCATTCGATACTAGGGTGAGCGAGCCGGCCTGAGTGGGCGTGGGCCTGGACTCGGGCGAGCACGGTTTCGCCACAAGCGGACGAGAGGCCGGTGGCGAGGAGGACCCGCAATTCCTCGTGGAGCTCGCGGATCACCTGTATCGCCGTCAATCCAGGGAACGCGGCGCCGCGCGCAGGCGCGCCCGCAGCTCGCGCGGGGCGCAGCCAAACCACCTCTGGCACGCGTGCGTGAAAGCGGTCGTGTCCGAGAAACCGAGCTTCAGCGCGGTCTCGGTCACCGTCGCCGTCGCGCCCTGAAGCAGGCTGCCGGCCTGCTCGCGGCGCGCCCCTTCGATGAGATGGCGGAAGCTCGCCCCTTCGAGGCTCAAGCGCCGCCGCAGCGTCCGATCGGTCGTTCCGAGCGCCCGAGCCACATGCGTGAGCGAGGGGACCCCTCCCTCGCCGCTCGACAGCTCGCGAACGATGTGATGCGACACCGCCTCGACGATCGAGCGAGGGGCGAGCTTCTCCGAGAGAGAGTCAGCGTTCTTGCACAGGTACTCCCAGAGCTTCGGGTTGGCGCCGAGAGGCACGTCGTCGAGGATTTCGCAATGGAACGAGAGTCCATCGTGCAGCGCCTCGGACCTCACCGGGCAACGAAAGAACGCGGCGTGCGTGGTGCGGATCGGCGGCGCGGCATGACGAAAGGTCGCTTCGATCGGATCCAGGTGGCGGCCCACGAGCTGGCGCAAGGAAACGAGGCACGGCGCCACTGCGGTCTCATTCGACATCCTGTGCCCCAGCGTGAGAGGCCGCAGGCGATACCAGCGCACGTGGACGCGATGCGCGGACTCCGTCACCTCCCATCGACCCGAGTCGGTGAGGAGCGGGCTGTAGCGGGTGGCCGAGCCGAGCGCCTGGCGGAGCGAGGGCGCCGTCATCATCGCGAAGCCGAGCATTCCCAGATCCTCGATTGTGGTCTTCTCGGCGACGCGGATTGGCAGCGAAGGGTCGTCGAGTGTCTTCCCCAGGTACGCCCACAGATCGAGCAGGCATTGATCTCGATGCGTCCCTCGGGATCGTCGACGGAGGCTCGCGAGAGGCGTGCGGCGCGCTGAATGGCGTCCTGCCGCACGCCGTCAAGCAGCCCCACTTCGATGACGCGCTTGACGGTGAGAGCGGTGGCGGTGAGCGGGGGCGAGCCATTGGCGCGCGCCATCCGCAGGTATCGTGCCAGCGGCTTGTCGATGGGAGCCGGCATCGCGGCCGGTGAGAGCCCCGCGACGCTGCCGTCGGTGCTGCTGATGCGCACGAGCGTGGCTTGCGCAAGCCCGCAACTCCCTCCCTGCCCCGCACAGCCCAGAGTCACCGCCGTGCCGTCGAGCGGCAACTTGCCGATCACCGCCTGTGACGCGGTGTCGAGCACGAAGGCGTCGCCGGCCGGGATCGGCGCTGATTCCGGGACGTGGAAGGCCATGTCGCCCCCGGGCAGGATGGCCACGGTGAGCTCGTCGCCGCCCGCGATTGGATCGTTCGAGTTGCCGGGGACGGGCCCCGCCCCGGCGACGACCGTGTAGGTCGCGGCGAATACTTCCGCGGTAGCCTTGGCGTTGACCACGACCGCCGTTGTGGCCGACGTGACGGCTACGATGGGGAACGCCCCGCTATTTCCACCGTTCCCCGAGCCGGTGACCCGCAGATAGCGCCCCACATCGGCCTTCGAGAACGCCGCGCCCACGACCGTGTACTCGGTCGCGCCCATCTGCCCCGGTGCCACGCTGGCTTGTCCGGATCCACTCGCCACCGGGTACACATAGCAAGTGCGACGGGGATCCGGTGGTGTGCCGGGTTTCGCGAGAGCTCGATTCGATTGATCATGGCAGAGCCTCCAAGCATGTGACCGAAGCACGTCCCGCATTACCGCGAGTCGACGCGATGAACACCTTGGTGCCTCGGCTCAGGATCGGCCTGGTTTCACCGGCCAGGAACTTGGTCGAAACGGACACGTCCGCATTCCGGGAGTGTCAGACCCCTCCGTGGAGCGAAGCCCCCAGGTCGGCCCTGGCCAAGCGCGCGGCGTGCGAGCGCGTGCTGGAGACGGTGACCTTCAAGCGGTGAGCCCGTTCATGGCAGAGCCCGGCGCGAGCCGGAGTAATGGATTGAATGGCGTGCTATCGTGCTCCGCATGGCCGACGCGTCCGGATCCCCCGCGGAGACGAGCCCACCCGGGCAAGCTGATTTCACTGTCCAGGCCTACGGCCCGGTCGCACGGGGGATCGCGGTGGTCCTTCGCCTCGCCGCCCTCCTCAACGTGCTTTACATCGCCGCGTTCATCGTCCGCGATATCGTGACTGGATCGCGGGGCGCGCCGCCGCTCGCCGTCGCCATGGGGCTCGCGGTGTTCTCCGGAGGGCCCTTTCTCCTCGCTCTCCTCGTCGGCGCTGCTGTCAAAGGCCGGCTCGCGATCGAGCCTGACAAGCTCGTGCTCACGCTCCGGCGCGAACGATTCGAGGTTCCCTTCGCCTCCATCCTGGCGATTCGGCCCCTTCGCCTGCCCCTGCCCGGCCCAGGGGTTCGGCTCGTCCTCGCCTCGAAGCGCTCTTTCGAGCGGCGCCTTGTGCTCTCGGATCCTGCGGCTCTGCTCTCTGCGCTCGAGGGAGAGCTCCCCTCGGCCAGGAGCGATCTCGCTCATCCGGCCATTCGCTTTGCCACGGCGCGCCGCACCCACGGACTGCGGCGCTGGCCTTATTTCGCCGTGAAATATGGGCTGGTGCCGCTGGCGTTTGCGATCGTCCTCTTCCGCCTGCACCAGTACATCATGTATGGTGGGGCCTTCGGGCAATATCACCTCTCCGGCCTGGGGCCGTACCTCCGCGCCTTCGGCCTACGATGGGCGGGCGTGGCCGGCGGGCTGATCGTCTATGCGGGCCTCGTTCGCTTCGCCGTGGAGGTGGTGTCGTTGGGCGGGACCTACCTCTTCGCCGCCCACGCCCGTGGGATCCGCCGCGCCGCGGAGGTCTTGGTCGATATCGCGTACTTCGTCGTTATTCCGATGTACGTCCTGGCGATGCTCCTCGGTTGACGAGGCGCGCACGGAGCCAGAAGGCGCGGGTCACGAGGAGCGCGGAGAGGGCGAGGAGCAGGGGTGCGAGCAAGAACCCGAAGGCGACCATCGGTGTCACGCGGTGCGGCCCGCGCAGGATCCGGTGAGCGAGCGTCTCCCGCGCGTCGAAGCGCGTCCGCGCGAGGATCTCGCCGTCGGGCGAGATGAAGGCTGAAATGCCGGAGTTGGTGGCGTGGACCTGCGGTAAGCGGGTCTCGATGCTGCGGAAGGCCGCGGAGATGAGGTGGAGCCGCGGGGCGCGCCCGTCGGGGAACCAGGAGTCGTTGGACAAGGTGAGGAGGAGATCGGCGCCCTTTGCCGCGGCCTCGGCGACGGGCCCAGGAAAGACCACATCGTAGCAAATCAGCGGCGCGACGAGCAGATCGTCACGCCCGGCTAAGCCGATGTGCACGACCTCCGCGCCCGGCCCCCGCTTCCAGCGGCCGGCCCAGGGCAAGGCGCTGCGCAGAGCCGCGGAGTCGAGGGCCTCAGGCACCCACTCGGTCAGCGGGAAGAGCATGTGTTTGCGGTACGAGGCCCGCTCGACCTTGCCATCCGATCCGGGCGTCAGGAAGAAGGCGGCGTTGTACTCGTCGTCCCCGGCGCCCTCGTAGGCTCCGAACACGAGCGGGACGCCGGTCTTCGCGACGTACGCGCCAATCTCCTCGTCGAAGGCCGCGCCGGCCTCGCTCTTGGGCGCGCCGAACGTCGTGGGGTAAACGGTCTCGGGCCACACGAGGAGATCAGGAGTGCTCCGCGCGCGGATCTCGTCGGAGAGGGCGAAATGCGTGTCGAGGACCGTGCGTACGGTCTCGTAGGCGCCCTTCTCGGCGCGGAGCTTGTCATAATTCGTGATGTTGGCCTGCACGATACCCACGGTGATCGCGGGCCTCTCGCCGCCTCGCGCGAGCGCCGCGAGCCGCGCTCGGCCATACCCGAGGAGGGCGAGGACCGCGGCAAACGCGAGGGCCGCGGGCAGGACTGCAGGCGAGATCCGGGCCCCTCGCGGGCGCGAGGCCAGGCGGAGGAGCGAGAGCGCGAGGCCCTCGTTGACGAGGATCAGCACGAAGGAGAGGCCGTGTACGCCCGCGAGATCGGCCGCCTGGCGCAGGTACAAGGACGGATGGAGGCCAAGCGCCAGGGTGTCGAAGAAGAGCTTCGGAAAGACGAGCTCCACGCCGACATAGGCCGCGGCAGCCGCGAGAGAGGCGACGAACGAGGCGGTGAGAGAGCCGGAGAGAGAGGCCTCCGGAGGAGCGGTGCGTCGGACGGCGAAGCGGACGAGAGCAAACACCAAGAATTGCGGCTGGAGCAGGGGCGCGAGCAGCAAAAAGAGGGGCCAGATAAGGAGCGATGAGGTGCCGACATAGGCCGCGACGGCCTCGGGGAACCAGGGAAAGACGAACGCGACGAAGGCCACGCTCATGAACAGGCCGGCGAGCGCCGCGTCGCGATAACGCAAAGCGCGCTCTTGCGCGACGAGCCACGGGACGAGCGCGATGAAGCAGAAGACGAAGGACAACCCCGCCGTGCGGCTCAACAGGTCAGAGAGAAAGGCCGAGGCCAGCGCGCCGAGCGACAGGACAATCATCCGATCGCGGAGGCGTTTGGCCTTCCACACCCGGCGCAGGCGCTTCGAGAGGGAAGGTGCGCTCATGGCTCTTTGTCCGCCGGCTTTTCTTCCTCGACGCCGGTCTGTCCGGGCTCCGCGTTCGTACTGGGGCCCTGTTCGTCGCGGTCGGCGTAGGCGTCCGTGGGGATCTCCAGCGTCTCGAAGGGCAAGCCTTCAGGCGCCCTCTCGGGCGGGACGACGCGATCGGGCGGGAGGGGGATCACGTGGCCTTCAGCGTCCACGAGCTCGTAATCGGGGTGGTAGACGAGAATCGCCTCGAGCATCTGGCCCTTGTCGGTCGACTGGTAATGACGCATGTAGCCCGGCGGCAGCGGGAAATCTTCAGGGACCTTCAAGCCCGGCTTGATTCGCTTGGTCCCGGGCGCAGGGAACGCCCCGATTCCCGTCTTCGACAGCGCCGTCACCTCGCCCCCCTTGAGGGGACTTCCTGTCTTCGGCTGTGCAGACGCAGTCCCCTCCACCGGGACGATCGCGCCCTTTTCTGGAGAATCGTCCGAGGGGTCATCGGGGCTGAGCACCGAAGAGCCCTCCTGCGCTTCGGCGCCGATCACGAGGGCTTTCGAGGATGCGGCCAGTCCCGGGGATCGCACGGCCACGCGTAACGTCAGGGCCTCTTTCGAGCGCACACGCGTGGACGCAGACGCGGACGCGGCAGGGAGGGAGCTCGAGGCCAGAGGCGGGGGGGTGTCGTGGCGCCATCGCCAGAGCAGGAAGGCGAGGAGACTCACCCCCACGAGGCCGAGAGCGAGGGTGCCAATCGGAAGACCGCCCCGCCGGAGCTCGACGCGGACGACCCCATCCCGGTCGACGGACCGTCGGGGACCTCCACGAGAAGGGCTGGCAGGGCGGTTCTTCGTCATGGCGTGTTCACGGCGCGGCCGGGCTGAAGAGCGTGTGCGCCCACCCCGCGCGCTCGTGGCCAAACTTGTTCCAGATCGGGTTCTTGCCGCCCACGATCTGGGTGCCCGAGTAGTCCGGCGCGCTCGTGCCCGTTCCCGTGCCGCCAAAGAGGCCCACGTAAAGGGTGGCGCCCGAGTACGTGGGGTGCGTGTCGTCGGAGAGGATGTAATCGACGCTGGTGCTCGCGGTGGAGAAATGGGTGTTCGCGTCGCGGATCGTCGCGCGGAGCGCCGAGATCCGCGCCACGTACGCGCTCTCGGTTTCACCGGCGACGTAGCGGAGCCCGTCGGTGTCGATCTTCCCGTCAGCGTTGGAGTCGTAGTCGGCGCCCATGTACTCCGCGAAGGCATCCACGCAGGCGAAGCCGTTCTTCGCGGCGAAGTCGCAGGCGCGCCAGTTGCTGCGCAGGAGGCGCGGGAACATGGCCTGCTGCCGGTTGACCGTCTGCCCCGTGGTCCCGTCCTTGCAGCTCGACAGCTGGTTGTCGGCGGCGTAGCCAGGATAGTAGAGGTTCATGATCATCTTCTTCTTCGTCGCCGCGTTCGCGTTGGCGTTGACGAACTGCATCGCGAGCTCCTGGTACTTGGTGCAGTCCGCGAGCGCCGTGTCGAGGACACCGTAGTTGCACGTGCCGGTCTGACCGGCGAAGGCGTCGCGCGCCTGCAAGAAGTCGTTGCCGCACATCTCGAAGGTGACGACGCGGGTGTTCGCCGTCTGCATGTACGACTTCTCGGCGACGATCTTGTTGTTGTAGATGTCGTCGGCCTTGGCGCCGGACTTCGTCCGCCTCATCACCTCGATGTCGGTGTTCCAGGAGCTCGACAGGTATTCACCCTGGACCCAGGAGGCGGCGCGCTTATCGACGTTCGACAGGCTGCCATTGTAGCCGGCGAAGATGGAGTCGCCGTAGGCAACAACCCTATATTTTGCCGTCGTGCCCGGACGATCGATGGTCCACGACGTATTCTGCGTGATCGTATTGGCCATCGCTTCGCGGGCTCCCACGAGGATCCCGAGCGAAAGAACGACCTGGGTGAGGCGCAGGGGAACAACCCCCGCCGAATGGGACATGGTGCGCATGAAGTTTCTCTCCTTGATGGTTCGCCGACACGTGGGAACGGGACACCACGCGACAGTTGCCATTGGAGGATGAAATCAATGGATTGTCAACTGCTGAAGTAATCTTGATTTCGTATGCCCGTATTGAGTCATGAGGCGACCATGACGCGGCGGGGCGGTATCAAACGGCCTCAAACGTCAACAGCAACGTTGACGCAGACACGGACAAACATTGTCCCAGGTCCGCTCGGGCACCGCTCTAAGGCTTCTTGGCGTTCCACTCCGCTTCGAGGCCGCGCGCCACCGTCTCGACCAGGCGCACCGTGTATTCGGTCAGGAGCGCGCGATACGCCTCGGTCCCCGGAGCCTCGGTGGGCCCGGCCTTGGGGACCGTGACCAGCACCAGCAGCTCATAGCGGCCGCGCGGGCTGGGGATCAGCGCTGTCTCTTCGGTGTCGCCCGCCTCGCCGGCCGCGCGCATGGCGTAGCCGGTGCGACCGCGGTCGAAGGTGAGATCCTTGAAGAGGGCGGATCTCCGCAGGATGTCTTTCTGGTCGTCGCTGATCGTCAGGCCGCGGTAGTGGCCGTCGAAGAGGATCAGCGTCACCGGCGCGAAGGTGTCGTCGTCCGCGGCGAGGGCGACGGACCAGACGACCTTGCCTTTCTGCGACCACTCCGGCCCGAGCTCGGACTCCGACAGCGTGAGCTTCAGGGGGTAGGAGAAGAGCGAGGCGACCGACTTCGCGGTGAACAAAGTCTTCGGCGGAGGGGCCTCGGTCGGATCACCGATCGGGGCTTCAGCCGGGGTCGGCGCGCGCGCGGCGCCGTGGCCGTGGCCGCCGCAGCCGGCGAGCGTGGCGAGGGCGGCGAGCGTCGAGAGCGCGGAGGCGGAGATCCATCGTCGTTTCACGGCGCGGGACCATAGCAAGGCGAGCGCGAGCGCGCTGACTTTGCGGCGGCGCGGTAGACGGATAACGTCCTCCGGAGCGTGGACGACCTCGACACTCCCCTCCCCTTCACGCCGGGAGATGCGCTGCCTCGCGTGCGCGCGACGACGTTCCCGCCGCGCTACCAGATCCACAAATACTGGGGGAAAAAGCCGGGCAACGTCGTCGCCGCGTACCTCGAGCAGTTCTCGGAGCCGGGCGCGCTGGTGCTCGATCTCTTCGCCGGCTCGGGCATCGTGCTGGCCGAGTCGTTGATCGCGGGGCGCCGCGGCGTGGCGATCGATCTCAACCCGATCGCCGGCTTGATCACCCGGGTAACGGTGGAAGGCGCGGACAAGGCGGCGTTCGCGGCCGAAGCGTCGCGGATCCAGGGCCGCGGGATTGCGCTCCGCCGCGAGCTCTACGGCGAGCGCTGCGCCCGCTGCGGAGGCGACGGGGATCTGATCTCCACGGCGTTCGAAGGGGAAATACCGCGGCGGATCACGCTGGATTGCGCGACCTGCGGGACCGTCACCCAGGCGCCGCGCGCGGACAAAAGGCGGCTCGACGGCGACGGGGGCGGGCTCCCCGAGGTGGGGGATTACCCCGACGGCGAGATCTACATCGGCTGGGAAATGCGCAAGCTCGCGCGACGGGGGCTGCGGCGCTGGAGCGAGCTCTTCACGCGGCGGAACCTCGTCGCCGTGGCCTTCTTGCGGCGCGAGATCGACAGCGTCGAGGACGCGCGGATCCGTCGGGCGCTGCTGGTCTCGTTCTCGGCCCACCTCGCGCAAGCGACGCGGATGATCGGTGATCCGTCGAGCCGCGGCGGCGGCCCGAGCTGGAAGCTCAACTGCTACTGGCTCCCGAAGACCTGGCTGGAGCTCAACCCGTTTCGTTACTTCGAGAACCGGATCCGACGCACGACGCACGGGCTCATCGACATGGCGCGGAGGCTCCCCCGGCCGATGCGCGAGGGCGAGGACTACCGGATCGTGACTGGCTCCTCGGAGCGCCTCGGCGAGATCGTGGCGGCGGGATCGGTCGGCTATGTGTTCACCGATCCTCCGTACGGCGGCGAAGGGATCCAGTACGGCGAGCTCTCGATGCTGTGGAACCTCTGGTGCGGCGCGCCGATCGAGCTCGCGCGCGAGGTCGCGTTCAACCCGGTGCAAGGGAAGAGCGAGGCCATGTATGCGCGTCGGTTGACGGAGTGCATGGCCGCGGCGCACACCGCGCTCGCGCCCGGCGGCTACGCGACGGTGACCTTCGCCAACAAGGATCCCGGCGTGTGGCGCGCGCTGCTCCAGGCCTGCAAGACGGCCGGGTTCGAGCTGCGCGGATCAGTCCCGATGAAGCCGTCGGCGCCGAACCTCACCAACATTCTCTCCGAGGCGGCCCCGAAGGCCGATCAGATCTTGAGCTTCAAGAAGCCTCCGGCGAGGCTGAGCCGCGCGCGTTGACGACGAGCCCGGCTGGCTCCGGAGCTCGCAATTGCCGTCCCTCCACCGCCGCGCTAGCTCTCCCGCCCAATGGCCGAGACAGCGCCCGCGCAGGACCCTTTTCAGATCTGTGGCACGACGATCGAGGGGAAATACCGCGTCGCCTCGGTGGTGGGGGACGGCGGGTTCGGGGTCGTTTACCGCGGCGTCCACATCGGCTTTGGCGAGCTGATCGCTATCAAGTGCTTGAAGCTGCCTCACGCGCTCCCGGAGACGGAGCGCGACGGCCTGTTAGAGCAGCTCCGCGAGGAGGGGCGGCTCCTCCATCGGCTTTCGAAGGCCACGAGCGGGATCGTGCAGGCGCTCGACGTCGGCGCGTTCGTCACGCCGGCGGGCCTGTGGGTTCCCTACCTGGTGCTGGAGTGGCTCGAAGGGCAGACGCTGGCCGAGCACCTCCAGGACCGCAAGAAGGCCGGGGCTCCGCCCTACACGATGGCCGAAGCGATCAAGCTGCTCGAGCCGGCCGCCCGCGCGCTCGCGGTGGCCCACCAGCACAAGATCGCGCACCGCGACGTCAAGCCGCCCAACCTGTTCGTCGTCGAGAGCGCGGGGCAGCGCACGGTGAAGGTGCTCGATTTCGGCATCGCCAAGGTGCTGGTCGACTACCCGAGCTTCACCTCGGCGCTGGAGGCGACCAAGGCCGGGCCGACGGCGTTCACGCCGCGCTATGGCGCGCCGGAGCAGTTCAACAAGCAGCGCGGGGCGACCGGGCCGTGGACCGACGTGTTCGCGCTGGCGCTGATCTTCGTCGAGCTGGTGACGGGGCAGAAGGCGCTCGACGGGGACGATCCGACGCAGCTCTACATCGCCTCGGCGGATCCGACGCTGCGACCGACGGCGCGGGCGCGGGGCGCCGAGGTGTCGGACGCGGTCGAGGCGGTGCTGAGCAAGGCGCTCTCCGTCGAGCCGCGGCAGCGCTACGTCGACGCGGGCGAGCTCTGGGACGCGCTGGTGACCGCGGCGGGCCTGGGCGGCGCGGTCAGCGGGCGGCCGACGAGCAGCGGCGCGCGCTCGCAGACGGCGATGCTCGCCGAGAACAGCGGGGAGATGGCCACGGGCGTATTCGCGCACCAGACCGGCCTCGACGTGGATCTGACGCCGGGCGCGCTGCCGCTCCAGGCGACGATGCCGGCGGAGTCGAGGGCGACCGTGCGCGACGCGACGCCCGTCGTGGTGAGGTCGTCGATCGCCGAGGCGAAGACCGCGATGGCGCCCGGCGTCGAGGTCCCGGCGTCGCGCGCCAAGAAGCTCGCGAAGGACGATCCGATGGCGGAGACGCCCCTGCCCGCGCGCCGCTCCGACGCGCCGGAGGAGGCCCGGGACGCGCTGGTCGCGAAGGCGGCGCCCGCAGAGACGTCGTCGAGCAAGCAAGGCGGTCGCCCGATCTGGCAGTGGATCGTGGGCGTGGTGATCGTCGGCGGCTTCGCGACCGCCTACGCGCTGACCGGCCCGAACAAGCCGGCGCACATCACGCTCCTGCCGTCGGCCCGGCCGAGCGCGAAGGCGCCCGTGACTCCGGTGCGCCCTCCCCCCAGCGCGAACGCGAGCGCGAGCGCGACGATCGCCCCGAGCGCCGCGCCGGTGCTGAGCGCGTCGGCCTTGGCTTCGGCTTCGGCCGCGCCGCTCACGCCGGTCCCCGTGCCCGACGACATGACGCTGATCCCCGCAGGCACGTTCACGTTCGGCGAGGGAAAAGACGCGCCCAAGATGACGATCTCCAGGCCCTTCTACCTCGATCGAACCGAGGTGACGGTGAAGGCCTACCAGGAGTGCGTGACCAAGCGCCAGTGCTCGGCCGCCGACCACGTGGCGATGACGTCCGAGGGCGCCGAGGCCGCCGCGACCGCCGCTGCGCGCGAGTTCGCCGAGGTGTGGACGAGCCGCTGCAACGCCGTGCGAAAGAAGCCCAACGATCCGATCAACTGCGTCGATTTCACCGGCGCGGAGAGCTACTGCCGCTCGCTCGGCCGCCGCCTCCCCACCGAGGCCGAGTGGGAGCTCGCCGCGCGCGGCGCCGAGGGCCGCGCTTACGCGTGGGGCGCCGAAGCGCCGGACTGCTTGCGCGCCTGCTACGACAGGAACGGGAGCTGCCTCGATCGAGGCGCCGCCGTGGTGACGACGTGCGGCCCTGGATCGCACGCGACCGATCGCACCCCCGAGGGCGTCTACGATCTCGGCGGCGGCGTGGCCGAGTGGGTCGCCGACGGGTTCACGACGCACCCCGCAGGCGGGATCGATCCCAAGGGCGATCCGACCGCGCCGCTGCGCGTGGTCCGCGGCGGGAGCTTCCTCGACGCCGAAGAGAAGATGCGCTCCACAACGCGAACCTTCGCCGCCCCGGTGATGGCCCACGTGACGACGGGCTTCCGCTGCGCCATGGACACCAGCCCGACGCGCTGAGCGGGAGCCTCAGCCGTCGCGGTACCCCAGCGTATCCTCGCGCGCCGCGAGGCACGCCTCGCTCCCCACGACGAAGGCCCGGCAGTTGTCCGGCCTGATCGTGTAGACGCCACACTTCTTGTCGCGGCCGAGGTGCTGGCATTTGCCCGTCTCGGCGAAGCGGAGCGTGATCCGCCCGTCGCGCGTGCGCTTGATGTAGGCGCGGCCGAGGAGCTCGGGGCGCCCGCCTTCGCGGAAGCGCTCGAGATCGGCCTCGTCGAGCACGACGTTGGACTCATGGCAGCAGGCGGCGCACTCGAGGCAGTCGAGGCGGATGACGCGGCTCGGGCCTTCGTGGACGCTGTCGCGATCGCACCAGTCGAGGACCGAGCCCTCGTAGTCGGGCTTGACCCGCGCGGTGGCGAGCCCCTTGGCCGGGCCGTCGACGATGCGGCGCCAGCGCTGCTGCTCGATCGCCAGGATCGACCAGAGCCCGAGCTCGGTGATCTTGCCCTTGGCGTCGACGCCGAGGATCATCTCGAGCGCCTCGTCGTCGCGGACGATCACCGCGTGCCCGCCGGCGCGGACGTGCGCCGCCGCCCGGGTCAAGTAGGCCGGCTTGAACCTTCGCCAGATCGGTCGTTCGACCTCGTACGCGCTCATTGCGGCGCATCTTCGCAGAGGGCGATGGGGCTGCCAACGAGGTCGACTCCGTCTGCTAAAGTAGAAGGATGTCGCGCGCGTCCGGGTCGGCCCAAGGCAAGAAGATCCTCGTGGTGAAGACGGGCGAGCCCGTCCCCAAGATCGCGGAGAAACGTGGCCAGTTCGCCGATCTGATCGCCGGCTCGATCGGCGCGACGTTCACCGGAGAGTACGCGGTGGTGGACGTGCGGACGGAGGATCCGCTGGACCTCGGTCGCGTTGCCGACGCGATCGTGATCACCGGCTCCGCGGCCAATGTGCCCACCCGCGAGGCGTGGATGCTCCGGACCGAGACCTGGCTGCGCGAGGTCGTCGCCGCGGGGACGCCGGTGTTCGGCATCTGCTTCGGCCACCAGATCCTCGCTCAGGCCCTCGGAGGCGAGGTCCAGAAGAACCCGCGGGGCCGCGAGATCGGGACGATCGCCGTCGAGCAGACAGTCGACGATCCCCTCTTTGATGGCCTGCCGGCGCGCTTCGCCGCCAACGTGACCCACATCGACACCGTGGTCCGCCTCCCGCCCGGCGCCGTGGGCCTCGCTCGGTCCCCGCTCGAGGACTACCACGCGATCCGCTTCACGCCGTCCTGCTACGGCGTGCAGTTCCACCCTGAAATCGACGCTGAAGTGATGCGCGGCTACATCGATACGCGGCGAGAAATCCTGGCTTCCGAGGGGTTCGACGTCGAGGCGATGCTGGCCTCGATCGGCGAGGGCGACCCCGGGAGAAGGACGCTGCAGAACTTCGTGCGGCAGTTCCTGTGATCGCCTGATTCCATCGGGGCGCGTCCTCCCGTCGCCTCCGCACATCGGCGCCAGAAATTCCGCCCAATCGGGTATCATCCCTGGCCGTGTTGCCAAGAGGAGAGCCCGTGACGTCGACCTACAAGAGCCGGGGCGGAGCGCGCTCGTGAGCGCACCCGTGGCCGAAGGCGATGTCCTCGCCGGGAAGTATCGGATCGAGCGCGTGCTCGGGCAGGGCGGCATGGGGGTCGTCGTCGCCGCGATGCACCTTCAGCTCAACCAGCGGGTGGCGATCAAGCTCCTGCTCGCGGGGGCGACGCCGGACATCGTGGAGCGCTTCCTCCGCGAGGCGCGCGCGGCGGTGCGGCTCAAGAGTCAGCACGTAGCGCGGGTGATCGACGTCGGCGCGCTGCCCGACGGCGCGCCCTACATGGTGATGGAGTACCTCGAGGGGAGCGATCTCTCCGGGGTCGTGCGCGGCACCGGCGCGCTCAGCGTCCACGACGCGGTCGAGTACCTCCTCCACGCGTGCGAGGCGATAAGCGAAGCCCACTCCATTGGCATCGTCCACCGCGATCTCAAGCCGGCGAACCTCTTCCTCACGCGCGCCGCCGACGGGACGGGCACGGTGAAGGTGCTCGATTTTGGCATCTCCAAGGTCGCGGGGGCCGAGGGCGAAGAAGACTCGGGGATGTCGCTGACGAAGACGTCGGCGGTGCTCGGCTCGCCCCTCTACATGTCGCCGGAGCAGATGAAGTCGGCGCGCTCGGCCGACGCGCGCTCGGACATCTGGTCGCTCGGCGCGATCCTCTACGAGCTGCTCACGGGCGGCGTGCCCTTCAACGCGATGACGTTCACCGAGCTCGTGCTGATGGTGAACATGGAGACGCCGCGATCGATCGCGACGATCCGGGGCGACGTGCCCCCGGAGCTCGACGCGGCGGTGCTCAAGTGCCTGGAAAAGAAGCCCGAGAACCGCTTCGCCAACGTGGCCGAGCTGGCCTGGGCGCTCGCGCCGTTCGCGCCGCTTCACGCGCAGGCCTCTGCGGATCGCGCTGGGCGCACGCTCGAGGCGGCGGGCCTCGCGAGCGCGGGGCCGCGCAGCCAGCGCCCGACCGGGAGCGGAGGCGGGGTCCAGACGCTCGCGACGAGCTCGATCACCGCGCTCGCGAGCTCCGCGGGCGCCGCGGAGCCACCGGCGCGCAAGCGGTGGATCCCGATCCTCGGCGCCGCGGCGGCGATCGTCGTCGGGGGCGCGGCGGCGTTCGTGGTGATGCAGAAGCACCCTGATTCCCCGGCCGCGGCGGATCCTCCGCGCGCCGTCACGATCGACTCCGCGCCGCTCGCGTCGAGCGCCGCGCCGCTCGCGTCGAGCGCCGCTCCAGTCGTGGTCGCGCCCGCCGTCACGCCCAGCGCGTCGGCGCCTGCGACGCCGAGCGCGGCGCCGAGCGCGTCCGCGGCGCCGGTGCGCGCGCCTCTGCAAGGGAGGCTCCCCACGCCCCCACCCCCGCCTCCGCCGCCTCCGCCCGCGGGCAAGAAGAACCCGCTCGACATTCAGATCAAGTAAAAGAAATCACCATGCGATCGAAGAGCAGCTCGCCCCTGGCCCGCCCCCGAACCGTCGCGGCTCTCCTCTGCGCCTTGGGCGCGCTCGGGGTCCACAGCGAGGCCGCGGCGCAGGCCAAGAAGCCGACCGCCGCCGCCGCGAAGACCGTCGCTCCCAAGCCCCTCTCGGAGACGCTGACGGGGCCGGCAAAGGCCGAGTACGAGGCCGGGAAGATTCTCTATCAAGACGGGGATCACAAGAACGCGCTGGTGAAATTCCAGCACGCTTACGAGATCTCCAATGACGCGCGCCTCCAGTGGAACCTCGCCGCGTGCGAGAAGAACCTGCGCCACTACACGCGCGTCCTCGCCGCCCTCGAGAAGTACCAGAAGGAAGGCGGCGCGCTCCTCACCGATCAGGACAAGCAAGACGCGGTCGACCTGACGGCGACGGTGCGCACGCTGGTGAGCTCGCTCAACGTGACGGCCAGCGAGGCGGGCGCCGAGGTCTTCGTCGACGACGAGAAGATCGGCACGACGCCCCTCCCCGGCCCGGTGCTGATCGACGTCGGCAGCCGCAAGATCCGGGTGAGCAAGCCGGGCTTCAAAGAGTTCGTGAAGGTCGAGGCGATCGCCGGGGCCGGCGACGTGAGCATCACGGCCGACCTGCCGAAGGAGATCCACCAGGGCCGCCTCGTGGTCGAGGCCGGCGCCAAGGACGCGATCTTCGTCGACGGCAAAGCCGTGGCCACGGGCAAGTGGGAGGGCGTGCTCCCGAGCGGCGGCCACTCGCTCCGCGTCACCGCGCCGGGCATGCTCCCGTACCAGTCCGAGGTGAACATCCAGGACGACAAGCTGCGGCGGATCCCGATCACGCTCGAAGAGCAAAAGGGCGGCGGCATCCCCACGAAGTGGCTCCTGATCGGCGGCGGCGCGATCGTGGTGATCGGCGGCGTGGTCGCGACGGTGATCCTGACGCGGCCGTCGGGTGACCCGGTGAACGGGACGATCGAGCCAGGCTTCATTCCGATCTCTTTCGGCGGCGGTGGCTTCAAATTCGGAGGCGGACGATGATTGACTTGAGGCGAGTGACGCGGGTGTCGCTGGGCGCGCTGGTGCTGGGCTTTTGCGTGGCGCCGTCGTGCACCGTGCTGCCCGCGAGCGAGACGATGGTGGTCCTGCAGACGGACCTCTCGCTCCCGAAGGACGTGGACAAGCTGACGATCGAGGTGCTCGTCCGCGGCGATCGACGTCACATCAACACCTTCGAAAAGCTCGGGGACCAGTCCTCGCTGCAGATCCCCGCGTCCCTCGGGGTCACGCTCGACGAGGGGACCGATCTCTCGACGCCGTTCACCTTCCGCGTGACGGCGTACCAGGGGCCCACGGCGCGCGTGCTGCGCGAGGTGGTCACCACCATCCCGAAGGATCGCCTGGTCGCGCTGCGGATGCCGATCCAGTGGCTCTGCTGGGACCAGGTGAAGGTGGACGAAGAGGGCAACGCCGCGACCAGCTGCCCCAACGAAAACGAGACGTGCATCGCCGGCACCTGCGTCGACAAGAACGTCGATCCCACGACGCTCGGGGACTTCTCGGCGAGCGAAGTCTTCGGCGGCGGCACCGGCACCAACAACGACGGCACGTGCTTCGACACCGCGTCCTGCTTCACCGGCAGCGTCGACGCGGCGGTGAACCTCGCCGACTGCACCATCGCCACGACCGAGGATGTGAACGTCGCGATCCGCGTGGACTCCGCGGGGATTTGCGGCTCGTCCGGCTGCTTCGTGCCGCTCGACGCCAGGAGCGAGTTCGGCTGGAAGGCCGGCGCGAGCGGGACGATCCAGCTCCCGAAGGCGGTGTGCGACCGCATCAGCAAGGGGACGGCCTCCGGCGTGTCGACCGCCAGCGCGTCGAGCACGTGCCCGCTCAAGACCGACGGGATCCCGGCCTGTGGCCCCTGGTCGTCGTCCGGAAAGGTCCCGACCGATCCCGCCGAGAGCGCGCCGGTGACGATCATCGCCAACCAGCTCAAGCCGGTGTCGCTCGCGGTCGGAGGCGGCCGCGTCTACTGGACGCTGAGCGGCTCGTTCGACAAGGCGGACGGCGCGGTGAAGTCGATCGCGATCACTGGCGGGAGCACCACGTTGATCCAGAGCAACCAGGCGTTCACGCGGGACATCGCGCTCAACCTCGATCCGGCCTCGGGCAAGGTGAAGAATGTCCTCTGGGCGAGCGCCGGCGTCGGGATGATGGGCGCCACGGTGATCGATCGCGATTTCTCCAACCTGACCAAGGTCCACGATCTCGCGCTCAAGCTCGACGTGACCCTGCAGGCGCCGGACGGCGTGGCCGCGAGCGGCAACGGCGTCGTCTTCACCGACTTCAGCGCCAACGCTGTCTACCGCTCCGACGAGTCGGGGCTGACGGTCCTGGCGTCGAAGGCCAACGGAACCGCGGCGAACAACCCGTACCGGATCGCCGCGGATCCCACGACGGCGTTCTGGACCAACGAGGGCACGCTGGGGCTCAACGACGGCTCGATCGCCCAGTGCAACTTGATGGATCCGCTGCCCGGCGCGCTCGTGGCGGGGCAGGACTTTCCGCGCAGCCTCGTGCTCGACCTCGATCCGAAGACGTCAGCGGCGACGGCGGTCTACTGGGCCAACTACGGCGCGTCGGGCGGCGCCACGTCGGAGAAGGTGATGATGGTGTCGCTCAGCGATCCGATGAAGATGACGACGCCGATCGCCGCCGGACACAAGCCTTACGGCCTCGCGCTCGACAAGGACAACGTCTACTGGACGAACCAGGGCGACAACACCGTGATGAAGGCGCCCAAGGCCGGCGGCGAAGCGCACAAGGTCGCGACGGGGCAGAGCAAGCCCGGCGCGATCGCGGTCGACGCGACCCACATCTACTGGATCAACGAAGGGGGCCAGGCACCGAACCTCGGCTCGATCATGCGGATCTCCAAGGCCGCCCCCGAGGCGAAATAGCCAATCAAGATCGCGGCTCGCACCGGCGAGCTCGATGAAAGAAGAAGGCGCGAAGGAGGCTCTCTCCTTCGCGCCTTTCTCTTTGCTTCGCGATCTCTCACAGAGCCTGTTGAACAAGCGTCGCGAGCGCCCCGAGGCTAGGGAGGCCGAGGGAGGCGTACTCTCGTACGCTGACCGAGGCCGACCGACGACTCGGGGCGCGCAGCAGCTTGTTCAACAGGCTCTCAGGCGCGCGGCTGACGACGACGCCGACCCAGCACGAGGACCAGACCGAAGAGCAGCCACGGTGCTCGGCTCTCCGAAGCGCCGACCGTGCTGCACCCGCAGCCGCCCGCGGGCGACACCGTACCGTCGCCCGCGTTGCCGCCGGTGCCCGCCCCGCTGGAGGGGCCGCTCGCCGTGCCGCCACCCGCGCCGGTGCCGGCGCTGCCGGTGCCCGCGCTGCCCGTGCCTGCGCTGCCCGTACCCGCGCTGCCCGTACCCGCGCTGCCGGTGCCCGCGCTGCCGGTGCCCGCGCTGCCGGTGCTCGCGCTGCCGGAGCTGGTGCTCGCGCTGCCGTCGCACGTCCCTCCGAGGCACGAGCCGCCGACGCCGCACGGGCTCCCGTCGGGCTTCGTGGACTTCACGCAGGCGCCGGTGTTCACGTCACAGGCCAGCACGATCGTTTCGCAGTCGGAGGCCAGCGGACACGGGACGTTCTTGATCTCGTTCGGGCAAACCCCCTTCATGCACGTCCCGCCGGTGTGACACGCGTCCGGTTCCGGGCAGGGCATCGCCGCTCCCGCAGTGCAGACGCCCCCCATGCAGCTGTCCGTCGTGCAGATGTCCCCGTCGTCGCACGACGCGCCGTTCTCCTTCGCCGGGTTGCTGCACGCGCCGAGCTTCTGATCGCACGTGCCCACGTCGTGACAGGTGTCCAGCGCGGCGCACACCACCGGGATACCGCCGCTGCATTTGCCCGCCGCGCAGGTGTCCGCCTGCGTGCAGCCGTTGCTGTCGTCGCACGCCGATCCATCGATCGCGATCGGGGTGGTGCAGGCGCCGGCCGCATCGCAGGCGCCCGCCGTGTGGCAGGCGTCGACCGCCGCGCACATCACCGCGCCTGCGCACACCCCCGCCGCGCAGGTGTCCGCCTGCGTGCAGGCCATCCCGTCGTCGCACGTGTTCCCCGTCAGCAGCGCGCAGGTCCCGTCCTTGACCCCGCCCGCGGCCACCGAGCACGCGTCGCAGGCGCCCGCGCTGCACGCCGTGGTGCAGCAGACGCCGTCGACGCAGTTGCCGCTGTTGCACTGGCCCGCCGTAGAGCAGACGGAGCCGTCAGGGAGCGGCGATCCGCACTTGTTGTTGAGGCAGAGGTTGCCCATCGTGCAGTCGGCGTTGCTCGTGCAGTTGGTCTTGCACGCGGCGCCCGTGCACACGTAAGGAGCGCAGTCCTGCGTCCCGTTCGAGGCGCACGTCCCGGTGCCGTTGCACGCCGAGCCCTTGTTCAGCGTGCTCCCGCTGCACGACGCGGCCGCGCAGGTGGTGCCGCTCGCAAAGAGCTGGCACGCGCCCGCGCCGTTGCACGAGCCGTTGGTGCCGCACGTCGCCGTGGCCTGCGCGGTGCACTCGTTGTCCGGATCCGTCGCGACGCCGACGCCGCTACAGGTGCCGTTGCTGCCGCCGCTCTTCGCCGCGCTGCAGGCCTGGCAGAGGCCGTTGCAGGCCGTGTTGCAGCAGAACCCGTCGACGCAGTTGCCGCTCGCGCACTGGTTGGCCGCGGTGCAGACAGCGCCGTTCATCTGCGGCGGGACGCACTTGCCAGCGACGCAGAAGTTGCCCGCCGTGCAGTCCGATGTGGCCGCGCACGTCGTCGGGCACGCCGCGCCGACGCAGAGGTAGGCGCCGCAGCTCTGCGTCCCACCGGCGACGCAGGTCCCGGCGCCGTTGCACGCAGAGGCGTTGTTCAGCGTGCTCCCGCTGCACGACGCGGCCACGCAGGCGGTGCCGTTCACGTAGAGCTGGCACTTGCCCGCGCCGTCGCACGAGCCGTTGGTCCCGCACGTCGACGTGGCCTGCGCGGCGCAGTCGTTGTCGGGATCGGTCGCGGCGATCACGCTCCCGCAGGTGCCGTTGGTGCCGCCGGTCTTGGCGGCGCTACACGCCTGGCAGAGGCCGCTGCAGGCCGTATTGCAGCAGAAGTTGTCGACGCAGAAGCCCGAGCTGCACTCGATGTTCTTGGTACACGTTGTGCCGTTGACCACCGAGTAGAGCGCGGCGAAGGTGCCGCCGCTGCCGCCTACCGCGAGGGCGAGGTTGTTGTTGAGCATCGTCAACGTGCCCTGGGTCCACGAGACGCTGAGCGGCGTCGTCGCCGTCCAGGTGTTGGTCGCGGGATCGTAGAGATCGACCGCGCTGGTGCTGCCTCCGACCACCAGCACCCTGCCGAGCGGCGTGTAGAGCGCTGCGACGGCCTCGCTGCGCGCGACGGCCATCGCGCCGCCCGACGACCACGTGCCCGCCGCCGGATCGTAGACCTCGGCGCTCGCCAGCGCGGCGCCGTTGTGGCCGCCGACGGCGAGGACCTTGCCGCTCGGGAGCAGGGCGATCGCGTGCAGCGCGCGCGCGGTGGTCATCGCGCCGGTGACGGTCCAGGTGGCCGTCGCGGGGTCGTAGAGCTCGGCGCTGTTGAAGTAGATCCCCTGGTTTTCGTCGCCGCCGGCGACGACGAGGACCTTGCCGGTCCCCAGCAGCACCGCCGCGTGGAACTCGCGGCCGACGGTCATCGATCCCGTCGCCTTGAACGTGTTGGTCGCGGGATCGTAGAGCTCGGCGACCGCGATGGAGGGGCCTTGCCAGCCGCCCGTGACGAGGACCTTCCCGTTCCCGAGCTTCGTCGCGGTGTGACGGAAGTGGGTCGTCGTCATGAGCGGCCCGGCGGTGAAGGAGTTCGTCGCCGGATCGTAGAGGCTCGTGCTGTTGAGTCTGCTGCCGTTGGCGCCGCCCGTGACGAGGACCTTGCCGCTATCGAGCAGCACCGCCGCGGCGTTGTAGCGCCCCACGGCCATGGTGTTGGCGGTGGCGGTCCAGGTGTTGGCGACCGGATCGTAGACCTCGGCGGTGGGATCCCCGTTGCTGGCTACGCCGCCCGCGACGAGGACCTTGCCGCTCTGGAGCAAGGTCGCGGTGCTCAAGGTGCGCGGTCCGATCATCGAAGACGTCGCGGTCCACGAGGGGTCGACGAGGACCGCCTCGCCGCCTCCGTCGACGGTGAGCTCGATCGTCGCGCCCCGCGCCGCGAGCTTCGCGCTCACGGGCCGCCCGCCCGCCGCGAACGCCGAGGGCGCGGTCACGCGCAAGCGCGGCACGCCGGCCTCGTCGTCGATGATGATCATCTCCCCCTGCTGATGCACGACGCCGCCTTCGATCGCCCAGGAGGCGACGACGTGGCCGGCCCGCGCGAGGCCCGCGTCGAGGAGCAGCCACTCCTCCACGCCCGCCTCGGTCGCAGCCCAGAACGACGTGCCGCCCGCGCGCGGATAAGCGACAGCGCCGCCGGCGAGCACGCCCTCACCCGAGACCTCGAGCTCACGGACCCGCACCTCGAAGTTGCTCCCCGGCGATCGGAGCCGGATCGGGCTCTGCGCCGACTGCGGCAGCGCCGCGCGGAGCGCGGTGTCGGCGCCGGGCGCGACCGCCGGTCCATCGGCGGCGCGTCGCGCGAAGCCCTCGTCCACCGCGACGAACACCTCGCGGCGATCGAGCACGTCGGCGGCCTGCTCCGGGAACGACTGCCGTAGCAGCTCTGCCGCAGGAGGCTCGGAACCCGCGCCGCAACCGGGAGCGACGGCGAAGAGGAGGAACAACGCGAGCAGCAGGATGCTCGGGAAAGCTCGGGCAAAACGCATGGACAAGGTCTCTCGCAGAGGATCAGCCAGCATCCAGCAGAGCGCCCCCCCAAAGCGGCTGTCAAGCACCCACACGCGCCCTCCTCGCGATCGAGGATCCCGAGGATCGCCCCGCCCCCGTCCGCCCCCGATCCCGACTCCCCGGCGCCTGCCCGCTGACTGGCGAGTCATCCCCGAAAGGACGCCTCGATTGGCCCATTGGCCCGTTGGTCAGCGCTTCGCCGCCGCCTTCTTCGCGGGCCTGGAGGTCTTTGCGGCGGGCGGCCGCGATGACGGCCTCGCCTCGGGCGGCGGCGCGATCCGCAGGTACCCCCCCTGCAGGAACGCGAAGAGCGCGTGGACGATCTCCTCGCGCGGCATCGCGTTCTCGGCGGTCACGTTCTCGAAGAGCAGCTCCTTCAGGGCCCCGAGCGTAAAGGTGGCGAAGAGCCGCGCGTCCCCGGGCGCCACGATCCCCAGCGCCTGCCCCTCGATCAGGCTCGCCTCGAGCATTGCCTTCGACCCGTCATAGAACGAGCGGATCGCCTGAACGAACGCCGGATCGAGCCCCGCTGCGTACGAGAAGAGGATCTTGGTCAGCGCCGGATCATCGAGGAGCGCCGCGACGATCGCCCGGATGTTGTGCTTGACCTGCGGTTCGACGTCCGACCGCGGATCGACCTTGAGGACCGCGGCGCCGATGCGCTGAAAGAGGGTGCCGACGAGCTCGACGAAGATCGAGCGTTTGTCCGCAAAATAAAGGTAAAACGTCCCCTTGGCGACCTGGGCGAGGGCGACGATGTCGTCGACCTTTGCGTCGTGGTAGCCCTTCGAGGAGAAGACCTCCCTTGCCGCGTGCAGCAGCTCTTGACGGCGCTCGGCCTTGCCCATCGCGCGAGGCTCTTACCATCGCCCATGCCGCTCCCGCCGAAATCCTCCAGGCATGCGCGCGCTTTGATCGAGCGCCCGGACAGAAGAAGAGAAGGAGTCGAGCATGAAAATGCTGACGCTGGGTCACTTCGCCTTCTTGATCCGCTCCGGGGAAGGGTGTACCCCTGGTCAACTGACTGGCCAGTCAGTCGTCGAGGACGATCCGGGGGGCAGGCCGCGAGCGCGCAACCCTTTGCATCGTAGTCGGTCGCTCCAGAGCCAAAATAGAGGGGTCTCCGAATGGGAACCATGAGCCAGAACGAGTCGAACGGCGCGAGCGCGGCGCCGGAGAAGATGAGCCGGGCCGTCGTGGTCGGGGTCGACGTGGGCTCGACGACCGTCAAGGCCGTCGTCCTCGATCCGAAGACGATGGAGATCCTCTGGAGCGACTACCAGCGCCACCAGACCAAGCAGCCCGAGAAGGTGCTGGAGCTCCTCCAGGTGATCGAGGCGGCCTTCCCCGACTCGCCCCGGGCCGAGTGGCGCGTCTTCATGACCGGCTCGGGCGCCGCGCCGTTGTGCGTCCCGCTCGGCGCCAAGTTCGTTCAAGAGGTCAACGCCGTCACGCTCGCCGTGGAGAACCTCCACCCCGACGTCGGCAGCGTGATCGAGCTCGGCGGCCAGGACGCGAAGATCATCATCTTCCACAAGGACGCGAAGACCGGCGACAAGACCGCCGCCCCGTCGATGAACGACAAGTGCGCGTCCGGCACCGGCGCCACCATCGACAAGTGCATGCTCAAGGTCGGTCTCCCCTCGGAAGAGGTCGTGAAGATCCACTTCGACGACACCAAGCTGCACCACGTCGCCGCCAAGTGCGGCGTCTTCGCCGAGACGGACATCGTCAACCTGATCAAGAACGGCATCCCCGCGACCGAGGTGCTCTGCTCGCTCGCCGACGCCATCGTCCTCCAGAACCTCAGCGTGCTCACCCGCGGCTCGACGCTGAAGCACAAGGTGCTGCTCCTCGGCGGGCCCAACACCTACCTGCCCTTCCTCCAGGAGTGCTGGCGCCTCCGCATCCCCCAGGTCTGGGCCGAGCGCGGCTACGACTGGCCCAAGGATCAGCCGATCGAAGAGACGGTATTCGTGCCCGACAACGCGCAGTACTACGCGGCCTTCGGGGCCTGCGTTTACGGGATGCGCGAGGCCGCGCACGTCGGGATCTACGCCGGCCAGAAGGGCCTGATCGAGTACATGACCAACGGCCGCAAGGCCCGCCTCGGCGAGACCGCCGGGCCTCCCCTCGCGAAGACGCCGGGCGAGATCACCGACTTCAAGAAGCTCTACGCGATCCCGAAGTTCGTCCCGCAGAAGCTCGCGGCCGGGCAGGTCGTGCGCGGCGTGATCGGCCTCGACGGCGGCTCGACTTCTTCCAAAGCCGTGCTCCTCGACGAGAGCGGCGAGATCGTCTGCAAGGCCTACCAGCTCTCCAAGGGCAACCCGATCCAGGACGCGAAAGAGCTGCTCGCCGAGATCCGCGGCTACGTGCAGAGCCAGGGCGCGACGCTCGACGTCATCGGCTTCGGCGGCACCGGCTATGCGGCCGACGTGCTCCAGGAGTGCATGCGCGCCGACGTCAACATCGTCGAGACCGTGGCCCACATGATGAGCGCGGTGAAGTTCTTCGGCGACGTCGACGTCATCTGCGACATCGGCGGCCAGGACATCAAGGTCCTGTTCATGAAGAACGGCGACATCGCCAACTTCCGCCTCTCGAACTCCTGCTCCGCCGGCAACGGGATGTTGCTCCAGGCGATGGCCGATCAGTTTGGGCTCAAAGTAACGGAGTACGCCGACACCGCCTTCGGCGCCGAGCTCGCCCCCAAGTTCAGCTACGGCTGCGCCGTCTTCCTCGACACCGACCGCGTCAACTTCCAGAAAGAGGGCTTCTCGAAGGAAGAGCTCCTCGCCGGCCTCGCCCAGGTGCTGCCGAAGAACGTCTGGCAGTACGTCGTGCAGATCCCCCGCCTCGCCGCGCTGGGCACCCGCTACGTCCTCCAGGGCGGGACGCAGTACAACCTCGCCGCCGTCAAGGCGCAGGTCGACTACATCAAGGAGCGCGTCCCCGGCGCCGAGGTCTTCGTCCACCCGCACACGGGCGAGGCCGGCGCGATCGGCGCCGCCTTCGAGACCCTCCGCGTGGTGAAGCGCAAGGGCAAGTCCACCTTCATCGGCATCGATGCGGCGATCGCCCTCGAGTACACGACCAAGAACGACGAAGAGACGGTCTGTCACTTCTGCCCCAACGAGTGCAAGCGCACCTTCATCGACACCACGCGCCCCGACGGGTCGACGAGCCGCTACATCTCCGGCTTCTCCTGCGAGAAGGGCACCGTGGAGAGCGAGGCGGCGATGCTGGCCCTCGTCGCCGATCGCAAGAAGATCGCCAAGCAGTTCCCCAACATCGTCGACTACGAGTCGAAGCTCGCCTTCCGCCACTTCTACGATCCCGCGCCGATGCCCTCCGCGGGCGCTCCGGTGAAGGACTTCATCGTCAAGAAGGGCTTCCTCGGCATCAAGCGCATCGAGACGTCACGGCCCTTCCGCCGCAGCGGCCCCGCGGTGGCAGAGCGCCTCCGCCGCGTGCGGATCGGCATCCCCCGCGTGCTCAACCTCTACTCGACGGCGCCGTACTTCCGGCACTACTTCGAGGCGCTCGGCATCCCCAAGCAGAACGTCGTCTTCAGCGACGCGACCAACGAGGAGATGTGGGTCGAGGGCGGGAAATACGGCTCGATCGACCCGTGCTTCCCCTCCAAGGTCGCGCAGGCGCACATCCACAACCTGCTCTTTCACCACCACTCCGAGGAGAAGAAGCTCAACTACATCTTCTTCCCGATCCTCACCCACGTGCCGAGCTTCGGCGAAGGCGTGATGGACAAGACGAGCTGCCCGATCGTGGCAGGCGTGCCTGACGTGATGAAGGCGGCCTTCACCAAGGAGGTCGACTTCTTCGCTCAGCGCGGCATCGAGTACCTCGATCCGGCGCTGACCTTCTCGGAGATGCTGCTGACGGCGCGCCGCATGTTCGAGTGCTGGGGCCCGCGCCTCGGCATCACCGAGGACGAGAGCGATCACGCGCACCGCGAGGCCGCGCGCGCGCTCGAGCAGTTCGAGGGCGATCTCCAGGAGAAGGGCCGCGCCATCCTCGAGACCGTGGAGGCCGAGAACCGCGTCGCCATCCTGATGGTCAGCCGGCCGTACCACTCGGATCCGGGCCTGAACCACGGCATCCCGGAGGAGTTCCAGGTGCTCGGCTACCCGGTCCTCTCGGTCCGCTCGATCCCGCGGGACATGGCCTACCTCTCTCGTTACTTCAAGGACGAGATCGAAAGCGGGCAGCACCCGCTCAACATCAACGACGTCTGGCCGGAGAACTACTCGGCCAACAGCGCGCAGAAGGTCTGGGCCGTGAAGTTCGCGTCCCGGCACCCCAACGTCGTGCTGCTCGACCTCTCGAGCTTCAAGTGCGGCCACGACGCGCCCACCTACGGCATCGTCGAGAGCATCGTCAGCGCCAGCGCGACGCCCTACGCCGCGCTCCACGACCTCGACGCCAACAAGCCGGGCGGCTCGATCAAGATCCGCGTCAAGACCTACGCCCACAGCCTCAAGCTCCACGAAGAGGCCCTGGAAGACGCGGCCAAGAAGCGCAGCCAGCTCGCCGTCAGCATCGACAAGAAGCGCCTCGAGCTCTTCGAGATGAAGAAAGAGCAGCTCGCCGCGCGCCAGATCACCGACCCGAAGCTCGAGCAGCAGATCGCCGAGCTGGGGGAGCGGCTCCGGAGCTACGTCGCTCCGGTAACGCCGCCGGAAGCCCCGAAGGGCCTCGTTCAGATCAAGAGGAAGCCGACCGACGCAAGCGTCACGTCCGCCGCCAGATAAGGGAAGGATCTCGCCATGACCATCGACCATTCTCTCGACAGCACCCCCAAAAAGCGGAGCCTTCCGCTCGTCTCCAGCAAGAAGATCGCGGACGACGTCGACATCGAAGCGGAGCTCCTGGCCTTTGAAGAGTCGGAGCGCGCGCGCCTCGGCATCAAGGCCGAGCGTCGCCAGTGGGTCGACAGCATGCTCAAGCCGGTGATGAAGAAGAGCGAGCGCGCCAACGTGACGCTCCTCATCAGCGGCCTCACCGCGGCGCAGGACTTCCTCACCGAGGGCGCCCTCCGCGGCCTCGGCTACAACGTCAATTACTTCGGGGTGAGCAACAACGAAGGCCTGCAGACGGGCAAGGAGTTCGGCAACCGCGGCCAGTGCAACCCGACGTATTTCACCGTCGGATCGCTGGTGAAGCACCTGATCGATCTCCGCGACAAAGACGGCATCCCCGCCGCGGACATCATCAAGAACTACGTCTTCGTCACGGCCGGCGCCTGCGGCCCCTGCCGCTTCGGGATGTACGTGACCGAGTACCGCAAGGCCCTGCGCGACGCGGGCTTCGACGGCTTCCGCGTCATGCTCTTCCAGCAGACCGGCGGCCTCTCGCAGGCCACCGGCGACGACGTCGGCCTGGAGATGAACCCCGCGTTCTTCATCGCGATCATCAAGGCCATCGTCTGCGGCGACGTGCTCAACGCCCTCGCCTACCGCGTGCGCCCCTACGAGGTCACGGCCGGCGCGACCAACCTCGCCGTCGAGAGCGCGAAGAAGACGCTCTACGCCGCGCTCTACGAGAAGACGAACATCTTCACGGCCCTCTACAAGGCCCGTCAGGCGATCGCCGCGGTCGAGGTCGACAAGCTCCGCCCCCGCGCCAAGACGTCGATCATCGGTGAGTTCTGGGCGATGACGACCGAGGGAGACGGCAACTACGCCCTCCAGCGGTTCCTCGAGAGCGAGGGCGCCGAGAACGACATCCAGCTCACGACGGCGTGGCTGCTCTACAACATCTGGGAGTGCGCCCGCGACACGCGCGAGCGCCGCGATCTCCGCGGCGCTGACGACAGCATCTACGGCCTCGCCCAGCTCGACGAGTTCGGCGTCGCCAAGCGCCTCGCCACGATGCGCCTCGCCGAGCTCGGCCTCCGCGTCGGCTTCCAGGCCTTCGCGCTGCCGCTCGGCCTCTTCGGCTACCACCTCCCCGACATGGACCAGGTCGCCGAGGTCGCGCACCAGTACTACTCCAACGATCTCCGCGGCGGCGAGGGCCACATGGAGGTCGGGAAGCTCATCGTCAACGTCGTCAACGCCAAGGCCCACGTGACCGTGAGCGTGAAGCCCTTCGGCTGCATGCCCTCCTCGGGCGTGTCCGACGGCGTCCAGTCGCTGATCACCTCGCGCTACCCCGGCACGATCTTCTGCGCCGTGGAGACGAGCGGCGACGGCGCGACCAACTTCTACTCTCGCGTGCAGATGTACATGTTCAAGGCGCGCATCGCCGCCGAGAGCGAGCTCCAGCGCGCGTACGAGAAGACGGGCCTCACCGAGCAGCAGGTGCGCGAGTTCCTCGCCAAGAACCCCAGGTTGGCGAGCCCGCTCCACCACGCGCCCCACACCGTGGCCGGCTCGGCGGCGAACCTCGTCTACGAGGTCGCCCCGCTGATCCAGCAGTCGGTGCTCGAGCGCGCCAAGACGCGGGCGACCTCGTTCGCGAAGGCGACGAGCGCCTTCGTGCAGGCGCTCCCCGTGCAGGCGACCAAGGTCGCGAAGACGGCGGCCGATCCCGAGCTCCACGATCGCCTCAAGCAGGACTGGCTCCTGATCCGCGACCTGGTCCAGGGCAAGGCGAAGGACCGCTTCGGGCCGCTGCTCGGCAAGCTCGCCGGCAAGGCCTACTTCGAGAACAACCCCGAGGTCACCACCACCACCTACGAGCCGATCGCGGCCGAGTAGGTCTCCGGTCTCCAGTCTCCGATCAAGCGCGCCGGCTCCTTTAACGGGGGCCGGCGCGCTCGTCTCTGCGGTCCCATCCCCGTCCTCGTCCCCGCCGCAGGACTATCGACAGAGCTTCACGACTAGGCTAAGAGCGGCTCGACTTTTCCTGCCGCCCCGCTCCCCCTGCACCTCCTTCGCGTGTTTTTCCGCGCATCGGCCGGTGAATCGGGGCGGTCTGGCGGGCGCCCGCTCGACCCCGAGGGGCGCCTTTTCAACGAATTGGGCCGCCGAATCGGAATCCAGTAGGGTCCGGCGAGCCATTGCGAAGCCCACGGGCGTCTAGGTGTGGCGCGAACGTGTCGACCTCGACGTCGCCAGCAAAAGTCCGCCATCCACGCGGGCGAATTACCCCACGGAGAGTTTACGCATGAACAACAGGCGCTTGTCGTACGGACTTCTGCTCGCCCTCTCTACCGTTTTCGTGGCCGCCTGCGGCGATCCCGTCACCCCCGAGGTGCCGCCGCAGCCGTCGGCGATGCCGACCGACGTCCCCGCGGCCCCGCCGTCGGCGATGCCGGAAGTCGCGCCCACCCCGACCGCGGCCGTCTCGGCGGATCCCGCGCCCGCTGCCGCTCCGGCCAAGGCCGCCAAGGAGAAGTGGGTTGGCAAGTTTGCCCAGGATTTCCAGGGTGAAGTGAAGGACGCCTTCGAGGCCGACGCGAAGAAGAAGTTCGCGAAGGAGAAGGACACCAAGAAGCACGACGACGCGATGAAGAAGGTCGTCGACGCGCTCGCGCTCAACACGATCGAGAACACGGCCGACACCCACACCTTCACGCAGAAGGGCAAGGTCGTGCACAAGATCAAGTTCGAGGTCTCCGGCAAGGACGACCCGAGCATGCTCACGATCAAGCTCGGCAAGGACGAGGCGACCAAGAAGGACCTCAAGGGCCTCGAGGTCGCGATCACCTTCACGGACGACAACACCTTCAGCATGAAGGACCCGACCGCGAAGGATCCCAAGAAGGCGCAGACCTTCTTCTTCAAGCGCCAGTAATCCCGGCGAGCCTCTCTCCTCAAGGCCCTCATGCGGCCTCACGAGGCAGAGAGGCTCTCTCGCGGCGAGGTCCAAGTGCGGCCTCTCCCGCGGAGTGATCTGGAATGGCCGACGCGGGGCAGTGGGCGTCAAGTCCCCGCGTCATCGCGCGACTCTCCTGGAGCGAAGCTCAGTGGCCCCGTGGCAGGCCGTTGCCGCTGACGCCTCGCTCCTCCCTCCTCCCAGCTCCCACGTACGAAAACCACGTAATTCGCCGCTGTGGAGCGGGCTCTCTGCCTTGACCGGCAGCGACAAGCCTGCAAGCGTAGCCGCGTGTCCGACCCCAGCGAAACCCCGCCGCAGCGAGGCGCCCGGGTGCGCGTCGGTGTCGCATTGACCAGCGCCGCGACCCGCGAGCATGTCGATACGTTCTGCCGCGCGCTCGCCGCGGCCACCGGGCTCGACGTCACCGGGATTGGCCTCTGGCATTACCACCGTCTCCTCGAAGCGATGGAGATGGGCGACGTCGACATCGCCTGGCTCCCGCCGATCCCCGCGGCGCAGGCGGCCTTCGACGGGCGCGCGACCCCGCTCGCCGTGCCAGTGCGAGGCGGGGTGTCGTCGTACTCGACAGCGCTCTTCGTCCGCGAGAGCTCACGGGTCCGCTCTCCCACTGATCTCGTGCACGCCCGCGCCGCCTGGGTCGATCGTCAGAGCCTCTCCGGTTACCTGTTGATCCGCGCCCACCTGCGCGGTCTCGGGGTCGTGCCCGAACACAGCTTCGCCAACGAGCGCTTCCTCGGCTCGCACGAGGCCGTGGTGCGGGCCGTGCTCGACGACACCGCCGACGTGGGCGCGACCTTCATCCACCTCGACGAGCGCCCCGGGCGCCGCAACCCGCGGATCCTGCGCGCCGGCTGGGGCGAAGCCACCGTGCGGGTGATCGCGCAGGCGGGGCCCATCCCCTCCGACGTGATGGCCGCGAGCGCGCGGCTGGGCGCGGCCGAGGCGCAGCTGGTGCAAGACGCCTTGGTGCAAGGGCAGCATCCCGCGCTCCGCGCCGCGTCGATGGCGCTGACAGGGGCAGAGATCTTTGCGGCCCCCATCCCCGCGCATTTGCAGGCGCTGGCGCTCTTGCTCCCGCGGCTCGACGAGCGGGCGCAGCCGCGCGCGAGCATCTGGCCGAAGGGCTGACTCGAGCCCATCCCTACAGAGAGGTTGCGGGCGCCCGAAGATCGTTTGGGCTGCAACGATCGGTGACGCCCGAAGATCGTTTGGGCTGCAACGATCGGTGACGCCCGAAGATCGTTTGGGCTGCAACGATCGGTGACGCCGGTCAGCGCGTCGACTGCTCGACGCCGCGGATGGCTTGCTCGAGAGCGGGCTCCTCGATCAGGCCGACGCGGCGATAAACTTCGCGGCCTTCGCGGTCGAGGATCACGATGCTCGGGACGTGGTGGAGGCCGGCGAAGGCGCCCTCGCCGGCGATGGTGGCGGAGTCCGCGAGGGCCACCGGGTACGGGAGGGCGAGGGAGGACGTGAAGGCCTCGACGAGCGGGCGGTTCTCCGGGGCCTCGAGGATCAGCGCGGCGGCGTTGAGGCGCGGCGTGTGGCGGCGGGCGATCGACGAGAGGAACCGGGCCTCGGCCTGCGAGGGGAAGTCATACGTCGTCAGGAAGGCGAGGACGGTGATGCGGCCGCGCAGGGACTCGCTCGTGAGCGGCTTCCCGTCGAGGGCCTCGAAGGTGAACTGGAGGGCCGGGCCCGACGGGGTGATCGCGACCGCAGGATCGTGGGCGGCCTCGGGCGGCGGGGAGCACGCGACGAGCGCGAGCGCGACCGCCAGCGCGACGAGCGGGCGCCGCGCCGTCAAGGCAGCGGCTCCTCTTCGACGTGAGCGTCGAAGAGGTTCGCAAAAAGGTGGAGGGATCGCGGGAGGTCCGTGCCCTTGCGGCGCTGCGCGAGCACGGCCAGCGCGAGCTCTTCGATCACCGGGTTGAGCGGCGTGACCTCGAGGCGAACACCGTCGACGAAGGCTCCGTCGCGCGGGGCGTCCTGCTCGACGAGGATCGGATCGTGGCGGACCCAGTCGAAGCCTTCATCGGAGACGAAGCGACACCAGAGGACGCGGACGAAGCGGAGGTAGAGCGGGCTCACCAGCGCCACGAGGCGGGATCCGTCGGCGGCGATGCCCCGCAGAGCGCGGATGCCGCCCCCGATGATCGGGCCGTCAGGATCGTCGCTGATCGCCGCCTCGATGCGCTCGCGGCGCCCGGGATCGGCCTCGACCGACAGGAGCGGGGCGTAGATCGCGATCAACGGAACGTCGAGCTTGGGGCCGTCCTCGTGGAGGGCGTCGAGCCAGGCGTCACGCCCCTCGGGCGCGAGCTCGCCGTACACGTGCGCGGCGGCGATCGCGGCCTCGGCGTCGGTGGCGAGGGCGCCGAGCCACTCGCGCCACGCCGCAAGGAAGCGCGGCTCGACCATCGGGAGCGATCGCGCGACGTCGAGCACCGCAGGAGGCACCGGCGTCCCGGGGAGGCCGAGAGAACCACCGCGCTCCAGGAGACCGGGCTCGGTGGGATCGTCTTCGTTACGCCGCTGCGATTCCACCATGGTCCCCCTCCTCCTGGCGCGAATCGACTGGAGCCGCCGCGCCTTCGCCGTCGGCGGGCAGGATGATGGTACCGACCCGCGCGCCGATCTCGGCCTCGAGGTCGGCGAGGAGCTCGCGCATCTCGGCCCAGCGGCTCGCCGGGGCCACGATCGTCAGCTCCCCGCCGCGCTCGGCGAAGAGGGCGCCGAGCCCTTCGCTCGCCTCGAGCAGGCCCTTGACAAAGACGACGTCGGGCGCGCTCACGCTCAGCTCGCACGCGACCATGCCGGCCCGCATCAGCTCAATCGGGAGCGGGGTCTTGGTGCGAGCGCGCAGCGTTGTTGCAGCGCCGACGGTCCGTTGCGGATCCGACATGGGGGGATCCACCTAAGCACCGCTCGCTGTAGGGATCCAGGGCTGGCGGGCGAGGCGTGCTCGCGGCGGGGCGTCAGGCTTCGATCATGCCGGTGCGGACCGCGATCCGCGTCAGCTCCACAGCGCTCTTGCAGCCGAGCTTGGTGTAGATGCGGACCCGATGGGTCTCCACCGTCTTCGGGCTGATCGTCAGGCGGGCGGCGGCCTCCCGCGTCGAGACGCCCATGGCGAGCAGGCGGAGGACCTGACGCTCGCGCGTCGTCAACGCGTCGAGCGCGCCTGATCCCTGTCCGGAAGGTTTGCGCATCGCGCGCACCACGGCGCCGGCGATCCGCGCGCTCAAGGCCGCTCCGCCCGCGGCGCTGCGGCGGATCCCGTCGAGCACCTCGTCCATCTTCGACGTCTTCACGAGGTAGCCGTGGGCGCCCGCCCGGAGGGCCTCGGCGACGCGGAACTCGTCGTCGTAGGCGCTGAGCACGAGGAGCTTTACGTCCGGCATCCGCGCGTGCAGCGCGCCGATGAGCTCGATGCCGTCGCGGTCGGGCATGTTGAGGTCGACCAGGATCACATCAGGCGAAGTGAACGGGGCTTCCTTCAGCGCGTCAGCCGCGGTCTCGGCCTGACCGACCACCACGATATCAGGCGCGTCCGTCAGCGCGCGGGCGAACCCCTCGCGGACGATCGGGTGATCGTCGATGAGGAATACGCGCACTTTCCTACCGGAGCTCTCGTGCATAACTCGCCCTCGCTCAATGGATGTGAAGGTCCCTAGGTCCCAAGACTAGCTACAAGCCGTGCGGTCCCTTCATCAGGAAGAACCTGGTCTCTTGGTAGAGAGAATGACGACACTCGAGCATCGGGTGATCCGCATCACGGGCACGCACAGCTCCGCAAACAGCCCAAAATCCCGTCGGGGGCGCTACAGTCCCGACGATGCCCTCCCGACCGCACGACACTCACGCGCTCCCGGCCCCTCCGCGCGAGCGCGACGAGGACGCCGACGAAGAGCTGGATGACGATCTCGATCTCCCGCTCGCCGGCGACGACGGAGAGGACGAGCCCACCGGGAGCGTCAACAACGACGAAGAGGACGAGGAGGTCGACGAGATCGCCGACCGCGGCGAGAGCCCGCTCGACGACGCCGAGGCGACGGATCTCGACGCCGGAGACGACGAGATCGACGAGACCGACGACGAGGACGGCGACGAGAGCGAGATCGACGTCGGGCCGCTCGACGACGAGGTCGACATCGGCGAGGAGAACGAGCTCGGGGACGAGAGCAGCGGCAACCTCTCGCACGACGAAGAGGGGATCGATCTCGAGGAGCACGCGGCCGCCGACGACGGTGGAGCCGAGGGCACGAGCGAGGCGCCGGAGGACGCGGTCGACGAGTCCGCGTTGCCGGAGCTCGACGCCGACGAGGACGCCGACGAGGGCGACGAAGATCTCGCCGAGGTCCTCCTCGCCGACGCGCAGCTCGAGCCTCTGCCGTGGGACGCGACGCGCTGGATGCTGCTCGAAGGCGCGGGCGCGGCCGTGCCCTGCTCCGCGCTGGCGATCGCCGCGGGCCGCGTCGCCGCGGCCGGCGAGGTGCTGCTCCTCGTGCGCGAGGGCGAGCGCGCCGCGCGGCTGGCCTCGTTCGGCGCCGGCGTGGTCGCCCTCGCGGCCGAAGGCGATCTCCTGCTCACCGCGACCGCGCGCGGACAGATCGCGGTGAGCCAGGGCGCATGGAGCGAGGCGACCTCGCTCGGCGCCCTCCGCGCCGGCCACGGCCCGGTCGAGCTCGCGGCGACGCCGGGGCGCGGGTGGGTCCGCTGCGAGCGCGCGCTCCACGCGATCACTCCGCCCGAAGCCTCGCTCTCGCCGGTGCGCGAGCGCGGCGTCCTCGCCATGAGCGCGAGCGGCGGCGCCCTCCTCTTGCTCGCCTCGGGCACAACGACGCTGGTGCTCGAGCGGCTCCGCGGCGACGACGAAGGCCGCCGCGCCACGCCGCTCCGCGGAGCCGCGCGCCGCCTCGTCGAGGGCGCCGACAAGCAGGGGACGATCACCCTCGCGGCGGCGTCGGGCGGCCGCCTCCTCGCCTTCACCGACGGCGCGCAGATCGCGATCTCGCGCGACAGCGGGGCGAGCTTCGCGGTCAGCGCGCTCGGCGCCGTCCTCGGGATCGCCTTCGCCGGCGACGACGACAACGCGGCGCTCTTGATCCTCACCGAAGGCGGCGCCGTCGTGCAGTCGCCCGCCCACGGCGAGGCCACGCGCGTCGCCACGATCGAGGGCCTCGGGGGCGCCCCGGCGGCCATCGGGTGGGATCCGACGCGCGAGTGCGCCTGGGTCGCTTGCCGCGCTGGCCTCCTCGCCTTCGGCCGCGCCCCGCGACACTGACCACCAGGGAAGAGGGGAGTCCCCGACTCGAGACCTCGGCAGCACGGGTGTTGAGCCGTGACGGCGCCGCGCCGTCAAACCATTGACGCAACGGGCCCTCGACAGAATGCGCACGAAAAACGACCTTCTTCTGAACGCGTGATAGCGTCCCGCCGATGGAGACCGGGTTGCGATCGCTCGCCCCGTTCGACCCGCTGGCGGTACCTCTGCCCAACGGTACGGAGGTGACGACGCGTGTCGCGCGGATCATCGCCGGTGCGCGCCCCGTGCCCGAAGGCGCCGTCGGGCGCGTGGTCGGCGCGGACGGGGCGATGTTCGACGTCAAGATCGTCGGCGTCGGCGTGCTCCGCTATGCGCGGAGCGAGCTCGTCCCGCGCAAGGTCGGCCAGATGCGCTACGCCCAGCGACGCGCTGACGCGTGGGAGGCGCTGCGCCCCTGCACGGTGCTGGAAGCGACCGTCGGCTCGCGCGCCTGGGGCCTCGCCGAGGAAGGATCCGACACCGACCTTCGCGGCGCCTTCGTCCTCCCCTTCCCCTGGTCGGCCGGCCTCGGCGAGCCCCCGCGCGACCTCGTGAGCGAGGACGGGAGCGCGACCTACTGGGAGGCGAGCAAGATGATCCGCCAGGCCCTGCGGGCCGATCCCAACACCCTCGAGCTGCTCTTCGTCGACTCGGCGCGCGCGCTCGATCCGATCGGCGAATGGCTCCTCGCCGAGCGCGACGCCTTCGCTTCCGCCGAGATTTACGGGAGCTTCGGGCGCTACGCCCTCTCGCAGCTCAAGCGGCTCGGCCAGTCGCAGCGCCTCGCCGAGCACCGCGCCGTGGTCCTCGAGTGGCTGCGCGAAGAGCCCGCCCCCTCGCTCGACGAGGTCGCCGATCGCCTCGCCAAGGTCAGCCCGCGCGTGGCGCCGACCTTCGAAGACGCCGTGCTCCAGGCCAAGGAGTACATCAAGCAGCTCTACCGATCGCTCTACGATCAAGGCCTGCTGCCCGACCGCGACTTCGCCTCGATGATCGTCTTTGCCCGAGGAAAAGCGGCCGAAGTCGAGCTGCCGCGCGAGCTGCGCCCCAAGAACGCCTACAACCTCGTGCGCCTCCTCGGCTCGGCGATCCACTGGCTGACGACGGGCGAGCCCGCCCTCGAGACCACCGGCGCCTTCCGCGATCTGCTGCTGTCGATCAAGCGCGGCCAGCTCTCGCTCGACGAGACCTTGCGCGAGGCCGAGACGCGGACGCGCGAGCTCGAGGCCGCGCGCCAGGCGACCAAGCTGCCCCGCCACGCCGACGTGGCCCGCGCCGACGCGCTGCTGCGAAGGATCCACGAAGAAGCAGCGCGGCGCTGGCTCGAAAAGGCCGAGGGACCGTGGGGAAACGGGGCGCCGGTGGTGCCCGAGATCATCCGCGAAGGCGAGGAAGACGAATGAACGAAGAAGTCCTGATCCCGGCGCAACGGGCGGTGATGGAGCGGGTGATCGCCGAAGAAGAGCAGCGGCGCTACCACGTCGTCATCGCGCTGAGCGGCGCGCACGCCTACGGCTTCCCTTCCCTCGACAGCGATCTCGATCTCAAGTCGGTGCACATCGAGCCGACAGCGCGGGTGCTCGGGCTCGACACCACCGCGCCCCACGCCGACCGGATGGAGGTCGTGGACAACATCGAGATCGACTACACATCGAACGAGATCAAGCCAGTCCTCCTCGGCGTGCTCCAGGGCAACGGGAACTACCTCGAGCGAATCCTCGGCGCGCTCATCCCCCACGCCTCCCCCGAGCTCGACGACCTCCGCCTGCTGGTAGCGCGCACGCTCTCACGGCGCCTCTTCCGGCACTACCTCGGCTTCGCGACAAGCCAGCTCAAGGCCTTCCACGCCGAGCGCGAGGGGTCAGCGAAGAAGCTGCTCTATGTGCTGCGCACGGCGCTGACCGGGGCGCACGCGCTGCGGCGCGGGGAGATCGTGGTCGATCTGCGGGAGTTGATCGACGAGTATGGGTTCGCCAAAGCGCGGGGGCTGATCGAGGCGAAGCGCACCGGAGAGCGGGTGACGTTGTCCGGGGAGCTGGGCGAGCGCTGGACTGACGAGGTGACGCGGGCGTTTACCGTGCTGGAGGCGGCTTATCAGGCGTCGCCGCTGCCGGAGAACCCGCGAGGGGCGGCGGATCTGGAGGCTTGGTTGCTGGAGCAGCGGCGCAAGCGCTTCTGACCTATCCCAGCGACAGCGGACGTTTGGCGCCCGCCAAATCACCGACCGCGATCCTGAAACAACACAAGGCTTGGAACCGCGCGCGTAAGCAAGCGGACTTGCGCGATCTCGGGTCCGCTTGCTTACGCGCGCGGTTCTAAAGGGTACGTGCGTGTTGTTCGAGAATCGTGACCGGTCATTTAGAGCCCCATCACGTCGACAGGAACATGGCTGTCGGTGGTGGAGTTGTCGCCGAGCTCGCCGTAGAGGTTATCTCCCCAGCACTTCAACGCGCCTCCAGCGATGCCTGCGCACGTATGGTACGTGCCGGCGGAGACGAAGACTCCGCCGGCAGACAGGCCCGTGACGTCGACCGGGACGTGGCTCTCGGTCGTGGAGTTGTTGCCGAGCCGTCCGTCGTAGCCGCTGCCCCAGCACTTGATCGCGCCGACGGAGGTGATGGCGCAGGTGTGGTCGGCGCCGGCGTCGACGGCGACTCCGCCGGTCGAGAGGCCGAGGACGTCGACAGGGACGTGGCTCTCGCTCGTGGAGTCGTTGCCGAGCTCGCCGTAGAGGTTTTTGCCCCAGCACTTGACCGCGCCGGCCGAGGTCACCGCGCAGGTGTGCTCGTCGCTCGCGGACACGGCGACTCCGCCGGTCGAGAGGCCGAGGACGGAGACGGGGACGTGGCTCTCGGTCGTGGCGTTGTTGCCGAGCTGGCCATAGAGGTTTTTCCCCCAGCACTTCACCGCGCCGGCCGAGGTGACAGCGCACACGTGGCTGTCGGCCACAGAGACCGAGAGGACGCCGGTCGAGAGGCCCGTGACGTCGACGGGGACGTGGCTCGTGCTCGTGGAGTTGTTGCCGAGCTGGCCGTAGAGATTGTTTCCCCAGCACTTGACGGCGCCGACCGAGGTGACAGCGCACGTCGCGTAACGGCCCGCCGAGACCGAGAGGACGCCGGTCGACAGGCCCATGACGTCAACGGGGGCGTGGCTCTCGCTCGTGGAGTTGTTGCCAAGCTCGCCGTAGAGGTTATCACCCCAGCATTTGACCGCGCCGAGGGAGGTGATGGCGCACGTGTGGGAGCGGCCGGCGGAGACAGAGAGGACGCCGGTCGACAGGCCACTGACGTTGACAGGAACATCGCGCTCGCTCGTGGAGCCGTCGCCGAGCTCGCCGTAGAAGTTGCGACCCCAGCACTTCAGGCCTCCGCCGACGACCGCGCACGTGTGGAAGTATCCAGCGCTGAGGAGGGAAGTGCACGCGGTCCCACCGCACGGGTCTCCGCCTGTTCCCGTTGAGCCGGAGCTGCTGGACGACGCGCTCTGGCCACTGGAGCTGCTGGACGACGCGCTCTGGCCGCCGGAGCCGCTGGACGACGCGCTCTGGCCGCCGGAGCCGCTGGAAGATGCGCTCTGACCGCCGGAGCCGCCGGCGCTCGACGTGGTGGAGGGCGATCCGCCTTCCCCGCCCACTCCGGTGGTGGTGGTGGTGAGCTCGCTCCCCTTTCCGCCGGTTCCCGTGGCTGAGCCACCGGCGCCGTCATCCGTGCTCGCGGTCGCGCAGGCGGCGCCGCCCACGACGAGGCCCGACGCCAGCACCCGACCAAGGGACATTCGCGGAAAGTAGCGCATCGAACCAGCATTACGCGACCTGGCTCGCGACGTCCACGGCAGGGAGCTCCTGGGCGAGCGGCTCGGGGGGCGATGTGCGCGGAGGACGATCACCGTGTTCAGTTCTGCGGCGAAGGAGAGTAACGTGGCAGCAGCGAGCGGCGTCGCAGCGGACGCGCCTCGCACATCACAGGCGCCATCAGAGCGTGAACCTCGGGAGATACCATGCGCGGTAGGAACGACATTCGAATGACGTGGGCGAAGAGCGGTCGAATCGTGGCGTTGATGGCGAGCGCCGTCGCGCTCGCGGCCTGCGCAGAGCAAGTCCAGGCGCAGACGCCCCCCGCGCCCGGGTCTCTTACCCCGGCTCCAGCAGGCACCCCGGCGGCGCCCACCACGGCCGCTCCGCCCGTCGCCGGCCCTACCACGAACGCGGTGAGCGATGCCAGCGCCAAGGGCCCGTACGATGTGATCATCGTTGGCGCGGGCATGGCCGGGCTCACGGCGGCGAGGACGCTGCGGCATGCCGGCCGAAAGGTTCTTGTCCTGGAGGCCACGGATCGGATCGGGGGCCGCGGGCACGTTGATGCGACGAGCTTCAAGGTTCCGCTCGATCTCGGCGGGGCCTGGATTCACGGCGCGGGCGCCAATCCGCTGACGCCGATCATCAATGGGATGGGGTTCAAGCGTCAGCGGACGAACCTCGACACATGGCCGCATTATTTCACGAAGGATCACTGGGCGACGCCCGCCGAGCAGAAGAGCCTGAAGAAAGCCTTCGAGTCGTTTGAAGAGTCCCTGGCGGAGTCCGCCGCGCCGGGCGAGCCCGGCGCCACGCCGAAGGATGACGCCGCGTCGAATCACCTGCCGAAGAGCCCGAACAAGGAGCTGATTGGCCTCGTCGCGTCCAACTCGGGTCCTCTCGAGAGCGGCGCCGAGCTGAACAAGACGTCTTCGATCGATGCGGCGGAGTTCGCGTCGGGGGACGATGACTTTCTCGAGAAAGGGTATGGCGAGTTTGTCGTCGCCTGGGGGCAAGAGGTGCTCCCCTCGGTGCGCCTCGAGTCCCCGGTGACCAAGATCTCCTATGATGATCCGAAGAAGGTCGTGGTCGAGACGAAGAAGGGGGAGCGGTTCGAGGGGCGCAAGGTGCTCGTGACGGTGTCGACAGGCGTGCTCGCCAGCACCGACGATCGCAACAAGATCACCTTCCAGCCCGAGCTGCCGGCCGACAAGCGCGACGCGATCAAGAGCCTGCCGATGGGGGTGCTCAACAAGGTCGTCCTTCAGTTCAAGACCGAGGCGGCGCCCTGCGGTCCCAAGGGGTCAAAGCTCGTCAATGCGTGGGTGCTCTTCGACGGCCCCGGCGCCGAGGACATGGCCTTCGTGCTGCGGCCTCTCGGCGCCAACATCGCTGTCGGCTTCTACGGCGGCGACAGGGCCGTGGAGCTGGAGCGCAAAGGCAAGGACGCGATGGTCGACGTCGCCACCAAGGCCATGAGCAAGATGTGCGGGCGTGACCTCACGAGCGAGCTCGACAAGTCCGCCGTGACGATGTGGAGCTCCAACCCATGGACGTTCGGCTCGTACTCCAGCGCTCTCCCTGGCGCCGTCGCTCGGAAGGTGCGCGAGAAGCTCGCTGAGCCGGTGAAGAACGCCGTCTATTTTGCCGGCGAGGCTTGCTACAACGCGACCTACAATGGCAGCTTCGCGGCGGCCTACAACTCGGCGTTGCAGGCCGGGTACTCCATGATCGACTGCCTGGGTCGCGAGGAGAAGAGCGAGACCTGCCAGTAAGAGCGCCTGACATGGCGAGCCATGGTGCGATCCCTCTGGTATTCTTCGCGGCAGACGAAGTCTCCAGAGCTGATGATCAAGGACTCTCATCATGGCTCCTGGCCATGCTCCGGATGTTCAACGTCAAGCCCGGCGAGGCGCCGGTCCCCGCGGTGGATCTCCGAGGCGCCCGTTAAGCAGGGCGCCTCGGCGCTGCGTCCAGAGGACCGAGAGATCGAGCCCGATCGCCTCGAAGGGCGCCGCCCGCATGACGTCTGAGCCGCCATGTCGCACGGGCTCACCCCACGTCCTGTCCGCGTTTGGTCGCCGGGACGGCCTCGAGATCGGCGTAGGGGGCGCGGCGCGGCTTCATGGCGAGGAGGCCCATGCGGGGAGCGTGCCTCGAAAGGCGGGCCCGAAGCAAGCCTGACCGATCTTGCGCCGGGGCAGCTCCCGCTCATGCCTCGCCAACTTGTCGAAGCGCCTCCGCCACGAGCTGAGGGCTCACGCGGAACCCTTCCCTCTCCAGATCGTCGAGGGCACGCCGGAGAGAGTCGAGGGCGCCGATGCACCGGGCCTCGACGAGAAGGCCGAGCGTCCCTTGAATGCGGAGCCCACGCTCACGCGCGACGGCTCGCCCCTTCCTTTCGTCGATGAGCAACCGATCGGCGTGCAGAAGCTCCGCTAGAGCACCGAACAGGTTGAAATCCGGCTCTTTTCGGTCCATTTCAACCTGTTCGGTGCTCTAGCGTTATCGCCGCGGCCTCACCCGGGTCGAGCGCCGCGACCAGCGTGGAATCGATGCCAGCCCGTTCGGCGTCGCCGTTCACGCGGATCCACGGTGCCGCTCGAAGATCCGTCACGCCGGGGGCGCCGGGTCGAGCGGCCACCAGCTCGTTCCACACCGTCTCCGGCACGATGACCTCGGCATGCACAGCACAAAGCAGCTCGAGGCGACCGATGCGCGACAGATAGAGCAGGGGCGTCGTATCGGCGACGACGATCACGACGAGAGCCCCAGCTCCTGACGGAAATCATCGAGATCGAGGTCGATGGCATGAGGTGGTCACGGCGCTTGATCACCGCGCGGGCGACCTCGGACCACTCGCCCTACCAGGCATGGAGCTTCAACAACGCTTCGGTCGGCGCAGTATCGTCCGTGGTGGGACTGGCCTCCTCCTCGGTCCTGGCCGCCGTCATCGCCGTGGTCACCAGCGCGCGCCGCCGCGTTCGCTCGGCGGCGCTGATACCGCGCTTGGTCAAGGTGTCGAGCGCGGCGCGGATCAGGCGAAAGTTGGGCTCGTCCCAGGCATCGAGCTCGACGGCGGCGTCGCGCGCGGCGGTGCTCTCGGCGGCGGCGGCGATGGCGGGGCGACGAAAGCCGGTGACCTGGAGGAGGAGCTCCCAGCCTTCAGTCTCCGGGGGATGAGAGGGGAATGGGAAGCGGACGACAGCGGTGCGGAAAGGCGGAGGATACGGAGCGCGCGGGGGGGGCGCGGGGGCGGCGGCAGAAGGTCGGCGCGGGCCGCAGGGGGCGCGAGAGGAGGGAGGAGGGGCTGAGCACGGCGGACAAGCTTCGAGGACTTCCAGGCAGGCCTGGTTCTGAATTCCGGGGTTCTGAATCCCGGCACAGAAGTGGGCATCGGAGCACACCACACCGGTAACACCCCCATGTTCACTCGGGGTCTGGCCAACTGCATCGCAGTGGTGGCCCATGATGCGGCTCGGGACAACGCCTGCCTTTCCCACTACACTACGATCTCGTCCTTTGAAGTCGATCTCGACCACGGGGAGGAAGACGAGGAAGGCACGATGTACCTACCCCCTCATCGTAAAAAGGGGGAACCTCGAAATCGCCAAGGCCCTGGTGGACAGAGAACTTGGATCCCCCCGCAACACCACGTATCACATCGTATTGGGTGGACTCTGGAGAGCTGGTGGTTTCAAAGCCGAGCTCAAGGCCTCCTTCGTGGAAGCACTGACGGCAATCTTCCAGCCCATTACCATGGATCCCGCAGGGTTTACCAAGGCCCAATGGCACGCCCCCAACCTGACGGGGTACGAATAGAATGCCCAAGCAGCGCGCCTACCGCATCGCGCGCGAGCGCCTCGCAACCTTCCTCGCGCACGCCGAGCAGACGTATGCGGCGCCGTTGCCGCGCCATGGGCTCGACGCCTTCGAGCACTACCTCGGCTGCGGAGACGTCGCGCGCTTTGCCCCGGGGCTCGCCGCTCCCCCGCCTACACCCCCACGACCCGCACCACCTTCCCATCGAACGCCACCGCGAACGCATGCACCGGGCTCGCCCCCGCGGCCCTCAGCTCGCTCGCATAATCCCGCTCCCGGATCTGCGCCACCCCCTCGGCCAGCGCCTCCTCCAGCGTCTTCTTCCCCGGCCTGGCCACCTTCAGCTCCAGCACCGCCCCCGGCGTCCCGGCCTGCTTCGGCCGCACCAGCACGTCGGGCCGCCCCTTCCCCGACTCCCGGTTCGACCGCACCTCGTACGAAGGCTCCAGCGTCGCCAGCAGCCCGATCACGAACGCGTGGTACACCTGCTCCGGCCGCCCCGCCGTATCGTGATAGCTGAGCACGTTCCGGGTAAACGCCCCCAGCTCCTCCTCGAGCCCCTCCGCGTCGCCCCCGAGCAGCGCCCGCTTCAGCCGATCCACGGCGCTGTCGCCCCCGAGCTGCTCCCGCAGCAAGTCCCGGAAGGTCGACGTGTACACGCTCCGCACCTCCCGGTTGGGGATCGACAGGGAGTGAGGCCGGATCTCCAGGCTCGTGCCCGGCACCTCCTCCGCCCGGAGGTACCCGGAGAACACGAGCAGCCCGAAGACCGCGTCGACCCGCGTCGCCAGATCGCTGAGCACCACGTTCTCGTCGATCTCGCGCTCCACGGCGGTGCCCGAGAGCAGCGCCTCGATCTCCGGCTGGAGGTCGAAGGCGTGGCGGCGCAGCGCCTCGTGGACCAGATCGTTGGAGCTGGTGCTGACCCAGTAAGGCCGGAGGCGGGCGTCACGGTCTTGAAGGAAGTTGAGGATGGACCAGGGGTTGTAGATGGCCGTCCCGCCGAACGAGTAGCCATTGTAATAGCCGCGCACCGCGGACAGCAGCTCACCCCGCCCGGCCTGCTCGAGGAGCGCCGTGACCTCGGGCTCGGTGAAGCCGAAGCAGGTGGAGAACTCGGGACGGAGCAGGGTATAGACCGCCAGGTTGTTGAGGCCGGAGAAGACGCTCTCCTTGGCGATGCGGAGGATGCCAGTGAGCACCGCCTTGAAGAGATGCGGGTTGCCCTTGAGCCCCTGGGTCAAGAACAACCGGAAGAAATCGAGCGCCTGGCGCAAGAAGCCACCGGCGACGCCGGCGTGGATGGGCGCGTCGTACTCGTCGATGAGGATGACCACCTTCTCCCCGTGGGCGCGGTGGAGGTACGCGGACAGATCGAGGAGCGCGTCGCCGAAGACCGAGTGAGCCGCGGTGCCATCGAGGACCTGCCGATAACGCAGCGCCTCCTCGTCGCTGAGCGCACCGCTGTCGAGGAGGGCGCGGTGCTCGCCGAAGAGGTCGGAGAGCCGCTTCTTGATCACCTCCCAGGTGAGGTCGAAGGTCTCGAGCTTGATGCCCTTGAGGGTCAAGAAGACGACCGGGTACCGCTGGAAGTGCGCCCGGTACGCCTCGCCCGCTTGCCAGATGGAGAGGCCTTCGAACAGCGGCGACAGATCCTCCGCGCGCTTCTCGAAGAAGCAGCGGAGCATGGTCATGTTGAGCGTCTTGCCGAAGCGCCGCGGGCGGGGCAGGAGCAGGATCTGCGCGCCCTTGTCGAGCACCTCGCGGACGAGGTGCGACTTGTCGACGTACTCCAGGCCCTGCTCGCGGAGGGCGCGGAAATCGTCGATGCCAATGGGGATGGGGCGGGGCACGGGGACGGCGGAAGGGTAGCCTCTGACCGGCGCGCGGGGCAAGCGGGCAGGCCGGGCGATTCAGGCCGCAGAGCCTACCGTCCCTCCGGCGACCGCTCCCTCGAAGTCGGTGTGCCCGCGCAGCGCTCCACCTTGCGGATCTCTGGGTGCGTGATCAAGGGCTGCGCGATGGTGTGGAGGAGCGACTCCGAGCGCGCCAGGATCACCGCCGAGCCCGTGGCGAGGTGGATGTCGTCGCTGGTCACGATCTCGTCGCCGACCACCGAGGCGGTGGGCGTGGGCTCCGGCGCTTCAGGCTGATCATGTAATTGCGCGTGCTGACGGAGGCCCTGATAACCTGGACAATCTCCATCTGCTTTGTGCTCCCTGCAATGCCGCGACCCTCCATCATCGCCCTGGACGCGTCCTCTCAGCCGTCGCCGGACCTGGAAGAACGAATGCCCTTTTCTGTAGCCCCTCGCCCACGTCGTGAAGAGGGGCGCCGAGGGTGCGGCATCGGGTGCCCGCGTCAGGGGAAAGAATGCCTGTTTCCGCCATCCGTCGCCAGACTCGCATGGACGCTCGCCCGCGAGGAGACAGGCCGAGCACTCCCGTGCTGCTGAGGCTGGATGCAAGGTTGACGGCGGGAGGGGCGGCGCGCGGTGGCGGAGGCGCTGGCTCATCGAGGAGAGCGGCTCCCGGACTGCATCCGGCGGAAGGTCGACGGTGATCCTGACATGGGGCTCGGCCGTGCCCCAGCATACCCTTCCACTTTGCTCGCTGCCGGCGATCTTACTCCGGCGTCCCGGGCGCGCCTTTGGCCGCCTTCTTCCGCTTTGCCAGGCCGAGCCGGATGAGATGATCGCGGCGCTTGATCACCGCGCGGGCGACCTCGGACCACTCGCCATACCAGGCATGAAGCTTCAGCAAGGCTTCGGTCGGCGCGGTATCGTCCGCAGTGGGACTGGCCTCCTCCTCGGTCCTGGCCGCCGTCATCGCCGTGGTCACCAGCGCGCGCAGCCGCGTTCGCTCGGCGGCGCTGATACCGCGCTTGGTCAAGGTGTCGAGCGCGGCGTGATCGGCTTTGCGGGTGGCCTTGCGCTCGGGGCTCTTCTCCAGAGCATCGAGGCGATCGAGGAGCGTGGCGACGCCGAGCACCGCGCCGGCGCCGGTGGAGGCGGTGAGTCCTTCGAAGACGAAGAGGCTTTGCTCGGGGTGGCGGCGGTCGAGCGCGGCGCGGATGAGGCGGAAATTGGGCTCGTCCCAGGCGTCGAGCTCGACGGCGGCATCGCGCGCGGCGGTGCTCTCGGCGGCGGCGGCGGCAGGGGGGCGACGAAAGCCGGTGACCTGGAGGAGGAGCTCCCAGCCTTCTTGATGATCGACATCGGTGTAGCCGCGGGCCGCGAGGGCGGCATAGATGATCGTGGACTTGGAGAGGGCGCTGAGGAACTTGAGCGAGCGCGCGGGGAGCTCTTCGAGGACCTGGCGGCTTGGTTGCGGCGTCGGGGGCATTC
>Ga0105048_10000502_pt1 | contig 60555 bp, 53 predicted proteins | sample MAT05_FD_78382 | JGI IMG/M metagenome (GOLD analysis project Ga0105048, IMG submission 78382) | Freshwater microbial communities from Lake Fryxell liftoff mats and glacier meltwater in Antarctica - MAT-05 | ecosystem: Environmental > Aquatic > Freshwater > Ice > Liftoff microbial mat | place... | reverse complement strand
GTGCATGCACAGATCGACAACAACTTGCTCGAAGCATCGGCGCGTGAGGAATGTCGCGATCGTGTTCAGGAACACGATGCGGCCTTCCATCGCCATGCCGGCCGCCATGCCCACGAGGTTCTGCTCAGCGACCCCTTCCATGAAGAAGCGATCGGGGAACGCGGCCTTGAAATCGGCCATCACACCGACGCCGAGGTCGGAGCCAATGAACACAATCCGCTCATCCGTGCGAGCCAACTCAGTGACTGTTTTCAAGCAGCGTTCACGCATGGTCGCTTCCCCCAATGGCGGTCAGCAGGTTCTCCACCTCCTGATCCGTCACCTTGTTCTTGTGATGCCATTTCATGTTGTTCTCGGCGAACGCGGCACCCTTCCCCTTGATGGTGTGCGCGATGATCGCGGTCGGCTTGTTTGCATCGAGCGGGAGCGAGGTGAACACGGATCGCAACTCGTCCACGTCGTGGCCATCGATCTCGCGAACGGCGAAACCGAACGCTCGCCATTTGTCCGTGAACGGCTCCAAATCCTGCACTTCGCGTGTGCTGCCGTAGGCTTGATGCTTGTTGTAATCCACGATCGCGGTGAAGTTCCCGAGCCGGTGTTTCCCCGCACACATCGCGGCTTCCCACACCGAACCTTCGTTGCACTCGCCATCACCAAGGATGACGAACACCTTAGAATCCGACTTCGCGATTCGCAAGTGTAGTGCCATGCCGAGGCCGATACTGAGGCCGTGACCGAGCGCACCCGTGCTGGCTTCAACGCCGCTCACTTTGTTCGCGTCGGGGTGCCCACCGAGGATGCCGTCGGCAGCGCACACGCGATCCAACTCCGTGTGCGGGAAGAAGCCCTTATCGGCGAGCAACGCATAGAGCGCGAGGCAACCGTGCCCCTTGCTCAGAATGCAGCGATCGCGGCCGGCCCACTTGGGGTTCGCGGGATCGAAGCGAAGAACATCGTCGTACAGCACGCGGAGGATGTCGATGACCGAGAAGGCGGAACCGACGTGGCCACGGCGAGCGCCCTTGAGCATCCGCACGACGAGCCGGCGAAGCTGTTGGGAGCGTGCATCGAGTGATTGTGTTGCTGTCATGGTGTGCATCCTTGCGGTTAGCGGAAACGGCCGGCGGGGTGGAGGCCCACGGCCTTCCGCAATCGACGGCGAAGCAGGCGGCCGGCCCACTGAACCTTCCCGAACATCCCGGGCGGTGCCACCCGCAACCGGGTCAGTTGAATCTCCTCCACGAGCCGGCGATTCTCGGCTTCAAGGTCAGCCCGGCGAGCGATCACTTCCCGCCACGGGCCTTGCAAGAACACCGCAGCAAGCTCTCGCACTGCGGCGCTTTCATCTGTGTTTGCCAGCGTTTTGTAAACTTCAGGGGCGAAGCCCGCGAGCAGCGATCGAACGCTGGCTTCCTCGCGATCTGCTCGCAAAGCAGCAGCGCGAAGCAGGTCCGGCCCGAAGTGGCACGCGGCCCCGTTGCGGCGGAAGTACGGTGCGACATCGGCATATTCAGGTGACATCAGCAGGTCGAGTAGCGCCCCGAGAATGCGGACATTCTCGGGACCGGTTCGGGCGTTGGTTGCGTAGGAACCGGGGTTCAACACGTGAACGCCAAGCGTCTCGGGAATGTGAACGATGCCACACCGGAAGGCGACCACAAGGAACGCGAACCAGTCCGAGTACCACGCCAACTCTGCCCGATACCCGCCCGCTGCACGAATGGCGTCGGCTCGCACCACGATGGCGCTCACTGGCAACGTGTGCCAGACTCGGCGGCACACTTCCTCGGGGCTGAAGTAGCGCGCTTGTTCGCACCAACCCGGATCATTCACGATCAGCGGCCCGGCATCGCCCACAGTGCAGGAACCGTGCGCGACACAGACACCCGCTTCGGGGTGCCAGGCGAACTGCTCCATCGCCTTCGCGACGAACCCGGGCAGGATGTAGTCGTCGGCCGCACCCGGAAGGATGTACGTACTTGTGGCGAGCGAGAATCCCTGGTTGTAGCTGGCAGTGACACCGCGATGACACTCGTTCCGGATCACGTGGATGCAGTCGTAACGAGCCGCGTACCGCTCCAGCACGCGGAGACTGTCATCGGTCGAGGCGTCGTCGAGCACAATCATTTCACGCGGCCGCAGCGATTGCGACAGCACCGCATCCAGCGCCCGGGGGAGAATCCGGGCGTGGTTGCGGTTCGCCATCACAACTGAGAGATCCGCGGTTCGCATGAGTTTCGGGGTTTCCCTGGGACCGCGGCCATCTTGGCCGCTGCAAAACATCACTTGTTGCTCACGAAGATAATCGCATGCGTCCCAACTCCCACAACTAGTGCGGCCAGGATGGCCGCGGTCCCAGGCAAGAAGTCACGCCACCTGCTTTTGTTTGGCCAGGTGCGCGTTCATGGTCTTGATGTTGAAGTACCGTGGATCGGTCAGCGAGTTCGGCACCTTCCCGGCCATGAACGCGGCGAGCAACTCACGCACCGCATCGGGGACTGTGTACCGAGGTGCCCAGCCGAGTTCGCGGCGAATCTTCTCGCTCGAAACGTGGTACGACCGCAGATCATCCGTGTGCGAGGTGACGATCTTCACGTCGTCGCCAACCTCAGCCTTCACCAACTCGGCAATCGCACTGATCGAGAGGTTCTGCCAGCCGGCGTTGTAGATCTTGCGGTCGATCTGAGTGGCAGGCCAACGCAGCGTCTGGATGTACAGGTCGGTCATGTCCTGGATGTGCAGGTTGGGCCGACGTTGCGAGCCACCGAACACGGTGATCTCGCGCTTGTGGTACGCCAGGTTCGTGAGGATGTTCACCGACAGATCGAGCCGCAGACGTGGCGAGTATCCGCAGACGGTGGCCGGTCGAAGCGTGAGCGTGGTGAACCCCGGCTCGCTCTCCTTCTGGAGAACGTCCTCACACATCGCCTTGAATTTCGAGTAGTCCGTGAGGGGCTTCAGTTCGAGTTCTTCGGTCACGTTCTCTTCGTCGCGAATGCCGTACACGCTCGACGACGAAGCGTAAACGAACCGCTTCACGCCGTGCTTCTTCGACAGCTTCACCAGCGGCAAGAACGCATCATAGTTGATCGACTTGCCGAGCGTGGGGTCGAGTTCGAAGCTCGGGTCGTTCGAGATGCACGCGAGGTGAATCACTGCCGTGCAACCGGCGAGCGCCTTGTCGAGAGCGAACTTGTCGCGGAGGTCTGCCTTGATCACGCTGAGGTTCGGGTTGTCGCGAACAGCCGCGAGCGGTTCTGCCCCGAAGTAACAGGTGTCGAACACGCGGACTGCGTGCCCTTCGGCGAGGAGTTTCGGCACGAGGACCGCGCCGACATACCCTGCCCCACCAGTGACCAAAACGGTGAACTTTTCAGGTTCGCTCATGCTGTCTTCCGTGACTGGATCCCCCGGCAAGCCGGGGGCGAAATCTGTTTCCGCCTCATCCCTTCGGGGGAACACGCAACTGTTTCTCGCGCTTGGCGCCGCTGCCACCACCCACTCGCACCTTCTTCTTGCGCGGCAGCGGGTCGAGTGGGGCCGTGCTTGCGGTGTGCATCTTCAACAGACATTCGATGTGGCGGAACAATGGCGTTCGCTCGACCGACCGCTGGTTCCCCAGGATCGCGACCGCCTCTGCACCAACAACATTGCCGATGAACGCGGTCACTTCGGGCGGGGCGTCCATTGCTGCGCACAGTGTAGTGGCGCACAGCACGGCATCGCCTGCACCAACGCGATCGACGATCTTGGTCGCGAGTGCCGGCACGCGGGTGAACCGATCCGGCGTCGTGTGGAAGAGCGTGCCCAGGCTGCCTCGGGTAATCATCACACGCGGACAGTCGAGTTTTGCCGCGACGTGTTCCGCCATCTCTTCAGGCGTGAGTTGCTGGTTGCGAGTCTCAAGTGCCACTTCGCGCTGCGCGAGGCAAACGTAATCCGCACGGGGATACTTCGAGACCATGTTGAAGCCGTGGTTGCCGGCGTTCGATTGCGTGTTCACGGCCAGGAAGCGCGAGCCTTTAGAAAGCACGTCAATCGCGTTCGGCGAGAGCATCCCGTGGCCGTAATCCGCAACGATCACAACGTCGTACTTCGGGAGCATCTTCCGCAGTTTGTCGCACAGTTCGGCGTCCGCTTTGGCATCCAGCGGCGTGTCGTTCATGCGATAGACTTCGAACATCTTCTGCGAGAGATACTTCTCCACGAATCGCTGTTTCACGATGGTGGGCGAGCCGGGCTTCTCCACGAAGATCGGCGTGACGTTCGACTTCAGCACACCACGAACGAAGTCGGCCTCGTCGCCACCTTCGCCAAGTTGCGTGAAGACATCAACGTTGTTCACGAACCCGGCGAGGTGATTCGCACATGCGAGTACGCCACCACCGAATCGGTCCGCTCCCAGGAAGCGACTCGCCAGCACCGGTTCCTTGCCGGATTTACCGATCGCCTCGCAGTACGTGTACTCGTCGATGATCGTTTCCCCGACGACCAGCACGCGGAGATCCTCGGCCGCACGCAGTGGGGCCAGCACATCGGCAGCGGTGTAACGCCCGCCGAAGGCTGCGAGGTAGTCGCGAACAGGGTCGGGGTACGGAGAGAGGTACTGATTGATCAGGCCGGAGGAACTGTAAACGATGTCTTCCGTGAACGCGACTTCGCCGCCGACTTCGCGGATCGCATCGGCTTCGCGTGAGACGTGTCCGATGGTGTCGGAAAGGCCACGGAATTCACTCCCCTTGGCGAACACGGCGGGCTTCAGCAACCGAATTGTTTCGACGGCACTCGGCCAGAGGTTCACGGCAACGTAATCCACGCAACCGAGTGACGCGAGGAACTCGGCCCGGAGCGTTTCCGGGAACGCGGGGCGACCGATCCCCTTGTTCACGAACCGATCGGGGGTGAGGGTCACAACGAGAACGTCGCCGAGTTTGCGGGCTTGCTCAAAGTGCCTGACGTGGCCGATGTGCAGCAGATCGAATACGCCGTGGCAGTGGACGACCCGCTTCCCCTCGGCACGGAGTCCTTCGAGGACGGTTGCCAGTTCTTCGAGCGTGCGGAGTTTGCCGTTCGATGCCATACGTGCGAATCCTTGCACGGGGGCCAACCGCTTCGTGCGGTGGATATCAGAAGCGGAATTTCAGATTGCACAGAGTTTAGACGGCCTGGTAGGGTGAAAAAAAGCCCAACTTTGCGAGTGACCCCTACTTCGCTCATTTCTTGAGTTTGTAGCCTTCGCCGCGAACGTGCACGACATCGTCCATCTCGGTGAGATGCTTCTTCACGATGTTCGCGAAATTGGCGCTCGAAGTCTTGTAGCCAGCGGCCTTGATCCTGGTCGCGATCGCTGGGCCACTCAGTGGGTTGCGTGCTGCTCGAAGTGCCTTGCGGATCTCGTCCTTCAAGGTGGTTGCCTTCGCCTCAGCAACGGGGGACTCGGTAACTCGCGCGGCAGTCGATGGCACGGGAAGTGGTGCCGATGCAACTGGGGCGGAGCCGGTGGATTCGTGGCGACTCCCGAAGCGATGCAGTGAACTCGTCATCGAGCGTTCGACGAGGGCGATATCACTTTCGATCACACGGAGTTGAGTGTGGAGTTCATCGCGCTGATGAGTCAGTTCCGCGAGTCGATCGCGCTGCCGGCGGAGTTGTTCAATCTCTTGCTCCCGCTCGCGGAGCATTTGCTCCTGGTTTTGAATCTGGGTTTCGAAGTGACTCAGCAAGTCGCTCATCGGTGCGGCTCAAGGGAGTTCGTGCAGCCCACTCTCGGGCCATTCGTAAACTCTGCGCGATGGGCGAGGTCTCGCACAGTAACAGTTAGTTTCTCGCACCCGTAATTGGTGTCAAGTGCCCAGACATCGTAACACGCACCCCCCTCACACCTACTACAGTCATAACCGATTCCCCCGTTAAAATACTTACCCCAGGTGTTCAAATCCGCACAAGTGCCTCCACCGGCAAACCTTCGATCGAACGAACCGAAGGTTTTTTCCGAGAAGTAGCACGGGCTACAATGAATGCTGGCGAGCCACGAACGAACATTCTGGTATCGGGTCACGCCACTCAGTTCGCTCCCGAGCAACATCAAAAGGGAAAAGGAACATCACATGTTTGCAGCCCCGGTTCTTGCCCTGCTTCTGGTCGCGCAGGCCGACACGCACACGATTCAGTGGAAACTCAAAGACGGGGACGTGTTCTACAATAAATCCTCCATGACGATGGATCAGACAATCGAGTTGATGGGCCAGAAGGTGGATCAGAAGATGGTCATCAAGACCGTCCTGAAGTTCAAGGTGAAGTCCGTCAAGGAGGGGACCACGGTGGTCGAGATGACCTACCTCCAAATGAGCGTTGATGCTGGCGGGTTGCCCGGTTCCAACGCTGCGGACAACCTCAAGAATGTCACCTTCACCGCCACACTGAATGAGAAAATGCAGGTCAGCAAACTCGAAGGGTACGATAAGTTCCTCGACGCCCTCAGCAATGGTGATGAAGTTCAGCGAAAGACAATGAAGGCAATGATGCCGCAAGCCGCTGTCAAGCAGATGTTCTCCCAGACATTCTTGCTCGGGCCTGGCAAGCCGATCGCTGTCGGGGGCAACTGGGACCGGAAAATCGCAGTCGCCTTCGGGCCGATCGGCAATGTGGAAACCAAGGAAGCATTCAAGCTCGACTCGGTGAAAGGCGACGTTGCCACAATCGCTGTAAAAGGCGACCTCACGTTCAAGCCGGGCGACGAGGATGGCGATGCTGGGCTTCCCTTCAAGATCAGCAAGGCCGATCTGAAAGCGGACAAGTTCGCGGGAACGCATACCTTCGACATGAAGCTCGGTCGAGTGACGGAATCGAAGGTGGACATGGATATGTCGGGAACCATGACCATTGAAGTCGCCGGCAAATCGATCGACGCCAAACTCAGCATGAAGATGAAGACCGTGGCCGTCCTCACCGACAAGAACCCGATTGTGGATTGATGCTCATCCCGTTGGCTCGCGCCCTGATCACATGGCGCGAACCGGCCCGAGAATATGACTGTCTTCCCCTTCCCCTTATAATAACGATGGACGCCAGGTTCAGGGGAAGACGATGCCAGAAGAATTGGTTGTCGGGTTGTCGAAGTGGTCACTCACGGTGCCGGCCAAGTTCGCCGTCGAAGTCAGTCGCGTTCCGATACTCCCACCCACAGCTTCGCCTGCTGAACTCACTCGGGCTGCTCTCGAAACGCCATTCGGGTTCGAGCCGCTGCGTCGGGCGCTCACGCCTGAAGACCGCGTTGCCATCGTGCTCGATCCGCTTATTCCGCACGTCGCCGAAATCCTCGAATCCGTCCTTGCGTATCTCAAGTCGGCGCTGATCCCGCCTGAACTCGTCACAGTCCTGACGACCCCGGGTTCGCCCACCAACTGGCTCCAACAGTTGTCCACCGAATTCGCGAACGTTACGTCAGAAGTCCACGTTCCCTCGGACCAGAAGAAACTCGCGTACCTCGCCACGACTCAGGATGGCCGCCGAATCTACCTCAACCGCACGCTCGTGGATGCGGACTTTGTCATCGTCATCAGTGGCCGTCGATACGACCCACTCGCAGGCTACGCAGGTGCCGAGTGCACCATTTTCCCTGCTATGGGCGACGAGGAAAACCGCGGCGCGTACCATGGGCAAGTTTCGATCGACGCGCCGGGAGCAGAACCCTGGCATGCACGCGTCGAGGCCGAGGAAGTGGTTCAGATGCTGGGGTTACCGTTCTTCGTGCAGGTGATTGAAGGCGCTGGGGATAGCGTGCATGAGATTGTGGCGGGGTTGTTCGACAGTTCCCCGGAAGGTGTTCGCCGACAGGATGCTCGCTGGTCGGGCACTGTTACTGAGGAACCTGACACTGTGGTTGCCGCCATATCGGGAGAGCCCGATATGGTCACGTTCATGGATCTCGCGATGGCCGCGATCTGTGCTGCGCGTGTTGCTCCAAAGGGAAGCCGGATCGCGGTGTTGACCTCCGCGGCTCCCGCACTCGGAGAAGGAGCCGAACTTCTTCGTTCCATGGACGCTCCCACGGGTGTCAAGAAGCGACTTGCCAGGTTCAAGCCTTCCGACTGGTCCGCGTGCCGACTGTGGGCGTTCGTTGTGAAGAATTACAGTGTATTCCTCGCGAGTAGCTACCCAGACAAGGTGGCCGAGGAACTGTTCACAACGCCGATTCACACTGTTCAAGAAGTGCAACGCCTCATCGAGAACAGCAGCAAACTATTGCTCATCCCCGACGCCCACAAGACGCTTCTGTCGATGAAACTGTAGCGTGACCCGACGGGGCCGCCGTGTGGGGCTACTCGCGGCACAGATCAACATGGAGTTTCTCGCATGACGAATCCGGACTACACCGCCGCCATTTCCTCAGCAGCACTGTTCGACACCCCCGCCGGCATGGTGTTGCTCACCGGCCCCGATGCGCCGATGTTCCTCGGCAACCTCTCCACCAACGACATCAAGAATCTGCCGCTTGGGGCGGGCTGCGAGGCATATCTTTGCGATTCCAGGGCGAAAGTGCAGTTTGCGCTCTGGATCTACCACGTGATGTTGTCCGACAAGCAACCCGCTCTGTGGGTCGAAACTACGGCGAGCCGAAGTGCAGACCTGTTCAAGTACCTCGACCGCTACCTGATCTCCGAGCAAGTCGAGATCGCGGACGTCACCGAAAAGTTCACACAGTTCCATCTCGCCGGGCCGAACGCTGCGGTAATACTCTCCACGGCACTCGGCGAACCCGTCCCCGAACTCCCCGAGTTCGGGCACATGGAACGCACGTTAGGTGCCAACGGGCCATGCAGCATTCGTCGTCGCGATCAACTCGGGTTACCCGGGTTCGATCTCGTCTGCCTGAAAGAACAAGCCGATGGTGTGCGTGCTTTGCTCGTCGCCGCTGGAGCCGTTCCCGGCACATCGGGAACATTTGAGACACTGCGAATCGAGGCAGGCACCCCCGTCTTTGGAATGGACATCGACTCGAATCGCTTCGTAATGGAAGTCGGTCGGGCGACTCGTGCCGTCAGTTACAGCAAGGGTTGTTACCTGGGGCAGGAACCGATCGTGATGGCTCGCGACCGGGCCGGGCACGTGAACCGAGCATTCCTGGGTTTGAAGGTACTCGACGGTGCTCCTCTCCCGACGGGAGCCAAGATCTTCCACGACGGGCAAGAGGTTGGCGTAGTGACATCGAGTTGTCACTCGCCGCGACTCGGGGGGCCAGTCGCGCTGGCGTACCTGCGCTGGAAGCACCAGGAACCTGGCACGCGAATGGAAGCCGAGACAGACGCCGGCCGGCAACCGATCGAGGTTCTCGGGTTACCGCCGCTTCCGCGCACCTAATGTGCCGACACGATTTTGGATTTGGGTTAGGCCTGGAAGGGCGGCGGATGGTAGCCAGGTGTGCAGTGCCGGCTTTGCGGCACAAACCCCTGGTCCAGAAGCATCGCTCCCGGACCAGGGCCAATACCAAGCCCAAAATCGCGCAACTTCAAAAGACACGATCACGGCTTCTCGACGACGATGTCCCACGTCGTCTGCTTCGGCACTTCGAATACGATCCCCGAGGTGTCCTTGCTCGCGTACTTCGCGTGAACGAGAGGCTTCGGAGTGAATGCCACGCTCAAATCTGCTGGCGGGGGTGTTGTCGTGTTCGTGAGGTACACACGGTACGTTCCGGCGGGAACACCGTCGTTTGGCGTCAGCGTCCCCATCTCAAAGGTGCCATCTTCATGGGTAATTCCCCACGAACCGGTTTTGCCGTCGTCCGATTCGATCACCACACGTCCGTAGGAGAGAGGGGAACCATCCGGGAAGTGGACAGTTCCTCGCACGGGGTGAATCGAGCTTCCGCAACCGGCAACGGGGATCAGCACGGCCAACGCAACTGAACCCACGACAAAGCGAAACAAACGCGACATTTTGAGTTCCAGTTCAGGGGAGGGTGACGACGGTGCCATCCGCTGCGCCTCCGATCGCGATCAGCATCGTGGGGCTGATGTTCACATTGATGGCTTGCACGGAACCATCGGCAAACAGGAAGTTGCACACACCGGGGTGCCAGCTCCCCAGCGCCGGAGCAGCACTGACTGCCAGGCCTTCACCCTCCATCGCGTTGCGAGCCAACCCAAGATCCACGGAACCTGCGACCCAGTATTCACCATAAGCAGGCGGGCCATTCCCGCGGTTCCAGTAGATGTACCCATCGCGGCCATTGGGTCCATGATCGTTCATGCAGCACTTACCGAGGAAGTTCTGCGTGATGTGCTTCTCGCCGATGATCGCGGTATTGCTGAGTCCATCCGTGATGCGGGCGAAGGTGTCACGAGGACGCCAACCGCCATTTGGGTTCTGGAGTGGATACGTCGGGCCGGTGACGGCGCCGTTGGAAATGCCAATCAAGTTGGTGTCGCCGGGCACCGAGGCAACTCGAAGCGCTTGCTTTTGAATGGCAGGGTTGTTCCAGAACTGCCATCGTTCGTTACCCGAAATGATGATCGCGTAATCGCTGGTGGGGTAGTTGTAGTTGTTCTTCGGGGGTCCGGTTCTTCGGGTAGGGCAGGCGTAGGTGGAGATGTACGCTGTTTTCAGAACATTGAAGTTGGCGGTGCATGCTGCTGACGTCGCGGCGTCGATGTGGCTGGAGTTGGTGCAGCCATCAGATCCACCTGCGGCATCCATGTTCAACTTGCTGGCGATGTTGCCCTGCTCAATATAGGGCAAGATTACGGCCCAGAGCGTTAACCCCACGTTGCCGACACTGGCGGGTGGCATTCCCCCACCCACATCGTGGTATGCATGAACCGCGATGCCGATTTGTTTGAGATTGTTCGAACACTTCATGCGGGCGGCTGCTTCGCGAACCTTTTGCACTGCTGGGAGCAGCAAACCGATCAGGATGGCAATAATCGCGATCACGACGAGCAATTCAATCAGCGTGAATCCGCGCTTTTGGGGAGAAGGCATGGGATATCTCATTTCGAATGACGACCCGCAGGTTGATGCTTGTGAAGTGGGGCCGGCGGGCGGGAGAACAATCGTAGCTGCATGTAGTGTCGCCCCGTATCCGACACGCGTCAAGCAGGTTCCCCCCGACACTCATAACTGAGACTCTGTGCAATTCCGTGTTTCACATTGGGTAGTGGTCGTGTGGACGCACCCCGTCGCTGACGCTCCGGGTTCCCCTGAAAAACGCTTGGCACTTGGCAAACCCGGAGCGTCAGCGACGGGGTGCGCCCACACGACCACTGCGAATAACGGATTGTTCATGTCTCACATGATTCGGACTTGGACTCGGGGACGAATTGCCCCTCTGGAACACGTCACGGTTGCGGATCTGCTTTCTGGTGCGTCACTTGATTGTGTTTGTGCGGGGCAGAAATTGTTCTGATGAACTTTCTTCCGGACAAATCAAATGGTTCCGGGCCTGAAAAAATGATTCCGGACGTGGGGTGGGTATCTGGCCCGGAATCAAATTCCAGCACACGAGTTGCTCGTTAACCCACAATCGGTGAGTTTCCCGGAACCCTGACTGGTCCGGAAATTGACCGCGCCGGTAAACAGGCTTGTTCGCGGAAGCGGGGTAGGTTATAAGCCCCTTCCCGATAGACCACGGACGGCCGAGGGGAAATGCGCAACTTCCTGCGAATCCTACGATACTCCTGGCCATACCGATTTCGGCTGGTGGCCTCCGTTTTCTGCGCCTTGATGGTAGCGGCTCTCTGGAGCCTCAACCTGTCGGCGATCTACCCTGTGCTCAAGATCTTGAGCACGGATAAGAACCTCCATCAGTGGGTCGATGGCGAGATCGAGAGCTATCAGCAGCAACTCGACGATCCCAAGCGGATCAAGCGGTTGGAAGAGTTGCATGCCCAGCTCAAGGAAATGGAGCAGTATCCGATCAAGTCCGAGATCGAAACCCGCGAACGGAAAGCAACTGAGGAACTCGCCAAACTTGAAGGCGAGCGGAGCAACCTCGCCACATGGGTTTACCGCTATCAGTGGATCAAGGCCAAGGTGATGCGGCACCTGCCCGAAGATCGGTTCAAGACGTTTGTGTGGCTCCTGGTCGTGGTCATCATCGGCCTGGTCTTCAAGGGCATCTTCGAGTTCCTTCACGAAACGCTCGTGGGGAGCGTGACCAATCACACCCTATTTGACCTGCGGAATGGCTTCTTCCGGCGTGCGTTGCATCAGGACGTGCGGCAACTGTCCACAACCGGCACTGCGGAACTGATGGCTCGGTTCACGAACGACACAGAACAGGTCGGCACCGGTTTGAAGGTGCTGTTCGGCCGGATGATCGGTGAGCCACTGAAGGCGGTGGCGTGCTTCGTCGTCGCCTGTGTGATTAGCTGGCAACTCACGCTCGTATTCGTACTGGTCGTTCCGCTCACGATCGTAGCCGTCGTCCGCGTCAGCAAGTTGATGCGTAAGGCAGCGAAAAAGGTGCTGGAGCGGATGTCGGCGATGTACAAGGTCGTGCGTGAGACGTTCGACGGCGTGCGGGCCGTGAAGGGGTTCACCCGCGAACCGCTTCAGCGTCGGCGTTTCCGGTCCGCGAGCCGCGAGTTTCTGCGCAAGGCCATGCGGATGATCTACATCGACGCTGCGACGGGCCCGATTGTCGAAGTCCTGGTAGTACTCGCGATTAGCCTGGCGCTGGCATCTGGAACGTATCTGGTGGTGACCGGCAACACGCACATAGTCGGCTTCCGGATGACGAACCAACCGCTGGAGTTCGCAACACTGTTGCAACTCTACGCATTCCTCGCAGCGACGGCCGATCCGGTTCGCCGACTGACGAGTGTGTACACGAAGATCCAGGTTGGTGAAGCGGCCGCGAACCGCATCTTCGAGCTTTACGATCGGATGCCAGCGGTCACTGCGAACCCCAAAGGCCCCCGACTCTTTGAAATCAGACAAGAGCGAATGCTGGCGACCCAAGAGTTGAAAGAATCACTTGGGCGATCACCCAGCACTGAGGAACTGGCCGCGAGGCTGGGTTGCCCGCTCCCACAACTCGAGTCCTACATCGAGTTCAGGAACGTGTGCTTCTCGTACAACCCAGTGCAGGAGAAGGCGACGCTGAGCAACGTCAGCTTCACCGTGAAAGCAGGCGAGACGATTGCCATCGTCGGCGGGAACGGTTGCGGCAAGACGACTCTGCTCGGGTTGCTTCTGCGATTCTACGATCCCGATCACGGAGCAGTGCTGATCGACGGAGTGAACTTACGGGTCGCGCACTTGCGTTCCCTCCGAAGAATGATCGGGCTTGTCACGCAGGACACGCAGTTATTCGACGGCACAGTATTCGATAACATCGCGTACGGGAAGCGCGGGGCGACGCGCGAACAAGTGACGGAAGCCGCCCGGAAGGCTCATGCTCACGATTTCATCACTGCCAAACCAAGTGGTTACGACTCGCCCATGGGCGAGGGTGCGGGGATTCAGTTCTCGGGTGGCGAAAAGCAGAAGATCGCGTTGGCCCGTGCCATCTTGCGAAACCCGAGCATCCTGATACTCGACGAGTTCAGCAGCGCCATCGATACCGCGAGTGAGACGGACATACACACTGTGTTGAAGGATTTCGTCAAGGGTCGGACGGTGTTCCTGATTACCCACAAGTTGCACACTCTGGAGATCGCCGATCGCATCGTGGTGATGGATGCGGGGATGGTCGTGGATATCGGCACGCACGCTGAGTTGATCGGCCGATGCCTGATGTACCAGCGATTATGCGACCCCGCGTCTGCCCGGAAGGCTGCGTGATGGCGACAGTGAACATTCCGCTTCAGGTCACGCCTAAACGATCTCCTGACTGGGCCGCGTTCCCGAGTCGCTTTGTCTCCGTTGCTCCGTATCTCCTCATCGGTCTGCTGTTCTTCGCCCAACTCGGGCATCGCGACCTCTACAGCAGTCATGAAGCACGTGCCGCCCAGAACGCACAGCGAATGCTTGATACCGGAGAGTGGGGCCTTCTCGTACTCTTCGATGGTCGGGCCGATCTGCAGAAGCCACCCGCGTATTACTGGGCTGTCGCTGCACTCGGTCGGCTTAACGGCGGCGTTGTAACAGAATGGGTCGCGCGATTCCCGTCAGCACTCGCGGGGCTCGTATGCGTGCTCCTGGTGTACGCATCCTTGCGAGCCGATCGACGACCCAAGGCCGCGACAATCGCAGCAATCGGGTTGGCGACCGCGAACCACTTCACCGGAATTAGTCGCACGGCTCGGATTGATGTGCCGCTTGCGTGTGCCGTGTTTGTATCGCTGATGGCGTTCTACCGGGGATGTCTGGCGATGGGACATTCTCGCTTGCCTGGCACCATACCTGCGACGCCGCAAGCGGCGACGACTCCACTTGCCTGGCATCTCCTCTCTGCAGTCGCAGCCGGTATCGCGGTGTTGCTCAAGGGACCAGTCGCGCTCGCTCTTATTGGCCCGGTCGCAGTCGTCTGGCTTCTCATTGAACGCCGGCACTCAGCTGTTCGACTCCCGGTGATCTCGGCACTGCTCGGTCCGGTGGTCGTCGCAGTCGTGGCGTTGCCGTGGTTCCTGTGGATCAACGACCACACCGATGGCGAGTTCCTCCGCGTCTTCTTTTGGCACCACACAATCGCCCGGTACACCGGTTCGTCGCCACTGCTTGCGTCGCACCCTTGGTGGTACTACATCCCACGATTCGCGGTCGATTTCCTCCCGTGGACGCCTGCGCTGGCCGGGCTTGGCCTCTGGGCATTCCGCTCCGGGTACTGGCGATCCGATTCGATGTTCCGCTTCGGGTTCATCTCGACTTCCGTGATGTTCGCAGTGCTCTCCACGGCAAAGTTTAAGCGTGCTGATTACCTGCTACCCCTGTTCCCGTTCGCTGCGCTAGTCCTGGGAAGTGTGGCCGAGGCGTGGCTCGCGTCGCGATCGCTCACTCGAACGGTTCGGAATGCGGAATGGGCCTTCGTGGGAACCGTGGCCGTGATGTGCGTGGCATGGGTGGCGATGGCAACGGTAATCGAACCGGCGGAACAAGCTCGCGAGGAGAAGCGACGATTCGCGGAGATGATTCGCTCACACGCCCCCGCACCAAATGTCATCCTCCAATTCCGCATGGAATCGCACCTGCTGTCGTACCACCTCGGGCAACCAGTTCACACGTTTGTCGAGTGGGGAGAATTGAACGATTTGCTCGCGGCACCCGGGCCGCATTTCGTGATCATGCCGCCGGAATACGTCTACAGCGCGGGCGAGATCTGCACGAGCCGGAAACTCGTCGTTCTCGGGCATCTGGAGGAATACACCACTGGCAAGCCAGCGCGACCGCTTGTGTTCCTTCGCACCGAATAACGCGCGAGCTCGACTCCGTCGATAAAACAGTTTTCACCGTTGTATGCTCTCCGTCCTTCTTGACCCGTGAGGATCGCGATGATCGGCAGTACGATGAATCCCCGTCAATTTCTCGACCGGGTGAGTGCGGAACTAGGAAAGATCGACCCCAATGAAATACAGAAGCTCGCGGATCTGATCCATCAGCGTTACGTGGCGGGGCGGTTCGTCTTCATTATCGGCAACGGTGGCAGTGGCTCGAACGCATCCCACCTCTGCGAAGACCTCGGCAAGGGCTCACTTGCCCGGAAGTTCTTCGACGACGACAGCAAGAAGCGGTTGAAGGTGCTGAGCTTGACGGACAACACGCCGTACATCCTTGCTTGGGGAAACGATGAGGGGTTTGATCGAGTGTTCCTCGAACAACTGAAGAACCTTGCGTCGCCGGGCGACTTGCTCATCGCGATTAGCGGCAGCGGCAACAGTCCGAACATCCTTCGCGCGGTTGAATGGGCCAATTCCCACGAAGTGACGACGTTCGGATGTACGGGCTTCAGCGGCGGGAAGTTGAAGACACTGGCTCGGCACAATCTGCATGTCCCGCTCGACGACATGGGCATCGTCGAGTCGATTCACCTGACAGCATTCCACTGGGTTGTGGACGATATGTACCGGCGAGTTTCGCTGGTGTGAGGAGTTTCAGGTTCCAAGTTTCAGGTTCCAAGTTGAAACCACAGAGCATACGCCTTCAACTTGAAACCTGGAACTTGAAACCAGGAACTTATTCTTCGTCGTCATCCTTGAGATGCGACTTGCTCACGATCTGTTGCTGCACGTTCGCGGGCACCATCTCGTAGTGGCTCAGTTCAATCGCGTACGAGCCGGTGCCCTGTGTGATGCCACCGAGTTGTGCTGCGTAGCGGGCCACTTCACCTAATGGAGCACGAGCGTAGATCACTGTCATGTCGCCGGGCAGGCTCTCCTGGTTCTCTACGTGTGCCCGCTTTGTTGGCAGATCGCCCAGGATCGCCCCCGTGTACTTGCTCGGCACCGTGATTTCCAGTTTCACGATCGGTTCGAGCAACGCCGGTCGCGCGGCGAGGAATGCTTTGCGGAACGCATGGCGAGCGGCCGTCTTGAACGCGGCTTCGGATGAGTCCACGTCGTGATACTTCCCGAAGTGAACCTCCACGGCACAATCCTGGATGCGGTAGCCCGCGAGGACACCGCGTTCCAGCATCTCCTTGCAGCCCTTCTCAACCGCTGGAATGAAGTTGTTCGGAATCGTACCGCCGACAATGTGGTCGATGAATGCGAAGTTCATCGCGGGGTCGTAGTGGCAACTCCGCATCTTCTCAAAGCGGCTCTTGTTCGCGAATTCCGCCTCACACTGTTCCTGCGACTTGATTTCGCGTGACAGCGGGTACACGCGAAGGTGAACTTCCGCAAACTGCCCACGGCCGCCGGTCTGCTTCCTGTGCTTGTGGTCGCCCTCGGCCTGGCCCACGATCGTCTCGCGATACGGGATCTTCGGTTCCTTGGTGTTAACCTCCACCGCAAACCGAGCTTTCAGTCGCTCGCGGATGATGTCCAGGTGCAACTGGCTTACGCCGGTGATGACGAGTTCATGCGTCTGCGTGTCATGAGTCACCTTCACCGTCGGGTCTTCGGCCGCGAGTTTGTGCAGCCCGGCCGAGATCTTCGTCTCGTCACCACGGGTCTTCGGCTCGACCGCGATGCCGAACATCGGCGTCGGGAAGTGCGGCAATGGTAGCTTCGGCGCGTGGTTCGTGAACGCAATCGTGTCGCCGATTTCGAGACCTTCAACTTTCGCAATGGCGACGATGTCGCCCGGCCCGGCCTCGGTCACCTGAGAAGTCGTCTTGCCCTGTGCTTCCAGTAAGTGGCCCACGCGGAGTGTCTGGCCGTTGCGGAGGTTCACGACGTTGTGGTTGTGTTGCAATTTCCCCGCGATCACTCGAATGAAGCTGAGGTGACCGACAAACTTGTCGTTCACCACCTTGAACACCTGCCCGACGAACTCTTCCTGTTCGGTTGGCTCGAGCTGGTGAGAGGACCCGTTCAAGCCCACCTGTAGGCCTTCGAGGCGCTTGCGGGAGAAACTCGGCGACAACCCATAGCGGCTGAGTGCATCGAGCAATTCACGCACACCCTTATCCTTCTTTGCCGAGAGACAGAAGATCGGGATCAGCGTACCGGCATCCATCGCTCGTGAAATGTCCGCTTCCAGCTCCGCGACCGTAACCTGGCCATCTGTGAGATACTTTTCGAGCAATGGCTCGTCCGACTCAATCACTGCTTCGATCAATTGGCTCCGGGCGGAGGGGACGTTGATCGGGCACGACTGCGGAATGTTCACTCGCGGATCGAGAAGGCAGTAAACATCGCGAATTCCGGGGCCGATCCGGTCCGGAGCGTTAAACAGCACGCAGTTCTTTCCAAGAGTTGCCTGGATGCTCTCCACCAACCCCGGAAGATCGACGTGTTCGGTGTCGAGCTTGTTGATGACGATCGCTCGCGACAGGCCAAGCGTTCCCGCTTCGTGGAACATGCGGCGAGTGTTCATCTCCACGCCGTTCACGGCTGATACCACAATGACAGCGGTTTCGACAGCGGCGAGTGCTTCGAGTGCGGCGCCGATGAAGTCAGGCGAACCCGGCGCATCGAGGATATTCAGGTGCTTGCCGTCGTGATCGGCGTGCAAAACGTGAGTATCGATGGAGAAATGGTGCTTGTGCTCTTCTTCGTCGGAATCTGCTACAGATGTACCGTCGTCAACGCTGCCCAGTCGATCAACGGCGTGAGCCTCGAACAACAGGGCATCGGCCAGGCTAGTTTTGCCCGCGGCGCGATGCCCGACGAGTGCAATGTCCCGGACGTTTTCCACGAGATGCTTGACGGGCATGATGAGCCTCCTGAGGGGAAATGGTTACCCAGTGAGGGACCAGATCCCGCGGAAGAGGTGGCTCGGCGGCGTGCGCTCAGGTCGCCGAATGGCAACCCGGACGGCGCGTCAGAGGAGTCGCCTGTCGGGTCTGGTCGCAGACCGAGTCAGGGCCAACACTGCTGACAACTCGAGAGATCCCTCGTACAGAGCGCGGCCGATGATGCACCCGGGGCAACCGGATTCCACCAACCGCTTCACATGGTCCAGAGAACAGACGCCGCCGCTTGCGATCAGTGGCAGCGATACGGCCGATTGCATCTCCGCGAGTGCCGCGAAGTTCGGCCCTTGCATCATACCGTCCGTGGCGATGTCCGTGTAAACCACGGCAGCAAGAGGTGCATCCGACACCTGCTTCGCGAGATCGACCGCCTTCACTCGCGAGACTTCCAGCCAACCCTCCGTGGCAACGAAACCCTCCTTGGCGTCCACGCCAAGCACGATCCGGTCCGGGAACTTGGTCGCTGTCGTGCGCACCCAGTTCGGGTCTTGAAGTGCCCGTGTGCCAAGTACGGCCCAGCGAACGCCCCAGTCGAAGACAGCTGCGAGGTCGGCATCAGTGCGAATGCCCCCGCCAAGTTGCACGGGCACACCCGCGGCTTCGACGATCTTGCGAATCACTGTGCCGTTAACTGGTTTGCCAGCCTTCGCGCCGTCGAGATCGACAACGTGAATGCGATCAGCACCAAGTTCAACCCAGCGCTTCGCGACAGAAGCAGGATCGTCCGAGAAAACAGTTTCCCGCGAGTAGTCGCCTTGCCGGAGCCGAACACAGCGTCCGTTGAGCAGGTCGATGGCGGGGTAGATGAACATGGCAATCCCCTAAACCCCGATATTGTGACCCGGACATGGCCGAAAGGCAAGGGTCGACAGCGAACAGCGAACAGCGATCATCGAGGGGCATTCCGTGTTTCAGGTCCGGCGATATGTGCCCGTTTGATTCCAGACAGGGGGGACACCCCTCTCCAGAGACTCCAGAATCAACGCCAACTCCTCAGAATCAACCCGAACTCTTCAGAATCAACGCCAACTCCTTAGAACCATCCGTCCTCGTCTGGAAGAAAAACCATCAGAATGATGTCCCGCGCGATGGTTTCATGCCTCGTCGTAACCACGACAACCAACCAACAGTGATCCAGTGTTACGAAGCGAGTGAGATTGGGGCGTCGATGTCGGGTGGGTCGAGTCGCGCTTCGCGACGAGCCCACCTTCTTCGCCTATTTTGGCCTGACAGCAGGCTCAACGAGGTTGCCACACAAGCAGTTCACCTTTGCCGGGAACTGCGGCGTCGCCGGTGTAGCGGCGATACGTTCCCTGAGTGACTTCATGAGGAATCGAGAACCCGAGCGTCGCGAGATGCTTCGTGTAGATCCCCAAGAACATCGGGTTGTAATCGCAGGCGTGAGCGAACGTCGGCAGCAGACGGAGTGGCTTCATGCTGATAATGGTGCCTCGCTGCATCCACGCACCAGTTCGCAACTCGGCCCCGCTCATCAGCACGATGGTGCCGCCCTTCATCTGTAACCCAGCGAAGTCACGCACCGAGCCGCGCACCGCGATAAGGCCGCGCTTCATCCGCATTCCGAGTTCGATCCCCGCAGAACCTTCAACGAGGATGGTCCCGCCGCTCATGCCCGACATACTTCCGCGATAGGCACAGCCAAGTTGCCCCCCGGCATTCCCGCCGATGTGGATGCTGCCGCCGCTCATCTCACCGCCAACCCAGTCGGTTGCGTTTCCGGTCACCTCGATGCTGCCGCCCGTCATGTAGGCGCCGAGGTGCATCCCCACGTTGCCAACAATGCGGATCTTCCCCCGGGTCATGTGCTGACCAATCCACTTCACCTTTGTCAGGTCGCCGCGAAGTTCGATCTCTTCGCTGCCGTCGCCTTCGACGGTGAAGAAATCATCGAGCCGCATCGAACGCTTGCCAAGCAACACAGGAAGCGCACAGATGGCGTCGTGCTTTAGCGGCGCGAGCACATCAGGCGAAAGCGCCTCGGCTTCGAGTGGCACAGTCGTCGGTTCTTTGAGTGTGACGGTCAGCATGTGATTCACATAGCCCGGCGTTTACGCTGGGTGAACGAAGAACCCGGCGTAAACGCCGGGCTATCTGGCTATTTACCGCAATACTTGCACGCATGCACTTCCAGGTTATGCACGCGATCGCAACTCACCGGGTAGTTCTCGAACGACATCGTGTAGTGTTGCTGGAATAGCGGTCGTAGGAAGTCCTCAATCGATTCGTCGTATTCGGGCTTCACCGCGAACTGGCGGCCCTCGCCCGATTTCCGCAATTCGCCCTCTTCGACGACGACCTCGCCGCTCTTGATGACGTATCGCGGGTGCGCGAACATCTGGGCCACATCGTTGCTTTCGTTGTAGATTGCGATGTCCGCGTCCGCACCGATGCCGAGATGTCCCTTCTGTGTCAGCCCAAGTGTTCGCGCTGGCCCCGCCGACGTGATGATCGCGATCTCGCTGAGCGTGTATTCGCGGGTGAGTTCCGGCAGCACCATCCGGCTGAGCGTACTGTCCGGGAACTGTTTCAGTTGTTCCTTACGGAAGTCGGCGTTCATCAGTAGTTGCACGATCTCGGGATATCGCCAGAACGTCGCGCCGTTCGGGTGATCGGTCGTGAGACAGATTCGCCACGGGTCGGTGATGAGCAGCAGCAGTTCCAGGCCAACGGCCCACTGTACCGCATTGACGACGTTCTTTTCCTTGTAAACGTAGGGGACGACGCCGCACCCTGTCTCGTTCTCGACGTCGAGATTCCCCCACTTGCGGCCCGTGAGTTGGTACAGCAGGTGTTGCCAGGGACCGTCGGCGGTCACTGTCACGGTGTTGCCGAACAGCACTGCACCCGCATCGCACGTCAGGTTCGTGTTCGCGTTGAAGTGCTCGGCGATCTCAACAGCGGCGGAGCGCATCGTGAACCAGTCGTCGCCACCGTAGGCGTGATACTGCAAGTGTGCGAGGTGTGCCCGGCGACCTTCGAGAATTTTCATCGTCTCGATGGTGGTACTCGCGTTGCCGGGTGCGCCGAGGTTGTTGCAGTGGATGTGAACGGGGTGCGGCAAATTCAGTTCGTCCGCGATCTGCGCCAGCGACGAGATCATCTTCGCGGGAGTGACCTTCTTGTACCCTGGGATGACATCCGAGAGTCCCTTGCAGTCCTTACCCCACTTCCAACCTGCGACTCCGCCGGGGTTCACAGCCTTGATGCCGTAGGCTTTCGCGGCCCACACATACCACGCGACAACCTGCTTCGCTCGGTCCTGCTCATCGTTCTCCAGCAAATCGAGGACGATCTCGTTGTTCGCCATCAACACACAGCACGTCTTGTCGATGATCGGCGTATCGTGCAGTTCTTCGTGGGTATGCTTCGCCGAGAGAACCGGCACGGCTGCTTCATTGGCAGTGGTCCAGCCCATGCCGGCGTAGACGTATCCGGTGGCGAATGTCGTGGGCGTGGTGCCGATGATACCCGCACGGCGGTACTGGCTGTGGAAGATCGGCGTCGCTTTCCGGTGCTGTTCGGGGATCAGCCCGCGAGCGAAGTTGAGTGCAGCCCCGCCGATGTGAGTGTGAACATCGACCCCGCCTGGGAAGACGAACATTCCCGTGGCATCGAGGGTACGTGCGGCGACATCAACCTCGGCAACGATCTTGCCATCGGCGATGCAGACATCGCGGATGACGCCGTTGACGCCGTTCGCGGGGTCGTAAACCTTGCCGTTCCGAATCCGGATCATGGAGAGTTCCGCGTCTCAATTTAGCCCGGGGCTTGCCCCGGGCCTGTGGCGACACCCGGGGCAAGCCCGGGCGATGTACTCATTACGTCATCTGCGGCGCGCTCGTCGGCACCGGGTACCACGGTTCCTTGCGCTGCACCGCCTCACGGATGCGGCGCATCACCTCCTCGTCGGTCGGGTACGGTGACTTCAGCGGTGGACTCAGCGGCAACGGGATCTCGTCCATGCGGTAAACGGTGCCAGGCGCGCTGATGCCGGTCGCCGCTGTTGTGATGTGAACGCGCGAGAGCCGACTCGTGTGCGTTACCTTCGGGTCGAGCACAATCGTTGGCGTGCGTTTCAGGTGTTCGATCGCCGGCTTCGGCATCGTCGCGCCGGGGTCGGCACCCAGCACCAGAGTGGCGTCGTTGTCCCCGCGAACCAGCAGGTCGATCGTCGAATACTCGCCGGGGTTGAACCGTGGGTAGCCGCGACCCATGTGAATGCCGAACGGATAAGTTGTGGTGTACCGCATGATGACGTCGGCACCCGTCACGTTGCCGTGGCCGCGCATTGGCATCGCCACGAACTTCGTGAAGGCGTTCATCTCGGCGGCGAGGGTGAGCGCGGCCGCGGAGTTCATGTGCTTCCCGCGAGTCATCGACAGGCCCATACCGAAGAACAGCACGCCGAACTTCGCAGCCTTCATGCGGGCGACGAGATCCTGAAGTTGCTCGAGCTTCAGCCCGGTTTCCGCGACCGCATCTTCGTTGATCCGCTGCCCCTTCACCAGAGCGCGGAGGATCGTGAGCATCTCGAAGTCTTTGCCGGGCCGCACTTGCAAGAAGATATCGGCGGCCTTGGCGCTCATGGTCTCGCGGATGTCCACGAGCACCATCGTGCGGTCTTTACGCCCACGCGGAATGAACTTCCCCTTGGGTGTCAGCGCGTACTTCGTGAAGTGACGCGGGTGACACTCTGCGGGGTTACCCCCCCAATAGATGATGAAATCGGCCCGATTCTTGACTTCGCCCAGCGTACAAGACACCTTACCGCCCAACTGGGCGGCTATCTCAGTTGGACCGTGTCAGAGGGATGTGTGGCTGTCGATCACGCCGCCGACGAGTTCGGCGAGCCAGACCGCTTCGCGTTGAGCTTCGCAGGTGGTGTTGCTCAGGCCGTAAACCAGCGGCATGTGCGCGGCGTGCAGGTACTCGGCGGCGGCCTCGATGGCTTCGTCCACCGTGGCTTCTTTGCCATCAATCAGGGCATCGGGGTAATCATGTTCGACGGTGTGGTTCTTGAACCACGCTTCGCCGAGGTTACAGGCTCGCTTGGTCTCGACGATGCGCACTCCATCGGAGTGGAGTTCGATGTCGTCACAGACGCACCCACAGAACGTGCAGGTCGCGTTCTTGGTCACGGTCAGCTCGTGCTTCGTGCTTTCCGGCAGTGTGGAAGTAGTCATGGGTGCGGCTCGTGGCGTCACTGTTGTGTCTTGGTTTCGGTCTGCGTGCCGTCCGAACCGGACGGCGGAACGACGAAGCTTCACCCCAGGGCCAGCCCGATGCAACTGCCTCTGGTGCGGCGCGGCATGAATCGCCCGACCTCGACCTCTTCCCACCCGGCGGGCCGTTCCGCGTTGGCGTCGAGCAACTCGGCAGCGATCTCCTGGGCGTCTTTGCGTTCGTTGGTGTCGTGCATGTCTCCGCCCTCAATCCCTGTGACCTTGCGACCACGCCGGGTCTTGCGACCCCCGTCAAGCCGGGAGCTAAATATCAAACCACTTCCACTTCGACGTCCCAACCCTTCGAGGTTGGCATGCCGGTTCCATCCGTTTCGCCGCCCATCAGCCTGCACGTTGGCGGGCCGTATGGCACGAACAGCAGTCCGCGGGGAACATTCGCTTCCTTGCAGAGAAACTCCGCGTCGCCAATCTCGGTTCGCACTCGAATCTTCGCACCACTCACGATGCCGAGTTCCTTCATGTCGTCGGGATGCATTGTCATGGTGTTCACGATGGCGTTGTATTCCGCGCCATCTTTGCCGACATTGAGTTGTTGGCCCTGCTTATTCGAGCGAATCGGCATCAGAAGAAATCGCATTCCCGCCATCAACGCACCCCCGTTGTCACGAGGTGCATATTACTCGTTATGGCTCCGAGAGCAAACCAATACACAAGTAAACCCTGGCATCGAAGCTCTGTCTGGTTTCACGATTTGCGGGCTAGTGGGCGATAGTAGCCCGACTTTGGCAGAAATGGCTGTCTCGCCGCTCGTGAGTAGCCCATCTGATCTGGGATCAATTCAACCGGAGGTTGGAGCGGTTCCCACTGCCGACCGCTGCCGACCTTGGTGTTGGGCCATTCAGGGTTCCGCTTCACAGCAAACCGATGACACGAGGAGCCGGATGCCAAATGCGGCACATCCGGATCTGTGTGGGCCCTGGGCGGGGAACCGCCCGGGGCTGCCTGGCCACACCTTGGTTCCGATTCCGATGGTTATCGATCTACGGGTAGCTCTTCCTGTGTTGACCGGCTACTCTAGCCGTGTGCCCCACCAAACCACCGCCATTCCCATGACCCAGATCGGGAAGTACGTCGTTCTCCGGGAGCTTGGCCAGGGCGGCATGGGTGTTGTGTTCGAAGCACGCGACCCCACGCTCGACCGCCCGGTCGCCATCAAGCTCGTGAACGGACGCGGCGACCCGGAACGCTTCCTCCGCGAGGCCCGTGCTGCGGCTCGCGTCATCCACCCCAATTGCGTGCCCATCTTCGATATGGGTGAACACGCGGGCAGCCCCTTTCTGGTGATGGAACTCGTCCCTGGAATGAGCGCATCCGATTTCGTCGCGAGCATCGGGCCGCTTCGGCCGAAGACCGCGACCGAGATTGTGGCTGCTGCCTGTCGTGGGATCGACGCCGTCCACAGTGCGGGGATCGTTCACCGCGACATCAAACCCAGCAATCTGCTCATCTCGACATCCGGAACCGTGAAGGTGGCCGACTTCGGCCTGGCCCGCGCCGTCGATAGCAACGCGCCCACCCTCACGGGCGATCGTGCCATCGGCACCCCGCACTACATGAGTCCTGAGCAGTGCCACGCCGAACCCGCCGATGCCCGCTCCGACATCTACTCGCTGGGGGCCACGTACTACGTCCTGCTCACGAACCGCTTTCCATACCGCGGCGAGCATGAGTTGCAGATCATGTTCGCTCACTGCAACGACCCGGTTCCCGATCCCCGTGCAGTGGTCCCGACCGTGCCGGAAGCGTGCGTGAAGATCATCCGCAAAGCGATGGCCAAGAATCCGGCGGAGCGATACCAGACCGCCCGCGAAATGCTCACCGACCTCGAAAACTTCATCGCTACCGATCCCAGCCCCACGCTCGATCTCAGCGGAATCGAGACCCCACTTTCACGCAACTCCCTGCCCAGCAACAAGCCATTAGCGACCAGCATCGACACGACGGAGTGGCACCCCGACGCAGGTTCCTCGAACACGAATACCCCGGTTCGCAGCAGCACTGTGGCCCTGCCCGCGATCTCCTCGCGCGGCAGTCGACGGCGGTTTCTCGCAGTGCTGGTAGTCCTGGGCGTGGCTGCGATCAGCATCGGTGGCTACTTCGCATTCCGTGGAACAGACGCTGCGAAACGCGACACCGATCCGAACAACTTTGCTGGCAACCACGACGATACGAGGCCGCCCGTGTTGGTCCCCGTTCGCAGGGTCGAAGCAAATGTTGGCGTGCTTGGAGTCGCCGTTTCAGACGGTGGTCGCTGGCTAGCCGTTGGATTGAATGGCGCACACGAACCTGTGAAACATGGCGGCGTGAAACTCTTTGATCGCGCGGCCGGAGCGGCTCCTGAAGTCTGGTGGAAGTGGAAAGAAGAGTCGTGCAACTCCGTCGCATTTTCACCCAACGGCAAGTTGCTGGTCGCGGGTTTCTCGGGCAATGGGAAGATCCGAATCTGGAGTATGGCAGAGCAGAAGGAAGTCTCGTTCGCCGATTCGACTTTCACAAGCGATGCCGCGGGCAACGTGATAGGGGTGGCGTTCTCGCACGATGGAAAGTGGCTCGCGGCCAGTGCCGACGGATGGGGCAGCAAACCCGGCCGCGTTCGCATCTGGCAGGTCAGCGATGGAACACACCTCCGTGACCTGACCCAGCAAGATCCGCTTCGGCCCCCACAAGCGCTTCGTGGAATCTCCTTCGCCTCGGATGGGAGAACGCTGGCCGCGGCGATCAAGGCGGCTCCTGGTTCGCAGCCGTTAGTGGATGTCTGGGACGCGGAATCCGGCAACCACATCAAGACGCTCCTGATCACACAGGCCACGCTTGGGCCGAGTGTTTCATTCGCTCGGCGGGAGCCGCTCCTGGCGTATACCTCGAAGGAGGACATCCAGCTTGCCCGGCCGCTCTCGTTCGAGTTGGGAAAGCGAATCGTCACACAAAATACCGAACCTGCCGGGCTGGCGATTTCTCCGGATGGAACTCTCGTGGCTGTCAGCCTGGCGGATACTATTGAGTTGATCGACACGAAGACCGAGAGGTGGTTACAACCGCTGAAAGGGCAGGCCGGACCGATTTACGCCATGACATTCACCGCCGACGGCCAGACGTTGATCACCGGAAGCGAATCCAAGACCGTCCATGAGTGGGCCATCCCACCCCGGGAGTGAGTTCGCCATGTCAGAGCCCGACGATGTGCCGCTAGCCGGCATCCGACTTGATCAAATCTCCACACACATCGCCACGCTTCAGGACACCGAACGGTTCGTGGTTCGCTACGGAAACGCCGTTCGCGGATACCTGGGCGCGATCCTCCGCAAGCCCGAAGACGCCGAGGAAGTCGTGCAGGAGATTCTCCTGAACCTGCTCAACCGTGGTGGAGCCAGTTCGGTATGGCCTGGCCCCACGGGTTCGGGCCGCTTCCGTGATTACCTGAAAGTGATCGCCCGGAACGCAGCGTTCACTTATCTCCGCAAGCAGGGCCGCCACGCGAAGACCGAGTTGATGCCCGATGCCTATGCGGATCCTTCTTCTACCGACAGTGCCGCCGATATCGCGATGACCTCGGAATGGCAGGCGTGTTTACTCCGAAAGGTGTGGCGAGAGCTGGAACTGCACGAACGGAAATCGCCCGGGAACCTGTGCAACACATGCCTGCGGGTAGTCACGGAGTTTCACGACGACGACTCGCCGACTCAGGCCCGGATCGCCTCGGAGCGAGCTGGGCGGGTGCTGACCCCCGAGGCCTTCCGCAAGCAGGTGAGCCGGGCACGCCGACTGATGGCCGAGTGTATCTTGTTGGAAGTGGCACGGGGCGTGATCCCGCCCACCGCCACCGCGGTTGAAGCGGAGCTGCATGAACTGGGTCTATGGGATCGCGTGCGTGACTACCTGCCGAACGACTGGCAAGCTCAATTCTTCAACAGCGAGCGGGGAACTTAAGCTCTGGTAACCGGTCCACACGAGTATCACCCCGTATACTATCCGCACCCTTACCGGTTCACGGGCGCCGCGATGTCCCCGATCACACGGGAAGTTCTGCGAGACTACCTGCACGATGCCCTTCCGGATGCGGAATCGGCAGCGGTGGAACGGTCGTTGCGTGCGTCGGCGGAACTACGAGCATTGCTAACAGACGTGCTGGAGTTGGAAGATCGCGGGGAGCACACCGTCGGCGCGATCTGGCGACGCGAACGAGTCAGTTGCCCGACCCGTGATCAACTCGGCAGTTATCTGTTGGAGGCAGGGGACCCAGAGCTTCTCGATTACATCCGCTTCCACCTCGATGAAATCGGCTGCCCATATTGCCAGGCGAACCTCGACGACCTGAAGAAGCTGTAACAACACCAACTCCTCAGAATCAACTGATTTCTGCCAGACACAGAATTGCGTCAATCGAGAAATTCCGATTTTAGTTGCAAGATGCAACCAGATCGCCCGCTATACCCGTTCAGTTGCAAGTCACAACCACTGAATCGGAGATAGCAATGACCGCACTCACCCTGGCTCACACCGCTGTCAGCATTCTGCCAATCGGATTCGGTTTCTACGCGTTTGCCCGGCACGGGCGAATCAACCTGAAGACGCAAAGTGGTAAGTGGTATCTCGGCACCATGCTCGCTGGTTCGGTCTCATCCTTAGGGTTCATCACGACGCTTGGCTTCACCCCGGGGCAAGTACTGACACTCGCGACGCTGGCCGCATTACTGATCGGCACTGTGACGCTCCGGGGGAACTGGCGAACGCCCGGGTACACGCAGGCCATCGCCCTCACGACGAGCTTCCTGCTGCTGATGGTCTTCGCGACAACCGAGACGCTGAAGCGGTTCCCCTCCGGTCAGCCGTTCGCCTCGGGGCCAAATGATCCCTCGCTCATTCCGATCCGCCTCTCGCTTCTCGTGGCATATGTGATTGGGCTGGGATATCAGTTGGTGAAGATCCGGGCGAAGCAGAACCCGGTCGCACGACTGGAACGGATCCTGGCTCGGTATCACCACACGGCCTAGTTCTCGGTTTCATCAGTTCCAATTGGGCCGTCACTTCGGCGACCCGTTTCCTTTCGATCCTCACGAATTGGGAGTTCGATCATGTCCAAGAAACTTGCAGGCAAAGTGGCTCTGGTGACGGGCGGTTCACGCGGTATCGGTGCCGCGACCGCGGAGTACCTTGCCCGGGATGGGGCGGCGGTGGCAATCAGCTACTCATCGTCCCCCGAAAAGGCCCAGGCGGTGGTGAAGAAGCTCGAGGCCCATGGCGTCAAGGCAACCGCCTTCAAGGCCGATCAAGCTGATCCCAAGGCAGTCGAAGGGTTGGTCGAGGCCGTCGTGAAGCAGTTCGGGCAACTTGACATCCTCGTGAACAATGCGGGGGTGTTCATGCAGGGCGTTCTCGGCGACCCGAAGGCGGACCTCGCTGCTCTGGACCGCGAACAGGCGGTCAACGTTGGCGGTGTTGTGGCAGCGGTTCGTGCCGCAGTGAAATATCTTCCCGAAGGCGGGCGGATCATCAACATCGGCTCCGTCATCGCGAGTCGAGTCGCATTCCCAGGACTGGCCGGATATGCGGCGGCAAAAGCTGCAGTGGTCGGGTACACAAAGGGATGGGCAAGGGATCTGGGGTCGAAGGGGATCACGGTGAACGTGGTGCAACCCGGCCCGATCAACACCGACATGAATCCGGATAGTGGGGATTTCGCTTCCGTCCAGAAGGCGAGCACGGCACTCGGGCGTTACGGCCGGCCCGAGGAACTCGCGGCTGCGGTCGCCTTCCTCGCCAGTCCCGAGGCGTCGTTCATCACGGGTGCGGTGCTGGATGTGGACGGCGGCTACGGAGCGTGATTGAAGTCAAAACGTGAAGAGGGCGGGTCTGGGAACCACCGTTGGTTCCCAGACCCGCCCTCTTGTTGTTACCCTTAACTCCGGGTCACGGGTTGCTGCTGACCCCCGTCGAGTTGAACCGGTCGCCGGTGATGAACTTCGCTGTGGTAACCACCCGGAACTGCTGGGTCATGTAGCGGGCGAACGACTCGTTCGGGCGTTCCTGCAACACCACCGTATCGCCCGGCTGAATGATGATGTTCTCACGCAAATCGCGGAACGCTTCGTTCAAATCCACACGGATCATGATCTGCTTATCGTTTGGCAATCGACGAACCACCGTCACCAAACTCGGGCTTGGATTGCCAAGGCCGGTGTTCACGGACGCGGATGTGAACTGGTTCTGGTTGAAGCCGCCGTTGATGAGCGGGCCGCGAACCAATGCGACTGCCTGGATCACCCGCAGATCGCGATCCCGCGGCACCGGGATGACCGCTGCGGGAAGCAGTCCAGCCGTGTAGAACACTTCCGCGTCCCGAGCTTCGATGTTCACCGTATCGCCGTCTTCCAGAGTGATGTCCGCTTCCGTGAACGTAAGTGGGCGAGCCGGGTTGGCGCGAGTCGGCACGCGAACGTAGCCCTTCGTCGGGTCGGCCGGGTCGTACTTCCCACGGCGAATCACGATCTCGTGTTTCGCGTCGAACCCTGGGGGGCCGCCAGTGAGCGTGAGCGCTTCGAGCAGGTCGTTGTGGCCGGGTTCCAGTTGCAGCGAATACGCCGCACCCTTGCGACCACCACCGAAGGAAACGGATGATTCGAAGTTGCCCGCGGAGACCGTCGGTGAGTTGCCGTTGTCTTCACGCACCACCAGCACCCGGTATCGCCGGGCTTGCAGCAGATCCACCAGCACCCGTTCCTTGCCCTTCACGACGATCTGCTTCTTGTTCACCATTTGATCGACGATCAGTTCGCGAGCTTCGAGCAGCGTCTTCCCCTTGACGTTGATGGGGTCGAGCAGCGGCAGCATGATCGTGCCATCGTCCTGCACGGGAACGGGCACGCCTTGCACGGCCCCTTTGGCCTGCGCGCCCTGGTTGAACTGGATCGGCACCGGCTGATTTTCCTTTGTCAGAACCTCGTCGGCCAGAATGGCGAGGACGTCGCCCTTGTCGAGCTTATAGTCGCCGGGGTTGTTGATCCGGAGGAGGTTCAGCGGAACGTCCTTCAGGTTCGCCTTCGGCTCAGCGAATACTTCGTCGGGCAGGCGGCGAACGGGGATGCCATCGGAGACCGGGTTGGTCAACGCGGCGCAGCCCCCGCTCGTGCAAGCGATGAGCACGAAGGCGACAACGCGGAGAAGCGTGGTTCTGGTCATGATCACTTCTCAGCAACTCGTGGGAATCAGTGGCGAAGGCCGCGCAACCCCGCTGCCCCGGTACTTCAGGGAATCCCTCATGAGGAATATCGGCCGAATTCGGTCGGAGGATTGATAAAGCTGGGCAGTTTTGCTGATTTTTCCGGTCGTGCGGTTCTCAACGGGAACCACCCATCTTACCGCCGAGATGGTGCCCCGCGTTTTGCGCTCTCACGTAGCCGTGATGGTGTTGTGCCCGTCGTCTTCCCGAATGCGCGGGTGAATGCGCTGTGATCGTAGAAGCCGCACATCAAGGCGATCTCGGCGACCGACTTATCGGTTTCTCGCAAGAGCTGTGACGCTGCCGTGATCCGGGACTTGGCGATGTACTGGCTGGGTGTCAGGCCGAAATAGCGTTTCATGAATCGAGCGAAACTGTGAGCCGGCATCCCCGCTTGCCGGGCGAGTTCCTGGGGCGAAATCGGATCACCCAGGTTGTTCTCGAAGTGATTCAACGCCTCAGCAACCTTCAGTGGGATGTCGCTCGTCTGAATCGGGGCACGCACATCACGCGAGATGCCGATCAACCCCACGATCATGCCAGCGGCATCGCGAAGCGGCAACTTGGTGGTGAGGCACCAGCCGGGCTTGTGCGGTTCGTACCAGTGGAGTTCCAGGTGATCGAGAATCGGGCGACCTGTGCGCAGAACGGCGCCGTCTTGCTGGGATGGGATACCGCCAAAGTCGCCCGGGCAAATATCCCGTGGTCGCTTCCCGAGAACATCGGACTTCTCACGCAATCCGTGCCGTGCAACCAGTGACGCATTGACCGATGTATAGCGCCCTGCGGCATCCTTGACGAAGAATGCCACATCCGGAACCTGATCGAAGAGGTTTTCCAGCGATGCCACGTCTACCAGCGTCGGTGTGGTCGTGGCTGATGGAGTTGTCATGGTTGTGCGCGTTTTGACACGGGGTGCGTCACTGTAAACCAAGACACCTGCCGCGACAACGAGTAAGTTGGAACACAATCATGAAAATCACTCGCATCTTCGCTCATCGCGTTGAGTTGCCTTTGCGTGAAGGCAACTACAAATGGTCCGGCGGCAAGTCCGTCACGGTTTTCGATAGCACGATTGTCGGCGTTCAGACCGACACGGGCATCGTCGGCTACGGGGAGGTATGCCCCCTCGGGCCATTCTACCTGCCCGCGTATGCCGAGGGTGTGCGTGCCGGGTTGCGTGAACTCGGGCCGCACCTGATCGGGATGGACCCACGCGAACTCTCGAAACTCAACCACCGGATGGACGCCGCGCTGAAGGGCCATCCCTACGTCAAAAGCGGCATCGACATTGCGTGCTGGGATATTCTCGGTCAAGCGACCGGCTTGCCGGTTTGCGTGCTCATGGGTGGAAGGTTCGGGGAGAGCGTGCGTCTCTATCGCGCGATCTCGCAGGAATCGCCGGACGCGATGGCGGCGAAGGTCGCGGCCTATCGTGCCGAGGGATACACGCGGTTCCAATTGAAGGTCGGCGGCGATCCAGATACCGACATCGAGCGCATCCGAGCCGTTCGTGCCATGCTGCGACCCGGGGATCGGCTGGTTGCCGATGCCAACACCGGTTGGACGCAGCACGAAGCCATGCGAGTTGTCCGGGCGGTGCGTGATATCGATGTCTACATCGAGCAACCGTGCCTGACGTACGAGGAGTGTCTTTCCGTGCGACGGCACACGGATCACCCATTCGTGATCGACGAGAACATCGACGGACTCGACATGTTGCTGCGAGCCAAGGCTGATCTCGCGATGGATGTGGTGAACCTCAAGATCAGCAAACTTGGAGGCCTTACCAAGTCGAAACAAGCCCGCGACCTGTGCGTGAGCATGGGGATCGCCATGACGCTCGAAGACAGTTGGGGCGGCGACATCACGACGGCCGCGATCTCGCATCTTGCGCACAGCACGCCCGAAGAATTCCGCTTCACCAGCACGGATTTCAACAGTTACGTGACCGTCAGCACGGCCGAGGGTGCGCCGCAGCGCGTGAACGGCTTCATGGCCGCGAGCGAGTCACCCGGGCTGGGGATCAAGCCGCGGATGGATGTCCTGGGTAAGCCCGTGGTCGTTGTCACCTGAACCGAACGAGTCGGCGAACCGAGAAGGAACCCACCCATGAACGCAAGGCTCTCCGCTGCTCTGGTCGTGCTCGCGGCGTTTGCGGGGGATGCTCGCGCGGAGTACCCGGGCTGGAAGCACTCCGGTTCCGTGTATGTCCTCACCACACCCGACGGGGCCGATCTCCCCGCAAGTGCCTCGGTCGAAGGCTTCCCGCTCCTGGTGCGACTGCACAAGGATTTCTTCGACTTCACTCAGGCGAGGGCAAACGGTGAGGATCTCCGCTTCTCCTCGAGCAAAGGGGAAGCACTTGCATACCAGATTGAAGAATGGGACCCGGACAAGGGGATCGCGAGTGTGTGGGTTCGCCTGCCGAAGATTCAGGGGAACGCCAGGCAGGAGATCAAACTCCACTGGGGGAAGCCCGACGCCAGGAGTGAATCCAACGGCAAGGCAGTGTTCAACGAATCGAACGGCTACATCAGCGTCTGGCACATGAACGGGCCGGTGAAGGATGAGGTCGGCACGCTCGAATCGAAAGACGCGGGCACGACGCCGTGCGCCGGGATCGTCGGTCAGGGCCGTCATTTCCCAGGGAAGCTAGGAATCTTCTGCGGCGATAAGATCGAGAAGTACCCTTCGGGGGCAAGTTCACACAGCACCGAAGCGTGGTTTCGGGCTGAGAAGCCAAACGCGACCCTCATCGCCTGGGGGAACGAGGCTGGCGGCCGTGGCAGCAAGATTCGGATGCAGTTTCGCAGCCCGCCTCACCTACACATCGACAGCAACTTCTCCGATGTCCGTGGTGTTGGGCGGTTGCCTCTCGGCGAGTGGGTGCATGTCGTGCACACCTACGACCGCGAAGACGGCAAGATCTACATCAACGGCAAGCTCGACGCGAGTGCGAAGCCGCTCCTCAACATCAAAAGCCCGGCGCGATTGTGGATCGGCGGCTGGTACAACAACTACGACTTCGTTGGCGATATCGACGAGGTGCGTGTTTCGCAAGTCGCCCGCTCCGCCGACTGGATTCGCCTCCAGTACGAGAACCAGAAGCCGCTGCAAACGCTGGTCGGTCCAATCGTGCAAGCGGGGAACGCCGATTCCATCTCGGAGTCTCAGGTCGCCGTGGACGAGGGGAAGAGTGTGACGCTTACCGCGAAAGCTGGCGGTGCGCAGAAGTTGTACTGGATCGTGAAACGTGACGGCAAGGAAACCGTGGTGGCGACCGACCGATTCGCGTTCACGTTTGACTCGGGTCGCGTTGTCGGCGACCAATCGCTCACGCTCCAACTCAAGGCAATCTACCCGAACGAGGTGAAGGTCAAGGAGATCCCCGTCACGATCAAGGAAGCCATCCAGGAACCAGTCTTCACGCTACAAGCCCCCACCACATGGGATGGCCGCAAGACCATCGAGATCGTGCCGCAGATCAGCAACATGAACGAAATGCGTGCGAGCGGTGCGGATCAACTCAGCTACACCTGGGAGGTTTCCGACATCGCCACGATTCGTGAAGCCGCCCCGGGGAAGTTGATCCTGAAGCGTGCCCAGAACAGCGGCACAATGACCGTCACCGCGACGATCCACAACGGCGGCAAAGCAACCACGCACAGCGTGAGTGTTGCCGTGACGGAACCCGCAAAAAATGCGTGGGTTGCTCGGACGCCCGAGAAGAACGAGAAGCCAGAAGAGAACCAGTTCTATGCCCGTGACGACAGCAACGAGGGCACGCTGTTCTATAACGGCACGCTCGATCAGGCAGCCGAAACCACCTTCTTGAAGCTCTACGCTGATGACAAACTCGTTGGCACCACGGACCAGAAGCCTGCGGCTGACAAGTCCTACGCACTGTCGGTGAAACTGAAGCCCGGGCTGATCAAGTACAAGGTCGAGTTTGGGACGCGGACTGGCGACCGCGAGACGGTGCTGAACACCGTGGGCAACCTCGTCTGCGGCGATGCCTACCTCATCAACGGCCAGTCCAACGCCGTGGCGACCGACTTCGGCAAGGACGATCCCGCGTTCCGCAGCGACTGGGTTCGCACCTTCGGGAGCATGTCCGGCAGCCCAAAACCGGTGGCGCTCTGGGGGAACGCGGTCCATCGCAGCCGCGACGCGGAAAAACTTCAGATCGGTTACTGGGGCATGGAGCTTGGTCGGCGATTGGTCGAGGCTCACAAGATTCCCATCTGCCTCATCAACGGTGCCGTCGGCGGCACGCGAATCGACCAGCACCAACGAAATGCCGCCGACCCCGAAGACACGACCACGATTTATGGGCGACTGCTTTGGCGCACGCGGCAAGCGAAACTCACCCACGGCATCCGCGGCGTGCTGTGGCATCAGGGCGAGAACGATCAGGGTGCCGATGGCCCCACGGGCGGTTTCGGCTGGGAAACCTACAGGCAATACTTCATCGACCTGGCGGCAGCGTGGAAGCAGGATTACCCGAACATCCAGCACTACTATGTGTTCCAGATCTGGCCCAAGTCCTGCGCAATGGGGATCAACGGCTCGGACAACCGACTGCGTGAAGTACAGAGAAAGCTGCCGACGGCCTTCTCCCATATGAGCATCATGTCCACGCTGGGAATCGACCCGCCCGGCGGCTGTCACTTTCCCGCAGCAGGCTATGCGGAATTCGCCCGCCTCATCTGCCCACTCATCGAACGGGACAACTATGGGAAAGTGCCAACAACCTCGATCACCCCGCCGAACCTGATGGGGGTCAACTTCAGCAACGATGCGAAAGACGAGATCGTGCTCGAGTTCGACCAAAATGTGAAATGGGACAACAACCTGACGAGTCAGTTCTACCTTGATGGCGTGAAGGGGAAGGTCGCCTCGGGGAGCGTGGCTGGCAAGATCGTGACCTTGAAGCTGAACGCAAATTCCACGGCGAAGACGATCACCTATCTCGATAGCGCTGCGTGGAGTCAGGCGAATCTGCTTCGCGGCGAGAACGGCATTGCCGCTCTCACCTTCTGCGAGGTGCCAATTCTCGCTCGCCCAGCGACGCGGTGAGATTTACTGGTCCAGCATTGGTAATGTTCCAGGTCGGGAGGGCGAGGCTCCTGCCGAGCCTGGGCCTGCGGCTCGGCAGGAGCCTCGCAAGACAGCGAAGCTGTCGCAACCCCGGGTCGCAACCAAGAGCATGGTGTTACTGGTTCCAGCATTGGTAATGTTCCAGGTCGGGAGGGCGAGGCTCCCGCCGAGCCTGGGCCTGCGGCTCGGCAGGAGCCTCGCCCTCCCAGTTAGGTGCATTTGCCATGCTGAAACCAGTAGCTGTGAGGGGGCTTCGACTGTCAACACCAATCACAACAGGCCTGGTTCCTTGGGATCGATGGCGAGAAGTCCGCTGAACGATTTGAGTACCTCGACCATGCCGAGGTAGTCGTTGAAGTGCTCCATGAACGGGTCCGGGTCGTCGCTCCACGCTTCCACACGGCGACCGGTTGCAACGTAACTCTCAGTTTCAGCTTGTTCTAGACCCGCGATCTTATCAGCGATCCCCTGGGTTTCATCGCGAACGTCTGGACCACTGACCACGGCCAGCGCGATCGACCAGTTCCCTTTCGTCACCGTGATCTGCTCGCCGGCGCGAGTGACGGTGTAACCTGGATACTTCGCTTGAAGCAGCGGGAGTGCCGCATCAAGAGAGAAGTTAGTGTCGGACTTGATGAGGCCACAGGCACGGTACATGCTGTTTGCTCGGGTAGCGGGTGTCGGGTATCGGGAAGAACGAAACACGATCTCTTCTTCCGATATACCCGATTCCCGACACACCCGACATACCCGACCACTAAGCTCGCACGACTTTTTCTCGGCCGACGGTCACGGCCTTCGTCGCGTTTCGTGTGTCAATTACCAGCGAGCTGTGTTCAACGATGTAACTGTAATCGAACGCCGTGTGGTCGGTCGCGATCAACACCGCATCCTGGCTCGCGAGGAACTCCGGGGTCAGCGGCGTGCTCATCATGCTCAAGTGCGGCCAGTGCCGCATCCGGGGCAGTTCAGGAATATGTGGGTCGTTGTATGTGACCTTCGCACCCTTTTTCAGCAGCAGATCCATCAACTCGAAGCCCGGCGATTCACGCGGATCGTCGATGTCCTTCTTGTACGCCATGCCCAGGATCAGCACGCGGCTGTTCTTCACGGACTTTCCGGCGTCGTTCAGCGAATCGGCCACCTTGCTGACGACGAACGCCGGCATCGCCGTGTTCACTTCGCCCGCCAGTTCGATGAACCGCGTGTTAAAGCCGTAATGCTTCGCGATCCAGCTCAGGTAGAACGGGTCGAGCGGAATGCAGTGCCCACCCAGGCCGGGGCCGGGGTAGAACGCCTGGAAGCCGAACGGCTTCGTCTTCGCGGCGTCGATCACTTCCCACACGTCGATCCCCATGCGGTCATAGAGCACCTTCATCTCGTTCACGAGCGCGATGTTGATGGCGCGGTACGTGTTTTCGAGAATCTTGCACGCTTCCGCGACTTCGGGAGTCGAGACTCGCACCACGTTCGGCACCACGGCGGAGTACAGCGCACAGGCAACGTCGCCGCTGGCTTCGTCGAGCCCGCCGACAACCTTTGGGATACTCGTGACCGAGAATGTGGCGTTGCCCGGGTCTTCGCGTTCCGGGCTGAACGCCAGGAAGAAGTCGCGACCCGCCGTGAGGCCGCCGCGTTCCAGCACGGGGAGCACCACGTTCCGCGTCGTCGTCGGGTACGTCGTGCTTTCCAGCACGATGAGTTGCCCGGCTCGGAGTTTCGCGGCGATGGCATGGGCCGAGTTCACCACATAGGTGAGATCGGGTTCACGCGATTCCGTGAGTGGCGTTGGCACGCACACCAGCACAGCATCCGGTTCGTTCAGGCGGTCGAAGCGGTCCGTGGCTTCGAAGCCACCGGCCCGCATATCCGCGATGACCTGATCGGGGATCTGCTTGATGTACGAGCGACCCGCGTTTAGCTTCGCGATCTTGCCGGGGTCGATATCGAACCCCAGTACGCGTATCCCGGCCGCGGTGAAGGCTCGGGCGAGTGGTAATCCGACGTAACCCAGTCCTATGATGCCGACTGTGGCCGTCTTGTTCTTGATGCGCGTGAGAAGCGTGTTCACTTTGTCCGACATACGTTCCCATCCATCCGTGGAGCGGGGACTGTGCCATACCGCCGCGCGGATGATGCAACGAAACGCGATCGCGTGTCAACCCGGGTTCAATGCCGGGACCGTTTCAAGACCTGTCACGAGACAGCGACTCTTATGAATTTCACTGGGAAAGCTGAGATCGCTTCGTAGATTGGGCAGAATCGGTCGTGATTGCCACGATATTTGCTTTTCTAGTCTATCAGTCTATCGTTAGCCTGACTATTGCCACACGCGACAATCGAGTTATATGCCTCAATCACGATCAGTAGGGGCGATTTGACCAGTAGACCTGGACTATCAACAACGACGTCGCTGTGCCAACTCCGCTCATGCAGTGAGCCACGGAGCACATCGACGAACTTAAGGCGCACACCTCAGGAGCAAACTATGGTTTCGTGGTCGAGACTTGCTTTCATCCTTGTGATCGTGTTTGGTGGGCTGATCGGTTACACGGTGGCGGCTCAGAAAGGCAAGAACGTCCCCTCGACCGAGAAGACTCCCCCGCCGGGGTCGCCATCTTCTACGACAACGATCGACGGGAACTACCTCCCGCCCCCGCCCGCGAAGTTCGGCGGCGAGATTAACCTCAACGCCTCGCAATCGAAGCCGTACTGGCCGCCACGAGTGGTGCCGCCCAAGGGTGCGCCGAACGTGCTGCTGATCATGACTGACGACGTTGGTTTCGGTGCGCCGAGCACGTTCGGCGGCGTGATCCCGACGCCAAACCTCGACCGCATCGGCAAGATGGGCCTGCGATACACCAACTTCCATAGCACTGCACTCTGCTCGCCAACGCGTGCGGCGCTGATCACCGGCCGCAACCACCACCAGGTCGGGTTCGGGGTCATCTCGGAGTTCTCCACCGGCTACCCCGGTTACAACAGCATCATCACCAAGGACAAAGCAACAGTCGGCACGATCCTCCGCGACAATGGATATGGCACAGCGTGGTTCGGCAAGAACCACAACGTTCCCGACTTTATGCACAGTCAGGTTGGGCCGTTCGATCAGTGGCCCGTCGGCATGGGGTTCGAATACTTTTATGGGTTCGTCGGCGGCGACACGAGCCAGTGGGCGCCCGGCAACTTGTACCGCAACAACACGCAGATCTACCCGAACGCAGGGAACCCCAACTTCAACCTCACGACTGCGATGGCCGACGAAGCCGTGGACTGGATTCACACGAACCACGCGGTCGCACCGGACAAGCCGTTCTTCTGCTATTACGTACCCGGTGGCACGCACGCCCCGCACCACCCAACGCCGGAATGGATCAAGAAGATTCAGGACATGAAGTTGTTCGACGGGGGGTGGAACAAGCTGCGGGATACGATCTTCGCCAACCAGAAGAAGCTCGGCGTCATCCCGCAGAACGCAGAACTGACCCCGTGGCCAAAGGACTTGCTCAAGGACTGGGACCAGCTCAACGCCGACGAAAAGAAGCTCTTCATCAAGCAGGTCGAGGTGTACGCCGCGTACCTGGCTTACACCGACGCCGAGATTGGCCGCGTGATCAAGGCGGTCGAGGACACGGGACAACTCGACAACACGCTCATCATCTACATCAGCGGGGACAACGGGTCCAGCGCCGAGGGGTCGCCGAACGGCACGCCGAACGAGATCGCCCAGTTCAACGGGATCGAGTTTTCGGTCGAGCGGCAACTCAAAGAGTTCTACGACACATGGGGTTCGGACAAGACCTACAACCACATGGCCGTGGGTTGGACATGGGCGTTCGACACGCCGTTCAAGTGGACCAAGCAGATGGCCTCGCACTTCGGCGGCACCCGCCAGGGAATGTGCGTGGCGTGGCCGAACCGGATCAAGGACGCGGGCGGGATTCGTCATCAGTTCCACCACGTCATCGACATCGTGCCGACGATCCTGGAAGCGACCCGCCTCCCGGCCCCGGTGATGGTCAACGGCATCGGCCAGACCCCGCTGGACGGGGTCAGCATGGCGTACACCTGGGACAAGAAGAATGCGAATGCCCCCTCGAAGCGGAAGACTCAGTACTTCGAGATGCTCGGTAACCGGGCGCTGTACCACGACGGCTGGGTGGCCTGCACGACGCCGATCAGTGCCCCATGGAACCTGACTGGCATGTTCCCGAAGGACGTTGTCAACGGCTACAAGTGGGAGCTGTACCACGTCGCCGAGGACTGGACCCAGAACAAGGACGTGGCGAAGGAGAACCCGGCCAAGGTGAAGGAAATGCAGGAGATGTTTCTCGTCGAGGCGACACGGAACCAAGTCTTCCCGCTCGACAACTCGCTGACCACCCGTGGCCTGATTCCACGACCCAGTCTCGCGGCCGGCCGAGACGAGTTCGAGTACAAGCGGCCGATCACCGGCATTCCCCAGGGGGCGGCACCGAACTTCATCGCCCGTAGCTTCACCATCACGGCTGAGGTGGACATTCCCAAGGAAGGGGTCGAAGGGATGCTGAACACGAGCGGTGGGCGGTTCGCCGGGTATGGGTTGTACCTGCTCAAGGGGAAGCCAGTGTTCACCTACAACCTGTGCGACTTCGCCCGCTTCCGCTGGGAGGGGAAGGACGCCTTGGCCCCGGGTAAGCACACGATCGCCCTGGAGTTCACTTACGACGGGCCAGGGTTCGGCAAAGGCGGCACCGGCGTTCTGACAGTCGATGGCAAGGCCGTCGACACGCAGAAGCTCCCCGCCACGATTCCCGCGATCAACCAGTGGGACGAGTCGTTCGACGTGGGGAGCGACACGGGCAGCTCGGTGAACGACAAGGATTACCAGGTGCCGTTCGCGTTCACGGGCAAGATTGAGAAATTGACCGTCAAGATCGGCCCGAGCCAATTGCTGCCGGCAGAGAAAAAGGCAAGCGAGAAGAAGATTGGCGAACGAGATTGAGACCTCTTCCAGTTTCCGGGCCGCTTCATGTGAGCGGCCTTTCACCAACGACGCGATTTCATCGGCCAAGGAGCCAGTGTGAGCCACAACGATCAGCACCATCAGCACCGCAAAGAAGAGCACGAGCACGAGCGAAAGGAGAAGAAGCACGTTGAGCGCGAACGGCAGCAACATCCCGAGCGGATCAAGCCACTGGTGAAACCAATGTGGTTGTTGATCGGGGGCAGCTTGCTCATCGCAGTGATTCTTATCTGGACACTCCTGTTATGATTTGAGGTCTGAGCCCCAAGATGTTTGGTGTGGCATGGCGTTCGCGTAAGTTGCTGGTCCACCACCGACGAACAGGAGCAACCGTGTTGGCTCGCATCTCCGGCGGCGCGTTCGTTCTCGCGGCGGGCCTGCTTTCGCTGATTCCGTTGCCGGGAGTGGGTCAGCCCGAAAAGGCCGACCCGCTACCATCTTGGAACGACGGCCCCGCGAAGAAGTCGATCCTCGACTTCGTGCGTTCCAGCACCGACAAGGCGAATCCACTGTATGTGCCAGAATCGCACAGGATTACCACTTTTGACCAGGATGGCACACTTTGGGTCGAACAACCGTTATACTCGCAGGTGTTGTTCGCATTTGATCGGGTGAAGGCGCTCGCCCCGAAACACCCGGAGTGGAAGGACAAGGAGCCGTTCAAGACGATCCTGACCGGCGACCGCGACGCACTGGCGAAGTTGTCGATTCAGGATTTCGAGTTAGTCGTCGCCGAGACGCACACGGGAATGACGATCGAAGAATTCCACACCGTCGTCAAAGACTGGCTCGCGACGGCGAAGCACCCTCACTTCAAGCGACCGTACACCGAGTGCATCTATCAGCCGATGCTGGAGGTCATGAAGTACCTCCGAGCCAACGGCTTCAAAACATACATCGTGACCGGCGGCGGGCAGGAATTTGTCCGGGTATATGCCGAGGCGGTCTATGGCGTGCCGCCCGAGCAAGTGATCGGTTCAGCCGGCCAAACGAAGTACGAGATCCGCGACGGCAAGTCGGTGCTGGTGAAACTGCCGAAGGTGTTGTTGATTGACGATAAGGGTGGCAAACCCGAAGGGATCAATCTCGTCATCGGTCGGCGACCGGTCGCGGCGTTCGGCAACTCGGACGGCGACCGCGAAATGCTGGAGTACACGCAGAGCGGCGGCAACGGTCGCCTCATGATGCTCGTTCATCACGACGATGCGGAACGCGAATTCGCTTACGGAGCCAAGTCGAAGATCGGCACCTTCTCCGATGGATTGATGGCCGAATCGAAGAAACGCGGCTGGAACGTCATCAGCATGAAGAACGACTGGAAGCGAATCTTCGCGTTCGAGAAGTGATGAGGGAGTAGATCGCAGCCCGGCGGTAGGACGCCTTTCTCCAAGAGGATGCAGTGGTGACAAGTTCAAGACTCCAAATCCTGGCCGTTCTCGCGGTCGGCGCGGCGATCGGGTACGCCGCCGCCAACCCGCGACTCAATCCGTTCCAGCGGTCCGACGCGGCTCCGGTCACTGAAGTGAGCAGGTCCGGCGAGATCCCGCTTCCGTCGTGCTGTGACGGTGCCGACAAGCTCAAAGCGCTGGCAGCAGTCAGCGCGCATAACGATAAGGTCAACGCCGAGGCTCAGAAGTCCGGCAAGAAGCCGAACATCGTCGTCATCATGGGCGACGACATCGGCATGTGGAACATCGGCGCATACCACCGCGGGCTGATGGGCGGGAAGACGCCGCACCTGGACAAGCTCGCCAAGGATGGCATGTTGTTCACCGACTACTACGCTGAGGCGAGTTGCACGGCCGGCCGCGCGGCATTCATCACCGGCCAACTCCCGATTCGCACCGGGATGACTACGGTCGGCCAGGCGGGTGCCAAGATCGGGTTGCCGGCTGAAGCCTGCACGCTCGCCACCGCGCTCAAGGAGATGGGTTACGCCACCGGACAGTTCGGCAAGAACCATCTCGGCGACCTGAACGAGTACCTGCCCACCGTTCACGGGTTCGACGAGTTCTTCGGCTACCTGTACCACCTCGACGCGATGGAAGACCCGGCCCACCCCGGCTACCCGCAGGAACTGCTGAACCGAGTCGGGCCGCGGAACATGGTTCACTCGTGGGCGACGGACAAGGACGACGAAACCGTGATGCCGCGGTGGGGCAAGGTCGGCAAGCAGAAGATCGAGGACGCCGGCACGCTGTACCCAAAACGGATGGAGACCGTGGACGACGAAATCCGCGACCTCTCCTTCAAGTGGCTCGACAAGGCCAAGGCCGACGGCAAGCCGTTCTTCATGTGGCTGAACCCGACGCGCATGCACGTCGTCACGCACCTCTCGGACAAGTACCAGAAGCTTCGCAACGCAAAGAACGGGTGGTCCATCCAGGAGGCCGGCATGGCCCAACTCGACGACATCGTCGGGGAGACCATGGCGAAGCTGAAGGACATGGGCGTGGACGACAACACCATCGTCATCTTCACCACCGATAACGGCACCGAGACGTTCACCTGGCCGGACGGCGGCAACACGCCGTTCAAGGGCCAGAAGGGCACAATCTACGAGGGCGGGTTCCGCTGCCCCGCGATCATCCGCTGGCCGGGGCATGTCCCCGCCGGGGTGGTCGAGAACGGCCTCATCTCGGGCCTCGACTGGTTCCCCACGCTCATCGCCGCTGCCGGCAACCCGAACATCAAGGAAGAGCTGCTCAAGGGCAAGAAGATCGGCGACAAGACCTACAAGAACCACCTCGACAGTTACAACCAGTTGGATCTGATCACAGGCAAGGGACCGTCGAAGCGCCACGAGATCTTCTACTTCGGGGAGAGTACCCTCGGCGCTGTGCGCATCGACGACTTCAAGTACCGCTTCATCGAGCAGCCCAACGGCTGGCTTGGCGGCAAAGTCCAGGTGGACGCCCCGACGATTACAAACCTGCGACTTGACCCCTTTGAACGCCTGGGCAATCCAGCAAACGGCACTCTCGACGGCGCGCAGGGGTACTTCAACCAGTGGTTCCTGTACGAGTTCTGGCGGTTCGTGTTCGTCCAGGAGGAGGTGGCAAAGCTGGCCATGACCGCGATCGACTACCCGCCGATGCAGAAGGGGGCGAGCTTCAACCTCGAAGCCGTAAAGGCGCAGATCGATGCGGCACGCAGGGCACAGGGCGGCAGGTAAGGCACGTGGTCACCCCCTTGGTGTAACTCGGGGGTGATCTGCCAAAGCGCAGATTTTTCGGATCAAACCACAACAAGGAGCAATCAGCGTGAGCACTCAACGACTATTCGGCCTGGCAATGTGCCTGGCTGCCGCTCTGGCCATCAGCCAATTCGGCGCGATCGGGAAGACTCCGGCGGTGCCGGAGGATGCCAAGGCCAAAGCGGCCGAGGCACCTGGCAAGGGGAAGCGAGGCGAGGCGTTCATCGCCGCATTCGAGAAGGGCGACGCCAAGGCCGTCGCCGGGTTCTGGACTCCAGATGGCGATTACATCGATCAACTCGGTCGTCAGTACAAAGGTCGCGACGCGATCGAGAAACTGTACGCGAAGGTGTTCGCCGTGCAGAAGAAGGGTGCGAAACTCACGGTCACCGTGACATCGCACAAGCCCGTCGGGACTGACGTTATCCTGGAAGATGGTGTCACCGAAGTCGCGCCGGCCGATGGTGGCCCAGGAACCATTGGCAAGTTCTCCGCCGTGCTGGTCAAGAAAGATGGCGAATGGTACTTCGAGAGCCTCCGTGAAACGATCGCTCATCCTCCGACCAATGCCGACCACTTCGATGATCTGGAATGGCTCCTCGGGGACTGGGTTGGCGAAGCAGAAAAGGGCACCTCGGGTAGTGCGTCATATGATTGGGCCGAGAACCGCAACTTCATCGTTTCGTCGTTCGCAACCACGCAGAACGGCGTCCCCGTCGTCGGCGGCACTCAGTGGATCGGTTGGGATGCTGTCGAGAAGAACATCCGTTCGTGGTCCTTCTACTCGGGCGGTGGGTTCGGTGAAGGGGCTTGGACGAAGGACGGCGCGAAGTGGACCGTGAAGACAACCGCCAAGACAGCTGACGGCAAGAAGGTCTCGCTGACCAACGTGCTGACCAAAGTCGACGACGATCACCTGACCTGGCACGCAACGCAACTCACCATCGACGGCAAGGCAGCTCCAGACGGCGCACCTGTGAAGATGAAGCGAGTGAAGTGATTGACTCCTCTGGCGAGAGGGGGACGCGAGTCCCCTGGAGTCTCACTCTTCGTCACCCAACACAACAAGGAGATTGCAGTGTTGAATAAGTTCATTTTGCCAGCAGTCGCAGCCGCCGTCATGCTCCTGGCGATGCCAGCGGAAGTCGATGCGTACGGCGCGGCTCACCGCGGCTACACGCATGTCGGGCCGCATGGCGTCTACCACACAGGCGCGACCGTGGCAGCCGGTCCGCGAGGGGTCGCGGTCTCGGGTCACACCACGGCAGTCGGTGCGGGCGGCGGTGTCTACCGTGGAGGCTACGGAGCAGCGACGGGCTATGGCGCCGCAGGGTACCGCTATGGCTACGGCGGTGTCGGTGCCAGCTACGGTGGATACCGGTACGGATCGAACTACAACCAGAACGCTGCAGCCGCAGCCAGGAACGGTGCATACCGCTAAGCCGAGTTAATCGTGATCTGGGGAACGGTGGCGGAACGGCCACCGCCCGCTGTCACTTGATCCACACCAACCAGGAGATTCTTCATGACTAGCAAACTCATGCTATCAGTACTCACCGCAGCATTGATGGTTCTGGCGATGCCCACGCAGGTCGATGCCTACGGCGCGGCCCACGTCGGGTACACGCATGTCGGTCCAACGGGCGCTTACCACACGAGCGCGACCGTGACAGCCGGTCCGCGAGGCGTCACGGCCACTGACCACACAACCGCAGTTGGCGCTGGTGGTGGTGTATATCACTCGGGGTACGGTGCCGCAGCGGGATACGGCGGCGTTGGCGTTGGTTACGGTGCCGCCGGATACGGTTACAGTTCGCACGGCGCGAATTACAACGCGAACGCAGCAGCAGCAGCGGCCAACGGTGCCTACCGCTAGTCCAGTTCCGGATACTTGTAGGCTGCTGGGGAACGGGCGCAATCCTACTCCCTGGCGGCACGTTACCTTTACCCCTTCAATCTTGATCCGAGATGCTCAAGTGAGTTCGCTCGAAATCACGGCAATTGTTTTCGTGTGCGTCTTCGGTGGCGTCCTCATCGGCGTGGGGATCAGGCGAATCCTCCCTGAACATCACCTGTCTTCGGACTCGCGTGATGTCGTCAAACTCGGAATGGGCTTCATCGCCACACTCACGGCGATGGTCCTCGGACTACTGATCGCCACCGCAAAGAGCACGTACGACACCCAGAATGCTACTGTGAAAGAGCTGTCGACGCGGGTGATCTTGCTCGACCGCACGCTGGCCATCTATGGACCAGAGACGAAGGAGGCTCGCGGCTTACTTCACATCTCGACCGAAAGTACCTTGCACCACCTCTGGCCAGATGACAAGAAGCAACACGCCGATCTAACACCGGGTGAGTCGCGAGGCGCTCTCGAAACGATGTACGAGAAGATCTCTGCCCTGACGCCGCAGACCGATACGCAGAAAGTTGCCAAGGCCCGAGCTATGGATCTCACCGTCGAGTTGGCCCAAACGCGGCTACGGCTCTTCGCCCAACAGGAGACTTCGCTTCCAGCACCTTTCTTCATCGTGCTGGTGTTCTGGCTCATCGTGCTCTTTGCCGGATACGGAACACTCACACCGACGAATGCTACAGTGCTGGTGGTTCTCACTATCTGTTCGCTGTCGGTCTCTGCGGCCGTGTTTCTCATGCTCGAGTTGACCACCCCGTTCACGGGCACGATCCGGATACCCAGTGTCCCACTGTCCCACGCGTTCACTTTGCTGGGCCAGTAACACGACTGGTCCCAGCCCTGCTTTACTCCAAGAGACACCATGAAGCGTTCCATCATTGCATCGACGGCGATCGCTGCGGCGTTCGCGGTCGCATTTGCGCTCGGCGGGCAGGCTCAACTGCCACCGCAGGTTGCAACTCCATTACCCGCTACGGTGGCGGCAGCAGCGCCGAACGACGCGGATCGCGAGGCGATCATCAAAAGCTCTCGTGAGTTCGCAGACGCCTTCAACAAGGGCGATGCCAAGGCCGTCGCCGCGATGTGGACCGAGAACGGCGAATCTCGCGAGGCGAACGGTGAGACGTTCATCGGACGCACTCAGATCGAGAAGGCATACGCGGAGTTCTTCAAGGCCAACGCTGGCGCGAAGATCGAAGTCCTCGTGAAGTCTGTTCGTTTCCCCGCGAAGGACATGGCGATCGAACAAGGCCTTATCAGGCAGACACGCAGCACCAAGGATTTGCCGGGTTCGACATCATATGTCGCAGTGCATTCCCGCGAAGGCGGCCAGTGGAAGATCGCATTGTCGAGCGAGACCGGTGTCGGGCAGGATCATCTCGAAGACCTCGACTGGCTTCTCGGCGAGTGGACGACCAAGGTGAAGGATGCAGATGTGAAACTATCCGTTGTGCGTGATCCGAAGAAGCCGCTCCTCATGGCGACGTTCACCCGCACGGCGATGGGCAAGGAACCCGTGAGTGGCAGCATTCGCATTGCTCTCGATCCCGAGACAGGCCGCATTCGCTCGTGGGGCTTCGAGGACGACGGTGCTCATTCGCAGGGGTTGTGGTTCTGCGATGGCAAGAGCTGGATCATCGATGCCCGCGGTGTGCTGGCGAATGGAGTGCCCACTTCAGAACGAATCATCATGCAACGAGTCGCCTCGGACGCCATCACATGGCGAGTGGTTGATCGTGTCCTCGATGGGACACCGGTCAAGGACACGCCCCCGATGAAGCTCACCCGTGTTGCGGCGAAGTGAACAACCCAAAACATCAACTTCACAAATCACAAGGGATAGTCATGAAACACGTTCTTCTCTTCGCCCTTGTCAGTGCAGGGGCGCTCGCGGCGATCAACGAAGTCAGCGGTCGCGGCTACGGCGGCGGTGGCGCCAGCTTCAGCCGAGGCGGTTACTCGGGTGGGTTCGAGCACAGTTACAGCGGTGGAGCTGGCAGTAGCTTCAGCAGCTTCAGCGGAGCCGACCGCTACGGCGGGAGCTACTCAGGCAGTCGTTCAACCGAATCTTCCTCGGGCTGGGCCGGCCGCACCGGTAGCAGCACCTACGACCACTCGTGGAGCGACGCAGCAGGGGGAAGTGTTACGACGTCGGGCAGTCGCAGTGCATCGGAAGGTCGGTATGGTGGTGTGGCGGCGAGCGGTAGTCGCGATACCACGGTGACGACAGCAAGCGGCAAAACCTATACCGCCGATCGGTCTGGGGCGGTTGCCTCGGGTCCAGGTGGCCGCACTGTTGGCGGTGCATCGGGCAGCGTGGATGGTCGCTATGGTGCCAGCAGCTGGGATACCGCGTTTTCGGGCAATCGGTACACCGGCAACATGAATCACTACGCGAGTGTTTACGGTGCCAACGGCGCGCACAGCACCGCGTACTGGTCCAGCGGCTTCATGGGCACGCGAGGTGCTTACGTCCGCACGGGCTTCGGTTATTACGGAGCGTTCCACCCCGCGTGGTACACGGCTCACCCCGGTTGCTGGCTCGCGGCTGGTTGGGGTGCCGATCTCGCATGGAGTGCAGCGAGTTATGCCACGGTTAGCGACTACTGCGGCATCCCGCCCGCCAACCCGCCCGACTACGACTACGGCAGCACCGTCGTCTATCAGGACAACAACGTGTACATGAACGGCCAGGAACAGGGAAGCGCCCAACAGTTCGCCGATCAGGCGACGGCGATTGCCACGCAAGGTCAGACCGCGATGGCACCCCCCACAGACGACTGGAAGCCGCTCGGCGTCTACGCTCTTGTCCAAGGCGACGAGAAGACCTCGAACAACATCTTCCAGCTCGCAGTGAACAAGGCCGGAATCATCCGCGGCAATTACTACGACGGGCTGATGGATACCACGGCCGAGGTTTATGGCTCGATTGACAAGAAATCGCAGCGGGCCGCGTGGACCATCGGCAAGAAGAAAGATCGCGTCTTCGAAGCAGGGGTTTACAATCTCACTCAACCGCAGTGCCCGTGCCTCGTCCACATTGGCACGCAGAAGTCGGATCAGATGATGCTGGTCCGCGTAGAACAACCCAAGCCCAACACACCCCCGGCGACACCATGAGCCATCACAAGGAACATCAGGACGAACCGCACTTCAAGGAGAAGAACCACCCGGAACGGCTGGGGCGGTTGCCCTTCCAGCCGCGGTGGTTGTTCATGACCGGCTTTGGACTGATCCTGCTGTGCATGCTGGTTTGGGTTTTCATCCGCTTCTAGCTTGAAGCTGAACCCAAACTGGCGCACTGTGCCACTTACACCCTGGAGGATTTCACCATGATCGAGCAACTGCCCAGCCCGTCGGACAAGATTCTCGGGTTCAAGTTATCCGGGAAACTTCACGACGCGGACTACAAGACATTCGTGCCGGCCATCGATGCTGCTGCGGGAAGTGGCAAGATTCGGCTACTCGCGCAGTTCCACGACTTCCATGGCTGGGACATGCACGCGCTGTGGGACGACATCAAATTCGCGACGACTCACTGCACAACGATCGAGCGTCTCGCGATGGTCGGCGACAAGACCTGGGAAAAGTGGATGGCCAAGGTGTGTGGGCCGTTCACGCTGGCCAAGGTGAAGTACTTTGATGCGTCCGAGATGGACAAGGCATGGGCGTGGCTGCAGGAAGCGTGAGCAACACGATCTCCCCGGCATGTTGACGCGTGCCGGGGAGATCACAACCGTTCTTCGATCCACTTCACCACATCTGCAATCCACGGGTGATCCGGCGGTTCAAACTCCAGTGTGTGGTGTGCCCCCGCATACTCGATAATCTTCGTTTCGCCTGGGAACTGCGTTACGTAAGTTCGCGTGCGGTCGTTGACGATGATGCGGTCGTGTTCCGTCAACGTGAGTAGCGTCGGTACCTTCACTCGCTTCGCCGCACGACGTAAGTAAATGTCGAGCGCGAAGCTGTTGAACAGGAATCGGGCCGTCGCCTGGCGCAGACCGTAAGGGTCGGCATCGATGAACTTCTGTCCTTCCACCGACCCGGTAAATAGCTCTGGTTCGTTGAGCGGGATCGGGAAGAGTCGCGTCGGTCGCAAGCGATTCGCCAGTGCGATTCGTGCCCGCAGCGCGGCCTTTGGCTTCACCTTCGCCACCAACCCCGGGCACAAGAGCACAAGCCCATTCACCAGTCCCGGCTTGCGGTATTGCAGCCCAACTGCGAGCTTCCCACCCCACGAGATGCCAGAGAGAAACACCGGCAACCACGATTGCTCGGTGCGAAGGCTCTGCACGAACTCGGCCACATCGTCGAGCAGTCGGCGGAAGTTTGGCGAGTCGCCGCGGTGAGCGGTGTTCAGGCCGGAACCGCGACGATCGACGAAGTACACGTCGAACCCGGCCGCAGCGAACGCGGCACACGATCGCGTATACCACCCGGCGTGGCTGCGGATACCGTGGAGGAATACAAGCCGGGCACGCGGCCGACCCACGGCAGGGTAATGATGGACGTAGAAGGTGTACCCATCCGAGGCGCGGAAGGTCTGAAGACGGGCAGTACTCAAATGAGCCGTTCCTTCCGCTTACTCACCCAGTCCACACGGGCGGGGTCGATGGTCACGCCAAGGCCGCATCCGATCAACGCCGTACTCCAGCCGCCGCGTCGGAATGTGATGTCTTCCTGCGAAAGTCGTTCCCACACAAGGTGCCGATCGTAGCTGCCTTCGCTATGTCGAAGGTCGATCACACTGGTGGCGAAATGTCGGCCCGCTGCCGAGAGGATCGCGGTTTCGCCGACCTGACACCCAAGCTGATACGCGAGTCCGTGCCGTTTCGCGAGTTGAGCAAGCCGCAAGCTCGGGATGAACCCGCCGCACTTCGAGAGCCGGATGTTGAACAGATCGCACCAGCCATGTTGCACGGCTCGCTCGGCATCCACTTCACCGCACAGCGATTCATCGAGCATGATCGGCGTCTTGATCTGTTTCCGCACTTCGGTTAAGCACGCGACCTCTTCGTGCTTCACGGGTTGCTCGACGCTCGAAATGTTGAACGGCTCCAGTTCGCGGATTCGCCCGGCGACTTCGGTTGGAGACCAACCCTCGTTGGCATCCACTCGCACATTGATCTTCCTGCCGAGCCAGCGTCGGAACCCCTTGATCCGCTTCACGTCGTCCTGACCCGCCATGCCGACCTTGATCTTCACCTGCGAGAACCCGGTGATCCAGTACACGAAGGGGTAGAGTTTCTTCTTCCAGCCGCGGGGGTTCGTGATGATGCCGCTGTACTGCACGCGGTCGCGGAACTGGTACAGTTCCGGGGCGACGAGTTCCGTCACCTTCATCAGCGGTTCGCCGAACGATCGTCCGAAGGCATCGAGGATTGCGAGTTCCACGGCGCAGCGAGCCGCGTTCCCCTGGATCAACCGATCATCACCGGGGACGGGGGCGAGCCGGAGCTTTTCCGCGAGGTGGACCGCCGCCGGGAAGTCGGCACAGTCCGAATCGAGTTGGTTGCCCAGGTCGGAACGCTTCAGCAAGTCCACGGAGAAGTCGATGGTCTCACCGGTGACGTAATCGCGTGGCACACCTTCGCCGTAACCCACCGACCCATCGGAAAGGACGCACCGCACGACGACGTTATCCGTCTCCGTGCGGACATGGCTGGCGTGCGACATCTTCCGCTTCAGCGGGATGCGAACGTGCCGTGCTTCGAGTTCCACAATCCTCATGGGGAGTCACGTTTCGTGTTTCGCGGTGCCCGGGTTGAATGCACCTCGCCATTTAAGCACACGCCACATGAGTGGCAACCCCGATGCCGGAGTGCAAGGTGAGCCACGGGGTTCATCCCGTGGTAGTTGATCCCACGGGCGTGAACCCCCTGGCTCGCCTACTTCGCGAGCGTACCGTCAGGGTGCAAGCGTTGCAGATACGTGTGCCAATCCTTCTCGAAGGCGTCGAGGTCCTTCCCCACAAGCCCGGCGAACGCGCGACGTGGATCCTCGCCCGAGTTCACCGCGATCAGATATTTGCGGAAGTTCTGGGTTCCGATCACGCGGCGGTCGAACGTCAGGTAGTACGCCAGCGCCCAACTCGTGAGATAAGCCCGATTGGCGGCCGACTTTTCGTCGGCGTGCGAAGCCAGGAACGCATCCCGATTCAGTATAAGCAGGTCTGAGAGCGGGAGGAGCGAGTTCCCGTTCTTGCGCTTCAACCAGTCCTTGGCCCGGTCCAGGCGTTCTTTATCGGGCGTATCGGCCCGGAGTTCGCCCGCCTCAACCACCGATGTCTCGAAGACCTGGGCCAGCCCTTCATTCAGCCAGCGTGGCAACTCGCCGGTCCCCTTCCCCGCCTTCACCTCGTCAGGTTTCATCGCGGGGTACACGAACGTTCCCACATAGGCATGGAATGCCTCGTGGTACAACACGGCGAACACGGCGGCGGTGGCCTTATCGAACTTCGTTCCATTGATGCGGTCGGCTGCGTGAACCCGGTTCCGCTCCATTTTCACTGCGTCCAGGTAGCGACCAAGTTCCGGGAGTTTGTAGAGCTTCTTTACGTCGCCTTCGTAGGTCGCGAGGGTGGCAAGCTGCTGGGCGTGATGGATTCGGGCTTCCTGCAACTGATCGCCGAGTTGCTTGAGTTCATGCCCGCAAAGCACTTCATTCCGGGCACGGTCGTACACCGCGGGGTTTAGCAGAAACGATTCGCCCCGTCTTCCAAGCAACGCCTTGTACTCTTCCCTGTCGGTGGCGAGCATGATCTTCGTGAGTTGCGCGTCCTTTACGGTTGGCGGCAGGAACCGGGCGAAGGCGGTGTAGAGTTGTTCGAGCCGAACCGCCGACCGGCGGGCAAGTTCCTCGGAACCCGTCGAGTCGAGGAAGAAGTAATCCGACTTGTACCGCCTCGCTTTCCCGGGTTTGCCTGGCCAGTCCTCCGCGACGAGTTCGAGAGAATCCATCCGCTTGCGCTCGCCTTCGCCACTGGGGTCGAGTTCCGCGAGCAGGTCCTTGAGCACGACACGTTCGGCTTCAGGCAACCGTTTGACGTTGGCAATCTCACTCTTCGTGAAGAGACTCGTGAGCGTGACGGTTGGTCGGCCGGGAGGTCGGCTGACAGATTTGAACCGAATCCCCTCCGGCGTGTCGGAGAGGATCAAGCCCTGGAATTTCGCACCATTGGTGAGGGTGAGTTCATCAAACGACCAGTTCGCGATGCCGATGGGTGGCGTCGATGGCTGTTGCGCAACAGCCATCGACACGGTGAAGAGTACAGAGCCGGTGAGTACGGCAAACCGTGTCATGGTCGGATTCCTTCGGCCGGGCAAACGCTTCCTACTATTGTGTGGTGTGTTCCCCGCCGACGGAAGAGATAGTTTGTCCATCTCCATCGTTGCCGCCGACCGCTCAACAGGAGTCGTGATGCTTTCCGATCTGGTGGTTGCGTTTACGGGGGCGAGTGGTTCGCCATACGGGTTGCGGCTCATCGAGGTGCTGTTACGTGCCGGTCGCACGGTTCATCTCACGATCAGCCCTGCGGCGGTGGAGGTCTTCGATTGCGAAGTCGGCCGTTCGTTGAAACTCGGGGAAGCGGAGTTCGACCCAGCCGGGTTGCTCGGCCCCGCTGCCAACGGGCTGGATTTGTCGCGGCTGAAGTACCACCACTTCCGGAATTTCGGGGCGGGTATCGCAAGCGGTTCATTCCTCACCGGTGGAATGGCGGTCTGCCCATGTAGCATGGGAACGCTCGCAGCCATTGCGCACGGCGTTTCGGAAAATCTGATCCACCGTGCAGCCGATGTTCACCTCAAGGAACGGCGGAAGTTGATCCTCGTCCCCCGCGAAACGCCTCTGGGGTTGATCCAGCTGCGAAACATGGTGGCTGTGGCCGAGGCCGGGGCGATCGTGTTGCCCGCAATGCCAGCGTTTTACACCCGTCCCCAGTCGGTGGCCGACATGGTGGATTTCGTCGTGGGCCGCATCTGCGATCAACTCGGTGTCGAACACAACTTGTTGAAGCGATGGAGCGAAAGCGACCGGGCTTGAGCGACCACTAGCGCACGGGAGTGACAACCGACTGTCACGGTTTCGTTCGTGGCGGTGGGGCGAATTCTGGCACATCGCCAATCAGATCAGCCCGATCGGATAGATAGCGGCACCCTTCACGGAATGCGGTCAGTGACGCGACCGCATCCGGTCCCAGACTGGTTGCCTCCCCGGACCATTCCACCGCGTACGTTCGAGCAAGGCCGAGTGCTCGGTCATATGCACCAGCCTCGATCAGAGCGTGAGCATCCGACTGCGAGTTTGCCAAAGCCGCAGCGAACAGCTTCAGCCGAGCGGTCCGGAATGGCACAATTTCGGGAGGCGCTCCCCTGGAGAGGAGCTGGAGTTCCTTGGCGGTGGTGAGCAATTCTTCGCGGCCTCGCTTCGGCATGAACAACCGGAGATGATAAGCCCGCTCAATGGATGATTCCACCGAACGCTCCACCCAGGCAAGTTCGGCTCGTGCGAGGATTGTTCCGTTCGGAAGCACGGCCGTCACCGCATCGCGGCGAATGGTCCAAGATAGGAATGCTGTGAAGTGCCCGGGTGTAATCTTGTTCAGTTCACCCGCCCAGAACTCGGCACTCCGATCCGAGAATGCACGCTCGCCCTGAGCAACCCCCTCGCGTGCTGGGGGGAGCCACTTCGTAATGTGTTCGGCTGTCTTCGCCAGCGTGCTCACGTCCTTGACGCTATCGGGGGGAACCGAGCGATACTGCTCCGCAATTCGCTCACCCGCGGCGGTGGCCCAGACTGTCATCGCTTGCTGGGTGCTCTCCGCGAGTCCCGGGAACTGAGCCTTCAGCTCCGGAGGGATTGCAACATCCCCAACCTGCGCCACATCTTCGTAAGTGGGTGCTCTCGAGAATTGTGCCTTGAGTTGCGAGCTTTTCGCGATCGCCTGAGCAAGCGACATGCCACCAAACTCGCTCGGTGTGAATAGCCATGCGACAGTTCCGGTGGCGACAGCGAGAGCGAGCACACCCGCACGAATCGCAGGGTTCCGACCCGGCCAAAACGCGATCACGCCACCGGCGAACAACGGCAACGTGAGCGCAGCCACCCGGAGCGCGTGGAGATCCTTCCCGTACCCGAGGGCACTGGCCGCGTTCACGACCACGAGGAACCCCGCAACCGCGAGGCCAAGCCCCGCGAGGAACGGGAACGCACGGGAACCCTCGGGCTGCACTGCGGTGGCCATGGTCACTCCAGCAAGGGTCAGCAATCACTCAGGCTTCTTACCCACAATCGGTTCGATCGGCCGAATCCAGATGTTGCGAAACTTCACCGGATTGCCGTGAAACTGGAGGTTCAGCGGCAACTTATCCGCGTGCTTCTGATACACCGGGGCACGGTCGTAGAAGGTGCCTCCGAGAAGCTCGAAGTGATTGTGAACCACGACGCCGTTGTGGATCACGGTGACGTAAGCGGGTTTCGTCGCCTTGCCATCTTCACCGAACTTGGGTGCGTTGAAGATGATATCGTACGACTGCCACTCGCCTGGTTTACGACTCGCATTGACCATAGGCGGCGATTGCTTGTACACGCTCGCACACTGTCCATCGAAGTAGGTCGGGTTGTCGATCGAATCGAGGATCTGCACTTCGTACTTCCCCATGAGATACACGCCGCTGTTGCCGCGACCCTGGCCTTTGCCTTCGACCTTCTCGGGCGTCGCAAATTCGATGTGTAGCTGACAATCGCCGAAAGCCTCTTTCGTACTGATGCCGCTCTTCTTCGATGTGGCAGCACCGTCCTTGATTTCCCAGTTGTCTCCGTTGTTCCACTTCGAGAGATCCTTGCCGTCGAAGAGGACGATTGCGTCGGCGGGCGGATCGGAGTCGGTCTTGCCTGGCGAAACCAGCTTGGGTTCAGGCCACACGATTCCGCTCTTGAATTCGACCTGCCGACCGGCGTACGCATTCATCGAGAACGCGACGGCTCCGCCCGTGATCGCCCACAGTATCGCTCGCTTACTCATCATTGTTCACTCCATATTGGGGAAGGCATGACACTTCCGAATTGTGGAAGCCCGGAGAGGGGAAGGCAACCGTAAACCCTGCTTCTCTGCCATGTCTGCCCGCGATGTTCATACCTTATTTGGGAAGTCAACGCTCACGGAATGAGCAGTTCTTGGCCCGTCGCGGTGAACCTCTGTAGGTGAGTATGACACCACTCCGACTCGCGTGGTCGAACCTCGCTCACAAACGGGGACGCACGGCAATCGCCGCAGGCGGGGTCGCGTTTGCTGTCATTCTCATCTTCATGGAACTGGGGTTGCTCGGCGGCGTCGGTCGCACAGCGACCATGTTGTTCGACAAGCTGCAATTTGATCTGATCATCACCTCGTCGGAGTATATGGATCTCAGCCGGACCGAACCCTTCTCGCGGTCGCGACTGGCCCATGCCCGTGCAGTCAAGGATGTCGAAGACGTGGTGCCGCTCTCATTCGCGGGTGGTGCCTGGCGTGGCCCCAGCCGCACGGGTTTATTTGGGACCACGCCCGGCGGCAGCGTCATGTCCATCACCTTGCTCGCGGTCCCGCCGGAGCAGATCGACCGTGCATTCACCATCGGTCCCCAGGGGGTGTTCTCCACGGTTGACGAAGCCCGCACCAGCGGAGCAGCCATCTCGCATCTCGATGCGTTTCTCCTCGACCGTCGCTCGAAGCCGGAATTCGGCGACGTGAAGCAACTCATGGCCGCATCACAGCAGGAAACCAACGATCCCGTTCGATTGAATGGGAAGCGAGCAACGGTCGCGGGTTCATTCGATCTTGGCACCGGCTTCAGTTGGAACGGAATGCTTCTCTCCAGCGAGGAAACGCTGGGCCGCTTCACGGGGCGTCGGGCCGATGACGTGGATTTCGGACTCGTGCAACTTCGCGAGGGTGCTGACCCACATACCGTGCAGCAAGCTCTTCGTGCCGTACTTCCCCCGGATGTGAAGGTTTACACACGGGCTGAACTCAACTCCGACGAGCGTCGCTACTGGTTGCGAATCACATCAATCGGGCAGTTCCTGGTCGTGGCCGTCATTCTCGCTGTCGTTGTCGGAATCATCTTCGTGTACCAAATGATGGCGGCCGACATCCGGAACATGATGCCCGAGTATGCCACGGTGAAGGCGCTGGGGTATCGCCCTCCCTACCTCACGAGTGTGGTGCTGGCGCAGGCAGGCTTACTCGCGGTTCTGGGTTACGTTCCCGGATTCTTCGCGGCACTGGTGCTGTACGCCGTGGCGCGAACGTGGGGTGGGATCCCCACGGGCATGACAATTGAAGTTGCAGTAGGTGTACTGGTGCTGACGCTGGGGATGTGCCTTGCCTCCGGACTGCTGGCCGTGCGAAAGGTTCACGCTGCCGACCCTGCGGACCTCTTCTAATTACTGGTCCCAGTATGGGTAAAGTTCCAGGTCGGGAGGGCGAGGCTACTGCCGAGCCGCGCAGGCCAACGGCTCGACTCGCTCGGTCCTTGGGACGACTTAGAAGCGGTGGCGTAAAGAGTGAGATTGTGGCAGGGTCTGGCGAAGGTGTCCCCCTCACCCGGCTCGCAAAGCCTCGCCGACCTCTCCCCCCGAAACTGGGGGCGAGGTGGGGGTACAGCGTCTTCTCTTCAGCGTATCCAATCCCATTGCCTTCAGAGCAAACCAAGCGCACCCACCTCGCCCCCGATTTTGGGGGAGAGGTCGCTCCGAGACTTCGAGGAGCGGGTGAGGGGGCAAAACCTTAACCACCAGCCGCAACGATCCCGATCATTACGCCACCGTTCCTTAGCTTAGACACATGAGGCTATTTCAGTAGGTGCTTGGTTGTGCATCATGGCTGGGGTAGCTTCCGCACAACAACCAGCACAGGGTCCGATGGTCGGATATTCCCTTTGCCGTCCGTACCGAGCACGGAGAACGCGTGGTACCCAGCCTTCAGATCCGTGACGATGAACTCGGCCGGCCCACCAGTCAACTCCCCCACCTTCTTAGCTCCGTCGAACAACTCCAGCTTCTTCCAGCCGGCGAAACGGGAGTCATCCACGACGATGGAGACGCCTGTGCCGGCATCCCACACGAGATCCTTCGCGCTACGCGGCGTGGTGATCGTGAGGGGCCGGCTGTAAGTCGCATAAGCCCTGTAGATGAAAGCGAGGTCTTCGTTCAGCAGCCAGCTCGACTTGGCGATGCCGCCCTTGAAATCCTTGGCAAGAACGACAGCTGTAAGGCCGCTCTTCCACGTGCTGTTGTCCGCGACCCAGCCTGACGTGGAATCGACGGGCTTGAGCTTGACCGGCCCTTTTCGGACGTCGCCGTCGGCGGGGTAGCGGAGGCGGACTGCGGCATCCAGCATGGGCATGGCCAGCACCTCCTGACCGTCTCGCTCATGGCTGATGCCGGGGACGGCCATCCATCCCCAGACCGCTCCCTTGGGACGATGTTCGGCTAACACTGGTTCAACGGCCTTTGCCATTCCGTTATCCTCGTGTTCGCCGTTGATGATGCACAACGGCGTGCCGCGATGGGTATCCGTGAGCATGATGTCGGTCAGCCTCGGTTGGGAGCCGACGATGACCGCGGCAATCACCTTGTCGGGAACTTCGACTAGCAGTCGGCTCGCGAAGCCGCCACCAGACGAGAATCCCGTGGCGACATACGGCGCGTTGACGAGTTCCGGGTGCTTGGAATCCACGGCGATTTGCCTGAGAGCGTTATGCATCACCTTGGACTGCTCGGCGTGCGAATTGGAGCATTCCGCGCCCAAGAATGCGAAGCCGTGCAGGTGCAGGAACTCGCGGTACCATACCTCCCGGTAGAAGTTCCGTGTGTCGCCGCCCGAAAATGCAGCGACCACAAGGATGCCGCGGACGACCGCCAGGCCTTCCGGCACGGTCAGGCGGACCTTGATCTTTTTGGCCGCTTCCGCGTAATCGTAGGACACGTACTTGTGCGGATCTGGACGGGTAGATGGCCCAGTATCGCGCTTGTCCGAAGCAGCCGCCTTGCTCGTGGGGGCGCTCACGGCCACGGACAACCCGGCCGCCAAACAGACCAGCGCGAGGAAGGAGTGAGATGACCTCTTCATACTGCCGCCCTTCCCTTGAGATTGTTAACCAGGTCGCTGCACCTCGCACACTATACGACGCGCTTCGCCAACAGATACGATCTAGCCAGCGAGTAGTGCCTGACCTTTGAACGTGACGGGCCCAGTGACCGGATGTGTGCTCTCGACGCGGTGGTACCCACAACACAGTGTTCCGAGTAGCCCGCAAACAATGGCGATTGTTCTGAACCGACTGCCCACTGAGATTCGCGGAATCTCCAGAGAGGCGAGGAGTGGCCCGAAGCGAAATGGCGGCGTCAGTTGCTGCCCGTGGCTTCGCCACCAGCGCGGGACCCGAGGCCCAGGTATACGGTTAGATCAATGCCATTGGGGATGAAGCGAACCGATCCGTCGCCCAGTGAGGCGTTGACGCCCCCAGTGTGGGAACTGCGAGCATGTTGCACCGAGTTCGAACCGGAAACCGTGCATGGCGCACGACCGGGGACGTTGATGCAGTTCACATTCACGTCGGCGACGCTGGTGTTGGGCGGGTTCAAAGTACTGAACATGCAGTTGCCATCGTAGGAGTTGAAGTACCGGCCGCGAATGTCGTGGCTCGTTGTGTCTGCTACCACATTCAATTCGCTGAGCAGAAGTGTGTTCGAAAGCCCATCAGTCACATCAGCAAATCGGGTCTTCGACTGGGCGTACATGATTCCGTCTCGTTTGGTGCCGGTCGAGTCGCCCGCGGGGTTGAAGACGGTCGTGGCGGCGCAGGCGACATAGTTCCCGTGAAACCCCTGGTTGGGGAACGATGCAGCTGTCACGATTTTCCCCCCGAAGGGATCCGATGGGCAGACGAAGCCCGTGAAGATTCGTTTCGCGTTGGGGTAGCTATCGGCGCTGCCACCCGCGTCCATGTGGGTCTTGTAGTCGCGGAAGGCGCTGTCTTGTTCCATGAACGGCCAGACGTGTGGCACCCAACAACCGCGGTTGTAATACGCGACATTGGCCCCGTTCGTGTTCCACTGACCGGGCGGAAGTTTTGAGTTAACGTCGTGGTGGGAGTGCAGTGCGAGGGCGATTTGCTTGAGGTTATTGCTGCACTTCATTCGAGCGGCGGCTTCGCGGACTTTCTGAACAGCGGGTAGTAACAGCCCGATCAGAATGGCGATGATGGCGATTACGACGAGAAGTTCGATCAGGGTGAAGCCCCGAGAACGCGAAACCGTGAGTTTCATGTCGGGAATCTTCCTGAGTGTGAAGGTGGTGGGACAAATATTTAGCATGACCTTCCCCTGCTGTCAAACAACGCCATTCGTTTGTCTGGCCATACCTGAAAATCGTGACCAACACAAAACCTTAAGAACCGGTGGCGGAATGACCAACCGTGCATCGGACTTGAGAGAAGCTGTTTCCCCCTCACCCGCTCCTCGAAGACTCGGAGCGACCTCTCCCCCCGAAACCGGGGGCGAGG
>Ga0105048_10000501_pt1 | contig 60592 bp, 38 predicted proteins | sample MAT05_FD_78382 | JGI IMG/M metagenome (GOLD analysis project Ga0105048, IMG submission 78382) | Freshwater microbial communities from Lake Fryxell liftoff mats and glacier meltwater in Antarctica - MAT-05 | ecosystem: Environmental > Aquatic > Freshwater > Ice > Liftoff microbial mat | place... | reverse complement strand
GCCAGCGTGTTCGCGGTCGCGAGGCCAAGGTCGTTGTGGCAGTGCACCGACAGGACGACCTTGTCGATGTCGCGCACGCTCGCGATGAGGTGCGAGATCTTGGCGCTGAACTCGTCGGGCGTCGTGAAGCCGACCGTGTCGGGGATGTTGATGGTCGACGCGCCGGCCTCGATGGCGGCCGAGACCGCCATCACGAGGAAGTCCAGCTCGGTGCGGCCCGCGTCCTCGCACGAGAACTCGATGTCGTCACAGCGCGAGCGCGCGAAGCCGACCATGTTCTTGATGCGCTCCAACACCTGGTCACGCGACATGCGCAGCTTGTGCTCGCGATGGATCGGCGACGTCGCGAGGAACAGATGGATGCGCGGGAACTGCGCCGGCTTGACCGCCGTCCAGGCGAGCTCGATGTCGCGCTCGGCCGCGCGCGCGAGACCGCAGATGACCGGCGGATGCCCCTGCGGGCGACCCGGCAAGAGCCTGCTGCCGATCTGCTCAGCGATCGCCTTCACCGCCCGCCAGTCATCGGTCGAGGCGCACGGGAAGCCGGCCTCGATGATGTCGACGCCCAGGCGCGAGATGGCGCGCGCGACCTCGAGCTTCTCGCCCGAGGTCATCGTCGCGCCCGGCGACTGCTCGCCATCGCGCAGCGTGGTGTCGAAGATGCGCACATGCTCGGCCGTCGCAGGCAGCATCGGCAGGAGCGATGACCCGGCGCCGGAAGCGCCGGAAGCGTTAGCGGCGCCCATCGCTCAGACCTCGACCGGGTCGACGAACGTCATCATGCGGCGCAGACCCTTGCCGACCTCTTCGATCTGGTGCGAGCGCTCTGCGGCGCGGCGCGTCTCGAACGTGGGACGGCCATTCTTGTTCTCGTCGATCCACGCCTTCGCGAAGGTGCCATCCTTGATCTCGGCCAGGATCTTCTGCATCTCGGCTTTGGCGCCGGCGACGACCCGCGGACCGCTCTCGTAGTCGCCGTACTCGGCGGTGTCGGAGATCGAGTAGCGCATGTAGTTCAAACCGCCCCGATACATCAGATCGACTATCAGCTTGAGCTCGTGGAGGACCTCGAAGTACGCGAGCTCGGGCTGGTAGCCCGCCTCGACCAGCGTCTCGAAGCCGGCCTTCACGAGGTGCGACACGCCGCCGCAGAGCACGGCCTGCTCCCCGAAGAGGTCGGTCTCGGTCTCCTCCGAAAATGTCGTGTCGAGGATGCCGGCGCGACCCGAACCGATGGCACACGCGTAGGCCAACGCCTGGGCATCGGCCTTGCCGCTCGCGTCCTGGTGCACGGCCAGCAGCGACGGCACGCCGCCGCCTTCCTGGTAGGTCTCGCGCACGCGATGGCCGGGCGACTTGGGCGCGATCATCGACACGTCGACGTCGGTCGGCGGGGTGATGGTGCCGTAGCGGATGTTGAACCCGTGCGCGAACATGAGGGTCTTGCCGGCCGTGAGGTGCGGCTTGAGGTCGCGCTCGTAGATCGCTGGCTGGGACGTATCGGGCGCCAGGATCATGATCACGTCGGCCTCGGCCGCGGCCTGGGCAACATCGACCACACGCAGGCCATGGGCCTCAGCCTTGGCCCGGCTCTTACTTCCTTCCTGCAGGCCGACGCGTACGTCGACGCCGGAGTCGCGCAGGTTCAACGCGTGCGCGTGCCCCTGCGAGCCATAGCCGATGATGGCCACCTTCTTCGCGCGGATGAGTGAGAGGTCGGCGTCACGGTCGTAGCGGATCTGGGTCATGTCTCTTGGCTTCCTGGAAGACTAGTTATTGGATTTCGAGCTCGGTCGGGCGATGCCCGAGGTGCGCCATCGGTGGCGCGGCGCCACGGCTCATCGCGACGGAGCCGGTCTGCACCATCTCGAGGATGCCGTGCTCGCCGAGGATCTGTTTCAAGCCGTCGATGCGGTCGGGTGACCCGGTGATCTCGAAGATCATCGAGCTCGTCGCCATGTCGACGATGCGTGCGCGGAACACCTCGGCGACCTGCATGAGCTCCGTGCGCCGCTCGGGCGGGGCGTTGACCTTGATGAGCGCCAGCTCGCGCTCGATGCGCGCCTCGTGGGTAATCTCCCGAACCTCGAGCACGTTGACGAGCTTGTAGAGGTTCGCCTCGATGCGGCGCGCGCTGTCCTCGTCCGCCTCGATGACGACGGTCATGCGCGAGATGCCGGGGACGTGGGTCTGCCCGACGTTGAGCGACTCGATGTTGTAGCCGCGCCGGCGGAACAACGACGCGGCGCGGTTCAGGACGCCGGGGCGGTCCTCGACGAAGATGACGAATGTCCGAAGGATATGCTTTCGCGCGGTCACTCGTCTGCTCCAGTCTCGAAGATCGGGTTGTGATTGGCTGCCATACCACCGACGTTCTTGGCGGTATCCACGGCGGCACTCCCGACCGCGGCGACTGCCTTCGCATCGGCCGTGCCCGAGGCGTCTGGTGTCCGCCGGATCATGTCATGGAGATCGGCGCCCGCCGGTACCATCGGATACACCGAGTCCTCCTGCTCGACGCGGAAGTCGATGAGCACCGAACCGGGCCGGCTCTTCGCCCACGCGACCGTGTCCATCACCTCGCCCCGGTTCGTAACGCGGCGCCCCTCGAGGCCATGGGCCTCGGCGAGCTTGACGAATTCGGGCGAGCGGATAGGCGTCGACACGTAGCGCCCACCATAGAAGAACTGCTGCCACTGACGGACCATCCCGAGATAGCCGTTGTTGATGATGGCGATATTGACCTTGATGTTCTCCTGCGCGAGCGTCGTGAGCTCGCACGCGGTCATCTGGAAGCCACCATCGCCGACCACCACCCACACGTCCGCGTTCGGCCGCGCAAAGCGTGCGCCGATCGCCGCCGGCAACGCGAAGCCCATCGTGCCGAGACCCCCCGACGTCAGCAGCATGCGCGGCGCGTCGTGCTTGTAGTACTGCGCCTCCCACATCTGGTGTTGGCCGACATCGCTCACGACCAGGGCATTGCCCGACGTCGCGCGCCAGAGGTCGTGGATGACGTGCGCCGCGAACAGCTTGCCGCTGTCGGGCAACGTCTGGATGTCGCGCACCGCGGAGTCGCCCTTCGAGGCGTCGATGCGGGCCAGCCACTTCGAACGCTCGCCGCGTGCTCCATCGCCTGCCGCGGCACCCTTGGCGATAGCCGGCAGGAGCTCGCTCAGCGCCGCCCGACAGTCGGCGATGATGGCGACGTCGACCTTGACGTTCTTGTTGATTTCCGACGGGTCGAGCTCGATATGGATCTTCTTCGCGTACGGCGCATAGGTCGCGAGGCGGCCCGTGACGCGGTCGTCAAAGCGCATGCCGACGGCGATGAGCAGGTCGGATTCCTGGATCGCGTTGTTCACCCAGGCTTCGCCGTGCATGCCCATCATGCCGAGGTTCAGCGGATGTGAGGCCGGGAAGCCGCCGATGCCGAGCAGCGTCATAGCGATCGGCGTGCCGGTCGACTCGGCGAGCTGGGTCAACAGATCACTCGCGTTCGCCTTCATGACCCCCTGGCCAGCGAGGATCACCGGGCGCTTCGCGTTGTTGATGAGCGCCGCGGCTTTCTCGATCTCGGCCGACTTCGGCACGTGCACTGGGCGATAGCCGGGCAGGGTGGGCGGCGCGTCGTCCCAGACGAACGGGGCCTTCTCCTGCTGCGCGTTCTTGCAGATGTCGACCAGCACCGGCCCGGGCCGGCCCGAGCGCGCGATGTAGAACGCCTCGCGCAACGTCGGCGCGATGTCCTCGGCCCGTGTCACGAGGTAGTTGTGCTTGGTTATCGGCAGCGTCACGCCGGTGATATCGATCTCCTGGAAGGCATCCGAGCCGAGCAGGTGCGCGTGGACCTGGCCCGTGATGGCGATCATTGGAATCGAGTCGAGCATCGCGGTCGCGATGCCGGTGACCAGGTTGGTGGCGCCGGGTCCGGACGTGCCAAGGCACACGCCGACCCGCCCGGAGGCGCGCGCGTAGCCATCGGCCATATGCGAGCCACCCTGCTCGTGCCGCACCAGCACGTGGTGGATCGGGTACTGGATCATCGCGTCATAGGCCGGCATGATGGCGCCGCCGGGATAGCCGAAGATGACTTCGACGTGCTCGCGCAGGAGCGACTCCCAGATGATCTGCGCACCCGAGAGCACCTGACCGCGATGGTCGGGGAAGGTCGCACGGGTGTGTGCCAACTGTTGGATGGCGGTCGCCGCACAGACGAGCATCGGGTCGTTGGCAGCGGTAGGAAGCTCGATTGGTAACACGCTCATAAGCCCTCGGCACCGGCCACCAGACCGGCGAGGGGGCAGCCTGAGCGGCCTGACGCACCGTGTCAAGTGAAGCACTTTACGCTTGTCGCTTCACGTACCGTCATGGATCTCGCGGATGTCAGCGACGGCCGCTCGGGTAGGGCGAGACCGACGCAGTGCTCACCCTGAGGTCTGACGCGTTTGCGCGTAGGGCGCCGCCGTCGCCCACCACAGCGCGCGCTGCACCGGATGTGCGAGCCTGTCGCCGATCGCCATCACCCTCTCGGGCGACGCCGGCACGAGCAAGCGCATCACCTCGTCGAGCGTGATGTTCGGGATGGGGCGCGGGATGCCATCTTTGCGCAGCGCGTCGCCGATGGTCGAGAACTGCAGCTCGGTGCTGCGCCCGGACTTCGCCTGCAGACTCACGATGGTCGCCTGATGCAGCAGATCGAGCCAGCGCTCCGGCACACGCCGGCACATTTCTTTCAAGACCTGATGACCGCGGTCGACAGCGCTATCGCCGCCCGTCAGCGCCGCCCGTGGCAACGTGCGTACCGCGCCGGCGCGTGCATCGAGGAACGACTCGCGTTGCCGCAGGAGCACCTTGTCGTTGGTCAGCTTCTCGACCGCGCGTAGCCACGGTTCGACCGCCGAGCCACGGGCATCGTGCACCGCCAGACCCGCCGCCGCCTCGAGCGCTATCCTATAGATGCGCGCGCGCTCCTTCGGCTCGTTCTCGCGCTCGGCCCCCTGAATCGCATGACCCAGGAGCCCCTCGGCGCTCGCCAGGTCATCGGCCGCTGACAACACCGCCGAGAAGCGCGCATCCGCCAGCGCCCGCCCGAGATTGTCCTTGGGTGCCGCGCGCCAGGCCTGGTCGGCATCGCTTATCCACTCGGTCGCCAGCGGTCGGTTTGCGAGCGTACGCGCGAGCACGCTGGCCATCGCTTCCAGGCGCGCCATCGCGCGCGTCGTGTGCGCGAGCCACGCGACCTCGGCTTCCGACGCGGTCCAGGTCCGCTCGCGACACCACGCGACGATCGCCGCCTCTCGGTCGGTCTCGGTCAAGAGCGCGCGCATGAAGCCATCGAATCCGTCGCTCGCAGGATAGCCCGCCGCGATGAGGCGCGTGATGCACACGATGCGGTCGAGCTGCGTGAGCTTGCCCCAACCCGCGACCGCCGGCGTGAGCCCCGACCACACCGCGAGCATGCGCTCCGACATGTCGGGCTCGTGCTCGTCACGCAGGTAGCGCCCGTCGTCGCCGACCACGCTCACGCGTACGACCGCCGCCAGCTCGGCCGTCGGCGCCTGCGCCGCGACCAGCAGCTTCAACACCTGGAGGCGCTCCGCCGCCGGCATCGCATTGAGCGTCGCTGCCGCCGCGCCGCCGTCGCTGTGATTGATGCGACAGCGCGTCGCCACGATCAGCATTGTGATCGCTGCGCGGGCCGCGCCCTCCGCGGTCGCGCTCAGACTCTCGACCCGCCCCAGAAACTCGAAGGCACCCACTCGGGCGCCTTCGCCAGACAACTCCGACCCTGTCACTTCGTTGCCTTACCCTTGGGCGCGTAGCCGCCGAAGACCTCCGCGTTCTGCGCAGCGATCGTCTTTGTCTTGAACGCGTCTGCCCACTGCTCGGAGAGGATACCCATGCCCTTCGACTTGAGGTTATCGCCCATGCCGAGCTCGGTCGAGTAATTGGGTCCGACCGGGTCCTGCCCGTTCTGCATCATCTCGGAGTACTGGCCCGCGTCGTAGCGTACGGTGCTGCCGTCGGTGACGGCGCCGTTGCCCGAGGTCGAGTTGCCGTGCTCGGCCTGCTGGTCGGAGGTCTTGCGCACCCCGCTCGGCAGTGCGTCCTCCTTGAAGGTCTTGTCAGTCTCGAAATGCAGGCCGTTGAATTCGATGAATGTGCCAGCGCCAATATCGAGATCGGCCTGGTTGAAGCGGCTCGTCTTCTCGTCGAAGTCGACGTTGCCGGTGGCCTTCGCATCGGCGCTGAACGTGAGCTGGTTCATGTCGATGCTGGTGCCGCCATCCTGGTAGTGGAACTCGCGCAGCACGCCGAGCGCGCTCGCGCTGATGCCACCCTTCAACGAGCCACCACCCTTCACGTCGACGTCGAGCAGGCTCGATAGAAGTGGTTTGGTAGGCCCGCCCGCCAGCGGCGTCTTCTTCGCCGACAGCTTGCCGTCCGTGCTGCCAAGGGCCATGTCGACCCCGCCGGAGGTGATGTAGCCGACGAAGTTCGCGACGATCTTGCGCAGCTCACCCTCGCGTTCGGCCTTGTAGACGTCGCGCTTCTCCTCGGCCCACTGGTCGGCCGCGTCCCAGCCGACCGCCTCGCCGAACCACTCGACGAGCCACAACCCGGCATCGCCCGCGGCCCGCCCATAGTCGCCCTTGCCGAGGTCGTAGAGCACGCCGTAGTCGAGCACCTTCGAGATCCCGGCGTCGACGTAGGTCTTCATCGCCTCGTTCAGCGAATCCTGGAACGAGGCAAATGCCAGCGGCTCGGCCTTCACGAGCGATGTCTTCGGGTCGGCGTTCAAAAGGCCTACGACCGAGCTCGCGATGTTCGACCAGCCCCCGGTGAGCGACTCGCCCCACTGGTTGAAGGCCAGCTCCACACCCTTCAACATCATTGTATAAAAGGCGTTGTCGTCGAGGTTCTGGATGGCGGTAAGTCGCTTGCCCCAGGCGTCCGCGTCCAGGCCCCAGCTCGCGAGCCCGTCGCCCTTGATGTCCTGCCACCAGCCCGACCACATCTGCTTGATGTTGTCGGTCACGTCGAGCTTCACGACGCCGTTGACGATGTTCAGGTGCAGGAAGGTCGCGCCGTCTGGATAGAGCAGCGTCGTCGTGCCGTTGAGCGTGTCGAGCGCCGTTATGTCGTAGTCGACCTTGTACAGCGGCACCACGAACTCGTCTTTCTTCTGCGCGTTCGGGTCCTTGGAGTCGTAGTTGCCCGACGTCGCGCCGACCATCTTGCTGTTCGCGACGAGCGCGCCCGAGCCCGACTTGATGTCGACACTGGTCTTCGCCTTGTCGTCCTTGAACGTGATGCCGTTCAACTGCGCGCCGCCGAGGCCGTGCGCGCTGTTCATGTCCGAGCCCTTCACGCCCATGGCGAAGTCGAGCTGGCGCGCCGTGAGCTGGTCGACCGTCGCTGTCGTCGACTGGCTCTCCTTGCCCATGTCGTTGACGGCGACGTTGGTGTTCGCGACCGAGACGTCGCCGACACTGATCGAGGTCTGCTGGTCGCCCGACCCGATCTTCACGTCCGCGCTGCCCGAGAACTTCTTGATGCCGAGCTTCAGGTCGTCATCGACCAGCGACACGCTGACGCCCTCGACCGAGGCGGTCGCCTTGGTCGCCAGCACCTGCTTGCCGTTCTGCTTCATCCAGATGTCCAAGTCGGTGACCTTGCCGGACTTGAGCGAGAGTGCCAGACCCTTGTCGCCGTCGCCGTCGAGGCGCATGCGGCCGACGTCGATCCCATACAGCGTCCCCGCCTCGAGCCCGATGTGCTGCTCGACCGCGGTGACCTTCTCGGTGCCGTCGCCGAAGCGCTCGCGCTGCTGACCTTTGCCGTTGTAGTCGATCTTCTTGCCAGCGAGCGACGCGACGTACAGTCGATTGAGGTAGAGCGACTCGATGTTCGACTCGCCCGCGGGCACGTCGCCCTGCTTGAACTTGACCGCGACCGTCGCCTTGACGCCCTTCAACGCGGCGTAGCCGACGCCGAGGTGGGCACCGCCGCCGCTGTAGTTGACGCCGGCCAGCGTCAGATCGGCGAGGTCGACGGTTGTCGCGAGCTCGCTCGTGTTGCGGTCGTAGCTGCCTTCGACCGACAGCTTGCCGAGCTTCGTCGCCTTGCCGCCGATCGAGATGATCTGCGTGACAATCGAGCCGCCGCCCTTCTTCTCGTTCTTGTCGACCTGCTCGAAGCCGAGCTTGTCGAGCGTGAGGTCACCCAGCCCGAAATTGACAGCGCCCGACGAGAGTGCCTCGGCGTGCACGCCCTTCATCGAGAGATTGCCATTCGCCTTCATCGAGTCGCCGACCTTGGCCGACATCGACGCCGACACCTCGGCCAGCTTGAACTCGCCGGTCGCGGTCTTGAACGCCTCGGCGTCCAGCCCCGGCAGGTTGACGTCCTCGAGCGTGAGGCCCTTGAGCGACACGGTCGGCAGCTGGATCTGGACCTGCTCGCCTGCGACGCCCATTACCAGATTCAGGTTGGAGCCAGTGACCTCGGGGACGGCGAACTTCGCTATCGCCAGCGACTTCACCTGGTGGCTCGCGGGCTTGCCGTCCTTGGCCGGCACCTTCTCGACGGTGATCTTGGCATCCGCCGACAGCGACTTCATCGTCGCCCCGCCGAGCGCCACCCGCATCTGCGACGACGCGTAGTCGATGCTCGGGATGGTCAACGGCCCGAGCCCGAGCTGGATGCCATACACGCCCGACAGGTCCGCGGTCGGATCGCCACTGGCGACCTTCATCACCTCGGCGAGATTTGGCAGCCCGGACACCGCGACGTGGATGTTCTCGAGCGAGACCTCGCCCTTCAAACCGAGCGACGTCTCGTACCCGTCGATGACGGCCTGCGGTTCACTCAGGCGCTTCTTGGCCGCGTCGCGTTGGATGCCGAGCTTGTCGATCTCTCCCTGGAGGCCGGCGATGCGCGCCGCGTCGGTCTTGGCGGCCGCCTTGGGATCTTTGTGCTTGGTGACCGCGGCCTCGCGTTTGGCGGCCTCGAGCTTCTTCTGCTGGATCTCGATCTGCCCCTCGATGGTCTTGACCTCGGCGAGGATCACGTCCTGATCGGCGTACGCCTGGGTGTACTTCGCGAGCCCGTCTTCGATCGCATGCAGCTGCGACTCGAGGTCGGCACACGGCTCGCCCTTGGCCTGCGCCTGCTTTATCTGCTCGAGCAGCGCTGCCTTCTTGTCTTCGGCGGTCTTGTTGCCCTGCTCGACGCCGACGCCCTTCGCGTAGACCTTGCCGATGTCGAGCGCGACGCTCGACCCTTCGCTGTTCGACGACACCTGCAACGACACGTCTTCGACGCCCGCCTCGCTGATGTTGCTGCCGCCCGCGTCGATGTTCTTGGCCCGGATCGCGTCGGCCTTGAGCGTCGCCTCGCCCGCGTCGGGCTTCATGATGCCCTGCGGGTTCGACAACAAGTCGACGTTCGCCTCAGCCGAGATCCCGGTCGCTGTGACGTTGCCGACCTTCATGTCGCCGGCGCTGACGTTATTGACATCGACCTCGCCGACCTTGACCTTGCTGTGCGCATTGCTGGAGGTCACGGGCTTGTTGTCGAGCGTGGTCGCTTGTCCCGCGCCGGTGCCCGATTGAATCGAAATGCCCGAGATGCTGATCGCCTCGACCGTGATCGGGTGCCCGCTCAGCGCCGACTCGCAGGCCTTGAACTCGGACAGGAGCTGCTGGTCCTTCTGGATGTCGGCGCCGTGCAATTCATAGAGTGACGCCATCTGCTCGGCGACCTCGCCGTAGCTGCGTCCATCGGCGAGCACCACCTTCCACTGTGCGTCGAGCGCCTGGAACTGGCTGTCGTCGAGCGGCTTGCGTTCGGCCATCTTCTCGAGCGCGTGGTACTTGTCGCGGGTCTTTATCAGGAGCGCCGCCATCGGCGCGCCGCCGCTGATCGAAATGCCCTTTACCTCGACGTTGCCGACGTCGGCCGAGACCTCGGACGCGACATAGTCGCCCGCCTCGTTCTGGGAGCCGCTGCCGCCGAGCCGCTTGACCGTCGCCATGTCGAGCGAGCTCGCGAGCGCGTCGCCTTCGCCCGACACATCGACGTTGGCGACATTGACCTCGTCGACCTTGGCGCCGCCCGCGTCGATGCCCTTCACGTTGATGTTGTCGACCGATACGGTCGCGCCCGCGTGGTGGGCAAGGTCCTTGTGCACGATCTGGAGGATGTCGCCAAGGCCGGCCGACTCGGGCACGACGAAGCCGAGGCCCGCGGCGCGCGCCTTCATCACTTTCGCCCGCTCGTCGGTGTTCGACTTCTGGGCGTCGGCTCCGAGCAGCCGATTGAGCTCGAAGATATCCTGGTAGAGCTGCTCCTTCTCCTTCCACTTCGGGATTTCGCCCCCGAGCTTCGTCTGCTCTTCACCCCAGCGCGTGATGTCCCCTTCGAGGCGCGTCTTCTTGTGCGCGTCGTTCTCCAAGAGCTGACCCTGGGGCAGGGTCGCGAGCTGCTTTCTCGCGTCGTCGATCATGCCACCGAGCTGGTTTTGGCGGGCCTCGAAGTGCACCGACGGGCGCGTGTCGTAGGTGAGCGCGATGCCGTCGATGCTCGCCTTGTCGACGTAGGCGCCGGCGCCGACCTGGATGCCCTCGACCGTGACGTTGCCGACATCGAGCTGGATGCCGCCCTGGGCACCGCCCGGAAATCCGCCGAGATACTCGGTGAGCTCGGTCGTGGCGCCGTCGATGCGGCCCGACATCAACGCGGCGATGAGGCTGCGTGCCGGGTTCTGCTCCGACACGATCTTCAGGATCTGGCTCGCGTCGGGATTGTCGGAGTAGTCGACGTCCTGCTCCTGCAGGAGGAAGTTGAATTTCTGGACGCCGAGGTGGCCAATCGATGCCATCACCCCGGGGCCGGTGATCATGATGTCGCGCGCGTCGACGACGCTCGCCTCGGCCAGTACGCGCTGCTTCTGGCCGGGGTTGCCGGCGGTTGGCCACTGCACGTCGAGGTGCAGGTTCTTCAGAAGCACGGGGCCGGTCTGGATGAGCATGTCGCCGGCCGGGAAGCGCACCGAGTCGAGCTCGAGCGAGGGCGCGCTGAAGACGAGCTTGCCGTCGTAGGGGTTGAACTCGACGTCGACCCGGTTGCGGTCCTTCGGGTCGTCCTTCTGGCCCTCATCTCCCTCTTTCGAGCGATCGATCTCAGTGAAGTCGAGGCCGAAGAAGTCCTCCTGGCCCTTCTTCGAGGTGTTCATGTCCTCGAGCTCGTCGAGCGCCAGGTTTTCGACCTTCACGCCCTTTTTGCCGAAGAGCTGTTTCAGAAGCGTCGGCTTGTCGCGGTCGGGCTCGGGTCCCGGGTCCTCGCCGTTGTCCTTCTTGTCCTGCCAGGCCTTCTTCTCTTCTTTGATCTCCTTGCGCGTCTCCCTGTTCGCGTGGGTCAAGGCACCGAGCGCCTTGAAGATCTTCATCTGCGGTTTGTCGTCTTCGGCACTGATCTTCTGTTCGAGCTTGAGGCAGCCGAGCCAGGCCGCAGCCTGCTGCTCGGGCGTGCCCTCGGCAGGGAGCTTGTTCGGGTCGCCGGTGAGCCCCAGCACACCTTCGATCGCCGCCCGCCGCCCGCCATCGAGGAACAGGCGCGACAGGTCGCTCGTCTGCGACATCGCATGCAGCTTGGCACCGACATCCGCCCGGTGACCGGCCGCGAGAATCAGCTTGAGAGTGCCACTCAATTTGCCAGGTGGCGCTTCGAACCAGAACTTCGGGTCGTCGAGCTGGACCAGCAGCCCGGTGATCGCCTCCTGATCGCCACCGTGAGCGCCGAGGTAGTTGGTGTCGTCGGCCTCCTTCATCGACCCGTTCATGTGGGCGTTCATCTCTTCCCAGAGGGCCGGATAGGCCTTCTGGAACTGCTCGCGGTGGGCCGCGGGCAACGCCTTGGTGAACTGGAAGACCGCGTACGCCTCCTCGGAGGTGAGCGTGCTGTTGCGGTTGCGCACCGCCTTGACCTTGCCCTTGCGGTTGGTCTTGCGCTCGAGCTCCGGGAACATCGCGTGCGCGTCCTGGATGTTCACGTCGGCGCTGCGCACCGAGAGCATCCTGCGCGTGTGCAGTGAGTAGGTGTTCCACTTCTCGTCGAATGACAGCGCCTGCAAGAGCCCCGTGACCTGTCCGGCGGCGTCCATCTGGCGCACGGCCGCGCGCACCTCGGCATTGTTCGTATGGCTGCCGAGCAGGATCAGGGCCTCGACGTTCTTGCCTGCGGTCAGCGTCGCCTGGACCTCGCCCATGAACTTCTGGCTCGCCTCGTCCTGCTTGTCGGGCTTGGCGGCGTCCGTGTCCTTCGCCTCCTGGTCGATGTCTTTGGTCGTCCGCTTGCGGTAGGCCTCCTCGTCCTGTCGCAGCGCCTTCTCTTTGCCGAAGAACGCGTCGGCGGCGAGCGACTCGCGGTCGACGGCGGTGAGCTTCGCGTCGAAGCCGGGGTGCGCCGCGATGAAGGCCGTCCGGTCGGCTTCGGGCAACATCGTGACAGCCATCATCGCGGCGTATGGATTCTTGTCGGCGCAGCTCTCGGCGAAGCCCTTCAAGTCCCCGTGAGCGGCCAGCGTTGCGCGCGATTCGCGTGGGTACTTGCGGGCCGCGTCCTTGTAGCCGATCGCCTTGATGAGGTCGCCGAAGGCCGCGGCGCAGTCAGCTTTCACGTTGGTGAAGGCGGCCGTGATGGTGGTCGAGTCGTAGGACGAGAGGTAGAAGAATATCTCCTTGGCGAAGTCGGCGGCCTTGGCCTTCTTCCTGAAATTGAAGATTTTCTTGGTCGACCCGGAGAGCTGCAGGATCTTCGCTTCGAGTGCATCGAGCGTCATCGCGTGGGTCTCCGCGACGGCCTGCTCCTCGGTCTGATCCTTGCGCTTGTCCGGGTCGCCGTCGCCGTCGCCAGGTGTCTGGGCCGGCTTGTCGTTGGCGACCTCGGGCGTCGTCGTGTTCGTGGTCGTGCCGGGCGTCTGCTCGGACTCGCTCCCGGTGGTCGACGAGTCGGTCGTGCTCGTGGTCGCCACAGTGGTGTTCGCGTTCGACTCGGTCGTGTTCGCGTTCGACTCGGTCGTGTTCGCGTTCGACTCGGTCGTGTTCGCATTCGACTCGGTCGTGTTCGCGTTCGACTCGGTCGTGTTCGCATTCGACTCGGTCGTGTTCGCGGTCGACTCGCTCGTGATCGTTTCGGGCGGCGTGTTGTCGTCGGCCTTGCGTTGCACGATGCCGGCGTCGGCGCTGGGCGGCGTCAGCGCCGTCTGCCCGTCGGCGTAAGACATGCCTCGCAGTGGCGACCGTGTACCGCTGGTCCCTTCAGACTCCTTGCGGTTCGTGGTCGGCTGCGATTCGAAAGTGACGGGGGCGGCGATATCGTGCGCGGACATTCCTTATAGGCATGCACGTTTCAAACCGCGTGGTCAATTGGCGAGAACAAGTCGCGAGTCGTGCCAGGGACGGCCATCGGAGGGTGGCGAAGCCTGGACTGAGGGCCATTGTCGTGGCCGGGCTCCTTCGCCCTACCCGGAGGCGCACGCCGACCTCCGGGGACACGCGCCCTCGCCGGGGTCCACAGGCCTCACTCGCACCGCACTCGCCTCACAACATGCGAAGGAGAATAATCAACGCAACAATGAGCGTCGCGACATTCAGGACGATGAGGATGGGTGTTGGAGCCGTTCGCGTGACCGGAAGCGGTGTCGTCCTGCCGGTCGTCTCGACCATCGTCGTCTCGCCAGCGAGACGCTTGCCGGCCCGCATCCTTGCCTGTTCGAGCTCGGCCACCCGCATCGCTTCGGTCGAGGCCGTGCGCTCGTAGGTCGACATTCCGCCACGAGGCGGCCTGGCCGACATCACCTCCTCGGTGGAGACCGCCTGAGTCGCGCCGACCTCCTCGAGGTCGTTTGCGGCTTTCGCGGCTCCGACCGAGAGGGCGCCCGTGGTTTCCTTCGCACGCGGCTGGGCCGCGATGCCGTCGGCCGCGAAGCGCTCCCGGTCCGCGCTGTCGCCATCGAGCAGCGACGGGTCGAGCTGGTTTAGGGCATCGAGGAAGGCGCGCGCGTTCTGGTAGCGGTCCTCCGCATGGCGGGCCGCTGCCTTCTCGATGATTGCACTTACCGCCACGGGCACCCCCGCGTCGTCGGGCACCTTGACGCTGCCACCCTGCATGATCGCAAGCGCCGTATCGACCGCCGATGGGCCGGAGAAGGCCGGGCGCCCGACCAGCATCGCGTATAACACGAGCCCGACCGCGTAGAGGTCGGTCGCCGGCCCGAGCCGTTCGCCTCTGAGCTGCTCTATCGGCATGTAGCGCGGCGTGCCGAGCGTGATGCCAGCGTTGGTGATCTGCTCGTCCGAGTCCACCATCTTGGCGATGCCGAAGTCCATCACCTTGACGTAGTCGGGGTCGTACGCGAGCGCGTTCAGCATCACGTTGTCGGGCTTGATGTCACGGTGCACGATGCCGCGCGCGTGCGCCTCCATGAGGGCATGCAGCACCTGTCGCACGATGTGGATCGCACGCGGCACCGCCAGGCGCCCCCCGGTCTCGAGCACCTTGGCGAGGTCCCTGCCCTGCACGTACTCCATCACGATGTAGAAGACGCCCTCGTCGGTCTCGCCGTAGTCGAAGATCCGAAGCGAGTTCGGATAGTCGAGCGACGCCGCGATCATCGCCTCGCGCCTGAAGCGGTCCTTGGCGCGCGGGTCCTTCTTGGCATAGGTCGCGAGCAGCACCTTGATCGCGACGACCCGCTCGATGTCGATGTGGCGTGCCTTGAACACGACACCGAAGCCACCACGGCCGAGCTCTTGCTCGAGGAGATAGTTCTGCCCCAGGATCTCGCCTGGGACCGGCTCACGCACCTTGGTCATGGCACTTCTGCAGTCGCTGCGCAGGGCGCCCACTCATCGTCACCGGCGACGACCAGCGTGGGCACACCCGAGGCTAGTAAGGTCTCGAGGAAACACCTGTATTGGCGCTTCGGCCCCGGGGTCTGGAACATCGCCTCGTGGCCGTCTTCGAGTTCGTCGCCTCTCGCCTGCACGACGGCCGCGGTGTGGCCATCGCGATTGTCGGTCAGCGGCAGCGGGACCTGGCGCGTACCGGCCAACGGCAAGAGCTCGACGAGCGGCGTGAAGTCCGCGAGTCGTTCGTCGCTCGCGTCGAGCGCGTCACCGGCGAGGTCGAGGCGCAGTGACAGCGCCGTGGCGTTTGCGATCGGCGGCAGGATGTAGGTGTCGACGATGCCTTCGATCATCAGCACGTTGCGCTGTGGGGTCTGCGCGACGTGTCCGTACGACTGCGGATCGGCTGCCTCGCCCGCCCATTGTAGGAGGGTCAGCGCCGGGTCGAAGTCATCGAGCGTGCGGCCGATCCGCGTGTAGCCGATGAACTGCTCGGCGAGCGGGCGCACGTCGAGCGGGCTCTTCTTGTAGACGATGTTCGCTATCCAACCGGCACCGGCACCCGAGAGTATGGCAGTCTTGAATTGCGGCGAAGTTGCCATGGCAATCGGTGCTATCCAGCCGCCCATCGAGTGACCCATGACGGCCGTCTGTTCGTTGTCGAAGGTCGCGGCGGGGCTCGCCCCTGCGCAGCCGCTCGCATCGATCGCGAGCGTCGCCAATGCGTCACGGATGAGCACCGCTTCGAGCGCGGTCTGGCGGATGTTGTCGCGGGTGCCGGCCGGGTTCGTGACGTTGAACATCAGGAACTGCTCGTCGCTGCCGCTCGGGTTGCGGGGGCCACCGTGCGGGCCGTCCCAGGTGATACCCGCCCAGCCCGCGGCAGCGAGATTCATCGCCGGGCCGGTCCCGGTCGGCACGATCGGGTCACCGTGGGCGACCCCACGCACACCCCGATCAATGAGGGGTCTGTCGCCGCCGCCACCCGTGCGGATGAACACGACGGTCGGATAGCCGGCGGCCGGTGCGGGCGTGCGCGGAAGGGTCACGAACACGCGCGAGTCGGCGCGCCGTGCGAGCTCGGGCTTGCCACCCGAGTGGCGCCAGGTGCCTTCGCCCGGGTTCGCGAAGGGCAGGTCACCGTGCTGGTAGTCGGGCAGCGTTATCGTCGTCGCGTAGACACAGAAGCGCTCGAAGGTCTCGCTCAGCGTGAAGCCGCTGAGGTCGGGCTGAGGCTCGAGCCGGGCGGCGGTCAGGAACTCGCTGAGCTGGGAGACGGGGTCGGCGGTCTGAAAGACGGTAAAGCCGATGACCTCTGCCGGGTCGATGCCGGCCAGGGTCCGGACCTCGCGCAGGGCCTTCTCGAAGATCGCGGTGCGCGCCCCGAGGCCGGCCACGGCGCGACCTGCCAGGAGATCGGCGAGCGCCTGCGAGCGACCGAAGGTCGTGGCACTTCCGCTGCGCGTGAGCACGGCGACGTAGCGGGTCTTGCCCCGCAGTGCCAGGCCCTGGGTCGGCAGCATCGCGAGCTGGTTGAGGGTGCCGTAGGGGCCACCGTCAGGCTCGTATTTCAGGGCCGCCCGACGCACGCTGCCGACCTCGCTCGACGCGGGATCGATGTCGACGAAGCGCGCCTCGATGTAGCTTCCCACGGCGGCCGCGACCGCCTCTGGCAACGGCGCATCGAACGCAAAGAAGGCGGCGCCGGCGAGGCTCGCGCCGTCGGTCGTCTGGGCGATCTGCACGAGCCCATCGACGAAGCCACCACGCTCCCGCGGCCACGCCGCCAGATTGGGACGGCCATTGGCATCGATGAGATCGAGTGCCGGCACCGGCGCATCGAAGAAGGTCGCGCGTTCGAACGAGAAGCGGATGGCGGGCCCCGCCATGGCGGTCGCACCCGGCACGAGCGAGTCGTCGATGACCTCGGGCGCATCGGGTCCGACGTCGCTGACGTCGTTGGCGTCGGTCTTGCGAAGGGCGGTGTCGTCGCCACCACAGGCGAGCAGCGCCAGGCAGCAGAAGGTCATCGAGCGTGCGAGGTGTTTCACCATGCGAGAATCTCACCCACCTGCTTGGCCAGGCGCATCGGGTCGAAGGGCTTGGCGAGCACGCCAGCGGCGCCCATCGCGAGGTAGGACGCGACGTCTTCCAGGCCCGTGCGGGCGGTCATGAAGATGACCGGCAGGCCATCGAACGCCGGGTCGCGCCGGAGCTCGTGGAGGAAGGTCGGGCCATCGACGACCGGCATCGTCACGTCGAGCAACAGCGCATCCGGCAGCGGCGCGTTGGCGAGCAGCGCACGTGCGAGCGACGCCGAGGCCGCGAGCTGCACCGAGAAGCCACCGAGGCGGCCGAGCGCGATCTCGGCGATGAAGCGGATGTCCGCGTCATCATCGACCAGCAGGACCGATCGCGCTCGTGTGGGCCGGCCTTCCCCTGACGGTCCCGCGGCACGCAGGCTCATGGCGCACATCCTTGTGTCAGGCTTCACCGCGTACACGCGTCGCGAGTCGGTCCCAGCCCTGGCGCGGTAGCTCGACCACACGCAGGTTGGCCTCGAAGGTCTTCGCTTCGCCAAGCGCGTTCTCGCTCTCGAACTGTGCGCCCTGGATCGACAGGATCTTCCAGGCGGCGTCAGGCGTGAGGATCGACTGACCAGCGACGACCCGCTTTGCCTGGTCGTCTTCTTCGAACTGCGACGGCGGCTCGACCAGGGTGAAGCAGCGACCCGGGGTGAGCGTGGACAAGAGCACGATGCGACGCACGATGGTCCCTCCGATTGCGTGATGCCGGGCCGAGGATACCCGAAGTCGCGTCTGGCTCCAACCCATGGGAGACGATAGGCTTGTTCGAGTGCGTCCGATCCAGCGGCCGATCCAGTGGCCGGCCGGGTCAACGATCCGGCGACCCGCCAGCGGCGTAGAGAGGCTCGATGTATGCTCGTCGGACGAAAGGTTGGGGGGCGGTGGTCACCTACGCACTTGTCGCGTTCGCGGCGGGGTGCATCCAGGAGAAGCGACGGTTGGCGGCCGATGGGGACGCCACCGGGACGAACGACGCAACCGGCACATCCGATGGCACGGGCGGGGCGGACGCTACAGGCGAGGGTGACGCCGATGGGGTGTTCGAGATAATCGACTGTCAGGGCTGCATCATCGGCGACGCGTGTCGCGCCGACGGGGAGCTCGACGGTCAGGACCCGTGCAATGTGTGTGACCCGGCGCGGTCGCTGAGCGAGTGGTCGTTGCGCTCCGAGTGCGACAACCTCCCCGGCTGCGTCACGGCCGCCGTGTGCAACGGCTCGAGCTGCAGCTACAGCATCGCCGACGGCCAGTGCTTCATCGAAATGAAGTGTTTCGCCAACGGTGCGCTTCAGGACGGCGACGTCTGTTTCGCCTGTGACCCGGCCAGAGACCAGACCGCCTGGACCTCCACGCGCGCGAGCTGCAACGATGGCGACGCGTGCACCTACGAAGACGTCTGCGACGTCGGCGTGTGCAGAGGGCAGACCAACGATTGCAGCGACACGTTCGACTGCACGCTCGACTTCTGCGACGGAGGTCGGTGCGTTCACCAGGTCCTCGGCAACCAGTGCCTCGTCGAAGGCGAGTGCTTCGCGGCTGGCGCGTCGCGCTCGGGCGATCCGTGCCGCACCTGTCGACCGCTGGTCTCGTCGAGCAGCCTCTCGCTCGATGTGGGGCTGACATGTGAAGACAACGATGTCTGCACCGAGACCTCGACCTGCGATGTGACGGGAACCTGCTCGGCCCAACCGACCTCGATAGATGAGGAGCCGAATGGTTCGGCGTTGACGGCGCAGGACATTGGCGTCGCCACGTCTGGTGAGTTCTCCGAGACCGCCGTGCGCGGCAACATCATCGGCGCCGATCTCGATGTGTTCCGCTGGGGCATGGTCATGCTGAACACCGGTGCGATCTCAGCCCCCAGGGCGGAGGTACGCTTCGACGCGCCAGTCGGCGTCGAGCTCTGCCTCTACGCGCGTTGCGGCCAGATGATCGGCTCGTCATTCGCGCCGACGGTGCAATGCGGTCAGATGCAAGGGTCGGCGCTGGACGACAAGACACCGGGCTGCTGTGCCGTCTTCGAGCCTGGTGCCGAGGTGAGCCTGGAGCTCTCGTCGATCTGTGCTGGCCAGGCGCTCGTGCAGGGCTTCGGGTTCGCTAGCGTGCGCACCGTCGGCGAGCCGGACGCCACGACGTGCGGCGGCTACTCGCTTGCCTGGGGCGCGACCGACTGACTGAGGTTGACCGAAGTTGACGCACGGTGGCGCACGGTGCGCACGGTGGCCTGAGGTGGACGGCGCCACGACGCGAGGCTATGTCTCGGGCCGCGCGTCGCACGCGCTCGGAGGTCGGCACATGGGGCGTTATTCGGGATTGGTCGCGTGGGTCACGGGCGGAGGCAGCGGCATCGGGCGCGCGCTGGCGATCGAATTCGCGGCTGGCGGCGGTGATGTGGCGCTGTCCGGGCGGCGGGTCGACAAGCTCGAAGAGGTCGCGGGCGAGGTGCGCAAGCTCGGTGCACGCGCCCTGGTCGTGCCGTGCGACGTGACCGACGAGGCCGCTTGCGACGCGGCCGTGCGTGCGATCGTGAGCGGTCTTGGCAAGATCGATGTCGCGTTCGCGAACGCCGGCTTTGGCGCCTCCGGCCGCATCGAGCAGCTGACTGCCGAAGTCTGGCGCCGGCAGTTCGATGTAAACGTTGTTGGGGTCGTGAACACGGCGAAGTGGTCTTTGCCCGAGCTACGCAAGACCAACGGGCGGCTCGTGCTGGTGTCGAGCGTGATGGGCATGCTGGCGATTCCCGGACAGGGGCCCTACAGCGCGTCGAAGTTCGCGGTGCGCGCGATCGGCCTGACCCTCGCGCAGGAGCTGCACGGCAGTGGCGTCTCGTGCACGACGATCTATCCGGGCTTCGTCGAGAGCGAGATAGCCCAGGTCGGAGCCGATGGCAGATTCGATGCGACGCGCGTCGACAAACGCCCAAAGAAGTTCATGTGGACCGGCGACAAAGCGGCCCGCGTGATCTGGTCGGCCGTGATGAAGCGCAAGCGCGAGTTCGTGTTCACCGGCCATGGCAAGGTCGGGGCGTTCCTCGGGCGTCACATGCCGGGCCTCGTGCACTTCGCGATGACCCGTGAGGGCACAAAGAAGAAGGCCCTGTCAGCGACCAAGGTCGGCGACGGCTGAAAGACTACATCACTGGGATGATGACGAGCGTGGTCAGGTCGATGAGGTCGCCGCCCGACAGCACGATGGCGCCATTGCCGTCGGCGATCGCCGTGCCCTTGTTCTCGAGCGTGCCTTTCACCGAGTGGGCGGCATAGACATGGTACGGGGTGCCGGCCGCGACGCCGACCGCGCCGAGCACTCTCAGGCCGACGGAGCTCGAGGCGTGCAGCGGATACGGATTCACGATGAAGGCGCGCGCATGGTCTTCGTTGCCGGCCCACGGGGTGATGTCGAACGGCGGCAGGTCGGCGATGTCGATCTCGAGCGCGGAGACCTTCTCGTCGGCGCCGATCGGATAGATGACCGTATCGGGCGCGGCGCTCAGCTCGAGCATGCCATCGGCCAGGATCACAGTGCCGCCGGTCGCCGCCGGCCAGTCTAAGTCGGGTGCGGCGAGCCTGTGCAGGACGACGTCGCGTGGGGCGTTCACGAGCACGCCGGGGGTGACGCCTTGATAGTAGATCATCTGGGCGTAGCCCTTGGCGACGCCGAAGACGAGCATCTTCTGCGGGTTCAACGTGAGGCGCCCGATCACGTAGCGGCCTTCGGCGTTGGTGGTGCTGCGGATGCAGACATCCAGCGTGCAGGCGCCGATGGCGAGGTTTGGGACCGGCGCGCCGCTCTCGTCGACGAGCCGGCCGGCGACACAGGCGACCGCGGCGCCATTGCTGTCGGTCGGCGGGTCGCATGGCACGTTGGTCGTCGACACGTCGGTCGCGATGTCGCTGCCCGCGTCGTTGCCGGCGACGTCGCCACGCGTGTCGGAGAGGGTCGCGTCCTGAGCCGGGGTGCCGTCCGAATCGCCACATCCAAGGCTCGCCACGGTGGCGAGCAGCAGGCCGCCGGAAAGAATCATCGACTTGAACATGTGAGCCTCGTTGGGTGCAGGCGCCCGTCGCGCGCCCGCATAGTGCCTACTCCGGGGTGGAACGGCAACGCCCGGTCGTCAACGCGCATCGACGCGCATCAACGCGCATCAACGCGCATCAACGCGCATCAACGCGCATCAACGCGCATCAACCCGTTCGGTGGCGACGCGGGGGCTGGCTACGGCGACGACGGCAGCATCAGGGCACGATCTTCTGCGCGCACGCCATCCGCAGTGACAGATGCTCACCTGGTCGGACGAGACGCGTCGCAGCCACGGTGTCCCGACCGACTCTCAGCCCGAGGTCGCGACGGCGATCGGGTTCTACGCGCCGGAAGCGCGGCCGATGGTCCAGGCCGCCATCGAGCGCGGCATCCGCGCTGGGGCCGGCTGGGACCTCGAGTTGCCACTCGATTGCCTCGACGGTCAGCGCGTCTGGGTACAGGCGCTGGGGGCGGCCAAATTCGAACACGGCGTCCCGGTGCGTCTGACCGGCGCGTTTCGCGACATCACCCAGCGCGTCGCCGAGCGGACTATCATCGCGCGCCTGAATCAGCGCTTTGCACTCGCGACCGACAGCGCGGGCATCGGGGTCTGGGACTCGGATATCGGCTCCGGCATCGTCGCGCTCGACCCCTGGATGCGGCGTCTCTGGGGGTTTGCAGTCGAGGTCGAGAGTGCCCCATTCGACCGCGACGATCGAGCGGGACGCTTGCGGCCGCGCGACGCGTAGGGTCGGCGTGAACTGGGACGTCGTGAGCCGCCCCCGGAAGATAGGCATCGATTACGCCCAGGGATTTCCCCTCCATCGGCCCGAGCCCATCGACGCATTGCTGTTGCCGCGAGCAAAGTAGCCAACCCCGACCCCCCCCCCGACGCCGTCGCCAGGTGCCTTCGTCTACAAACTGGAGTAGATGCAGGCCATGACGAGCACCACCTTTCATCGCCGCCCGCTCCCGCCCGGGCTCGTCGCGTTCGGGAGCCCGGAAGGTCGTAAGCTGCTCGTCGAGTCGCTGGCCGCCGGCACGGCCGAGAGCTTCCACGCGCTGGTCGCCCACCTGCACACGCAGGCGGAGCCCGCATGGTGTGGGCTCGGCACGTTGGTGACGGTATTGAACGCGCTGGAGATCGATCCGGGTCGGGTATGGAAGGGGCCGTGGCGCTTCTTTGGCGAGGAGCTGCTCGTCTGTTGCAAGGCCCTGGAGGTCGCTGCCAGTGAAGGCCTGACCTTGGCCGAAGTCGCGTGCCTGGCCGAGTGCAACGGGGCATCGGCGACACTGAGACACGCAGAGGTCGGGGGTGAGGCTGCCTTCCGTGAGGCCCTGGCGCGCACGGTGCGTGCACCCGCGGGGCCCTTCATCATCGCCAACTACGATCGAGGCGTGCTCGGCCAGACCGGCACCGGTCACTTCTCGCCGCTCGCGGCGCTGCACGAGGCGAGCGACCAGGTGCTCGTGCTCGATGTGGCGCGCTTCAAGTATCCGCCACACTGGGTGCCGGTGGCGCTGCTGTGGCAGGCGATGGCCAGCCTCGATGCGGACACGGGGCGTGCGCGCGGCTATCTCGCGGTGGGTCCCGCGAGCGTAGCGGATCCGGCGAAGCTGCCTGTGGGCCTCGGCACATTGCTCGACCGTCTTCAGTCACTCGGCGCCCCGATGTGTCCGCGCCCGCCGACGGTGGTCGAGTGACAGGCGCTACCGATGGTGATGCCCCAGAGCCCGGGCGCTGGCTCAATCGCACGGTGCTCGGCGCGAGCCTGACGAGTGGCTTGGCCGACATGGCATATCAGACCGCGAGTGTGGTGTTGCCGGGGTTCATGGCTGCGCTCGGGATTCCGCCGACCGCGCTCGGCGTGCTCGAGGGGGTTGCCGATGCGACCGCGAGCTTCACGAAGATGGGCTCGGGATATCTGTCGGATAGGCTTGGGATCCGGAAGTCGCTGGCGGTGTTCGGCTATCTCCTGACGCTCGTCAGCCAGGCCATGATGGCGGTCGCCGGAGGGCTGGCGCTGCTCGCCTCGGGGCGCATCCTCGGGTGGCTCGGACGCGGCATCCGGAGCCCTTTGCGCGCCGCGATCATGGCCGAGGCGGTGACGCCCGAGACGCGAGGGCGGGCCTTCGGATTCCATCGCATGGCCGACACGATCGGCGCGGTGGTCGGGCCGCTCATAGGCGTCCTCCTGCTCGGGGCGTGGTCGCCGCCGAGCGCTGCCGAGTTGCAGGCGGGCGCGCTATTGGACCTGACGGCGCCCTTCCGGATGGTGTTGTGGTTCACGCTCGTGCCGGCGGGGCTCGCGGTGCTGAGCTTCGCGTTCCTCGTGCGCGACGGGCGGCGTCGGCCGAACAAACACATCCAGTTCTGGTCGAGCCTGCGCGGCTGGTCGCCCGCGTTCCGACGGTATCTGGTCGGGGTCGGCAGCTTCGGGATCGGCGACTTCGCCCACACGATGCTGGTGCTGGCGGCGACGCAGATGTTGACGCCCACTCACGGCGTCGTTGGTGCCGCGCAGATCGCGGGCTTCCTCTATATCGCGCGCAATCTCGTCAGCGCCGTGGTGGCGTTTCCGGTGGGGGTCCTGGCCGATCGCATCGGTCATCAGCGCGTGCTCGTGATGGGCTACGGGATCGGCGTCGCGACGGCGGCGCTGACCGCGTTCGCGTTCGCGAGCGGGCTCGACTCGATAGCACTCCTCGCGCTGATATTCGCGCTCGCGGGGACCTATGCCGCGGTGCAGGAGTCGCTCGAGGACGTGCTCACGGCCGAGCTCGTGCCGGCCCCGACGCGGGCCCTCGCGTTCGGCGTGCTCGGCTCGGTCAACGGGGTCGGCGACTTCGTATCGAGCACGACGCTCGGCCTCGTGTGGGCGGCGGCGTCCCCCGAGGCGGCCTTCGCGCTGGCCGCTGTGATGATGGCAGTCGGCACGCTCGTGATGTCCCGCCCGCTGCACGTATCGTGACCCCGCGAAGCGCTGCTCGAACGTTGCAGCCGCGCGCGCTGCGCTCAGCGGCGAAAGCGTGCTGGCTCGATGCCGTGGCGGCGCAGTAGCCGATGCAACGACTCGCGCGCCAGCCCCGCCTGCTCCGCCGCCAGCGACACATTGCCGGCGGTATGCGCCAGCAGGTGCTCGAGAAACGCCGCCGAGGCCGCACTCTGCGCCTGCTCGAGGGCGGCGCGGTAGGAGAGCGTGCCCGCCAGGATCCCCTCGGACCAGATCGCCGTCATCACCGGCCGCAGCGCCGCGTCGCCAGCAACTTCAGCATTGCCAAGCGCCTCTGACGGGAGGTCGTGGCGCTCGACCAGATCCGACTCGGCGACGGCGACCGCGCGCTCGATGATGTTCTCGAGCTCGCGCACGTTGCCCGGATAATCGTACGCCAGAAGTGCCCGCATGGTCTCCGGCGATATCGACCGCGGGCCCTCCGTCGAGCGCGTGCGCGCGACATCGAGGAAGTGCTGAGCCAGGAGCGGCACATCCTCCTTGCGATTGCGCAGACTCGGCAGCGCAATTGGAAAGACATTGAGTCGATAGTAGAGGTCTTCGCGAAACTGCCCGGCCGCAATGGCGCTGGGCAGGTCGCGATTGGTCGCAGCGATCACGCGCGCTTCGAGCTTGCGCGACTTGGTCTCGCCCACGCGCCGCAGCTCGCGCTCCTGCAGCACGCGATTGAGCTTGACCTGCAGTGCCAGCGGCAGCTCTCCGACCTCGTCGAGGAAGACCGTGCCATGGCCCGCCTCCTCCATCAGCCCGGCGCGGTCACTGTCCGCACCCGTGAACGCGCCCTTGCGATGGCCGAACAGCTCGCTCTCGATGAGCGCGCCGGGCAGCGCGCCGCAGTTGATCGGCACGAACGGCTCGTGTTTTCTCCGGCCACCGTGGTGGATGGCGCGTGCCGCGAGCTCTTTGCCGGTGCCCGACTCGCCCAGCAACAAGACGCTCAAGTCGCGGCCCGCGGCCTTTTCGAGCAACGTGAAGACGCGTTGCATCGCTTCGCTCTTGCCCATCAGCTCGCCGAAACGTCGCCGCCCGAGGAGGTCGCGTTCGAGGCCTTCGGCGCGGTCCTTCAATGCCTTCCGCTCCGCCGCGCGCTCGACCTTGAGGAGGGCATCGTCAGGGTCGAAGGGCTTGGGCAGATAGTCGAAGGCGCCCGCGCGAATCGCCTCGACGGCACTCTGCACCGAGGCGAACGCGGTCATCAGCACCACCTCGGTGGCGGGCGCAATCGCTTTGGCCACCCGCAACACCTCGAGGCCGTCTTTGCCCGGCATCTTGATGTCCGAGAGCACGACGTCGAACGCCTCGCTCTTCAGGAGCACGACCGCCGCGTCGCCGTCCGCGGCCAGCACGACCTCGAATTGCACCCCGAGAATGCGCTCGAGCAGGTGACGGATGTTCTCCTTGTCGTCGACGACGAGCACGCGCGGGCGGGTCATGCGCCATCCCTGGACGCCGCCCGCGGCAACGTCAAGACGAAGGTCGTCGGCCGGTTGGAAGCCAACTCCAAGGTGCCGCGATGGGCCAGCGCCAATACCCGCGACACCGCGAGCCCGAGGCCGGTGCCGCCGGCCTTCGAGGTGTGAAAGGGCTCGAACAGTTGGTCGGCGATCGCGGGATCGATGCCGGGACCTTCGTCAGAGACCGCCATGCTCAGCGTGTCGCTCGTGGCCTGGAAGCGCACCCGGATTGGCCTGCCGGGTGCCGCCTCGGCCGCATTGCGCAGCAGGTTCCAGAGGATCTGCCGTAGCTTACGGGCATCGCCTGGCACCGTGCGCGCCCCCGGTCCGATCAGGTCGATGGGATCGATGACAACCTCCGACACCAGCTCGGCGGTCGGCAATGACGCGGCGACGTCGCCGACGAGGTCATAGAGGTCGACCTCGGTCAATGCGAGGCGTGCGGGCCGCGACAGGTCGAGCAACCCCTGGACGATCTCCTGGCAGCGTTCCGCTTCGAGCCGGATGCGCCGCGCGTCGTCGGCCACCTGGCCGTCGCCGGAGCGCTGGAGCAGGTGCGCGTGGCCGAGGATGACCGCCAGGGGATTGCTGATCTCGTGTGCGATGCCAGCGGCGAGGCGACCGACGGAGGCGAGCTTCTCGGCGGCGACGAGGCGCGCCTCGTGGGTCTGAAGATCGGTGGCCATCGTGTTGAAGGCGCGCGCTAGCGCACCGAAGTCATCGTCCACGGGCTCCACGATCCGGGTCGAGAGGTCACCGGTCGCAAGCCGACTCGCCACCGCGCGAAGCTCTCCTAGAGGCCGCGCCAGCGCGCGCGTCAGGTAGGCGCCGACCGCTGCCGCGAACAGCGCCGCCGCGATCACGAGGCCGATATGCCACGCCAGCTCATGGGCATTGCCGACCTCCGCGCGCACCTGGGCTTCATCCGCGCGCTGTCGGAAACGGATGGTCAGCCCATCGACCTCGCGGGCGATCGCTTCAACCAGGGCGAGGGCGCGGTCGTGCGGCCCGACGAGCGCCTGCCTCGGCCCGCCGATCGCTGGCACGATGGCGGACTGGAAGTTGTCCTCGAACGCCCGCGCCAGGCGTTCGATCTCGGCCAGCGCGTCGCGATCGGCGGCCTCGGACAACAGACCGCGAACGACATCGACGAGCGCCATCACCTGCGTGCGCGCGTCGCCGTAGTGGTCGAGGTGCGAGCGATCGTCGAGGATGATGGTGTGCGCCTGGTGTGCGTACATGTCGCGGACCGCCAACGACAGTTCGAGGCAGGCACGTGACTGTCGCTCGGCAATTGCGACCCGGTCGAGCTCGTCGTGCAACGAGCGATGGGCCAGCACCGCCAACAAGGCCGCCGCCGCGACGAGCAGCACGAGCGCCAGCAGGGCTAGTACGATGCGGCGACGGATTCCTATCTTCACGACGGCACTGTGACAGCCGCGGTGACACCCTGCAAGGCGAGCATGCCATGAGGGTGTGACAGAAGCTGAGGGGCGACTGACTCAGAACGGGGCGGGCTCGAGGGGCTGCGCCTGCTCGACCTTGTCCACGAGGAGGTCGATGCTGGTGGCAACCGGGTAGGTGCAGTGGGGCAGGTCGAAGTTGGTCGTCTTCTTCGCGTACAAGGTGATGGTGTAGGGGCACGACTGGACGACGTTGCCGTCCTTGTCCTTGAAGTCGATGCGACCACTCACGTTGAACTCGTCGGTGAGGTCGTTCTTGCCGGTGAGCTTGGGATACTCCTTCTGGCCACTGCGGTCGGCGGCGATCATCTTGGCCTCGGCCGAGACCCCCGGCATGGCGTCGACCTTCTTGCCGCGGCCTGCCCAGGCGACGGGGGCGATGACCATCGAGCCGAGAACAATGAGCAACATCTTACGCATTTGCAAACTCCTGTGGTGAGCCCCGAACATATAGGGCACGGGAATGCTCTACAGGCGCGCTGGGCATTGATTCGTAGGTATTTGGTCGAGTCCTCGCGCGGCCTTGTCCTGATCGCTCCGGACCCAGTCGCACAAGCCTCGGCGCGCGAGCTCGGCACGCTCGCGACGCGCCCGGATACGTAGTCTGATTTTCACCGAGCGGTCCGGACGGACCAGCGATCGGCTAAACACCCTGGTCGCGGCACTAGTGACTCGATGCATCACACCGGGTGACTGCCCGAGTTCCAGTTCGTCGCGACCGCGCGAGCGGGCACGAACGGGCGCGAACTCAGACTCGGCCCTCAAGTCGCCGTGCCAGGGGGTTCGACGCGCGCGTCGGCCAACGCGCTGGAGGCCCCGGTATCGCCTTGGGCTGCCTTGGCCAGGGCCGGCATGGAATCTGCTGACAACGCCCGGCGATGACCAACGACCCGCCGTCCCTGCGCTCGAGCCCACCTTGGTGGCCGGTGGCCCTCGTCTGTGTCTTGCTTATCGTACGCAGCCTGCCGGTCCTGGCGCATGGCGGTGAAGACCACGGCGCAGCATTGGCGCCAGCGCGTCCGGTCGTCGGCAGCATGCGCTCGGCCGAGGCGACGACGTCGAGCCTCGAGGCCGTCGTGCGCTGGCAGATGAAGGGTGCCGGCGACAAGACGGGCGTTGTCGTCCTGCTCGCCGATTTCGCGTCGAGCGCGCCCATCGCCGAGGCCGGCGCGACGATCGCGCTGCGCTGGACGGGACCGGCCGAGGTGCGCGCCAAGGCACACGCGACGGCCGAGCCCGGCCTCTTCGCGAGCGAAGTGATCTTTCCGGCAGTCGGGCACTACACGCTCGTAATGAGTGTGACCTTGCCGCGCGGCGCCGACATCCTGCTTTTCCCGGACATCGACGTCGGCCCCGCGCAGGAGGTCGTTGCCCCGATCGAGGCCAGGCCCGATGACAGCGGTGTGCCGATGTTGTGGCTGGTGCTGGCCATCGGTCTTGGTCTCGGGTTCGCCCTGTTCGGTTTCCTCGCCGGACGCCGCCGCGGCGCAGCGGGGGTCGCCATCGTGGTGCTGGTCGCGGCGCCGCTGGCCTCGCTTTCCCGCAGCGCCGAGGCACACGGCGGGGAAGACCACGGCGAAGACCACGGGGCCCCGAGCGCGGCGACCGCCGCAGATGGCGCGGTCGTGCTCCCGCTGGAGGCCCAGTTCCTGCTCGGGTTGCGCACCGGGCGCGCCGCCACGCGCGATATCACAGAGCGTCTGCGTGTGACCGGAAGAGTCACAGCCCCACCCGGCGCTTACGTGCGGCTGTCGGCGCCCAATGCCTCGCGCCTCGAGGCCGCCCCAGGACGAGCCTTCCCGCGGCTTGGTGAGCGCGTCACCCGCGGTGAGGTGCTGGCGGTGCTGGTCGAGCTTCCCGGGGCAGGCGATCGCGCCTCGATCGTGGCCGACCGCATTCGCGCGAAGGGCGAAGCGGCCGCGGCGCAGGCCCGCAGCCGAGCATTGCGCGCTGAGGTCGAGCGCAAGCGGGCGCTGACCGGCATCGTCTCGCCGCAGGAGCTGGCCGACGCGGAGGCGGCCTATGGCGTCGCACAGGCCGAGCTGAAGGCGGCCCAGGCGATGGCCGAAGCGATGTCGCAGGACGGGTCCACGCTGCGCCTCCCGCTCGTCGCGCCGATCGATGGGATCATCGCGCGGGTCGGTGTCGGGCCGGGCACCGTCGTGGCGCCCGACGATGCGTTGTTCGCCCTGCTCGATGCGACGACATTGTGGGTTGTCGGCGCGGTGTTCGAGAGTGACCTCGCGCGGGTCGACGCGACGCTTGCGGCGGTCGTCACAGCGGACACGCTCCAAGCCCCGGGCCTCGTCGCGACGCCCATCGCCGCCGCGCCGGTGATCGATCCCGCCACGCGTACGCAGGAGCTCGTCTTCGCGGTCGAACATCCCGGCGGCCTGCGCCTCGAGCAACATGTCTGGCTCGACCTCGCGGCCGGACCCGTGATGAGGGCATTGGTCGTGCCCGCCGAGGCGCTCGTCGACCTCGAGGGACGCCCTGCGGTCTGGGTCAAGACCGGCGCCGAGCGCTTCGAGCCCCGGCGGGTCGCGGTCATCGCGACCGAAGGGGAGTGGCTCGGTGTGCGCGGAAAACTCCGTGATGGCGAGCGTGTCGTGACCAACGGCGCCGCCTTCCTGCGCGGCGCAAATCCGGCGCCAGCGGAACAACGCTGACATGTTGACCGCAGTCATACGCATCGCGTTGCGCCAGCGTGTCATGGTCCTGGCGTTGGCGCTCGTCGCGATGGGCCTCGGGCTCTGGACGACCGTGCATCTGCCGGTAGACGTCTTCCCAGATCTCAATCGGCCGACCGTGACCATCATGGCCGAGGCGGGCGGGCTCTCGCCCGAGGAGGTCGAGGTGCAGGTCACCCGCCCGCTCGAGACGGCCATGAATGGCGCACCGGGCGTCGAGCGGGTGCGCTCGAGCTCGGCGGTCGGGCTCTCGATCGTCTGGGTCGAGTTCGGCTGGTCGACCGCGCCGCTCGTCAATCGGCAGCAGATCGCGGAGCGTCTGAGCGGTGTCGCGCGCGAGCTGCCGCCCGGTGTCGTACCCGAGATGGGACCGCTGACATCGATCATGGGCGAGATCATGCTCGTCGGGCTGGTCGGTAAAGACGTGCCCGGCGCCCAGGCGATAGCGCCTACCGAGCTGCGCTCGCTGGCGGACTTCGACATTCGCCGACGACTCCTGTCGATCGCCGGCATCGCGCAGGTCATCGCCATCGGCGGCGGGCGAACGACGGTCAAGATTGAGGTCGAGCCCGAGCGCCTGGCCCAGTTCGGCATCACCTGGGACGAGGTCGCGCGCGCCGTCGAGAGTGCCCAGGCCAATACGACCGGCGGCTTCCTCGACCGCCAGAACGAGGAGTGGCTCGTGCGCAACCTGGCCCGCACGACCGACCTCGATCGGCTCCGCAAAACAGTGGTCGCCACGCGCGGGGGCACGGTAATCCACCTCGAGCAGGTCGCCTCGGTGTCGCTCGGGCCTGGCGTCATGCGTGGCGACGCGGGCGTCGGCGCCCGACCCGCCGTGATCCTGTCGATCCAGAAGCAGCCGGGCGCCAACACGCTCGATCTCACTGAACGCCTCATGGCCGCATTGGCCGAGCTCGGGCCGAGCCTGCCCGCGGGCGTCGAGCTCGTTCCGCTGTTCCGCCAGGCGGACTTCATCCAGGCCTCGAACAACAACGTCGAGGAGGCGCTGCGCGACGGCGCCATCCTCGTCGCCATCGTGCTGTTCCTGTTTCTCCAAAACCTCCGCACGACCTTCATCACGCTCACCGCGATCCCGCTCTCGCTCGCGGTGACGGCGCTGGTCTTCGATCGCCTGGGCATGTCGGTCAACACGATGACGCTCGGCGGCATCGCGGTCGCCATTGGCGAGTTGGTCGATGACGCCATCGTCGACGTCGAGAATGTCTTCCGACGCCTCCGTGAGAACCGGGCCCTGGCGGCTCCCAGACCCTATCTAGACGTTATCTGGGAGGCCTCGGCCGAGGTGCGCGGCTCGATCGTGTTCGCGACCCTGCTCGTCATCCTCGTCTTCGTGCCGCTGTTCGCATTGTCTGGAATCGAAGGGCGACTCTTTGCGCCCCTCGGGGTCGCGTACATCATCTCGATTCTCGCGTCGCTGCTCGTGTCGGTGACGGTCACTCCGGCGCTCTGCGCGTTTCTGTTGCCGCACTCCAAAGCGACCGCGCATGCCCGTGATGGCTTCCTCGTGCGGGGCCTGAAGCGCGTCCAGACGCTGGCGCTCCAGCGCACGCTGGCGCACCCGTTCATCGTGCTCGCGGCGGCGCTGACGCTGGTCGTGGTAGCGATTGGCGCATTACCGTTCTTCGGGCGCGAGTTCCTGCCGGCCTTCAACGAGGGCACGGCGACGATCAATCTGCTCGCCGCGCCGGGCACCTCGCTCGCGACGTCGAACGCGCTCGGCACAGCGGCCGAGAGCCTGCTGCTGGGCGTGCCCGAGGTGAAGTCGGTCGGCCGCCGCACCGGACGCGCCGAAGCGGACGAGCATGCCGAGGGCATTCACTACTCCGAGATCGACGTCGACTTCCGCGAAGGCGGTCGCATGCGCCCCGAGGTGCTGGCCGAGATTCGTGCACGCCTCGCGGTCTTGCCTGGCATCGTCGTCAACGTCGGCCAACCGATCTCGCATCGCCTCGATCATCTCTTGTCCGGCGTGCGCGCCCAGGTTGCGATCAAGATCTTCGGCCCGGACCTCGCCGGGCTGCGCGCGGCCGCCGGTGAGATCGAGGCCGTTGCGCGCAGCGTGCCCGGGCTGGTCGATGTGCAGACCGAAAAACAGGTGCTGATCCCGCAAGTGCAGTTGCAGGTCCGGCCCGAGCGCGCGGCACGCCACGGCTTTACGCCGGGCGCCCTGGCGGAGCGGCTCGAGCATGCGCTGGCGGGCCAGAGTGTCGGTCAGATGCTCGACGGCGAACGCGCGTTCCCGATCTGGCTGCGCCTCGCGGAGAGCGCCCGCGCCGATGTGCGTGCGATCGCGCGAATCCCTATCGATACCCCTTCGGGTGTGACGGTTCCGCTCGAGGAACTCGCCCTGGTTCGGCTCGATCGCGGACCCAACACGATCACCCACGAGAACGGTGCCCGCCGCATCGTCGTCAGCGCCAATGTGCAGGGACGCGATCTCGGCACGGCGGTCGAAGAGCTGCAGGCCAAGGTCGGCACGCTCGCGCTCGGGGCGGGTCAGCACGTCGCGTTCGAGGGACAGTTCCAGAGCCAGCAGGCGGCGACCCGGCTCATCGGGTTCCTGTCGCTCCTGTCCCTTCTGGGCATGGTATTGGTGCTCTGGATCCACTTCCGTTCGCTGGTGCTGGTCGCTCAGGTGTTGCTCAATATTCCGTTGGCGCTGATCGGCAGTGTCGCGGCGCTGGCGCTGGCGAATCTGCCATTCTCGGTCGCGACCCTGGTCGGCTTCATCACGCTCTGCGGGATCGCGTCCCGCAACTCGATCCTGCTCATCGATCACTATCTGCATCTCGTGCGCGTCGACGGCCTGGAGTTCTCACGCGCGCTCATCCTGCGTGGTTCGACCGAGCGCCTCGTGCCGGTGCTGATGACGGCATTGACGGCCGGGCTCGGCCTCGTGCCACTGGTGATCTCGGCCGATGCGCCCGGCAAGGAGATCCTGCACCCGGTCGCGGTGGTCATTCTCGGGGGCCTCATCAGCTCGACCTTGCTCGACCTGCTGGTGACGCCCGCAGCCTTCTATCTCTACGGCCGCCGTGCTTCTGCGCGGGCCTTCGCAAGAATGGCGAAGCCTGGACTGCAGGCTCATGCCGTTCATGTCGCGCCGTCCAGTTCCCCGAACGACCTTGCCAAGCCGGTCGACTCATCGCTTCCCCGTGACCCTCTGGAGATAACCCATGCGTAGCCCTCGTTCTACTCTCGTTTCAGTTGTCATTCCCGCCCTGCTCTGGGCGGTGTCGCCGGCCTGTGGCGGCAAGAAGCCCGAGGCGCCCGATGCGGCTGCCGTGACCCCGGACCGCCCCGACAAACCCGTCGCTGGCGAGCACGGGCACGATGAAGCTCATGTGCACAAGGCCCCGCACGGTGGCACGGTGGTGAGTGCCGGCAATTACCACATCGAGGCCGTGGCGACGAAGATGGGCCTGGTCATCTACCTCCTCGACGACAAGGAGAAAGAGCTGCCGGTGGCGGGCGTCGAGGGCAGCGTGCTCGTCGCGCTGAAGGATGGGTCGGCACCCAAGGATGTCCCGCTGAGCGCCATGGGCAACCACCTCATGGCCGACATCGCGCTGTCCGGTGCATGGACCGCGGTCGCCAGCTTGAAGGTCAAGGGCGAGACGCTGACGGGGCGTTTCGAAGGTGCCACAGCGGGTGAGCACGCGGACGCGGGACACGACCACGGCGCGGCCGGACACGCCCACGACCACGGCGCGGCCGGACACGCCCACGACCACGGCGCGGCCGGACACGACCACGGCGCCATGGCGATGTACGCCTGCCCGATGCACCCCGAGGTGATGTCGGACAAGCCCGGGGCCTGCCCGAAGTGCGGCATGGCGTTGGTCGCCAAGCCCGGTGACGCGGCCGGTGGGCATGATCACGGCGCGATGAAGATGCCGATGGCCTCGATGGCGCTCTCGTCGACGGTCGAGAGCCACCTGAATGCCTCGGGCAGCGTCGAGGCCGGCAAGCCCACCCGGCTCAACTTCGCCTTTCATGCGATGCCTGGACAAGCTCTCGTCAAAGACTTCGAGGTCAGCCACGAGCGTAAGCTCCACGTCTTCATCGTGAGCCAGGACCTCTCCTTCTATGATCACGTGCATCCGGACCCGACTGGCGATGGCAGTGCTGGCACCTGGCAGCTCGACCAAACGTTCCCAGCGCCCGGCGTGTACCGCGTCTACTCCGACTTCAAGTCGACCGCGCTCGGCGCCAACGTCACGGTGTCGGACTTCACGGTCCCCGGCACTGCGCCCGCGCCAAAGCCGCTGGTCGTCGACAGCGTGATGAACAAGGCGTTCGGCGGCCTGACGGTCGCGTTCGCCCCGAGCCCGACGCCGTTCAAGGCCGGCGTGGAAACGATCCTGAAGTACACCATGGCCGACGCCAAGGGCTCCGCGGTGACCGACCTCGAGCCGTATCTCGGCGCCATGGGACACCTCTTCGTCCTCGGTGACGACCTCGTCACGATGGCGCACAGCCATCCCGAAGGCATGGAGCGCGGGCCCGACGTGAGCTTCCACGCCGTCTTCCCGAAGGCCGGACGCTACAAGCTGTGGGCGCAGTTCCAGCGCGCCGGCAAGATCGTCACGAGCGACTATGTAGTCGACGTGTTGTGATGAGCGAGCAGGCCACGACGAACGAAGTAGCGCGCGTGCGCGACCCGGTCTGCGGCATGGCGGTCATGCCGGGGACCGCGAAGGGCGGAAGCACAGAGCACGAGGGACACACCTTCTGGTTCTGCAGCTCCGGGTGCCGCGCCAAGTTCAGCGCCGATCCGGCGCGCTATCTCGTGCCCGCCGGCGTGGCCTCGGCCAAGGCAGCCCAAGGCGATACTGAGGCCTCGCCGCCCCCACAGGCAGCGACATCGCACGCTCACGTGGCATCGCCACAAACCTCCACGGTCGCAGCCGGCGTTGCGGAGTGGACGTGTCCGATGCACCCCGAGGTGATTCGCCCGGGACCTGGGCCCTGTCCGAAATGCGGCATGGCGCTCGAGCCAAGGGTCATCTCGCTCGACGCGCCCGAGGACGACGGCGAGCTGCGCGACATGACGCGCAGGATGTGGGTCGGCCTGATGTTCACGGCGCCGCTGCTGGTGCTCGCGATGTCGGACCTGTTCGGGTTGGACCTCGGGCACAGCCTGGGCCTTGGACCCTTCCTCGGGGTGCAGCTCGCGCTGGCGACGCCGGTCGTCTTCTGGGCGGGCTGGCCCTTCATCGCGCGTGGCTGGACATCGCTACGGACGTTGCACCTCAACATGTTCACGCTCATCGCCATCGGCATCCTGACCGCCTGGGGCTTCAGTGCGCTCATGGTCGCGCTGGCGCTCGTGGCACCAGCGGCCGTGCCCGGGACGTTCATGGTGCACGGCATGCCGCCGGTGTACTTCGAGGCAGCCGCCGTCATCACGGTGCTGGTGTTGCTTGGGCAGGTGCTCGAGCTGCGGGCGCGCAGCCAGACCTCGTCGGCGCTGAAGAGCCTGCTTGGGCTGGCGCCGAAAGAGGCGCGTCAGATCCTGCCCGATGGCAGCGAGCGGGACGTGCCGCTCCTACATGTGCAGGTCGGCGACCGTCTGCGGGTGCGGCCCGGAGAGAAGGTGCCGGTCGATGGTCGGGTGGTGGAGGGCGCGTCCTACGTCGATGAGTCGATGCTGACAGGCGAGCCGATCCCCGCCGAGAAGACCGTCGACGGCCATGTGACCGGCGGAACGCTCAACGGCACGGGTGCGCTCGTCATCGAGGCCGAGCGCGTCGGTCGCGACACGATGCTTGCGCGCATCGTGCAGATGGTCGGCGAGGCGCAGCGCTCACGTGCGCCGATCCAGCGGCTCGCCGATTCGGTGGCCGCCTGGTTCGTGCCCGCGGTCATCGCCATCGCGGCTGTCACGTTCCTGGTCTGGTTCCTCGTCGGGCCGGAGCCGCGCGTCACCCACGCGCTCGTGAACGCCGTCGCGGTGCTGATCATCGCCTGCCCGTGCGCGCTCGGGCTCGCGACGCCGATGTCGATCATGGTGGCGGCGGGCCGCGGCGCGGCGGCCGGCGTGCTGATCAAGAATGCCGCGGCGCTGGAACGGCTCGACAAGGTCGACACGCTGGTGCTCGACAAGACAGGCACGCTCACGCTCGGTCGACCGGTGCTTGCAGCCATCGACCTCGCCCAGGGCGGTGTGCGCGCCGAGGTGCTGGGGCTCGTCGCGGCCCTCGAACGCATGAGCGAGCACCCGCTAGCCAAAGCCATCGCGGCCGCGGCCGAAGCCGAAGGCCTTGCGCTGCCCGAGGTCAGTGGCTTCCAGTCGATCACCGGTCAGGGCGTCACCGGCACCGTCTCTGGCCATGCTGTTGGCGTCGGCAATGCGCGCCTCGTCGCGACGCTCGGCGCCGCGCCCGACCCCTCGCTCGAGACCGCCGCCGAGGCGGCTCGCGCGCTGGGTCAGACGGTCATGTACGCGCTCGTCGACGGGCGCGTCGCCGCCACTTTCGCGGTGGCCGACCCGGTCAAAGAATCGACCCCGCGCGCGCTTGCAGCGTTGCGCGCCTCGGGTCTCAGGCTGGTGATGCTGACCGGCGACAACAAGAAGACCGCGCAGGCGGTCGCGAGCGCGCTCGGCCTCGACGCCTTCGAGGCAGAGGTCCTCCCCGAAGACAAGGCCAAGGTCGTCGCGCGCCTGCAGGCCGAAGGTCGTGTCGTCGCGATGGCGGGCGACGGCGTCAACGATGCCCCTGCACTCGCGAAGGCCGACGTCGGCATCGCGATGGGCACCGGCACCGACGTTGCCATCGAGAGCGCGGGCATCACGCTCGTCAAGGGCGACCTCATGGGGCTCGTGCGTGCCCGCCACCTGTCGCGCGCGACGCTTGGCAACATCCGACAGAACCTGTTCTTCGCGTTCATCTACAACGTGATCGGCGTGCCTATCGCCGCCGGCGTGCTCTATCCGGCGTTCGGGCTCCTGCTCTCACCGATGCTTGCGAGCGCGGCCATGAGCCTGTCATCGGTGTCGGTCATCGCCAATGCGCTGCGCCTTCGCCGGACCAAGCTCGACGCCTGAATTCGCCCCTCATTTCTCGGGCGCCACAGGCGACTTCCGAGGCGCCGAGTCGCGGTGATGGCGCGCCGCCTCGAGGTCGGCGGTCATCGCTTTCGCGAGCACCAGCAGATCGAGTCGCGTCACAGGAGTCGTCCCCGTCTTGCAGCGCCTGTAGGCGCAGTGTAGCCGGAGCGCTTGCCAGTCCGATGAGCTGGATGTCCGGGTGGAGCTGGGCGTGTGGGATGGTTATCAGTCACCGCGCAAGTCACGTCGCAACGGTGTCGGAAGATGAGCGGGCAGTCGCACATCCCCGAACATGACGACATGCATCAGTCGGCAGCGATGACACCACACGCGACGCGGGCGCCCGCGTTGCCGGTCGGCTGGGTCGTGTAGTCGTCGATCTTCTCGTGCACGATGACCGAGCGGCCAACGATGTTGTTGGCGCCCGGCTCGAGGGTAATCTTCGTGAGCCCGGTGATGATCCCCTCGGCCCGGCCGGAAGGGTTGGCGGTGACGTTGCCGAGGTCGCCGGCGTGGCTCATCGGCGCGTCCATCGCGCCGTGGTCGTGTCCGCCCGGGTTGAAGTGGCCGCCAGCGGACATCGCGTCCGGCGCTGAGCAGTCGCCGACATCGTGCACGTGGAAGCCGCGCGTCTCGCCGGGCACGAGGCCGGTGATGTCGTAGCGCACGTCGATGAATTTCACCTTCTTGCCGGCGACGGTGGCCGTGCGTTCGCTGAAGGTGACGCTGCCTGTCACGTTCGCGCCCGAGCGGGCCTCGAGCTTGGCCGTGGCCGAGCTGAGCAGGCGATCCGGCTCGGGGGCGGCGGGCGTGTGCGACGACGAGCAACCCGCGAGCAGCGACAGGGCCAAGACAGCGACGAACGATTTGAGACCGGACATGGTGATACCTCCGCGCTGCAAGCTAGGCCCGCATCGGGTGCACGTAAAGACGGTGCGTCCGTACCGTGCGAAATGGCCTTTCCTTATACGGGGGGAGGCATTAGATCTGCGCCCGACATGAACGAACAGCGCCGCGTGGGACGCGGCCACCGCGAGGAGCTCTCTGCTATGGCGACGGCGAACGATCCCTTCAAGGCGCTGACCACCCTCGAGACGGCGGCCGGCAAGGTCGCCTACTACCGGCTCGACGCGGTCGGCAAAGTCGACAACCTGCCGTACACGATAAAGGTCCTGCTGGAGAGCGTGCTGCGCAACTGCGACGACTTCATCTACACGCAGGACCACGTGAAGGCGCTCGCCGGCTACGACGCCAAGAACGTCGGCGACAAGGAGATCCCGTTCATGCCCGGGCGGGTCATCCTGCAGGACTTCACCGGCGTGCCGGTCGTGGTCGACCTCGCGGCGCTGCGTTCGGCCGTGGCGCGAATGGGCGGCGACGTTGCGAAGGTCAACCCGCTGGCGCGCGTGGACCTCGTCATCGACCACTCGGTGCAGGTTGACGCCTACGGCACCGCCGACGCGATGAAGATCAACACGCGCCTCGAGTTCGAGCGCAACAAGGAGCGCTACGAGTTCCTCAAGTGGGGCCAGAAGGCGCTCTCGAACTTCAGCGCGGTGCCGCCGGAGACGGGCATCGTGCACCAGGTGAACCTCGAATATCTGGCAGGGGTCGTGCTCACGAAGGGCGAGGGCGACGCTGCCATCGTCTACCCCGATTCGTGTTTTGGCACCGACTCGCACACGACCATGGTCAATGGCATGGGCGTGCTCGGCTGGGGTGTCGGCGGCATCGAGGCCGAGGCGGCGATGCTCGGCCAGCCGAGCTTCATGCTCATCCCCGAGGTGGTCGGCTTCGAGCTGAAGGGCAAGATGGTCGAGGGCACGACCGCCACCGACCTGGTCCTGACCGTCACCCAGATGTTGCGTAAGCACGGCGTCGTCGAGAAGTTCGTCGAGTTCTACGGCTCGGGCCTGGACGAGCTCACGCTCGCGGACCGCGCCACAATCGCGAACATGGCGCCCGAGTATGGCGCCACCTGCGGCTTCTTCCCGGTCGACGACAAGACGCTCGACTACCTGCGCCTCACTGCGCGCCCCGACGCCCAGGTGGCCCTGGTCGAAGCGTACAGCAAGGCCAACGGCCTCTGGCGCGACGACGCGCGCGACATCTGCTACTCGTCGACGCTGTCGCTGGATCTCGGCGCGGTGCAGCCGTCGCTCGCCGGCCCTTCGCGGCCGCAGGACCGCATCGTCCTGCGTGAGATGAAGGGCACCTATCAGCTGCACCTGCGCGAGACCTTCAAGCACGAGGAGCCGAGATCGACGACCGGCGTCCAGTACAAGGGTCAGACGTTCGAACTGCAGGACGGCGCGGTCGTCATCGCGGCGATCACCTCGTGCACGAACACGTCGAACCCGGCGGTGCTGGTCGCGGCGGGGCTGCTCGCGAAGAAGGCGAACGCGCTCGGGCTGACGGTCCCGCCGTGGGTCAAGACCTCGCTCGCGCCGGGGTCGCGCGTGGTGACCGACTACCTCGACAAGGCCGGCCTTTCGGCCGAGCTCGACAAGCTCGGCTTCTATACGGTCGGGTATGGCTGCACGACCTGCATCGGCAACTCGGGACCGCTGGCGGACCCGATGATCGAGGCGATCGCCAAGGGTGACCTGGTCGTCGCCTCGGTGCTGTCGGGCAACCGCAACTTCGAGGGCCGTATCTCGCCGCAGTGCAAGGCGAACTACCTCGCATCGCCGCCGCTGTGCGTGGCCTACGCGATCCGCGGCACGGTCGACTGGGACCCGCACAGCGAGCCGATCGGCGATGACAAGGATGGCAACGCGATCATGCTCGCCGACATCTGGCCCTCGAACCTCGAGATCCATCAGGTGATGACCGCGTGCGTCACCCGCGAGCAATTCAAGGCGCGCTACTCGGACGTCTACCGCGGCCCCGAGGCCTGGCAGAAGCTCGAGGCGCCGACCGGCGCGGCGTATGCCTGGAACGTGAACTCGACCTACATCCAGGAGCCGCCGTACTTCATCGACATGCCGGCCGAGGCAAAGCCGCTCCAGTCGATCGTCGGCGCCAAGGTCCTTGCCCTCCTCGGTGACTCGATCACGACCGACCACATCTCGCCGGCCGGCAATATCTCCAAGGGCAGCCCGGCGGCGAAGTACCTCGAGGCGAACGGGGTCGCCAGGGCCGACTGGAATTCGTACGGCTCGCGCCGTGGCAATGACCGCGTGATGACGCGTGGCACATTCGCCAATATCCGCATCAAGAACCAGCTCGCGCCCGGGACCGAGGGCGGTGTCACGACCTATCTCGGGCCGGCTGACGAGGCGCCGATGAAGCCCGGCATGGCTTACGACTCGGACGTGTCGCCCAAGCCCGGCGACGTCGTCGCGATCTTCGATGCGTCGGTGAAATACCAGAAGCACGGGGTGCCGCTGGTGGTCATCGCGGGCAAGGACTACGGCATGGGCAGCTCGCGCGACTGGGCGGCCAAGGGCACGTTCCTGCTCGGTGTGAAGGCGGTCATCGCTGAGAGCTACGAGCGCATCCATCGCGCGAACCTCATCGGCATGGGGGTCCTGCCGCTCCAGTTCAAGGCCGGTGAGTCGGCGTCGTCGCTGGGCCTGACCGGCCACGAGACGTTCACCATCGCGGTCGACGACGGCATGAAGCCGCTGTCCGACGTGATGGTGGTCGCCACCGCCGCGGATGGAACCGCCAAGGCCTTCACCGTCCGGGCGCGCGTCGATACGCCGGTCGAGAAGGAGTACCTGCGCAATGGCGGCGTGCTCCACACCGTGCTTCGCCGTCTGGCGCGTTGATCCGGCCGTCGCCATCCGCCCCCTGGCTGCGCCTTGCCCTGGCGCTGCCGGTGCTTTTGCTCGCAGGCGGGCGGATAGCCGGGATCGAACCGCTGCGGCGCTTCGAGGATCGCATCTACGATACCGTGCTGGTGCCGCTCCTGCCGGCACCAGCGATGTCCGATCGGATAGCGATTATCGAGGTTGACGACCGCACGCTGAGTGAGCTCGGCGAGCGCTGGCCGCTCGACCGGCGCACCTGGGCGACGTTCTTCCGACGCCTCGCGAGCTTTGAGCCGGAGGCGGTCGCGGCCGACGTGCTGTTCGCTCAGCCGTCGCAGGAGGATGTGCGCGTGCTCGCTGACGACGTGCGCAAGCGCATCGCGGCGGCGCCGAACGCGTCTGGCGAGAGTGCCACGGCACTCTTGACGATCCTCGACGCAGCGGTCCGTGCACTCGATGCCGACCAGCAGCTCGCCGAGGCGCTGACGGTCGTCGGCGACGTGACGCTCGGGGTCATCATCGCGAGCGGCCCGACGTTCCCAACCAGCGCCACGCCCTTCGAGCCGCTCGTCCGCGGGGTGGGCCCACTCGCGCTCGAGGCGGACGGCGTCGTCGTCTCGACCCCGCGCCTGTTCCTGTCGGCGCGTTCACATGGCGCGATGAACGTGCTGATGGACGCGGACGGGGTCGTGCGCCGCTATCCTTACATGATCGGCCTGCACGGGGATGGCTACCCGAGTCTCGCGTTGGCGATGCGCCTCTCCGACCTCGGGCAGGAGGCGCAGGCGCCGATCGTCGCGCGCGTGCTGGCGGCCGACTCGGCGGCACCGTACCTGCGCTTTCGCGAGGTCGAGGACGGGCGCACCCCCTGGCCGCGCGTGTCATTGTCGGATGTGCTGTTCTCGGGCGAGGGCTCGAAGGCGATAGGCGATCTCCTGCGCGGGCGCTTCGTGTTCGTCGGGGCGACCGCGCCCGGGATCCAGGACCTCTTGCGCACGCCGGTCGCGTGGGGGCGGGCTGGCATCGAAGTGCATGCGACCGCGCTCGAGAACCTGCTGCTCGGCAGTTGGATCCAGCGGGGAGGCGTCGCGGGCTGGCTGTCGCTCGCGCTGACGCTGATCCTCGTGGGCGGATTTGCCATCTTTCTATCGGTGGTGCCACGTGCGCGCGCCATGGCTGGGTACGCCCTCGCGGCGATCCTGACCGAACTCGGCTTGGCGCTGGCGCTCGCGGACGCTGGGTTGTTGGTGGGGCTCTTGCCGGTGCCGCTGGGGCTCGCCCTCCTGGCGATCGGCGAAGGGGTCCATCGCTGGTTCTGGGGGCGCCAGGAACAGGAGCGTCTGGCTGCGCGTGAGGGTCTTATGGAAGCGGAGCGCGCGGGGCTCGAGCGGCTGCGGGCGGTGGTCGAGCACGTCGGTGACGCGATCGTTTCGGTGGATGCAGCACAGCGGATCCGGTGGATGAATCCGGCCGCCGAGAGCCTCTTCCGACGGCGCGCGCGGACGGCGGTGAATCGCCCGGTGAGCGAGCTCGTGCCGACGTTCGACGCGCAGCAGGCGTCGGGTGAAGTGCTTGCCGGAGAGGCACGGGTCGGGGCCGAGCTGATCCCGGTCGAGGCGACGGCGACCCGCATGAGCGTCGGCGGCGAGGGTTATACGAACTTCGTCTTTCGCGACGTGGCGGCGCGCAAGGCGATGGAGCGGCAGAAGGACGAGTTCATCGCGGGCATCAACCACGAGCTGCGGACACCGCTCACGTCGATCCTCGGGTCGCTCAAGCTCGTCGCCGGAGGGGCCGTCGGCGCGTTGCCGGACAAGGCGAAGGAGCTCCTGGAGATCGCGGAGAAGAACGGCGAGCTGCTGCTCTCGCTGGTGAGTGATCTCCTCGACACGGCCAAGATCGATGCCGGTCGGCTGGTCCTCCAGACCCGACCGATCGCGTTGAACGCACTCCTGGCCGAAGCGACCGAGCGTCAGGGCGGTTTTGGGTCACGCTACGAGGTAGCGATCGAGCTCGCGGCGCTGCCGGTCGAGCTCGAGCACGCGTCGGTCGACGTCGACAAGGAGCGCGTGATCCAGGTCGTTGGCAATCTCGTGTCGAATGCCGTCAAGCACTCTCCAAGAGGGGGCTGCGTGTGTTTGACTGCGACACCCAGTGCGAAGCTAGGCCACGTGCGAATCTCCGTTATCGATGAGGGTCCAGGGATCCCGCCTGAGTTCCGCGACCAGGTATTCGAACGCTTCACGATGACCGTCGCGGGCGATGGTCAGCGGCGACCCGGCACCGGTCTGGGTCTCGCGATAGCCCGCGGTATCGTCGAGGCGCATCGCGGTGAGATGGGCTTCGCGACCGATCCCGCACACGGGACCACCTTCTGGTTCGAGTTGCCATGTCTGAGTTGAGGCCGCCCGGTCGCCCTCGGTCGCCCGTGCCCGCCAGCCCTGGGTCCGATGGCAGCGCGGGGCGAGCCGACTGGCTCGTCTTCGCGGAAGACTGGGGCGCGCACGCGTCGACCACGCAGCACCTCGTCGCCCACTTGCCGCAAGGGGACCGCGTCCTCTGGATCGACTCGCTCGGAATGCGGGCGCCGCGCTTCGAGCGTGCCGACCTCGCTCGTGTCTTCGGGCGCCTGAAGCGGGTCGTGCAGGGCCGTGCGCCGTCCGCGATCGGCGATCGACCGGCACCTCGCAGCGGGCGCGTGCCCAACCGGGTGCTGCACCCACTGGTCCTGCCGTGGCATCTCGATGCGGCCTGCGTGGCGCTCAATCGACGCCTCCTTGCGACCCAGGTCGGGCGCGCGGCGCGGGCGACAGGCCTCGTCCGACCGGTGCTCGTCACGGCGAACCCGGTGCTCGTGCGCTACCTCGATGGGCTCGCCGCGAGTGCCGTCGTCTATCTGCGGCTCGACGACTTCGCATCCCTGCCGGGGGTCGACCCCGGGCTCGTGCAGGCGACCGAGCCGGAATTGCTGGCGCGCGCCGACCTGGTGGTAGCACCCAGCGCGCGCCTGGTACCGAGCTCGGTTCCCTCGGGACGCGTACGGATCCTGCCGCAGGGGGTCGACATTGCGACGTTCGCCGCGGTGCCGATTGCACCGCCGTCGGGTCCGTTGGTCCTCGGCTACTGGGGCGCGCTCGGGGAGTGGCTCGATTACCCATTGATAACGGATGTCGCGCGCGCGCTGCCGGAGCTCACGCTCGAGCTGCGCGGCTCGGCGCGGCCCGAGGCGGGTGTGCACGCGGCATTGGCCAGGCTCCGGGCGTTGCCGAACGTGCGCGTCCTGCCAGCGGTTGCACACCACGAGCTGGCTGCCGCGGCCGCGCATTGGAGCGCCGCCTGGGCGCCGTTTTCGCGCGGCATGCACCTCGAGCATGCGAGCCCGCTCAAGCTGCGAGAGTACCTCGCGGCGGGATTTCCGAGCGCTGCGACGCCCATCCCAGAGGCGAACGAGATCACGGGCATCGCTCCGATTACGGATCTTGCGAGCGTGCTCGCATGGCTCGCTCACGAGGTGCGCGAGGATTCGGTGGCGGCTCGCAGCGCGCGACGGGCGCGCATGGCGAACGAGAGCTGGGCGTCTCGTGCCCGCGATTTGCGTGCCTGGGTGGTAGGGGCAACATCGACGTAGGAGAGCGCGTGGTCGTCACAGGGGCAGGGCCGTCTATTGTCAGCAAGCTCGCGCTGGTCTGGGGTGTCGTGTCGATCGCGGGCAGCGGCCCGGGCTGTGGCTTGAAGCCGAGCGACGAGCTTGCGACGCCAGCAGCGGCAGCCCAAGGCGATCCGGCGACGCCAGCAACGGCAGCCCAAGGCGATCCGGCGACGCCAGCAACGGCAGCCCAAGGCGATCCGGCGACGCCGGCAGCGGCAGCCCAAGGCGATACGGTGGGCCCCAGTAAGGATGGCGCGGGCCCGGAGCTTACGCCCAATGATGTATCGGTACTCTTCCCGAGCCTGCCCTCGAACGAGCTCTGGCCGGCGACGCTGCCGGGGCGGGGCGGGCCGATCCTGCCCGCGAACGAGCTCGCGTCGTTCGAGCTGTCGCTCGTACGCGAGCTGCCTGATGAGGACGTGTACGCGGCATTGCGGGTCGTCTCGCTGCGCTTCGACCCGTGCTTCCAGCACGAGCGGGGAGGGGCGTGTCAGCCCCAGATGCGGCTCGTGTTCCAGGTGCCGGACCCGGCCGGCGGATTCTTCGATGGTGCGTTCCATGCGCTCTACGCGATAGACCCCGCGCGCCTCGGCGAGGTGGCCACGGCGCTTCGTGAACTCGCGCGCATAGCGCCAGAGAACGCCGCAGCGACGACGCTCGCGGTGAGCCCGGTGCTGCGCGCCCGTGGTCTGCAGAGTCCGTATGCCGATGGGCTGCGCAAGCTCGTGGCGAGCTGCGCTGGCGGGGACACCCTCGTGCGCGTGACGTTCATGACCCGCACCGCTTCGCGCTCGGGTCAATGGCAGTTCGGCGGGTTCGAGAAGGGCAAGGGCAAGCTCCGGATCGCTGGCCTCGCCGAGCACGCGTCGACCCAGCAGAACGTCACCCGCTCGGTGGGTCATGACTTCGAGTATGCGGTCATTGCAGCGTTCGCCGAGCCGGCGGGTCGCATCGGCACGAGCGGCTCGCGGCTGCGCGACCTGGATGCCGCCGCGCGGGCCGATGTGCATGCATGGGCGCTGCGGCAGGAAGACCCGGCGATCCATCTTCCGGACACGACCGACTGCGCATCGTGCCATCTCAGCGGGCACATCGCGCGCCACCTCGAAGACCTCGACCCGTCACTCGTGACCCCGTCGCTTGCGGCCGACCGCGCCGCGCGCGAGCTGAGCGGGGTCGAGCGCGACTCCGACAACCTCCGGGCGTTCGGCTGGTTTGGCAAGGAGCCGATGGTCGCCCAGCGCACCGCGAACGAGACGGCGGTGGTGCTGCGTGGGTTCGCGGCGTTGCCGTGAGCCGGTGACCGGCGCTCCGCGTGGTGAACGGCTGGTGAGTACAAATCGCTTGTGGCGGATCCGGAGCGCGAGGCATCCTGTCCGCGGGAGGTGCGAATGACCGTCCAGGCAGGGGGCCTTGGGAGACTGGTGTCACCGCTATGCGCGGTCGTCTTCGGCGTCGTCACGGGACTGGCCGGGGGCTGTGAGTCGCAGCCGGCGGCGCCGCCCGGTGGGTTTCGCGACAGCGACGCCGCGACGCCCGAAGACGGTGTGGTGGAGCCCGGCGAAGTCGCAGTTGCCGATGGCGAGGTCGCGCCAGCACCTATCATCGCGGGCAACGTCGTCTGGCGGCGCCTGAATCGCACCGAATATCGCAACACCGTGCGCGACCTGCTCGGGACGAACCTCGACCCCGGCAAGGACCTGCCGTCGGACGATCTCGGCTATGGCTTCGACAACGTCGCGAGCGTGCTGACGATGTCGCCCTTGCACCTCGAGCTCTATGAGCGCGCGGCGCGCATCCTGGCCGAGGAGCTGACGCAGCTGCCGCTCACCGAGGAGCTGCGTGTCATCACCGAGGGTGAGGACCTGACGGTCGCGGGAGGGTATGGCCAGCCCTACAACGACGCGTTCGTCCTGTGGTCGATCGGGGAGCTCACGACGCCCGTCGACCTGCCGCGCGACGGCGTCTGGCGCTTCGAGATGCGGGCCTGGGAAACGGCGGCCGGTCCCGAGCGCGCGAAGATCGCCACCTGGGTCGATGGAACCATCGTCGCGGTCTTCGACCTGAGTGAGGCGCCGGCCGTGTATGCGCTGGAGCTGCCGCTCGTAAAGGGTCGCCATTCGCTGGCGGTCGAGTTCCTCAACGACTTCTACGAGGACCCGAACGACCGCAACGCGTTCATCGACTACTTCGGGATCGTCGGTCCGGTGCCGCTCGATCGGTACGAGGACAGCGCGTGGGCGCGCCACGTGAAATGCTTGCCCACCGTACTGACGGCCGGCGGGGCGGCGGCGCGAACGTGTGCCGAGGCGACCGTGAAGGCCCTGGCCGAAGCTGCCTGGCGGCGGCCGAGCGAGGCATCGGATGTCGCGTCACTGATGGGGCTCTACGATGCCTCGGTGGCCCCGGCCACGGCAGCCGAAGGCGATATTGTGGCCGACGGCGCGCCGCCGACCGAGGCGCTCGCGCTGCCGCTGCAGGCGATCCTGATGTCGCCGCGTTTCCTGTTCAAGGCGGAGATCCCGCGCGCCGGCGAAAGTGCCTTGGATGGCTACGAGATTGCCACGCGCCTGGCGTACTTCCTGTGGAGCACGATGCCGGATGCGCCGCTGCTCGCCGCCGCGGCCGATGGCGGGCTCGCGACGCGCGCGGGCGTGGCGACCCAGGTGCAACGCATGCTGAAGGACCCGAAGGCCGAGGCGCTGGTCGCGAATTTCGCCGGCCAATGGCTGTATATTCGTGATGTCGATAATGCCATTCCGGATCCCTGGGTGTTCCCCGAATTCGATGACTCGCTGCGCCACGCGATGGCGGAGGAGATGCGCATGTTCTTCCGGTCGTTCGTGTTCGAGGACCGCTCGATGCTCGAGCTCCTGACGGCGACCGACACCTGGGTGAATCGGCGCCTGGCCGAACACTACGGACTCGAAGGGCCGGGCGTGCCGACCTCGGACGACACCTGGAAGAAGCTGGCGGTCGCTGGGGTGGGGCGGCGCGGCCTGCTCTCTCAGGCCGGGCTCTTGACGGCGCTCTCGACGCCGTTCCGCACGTCGATCGTGCGGCGTGGCAAGTGGGTGCTAGGGCAGCTCCTATGTGCCGAGCCGTCGCCGCCGCCGCCCGGGGTCGAAGGCCTGGTCGACATGGCGACGCCCGGCCAGGCGCCGAAGACGCTGCGCGAGAAGATGGAGCTGCACAAGACGGAAGAGCGTTGCCGCACCTGCCACACGGCGATGGACGCGATCGGCTTCGGCCTCGAGAAGTTCGATGGCATCGGCATGACGCGCGACCTCGACAACGGCTTCCCGATCGACGCGAGCAGTGAGATCCGCGGCACCCCGTTCGACGGCGCGGTCGAGCTCGCGGCCATCATCGCGGACGATCCGCGGCTGCCAGCGTGCATGGTCGACAAGGTGATGATCTACGCGCTCGGGCGCGGTCTTTCCGGCGAGGATGAGCCGTTGCTCGACCGGGTCCTGGCGGACTTCGCGGCGCGCGACTATCGCTTCTCGGCGCTGGTCGAGCTGGTCGCGACGAGTGAGGCGTTTCTGCAACGTGAGGTCAGGCGATGAGCTGGTCGCGACGTGCGTTCCTTGGCGGGGCTGGCGTCATCCTGGCGCTGCCGGTGCTCGACTCGCTGGTTGGTTCGCCCTGGGGTGGCCGGCGCGCGCGCGCGGCGACAGGCGACAAGCCCAAGCGCATGGTGTTCATGTTCGCGCCCAACGGCATGCACATGCCGAGCTGGACGCCGACCGGCTCCGGCGCGACCTGGTCGAGCAAGATCCTCGACGATCTCGGCGACATGAAGTCCGAGGCGTTGGTCATAAGCGGCCTCCAGAACCTGCCCGGACGCCCGTCCGGCGCGGGTGATCACGGTGCCGGCTCGGGTGCGTACCTGACCTGCCGCAGCGTGCGAAAGACCGAGGGCGACGACATCAAGAGTGGCATCTCGGTCGACCAGGTCGCCGCGTCCGAGCTCGGCAGGTCGACGCGTTATCCGTCGCTCGAGCTCGGGCTCGAAGGTGGGGCGGGGCTCGGCGGCTGCGACTCCGGCTATTCATGCGCCTACACGCGCAACATCGCGTGGGCGTCCGAGAAGACGCCACTACCGAAAGTGACCAATCCGCGGGTCGTGTTCGACCGGCTTTTCGCGGGCTACGACCCGAACGAAACGGCCCTCGTGCGTGAGCGGCGCATGGGTCAGAACAAGAGCATCCTCGACTGGGTGCGCGCCGACGCAAACACGCTCGGCACCAAGGTCGGCAGCGCCGACAAGCAGAAGCTCGACGAGTACCTGACCGGCGTGCGCGGCATCGAGGAGCGCCTCGTGCAGAGCCGCGACTCGGTGTGCGAGGCGACCGCGCGGCCGTCCGAGAGCTACGACATGGAAGAGCATATCGGTCTCCTGACCGATCTCCTCGTGACCGCGTTCCGTTGCGACCTCACGCGTATCTCGACGATGATGCTCGGCAACGGCGGCTCAGGGCGTAGCTTCACGTTCGTCGACCCGAGCGTGACCGGCGGACACCACGACATCTCGCATCACCAGGACGACCCCGAGAACTTCCGCAAGCTCGAGATCATCAACCGTTGGGAGGTGCGTAAGCTCGCCGAGCTCGCGCGAAAGCTCCATGCCGTGAAGGACGCCGAGGGCGAGAGCCTGCTCGACCAGACGATGATCTACCTGTCGAGCGAGATCTCCGACGGCAACAGCCACACGCACACGAACCTGCCAGTGGTCCTGGTCGGTCGCGGCGGCGGCACCCTCAACCCCGGCCACCTCGTGCGCACTGGCGAGCCGATGGCGAACCTGTTCATCGCCCTGCTCGCCGCGGTCGACGTCACCGTCACAAGCTTTGGTGACGACGGCACCGCACCGTTGTCTCTGACCTGACTACCGCGAGACGACCTCACCGATGCGCCCGAGCACTGGCGCCGCGATCGGCAGCCAGACCTCTCGCGGCAGCCGCGCACTGCCAATGGCGATCATCCCGCCCGCACCTCCGTCGGTACAAAACGCAACCCCTTCGCTACCGACCGCGCGCGCCATCTTCCAGCCGGGCGGCAACGGTGGAACCCTCGCACCCGGCGGCGCTGGTAGCTGTGACTTCAATGCGGCCGCCATCGCCTCTTCGCACTCGTAGCGCCGCCCGAACGGCAGCAACTGCAGCGATAGCCCCGCGGCCGATGGCGCGAGCAACGTCAGCACGTCGTGGCCGCCGAGGTCGCGCAGGACCCACAGCGACTGATCGAGAGGCCGCTCGAATCTGAGTCCACTGAGCAGCGTGAACGGCTGCGAGAGCTGGGCCAGCACGTCGGGCGCGCCATCGCCCGCCTCGAGCACGAGTCGGCTGCGCAGTGCGATCGCTTTTGCGAGCTCGATCCGGGTCGTGCCATAGGCCGCATGCAGCGCCGCGACGACCCGCTCCCAGCGGTTCGCCTCCTCGAGCAACGCCTCGGGCTCGGTCTCGACACCTGCCGGGAAGCGCAGCTCGATCGCCAGATCCGGCGCCTTGCAGCTCCTCACGGCCCGCCGCTCGGGCAGCGGCGTGCGGATCCCGGCGTAGCCCAGCGTCGGCCAGGGCGACGTCGAGCCCGGCACCGGAGCCGGCCCACACGACTCTCGCTTGATCTCGATCGTCACGAGCCGTTCGTTGGCGGGCCCGATCCCGAGCAGGCGGTCGATCGGCTTCGCCTCGCGCAGCCCGACGACCAGCGTTCCTTCGACCTCCCAACGCGCCGCGACATCAGCCGGCAGGTCGATCATGACCCCCGACGCAGGCATTACCAGGGTAAGGCTCACGCCATCGCCCGCGAACGCCATGTCGCCATGGCCGCCGAACAACACGGCGATCGCGAACAGGAGCGCGCGAGCTGCACGCGTCGATGATGGGGCTGACTTGCGCACGGTGGCGGCACAATGCTTGCCGTGCGGCATCCGTGCAAGCGTTCGCCGTGCAGACCGTGCAGACCCGGCTGCGCTGCCACGCGGCCACGCGTTCCGCCTCGCGACTCGCGCCGCGCGGTGTCGTTGAAATGATCACGCCGCGGACATAGGCTCGCTGCGATGTCTTCTATCTCACGGCTTTTTCTGCGTGTGCTCGGTGCCGTCGCGGGCGTCCTTGCGCTGTCTGGCATGACCTGCGGACCGACGGACCCCAGTCCGTGTGAACTCGATCGCTTTGGCTGCGAGGAGCCCGAGCCGATCGGCGACTTCTACCTCGCTTCGTGTCCGGACGACGTGAGTGGCCCGCTCGACGTCGCGGTCGGCACCGGCGAGAGCAAGTTCACAGCCTTCACCGCGGGCGCGGGACCGGTCGTGAACTACGGTCCGCAGGGCGGCCAGCACGTCTTTATGGGCGTGCATGTCGCCAATGCGCGGATCGACATCTCGCCCCGCATGAAGCTACGCTTCTACCTCGGACAGGGCGCCGGCTGCGGCCCCCCGGTCGAGCCAGACGGCGCCATTCCGACGTGCGCAGTAGCCCTTGGCCAGCGCCAACTGGAGCTCGGCTCGCCCGGCTTCGAGCTGCACACGAACGCCGCCGGCCAGGTCGAAGAGTACGGCCTCGTTGTCTTCGTCGGCGTGCCCGCGACCGATGTGCCGAGCCTTGTCGCGGTCACCGTCGAAGACCAGTGTCATCGCATCGGAACGAGCTACCAGCCGTGGACGGTCTATTGATGTCACCCACTCCCTCGGGTCAGCGCCAGCCCGCGCCCGCGATGCCATCCTTCGTCGCGCGCCAACTCCCATTCGAGCGCTACGCGATCGACGTTGGTGGCATGCGCATGCACGTCATGGAGCGCGGCCAGGGGATCCCCGTGGTCTGCCTGCATGGCAATCCCACCTGGGGCTATCTCTGGCGCAAGGTCGCGCTGAGGCTCGACCCCGAGCGCTTTCGCGTGATCCTGCCCGACATCGTCGGCCTCGGCTTCTCCGACAAGCCGCGCGACGCGAGCCTGCACACGCTCGACAACCACATCCGCTGGTTTGGTGCGCTGCTCGATCGGCTCGACCTCAGCGACATCGTCTTCGCGGGTCAGGACTGGGGCGGGCCGATAGGCTTTGGCGCCCTGGCCGAACGCCCGCGGCTGGCCGCCGGCCTGGTCGTCCTGAACACCGCCATCAGCCCGCCCCGCGCCGACTTCAGGCCGTCCTGGTTCCATCGCTTCGCCCGCCTCCCGGTCGTGTCCGACGCGGCCTTCCGCCTGGCCGGCTTCCCACAGGCCTACCTCGGCTTCGCCCAGGGTGACCGCCGTAGCATCGACCGCGATGCGTTCCTGGCCTACGTGACCCCGCTCCTCGACCCGCGTGACAACGCGGCGCCCCTGGCCCTTGCCCGCATGGTGCCCGACTCGCAGCAGCACGCGAGCATCCCCGCGTTGCAGCGCGTGCACGACTACGTCGCGAGCTTCGCCGGGCCGTCGTCGATCGTCTGGGGCACGCGCGATCCGATCCTCGGTCGGATGCTCGGCTGGGTCATAAAGAACCTGCCGCGCGCCCGCGTATGGCGGACCAACGCGGGGCACTTTCTGCAAGAGGAAGTGCCCGACGAGATTGCGCAGGGGATCATCCATGCCGCGCAACGCTGACCTCAGCGAGCCCAAGGTCATTGGCCCCGGCTTCTACGAACGCGTCTACGCCGTCGTCTGCCTCGTGCCGCCTGGCCACGTCACGACCTACGGCGACGTCGGCACCATGCTCGGCAGCCCGCGCGTCGCGCGTCAGGTCGGCTGGGCGCTCGCGAACCTCGGCCCCGAGATTTCCCACAGCGTGCCCTGGCAGCGTGTCATCAACGCCCACGGCATGGTGAGCTGGCGCGGCGACCTCGCCCGCGCGAGCCTCCAGGAAGCGCTCCTGCGCGCCGAAGGCGTCGTCGTCGCCGCGGACGGAAAGTTGGACCTCGCCGCCTATCGCTGGTCCTATCCTGGCATCACGGTGCCCTACCACGGAGCGCGCTGATGCCGACCTTCACGCTGCTCGCCCACCCGCGCACCGCTGCCAGCTTATCTCGGCGGCCGACCGCATGATCGCCCGGTGGCCGCTCACGTGGGTGCTGCTCCTCGCCGCGTGCGACTCGGAGTCGCCCCCACGCGTCGGCGGGCCCTGCGATGAAAGCGCCCCCGCGGCAAAAGACGACTGCCAGGACGGCAGCCTCTGGTGCGGCCCAGCCGGCACCTGCCTGGCTCGTCCAGGCGCTGGCGAGGTCTGTGATCCCGCACCGTGTGCCGGCAACCTGCGCTGCCATCTCGATAAACACTGCAACCTTCCACGCGTCGCCGGCGAAGCCTGCTTCTCGAGCAGCGAATGTGCCACCGGCCTCACCTGCAACCACGGTGAGCTGCCCGAGCTCTTCGCGGTGGGCCTCTGTCGCAGCCCCTCCGCCCAAGGCGAACGTTGCGGCTTCGGCCACGCGCCCGACGAGACCCACGACCAGGCGTTGGCGCCCTACTATGACGGCATCGATCGCGATGACTGCCTGCCCGGTCTCTCGTGCGCGCCGGTCTTTCCCGCACCCGGCAGCGGTGAAGCGCCGCCTATCTGCGCCGACTCGAAGGGTGTCGCCTGCTTCTTCGCGGGTGCCTGCCGCCCTGACGCCTCCTTGCCGCAAGGTGCTCCCTGTGGTCGCAGCGCCGCCTGCGCAAGCGCTGTCTGCGCCGTGTTCGACGCCCCGCTCAGCGCCACTTCACAGCCCGGCTTCGGCCTCGGCGGCGAATGGCTCGGTCCACGTGTCGGCCTCTGCATCGCTCCAGGCGATGCCATCGACGATTGCGGCCGTGGCCATCCTTGCGCTGACGACTTCACCTGTCTCGATCGCCAATGCATCGCGCCGCACACCCAGCGCCCTGGCGAGCTCTGCTCCGACGTCGACGGCGTCGAGTGCGCCTTCGGCCTCGTCTGCACTGGCCGCGAATGCCGCTACCCCGACGCCCTCGATCCTTAGGTGTCTGGCTGCGGCGCCACTCGGTCGGTCGCTTGTGCGGAGTACGTCAAGTACACCTCCGCGCTGCATCCGCTCCGCCTCGCTGTTTGACACCAGCCACCTAGGAGCCCGCCTTCAGCGTGCTCGAAGCTCGACTCGGCCGATAGCACCCGCGCCCACGAACGCCGCCTTGCCGCCGCCGACCGCCACCGAGTCGAGCACCGAAGGCGACCCTGCGACGAGCCACGGCGACCCACCGTCGATCGACACCGCGAGCAAGCCCGTCACGAAGCCGGTCCCGGGCGTCGACGGCTCCGCGATGAACACGACCAGATCGTCGCTAATCGCCGGCCGTCGCCACAGCTCGGGCCGGCTCCAGCTCGACCACGCCAGGCGCCGCTCCGACGCGGGTCCCGTCTCGCTCAAGCGGCGCGCAAAGACCTGGAACTCCGAGTACTTCGGCTCCGGGTTGATGCCCCGCCAGTCGAGCCACACGACCGTCTCCCCGTGGATGGCGGGCCGCAGCTGCTTGGTCGGCTCCTCGGTCACGATGAACTGGCCATCGGCCGCGAGGTCCCAGCCGAAGATGTCGGCATTGTTCCGCAGCGGATCGGCGACGTCGATGTACATCGCATCCGGCGAGTGCGCGAAGTCGGCCCACACGATGCGTGACCCGCTCACGTCGGGCTGGGTCTGCTCGTAGCTGTCGCTCGTGAGCTGCCGCTCCGACCCCGGCACCGCCAGGTCCAGCGTAAACACCTCGGCCTCACGCGGGGTGTGCGGGGCGAGATCGCGTCCGATCCACACGAGCCGCGTGCCCTCCATCACCGGCTGATCCTGGTCGCCCGCGCCGCCCCGCAGCAAGCGCGGCTCGCCCCTCACGGGCGTGAGCTGCATCGTCCAGAGGTCGAAGTCACCCGCCCGATTGTCGGCCCAGATAAGCGTCTCGCCGGCGCTGCCTCCGAGGATCGGATCCTTCTGGATGCCGGGACCCGTGACCAACGGCTCCTTGCGATTGCTTGCCGGGTCCCACGCGAACAGGTCCCCATCGTCGGACCACACCACCAGGTCGCCGACCATCGTCAGGCAGCACGCGCGCGGTCCGACCACGATCGGACCCGGTGCGACGGTCTCGCCGATCGTGTCGCTGGCCGTCTCCAAACCAACGCTTTCGCCCGCGTCGCTCCCAACTGCATCGACTACGTCGACCGGGTTGCCAGTATCGGCACCATCCGCTCCGTCCGCGTCGCAGCCCGTGAACACGGCGACGACGCCAGCCAACAGACACATCCGTTCGAACATGGGCATCAGTTCGCTCATCCTGAGGTCTCCTTCAAGGTACGGGCCAGCTCTTTGGCATCGACCGCATGGCGCGCGAGCTTCGCGTCGAGCCCCGGGCGTGACAGCCCGAGAGACTTGGCGGCCGCGACCTTCTGTCCACGACTCGCCCGCAAGTGTTTGATCAGCAACTCTTTCTCGACCCGCGCGAAGGCCGCCTCGAGCGTCTCGAGCGCGCCATCGCCGCCGCTATCGGTACTCTTGCGCCGCGGCTCCGACCTGCCCTGGAGGGCCGCCGACAGATGGCGCGGCTTGATCTCCGGCCCGTCGGACAGCGCCAACGCCCGCAAGAGTTCGTTGTCGAGCTCGCGCACGTTGCCTGGAAACGGATAGGTCGCGAGCCTATCCGCCGCCTCGGGCGTGAGCCGCACGACCCGTCCGAGCCGTTGCGCGTGCTGCGCCAGCAACTGCTCCGCGATCGGCACGATGTCCTCGGCGCGCTTGCGCAGTGCCGGCACCTCGAGCTTCACGACCGCGATGCGATAGAACAGGTCCTCGCGAAAGCGACCCTCCGCCACCATCTGTGTCAGGTCGCGATTGGTGGCGCACACGAGCCGGAAGTCGACCGGGATCTCGCGGTTCGTGCCAACCGGTCGCACGACCCGATCCTGCAAGACCCGCAGCAACTTGACCTGCATCTCGAGCGGCAGCTCACCGATCTCGTCGAGGAAGAGCGTGCCCCCCTGGGCCGCCTCGAACAAGCCTTGCCGCGCGCTCAGCGCCCCGGTGAACGCGCCCTTGGCGTGCCCGAAGAACTGCGACTCGAAGAGGTCCTTCGGGATCGCCCCACAGTTCTCGGCCATGAAGCGCTTTTTGCCGCGCGGTCCGTTGAAATGCAGCGCCCGCGCCAGGAGCTCCTTGCCGACCCCACTCTCGCCGAGGATCAACACCGGCAGCTCGCGATCCGTCACCTTGTCGAGGGTCTCCAGGATCTTCCGCATCGCCGCACTTCGATGCACGATGTGCGCGTAGTCATAGCGCAAGGACAACACCGACTGCGACTGCTCGAGCGCATCGCGCAGCGCCGTCACCTCGGCCTCGTGCTCGCGCTGGTGTTCTTCGAGTGCGCCACAGAGCCGCACCACCTCGGCCTCCGCGCGCTCACGTCGCCATCGCTCGATCGCGTACCCGAGCGCCAGCGCCACCACCTCGAGCGTCGCCCCACTGTCCTCCGCGAGCAGCATCTCGGGCCGGCCCGCATCGCGCCCAAACTCCGCGACCAGCGCCCCGACCACGCTCGCCGCGACCACCAGCGGCACTGCTATCACCTCCGCTCGCCCATCCCCCGCGCGCCCGATGAACGGCTCCGAGCCACGCGCGACCCGCCGCCCGAGGTCCACGAAGCGCGCTGTCCCGACCGCCCCCTCGGACGCCGCGACGACTACGTCGCTGTAGTCTGGATCGACCGCCACGATCTCCACCCGGCCAGCACCCAGCTCCTCGCACAACCGCCGCGCCCAGCTAGCGAGGTCCGCAAGCACACCGCGCTTGCCCTCGGTAGCGACCAAGCTTGCTCGGCCGACCCGGCTCTCCACAGCCATCCCAGCCCCGCTCCCTGCTACCTTCCGCGCCGCTCCCTTTCCCTCCACCCTCTCGCCAACCCGCGCCGTCTCCAACACCGCGACCCACTTCGGTTCGACCAACCGCGCCGCGTCCACCGCCAACGCCACGCCAACGCGCGCCGCTGGCGGCAGCGGCCCCTCAGCGAGTCGCTCGACCACCCGCTCGAGCCCAGCCCGAGCCGTCCCCCACCGCCCGGCGTGCGCATCGCCGAACACGCGCGCGAACAACAACAACAGCGCCAACCCGCCCCGCTCGTCTCCCGCGCGCGCGACCGCCCCTGCGACCAACGGCGGCGGCGCGCTCGGCTGGCCGGTAATCACCTGCAGCAGCGCCCACGCCTCAGCCGCGACCGGTTCCAAGCGCGCTGTGACCGCGCCCTCCAGCGCCTCGCGTGCCCCCTGCTCGGCATCCGCCGTAAGCCCCTTCGCCAGCTCGAGCCGCACCCGCACAAGGCGCCCATCGGCGGCCACCATCGCGGGCTTCCAGGCTACCGACGCAAACGTCGCGAGCGCCTCTTCGGCCGCCGCGACCTGTCCCACGTCCAATGCGAGCTGCGCCCTCGCGAGCGCCGCCGTCGCGCGACCGACCTCGTCGCCAATCCGATCGGACAGCGCCGCCGCCTCGCTTGCCGCCGCCGTCGCCTCGTCGAGCCGCCCCAGCTCACGCAGCGCGAGCCCCCGATTGTGTCTGCCTATCCGCTCGCCCCGCAGGTCTCCTGTGCGCGCCTTCGCGTCCGCCGCCCGCGCCCACGCGTCGGCCGCCGCATTCAGGTCACCGCGATGAAATGCCAGCATGCCGAGGTTATTGGCGACCCGCCCGAGCGCGTTCAGATCCTGTGCGTCTTCGGCGAGCCTCGCAGCGCGGCTCAGGTCCGCTTCCGCGCTCGCCTTGTCGTCGCCCTCCGAACGCGCCGTACCGCGCACCAACAATGCCTCGAACCTCACCTTCCAAGGGATCTGTTCGCCTTTTGGAGCGCCGTCTATCACCTCGTCAGCCGCAGCGATCGCCTCGTGAACCGCCCCACGCTGCAACGCGGCGCGCGCCCGCAACACCGCCGCCCTGAGTCGCAGCGCCTCGCCATCCGGTCCCTTCACGGCTGCGACCGCCGCCATCGCGACCGCCAACGCCGCCTCGCCGAGCGGTCCACCACCCCCCGCCGCGAGCGCCTTCAAGCCCGCCTGAGCCTCCTCGAAAGCCGCCTGAGCGTTGCCGCCCCCGAGCAACAGACGCGCCGCCTCGGTCCGATCGGCCCCCGCGCGTGCCCATGCAAACGACGTCTCAGCGGCGCTCGCAGCCGCCCTGAAGGCCGCCAGCGCAGTCTCCGATTCACCGAGCACCAGCGCATGCCGGGCCAGCGCACGCTGCATCGCCTCGCTCGCCGTGCCTGCCCGTGCCGCCGCTGCCAGCACCTGAAGCCAACGTCGCCGCTCGTCCGCGGTCACCGCGTCGAGCGCAATGACACTGCCCAGCGCGGCCAGCACGTCCGCCTGCAACGCGGTCCGACCTTCGGCGGCACGTTGGGTCCAGGCCGCTTCCTGCAACGCGCTGAGCGCCCGACGTGCGCCTCGCGTCGCAAGCTCGTCCACCCGTGCCGCGCCCCCGAGCCCCCAAAGCTCGCGTGCCACCGCCTGCGCCCCAGTCCGACCGTCCACCGTGTCCGCCCCGTCGGCCAGCCCAGCCCACTCGGCCTCCCACCGTCGCCCGGTCGCCTCCGAGGCGAGCACTTCGAGGCGCACCAACGCGCTCGCGACCCCACGTTCGAGCGGCTGCTCTCCGCTTACGATGGCGAATCCCGGCAACGCCCGCGCCTCGATGAGCCGCGCCAGGACGAACCGCCCCGCCGCCCCGAGCCCCTCGCTGTCACCCACCAGCAACACCGGCAGGACGCTATTTGGCAGCGCGCGCACGGCGCCTATCAGCCGGTCCGTGAACGCGTCGAGCACCTCGCGCTGGTCCTCCGCAAGCGTACCCGCCGGCGCCACGAGGTCGCTCCCCAGCGCCGCCGCGACCCGTGCAAACGGCCCGAGGCCAGCCCCTTCGGGCAATACCCAGGCCGGCCGGCCGGCCAGCATCAGCCGCGCCGCCAAAGCGCCGAGAAATCCGTGGCGGTGCTCTGGCGCGATCCTGAGGTCGAGGTGCGCGTCCTCCAAATAACGCAAGGCCCGTTCGATAGCACCCGACCACGGCAGCTTGGTCGCGGCCTGCGCCCGTGCCTGCCCTACGCCCTGCCCATCTCGCACGCCGAGCATCGCCAGCGCCTGCGCGACGGTCGCGCGCTCGCCTGGCACTTCCGCGCACAGCGCATCGATAAGCGTCGTAAGGGTATCGGACCGCGAGGCCACGGGCGCCACCCGCGCCAACGTCCGCCCCAACGCAAACAGGTCCGAGGCAGCACTCGGCGCGCCGCCATGCAACAGCTCCGGTGCGGCATAGGCCCGCGTCGCCCCGAACAACGTCTCGCCGGAGCCGGCCAGACCGAAGTCGATGAGCACCGGCCCGCCCGCGCCGACGAGGATGTTGGCCGGCTTCACGTCGCCATGCACGAGCCCGCGCGCGTGCAGCCAGCCGAGCGTCTCGAGCAGCTCCACCGCCATCGCGACGAGCCCGTCGGCTGTCGCAGCGCGGCCCGCCCAGACATCCAGTCGGGGCCCGCTCACGATCTCGGACGTGAGCCACGCGGTCCTCGCAAGGATGGCGGAGCCTGGACTGCGAGCCTTCGCAAGGATGGCAGAGCCTGGATTGTCGGGCCGCGCCGTAAGCCCGAAGTCGAGCACCCGCACGAGGCCCGCGTGATCGAGGTTCGTCAGCAACGCGAACTCTTCACCTATCCGCGCCGCGTCAGGTTCGCCCCCGCTCTCACCCAAGACAGGGCGTCCAACCTTGAGCGCGACCTCGCGCCCATGCAACCGATCGAAGGCCCGATGTACGGTGCCCATGCCGCCGCTGCCGAGGCGGCCACGCAGCTCGAAGCGAGGATCGTCGAATGCGTGCTGGGCAAGGGGCTGCATCACCATAGGCCTGGCCGGGCGCCTGTAAGGTGCGCTAGCATCGATGCGTCCGGCTGTAATGGCAATTAGCATGGTCCACACATCGCTGGAAGGTCCGAAGGCGCGAACTCCCAGCCCGTTTCCAAGTGGCTTCGAGTAGTTGCCGGTCCCACAAAGAGATCGGCCGCAGCACCCTCGGTGCTCGCTTCGATGCAGACTTGGCATGCACCATGCCAAGATAGCCTGCACGCCACCGACCTCCTTCGGACGGCGCCACTGACGTCAGAGGTTCACGATGGTTGCACGCAGGGTCTTCTTGAAGTGGGTCGCCGCCGCCCCCGTCGGCGCGCTTGGAATGCACGCGCTCGTCGCCTGCGACGCCGACGAGGGCACGCGCGCCAGCACCGACGACGACGCGCGAGACACGAGTCGCGATAGCGAAGCTCCCGACCTGTCCGAGCCCGACAGCGAAGCTCCCGACCTGTCCGAGCCCGACAGCGCGGCCGTCGACACCACCGACGCGTCGCCCGACACCACCGACGCATCGCCCGACACTGCCGTCGACACCACCTCGGACGCCGACGCCGCCCTCGACACCGCACCGCGCACCTGTGCCCCGACGACCGCCGACGCGCAAGGGCCCTACTACCTGGCCGGCGCACCCGCCATCGTCGACCTGGCCGGCCGCGAGCCGGGCACCGCGATAGCCCTCTCGGGCATCGTCGCCGACGTCGACTGCGAGCCCATCGCCAACGCCCAGGTGGAAGTCTGGCAGGCCGACGCGGAAGGCGACTATCACGACGATCGGCTACGCGCGACGCTCCGCTGCAACGCGCTCGGCGCCTACGCCTTCACGTCGATCATGCCGGGCCGCTACCTCCAGGCGACCGGCCTCCGCCCCGCCCACCTGCACTTTCGCGTCACGGCCCCCGGCTTCCGTTCGCTCGTGACGCAGATCTACTTCGCCGGCGACCCCTACCTGCAGCCCAACGACTCGTGCGCCACCTGCGCCTCCGACGACCCCGCCCGCATCCTCGAGCTCACTACGATCGACGGCCTCCAGACATCCCGGCTCGACCTCACCCTGCGCAGCGCTTGACCCAGTTTCGCTCGCGAGCCACGCGGGGCCTTCGTCGCTCGCTCGCTCGCTCGCTCGTCGGCCTCGAGGCCTGCCTCGTCGCGGCTCCTTGGCCGCGCGTGGCTCGCTTCGCGAAAGGCGCCGCAAACGCGCACGTGGCCGACCGACCGAACTCGTCCACCCAACTCAGATTCAGGTGAGATGAAACACCTCGCGCATCTCGCTGCGCAGTATCTGCATCTTCTGGTCGAGGTCGGGATGATTGATGTCGTTCGGATCGAGCAGGTACGCCTCGGGCCCGACGTTGCCGACCATCAGCTTGGTCTGCCAGATGTTGTCGTTCGCGAGGTTCACGTCCTGGCGATAGACATACCGGGACAACACCTCACGCGGGATGAAGTCCTGGATCGAATTGAAGGAATGGTCGTTGTAGATTTTCTTGCCGCTCTCGAGCCGGGTGTACCCGCGCACCACGTAGTCGATGTAGACCACGTCGCACTCGAACGCGTTGAACATGTACTCCAGCGCCTTCAACGGAATGATCTCGCCGCAGGTCGCGACATCGATGTCGACCCGG
>Ga0105048_10000497_pt1 | contig 60704 bp, 52 predicted proteins | sample MAT05_FD_78382 | JGI IMG/M metagenome (GOLD analysis project Ga0105048, IMG submission 78382) | Freshwater microbial communities from Lake Fryxell liftoff mats and glacier meltwater in Antarctica - MAT-05 | ecosystem: Environmental > Aquatic > Freshwater > Ice > Liftoff microbial mat | place... | reverse complement strand
GTGGCGAATCCTGGTCAAACAGCTCCTACTCCGCAGGATAAATGGTACGATTTGCCATGAATCGCGAGGAAAGGGCCAAGGCCCGGCGTGCCACCTGGTCGGGTGGTCTCGTGCCGGCCGGCGAGGTGGGCGCATTCGACTTCGCGTTCTGGAGCAAGACGACGCCAGCTCAACGTCTCGAGGCGGTCTGGCAGATGGCCAACCAATGGTGGAAGATCGAAAATCCGCATGGACCTCCCCTCCGACTTGATCGATCTGCTTTCGGCGTTCGCCGCGGAGAACGTTGAATACCTCTTGGTGGGCGGCCAGGCAGTTGGCTTGCATGGGGTGCCCCGCTTCACCAAGGACGCCGACCTCTGGCTCGGCGAAAACGAAGCCAATCTCCGACGCGCCCAGCGCGCGCTCACGACCTTTGGAGCCCCGCTCGCGATCATCGAAGCCTTGGCCGAAGCTTCGGGCCTCGACGTCGTGTGGATGGGTCATCCTCCTGCACGCATCGACCTGATGAAGAACGTTCCCGGTGGTGTCTTCGAGGTTTCGTTTGCGGCACGCGAGATCTTCGACATCGAAGGCCTTCCGGTTTCTTGCGTCAGCAAAGCTGATCTCATCGACCAAAAGCTCGCCTCCGGACGGCCTCAAGATCTGGTCGACGCCGCGAATTTGAAAGCGCAAGCATGCCCACGATGACAGGCGGCGAATTCGGCTTGGTCGCGCTGATTACGGCTCTCGTGGTGCTGGGTACCTGGTTTCAGAAGAAGGGCTGAGCGAACCGGCGCCAAAACGAGGCGAAATCGTCGCAGCGCTGGCGGCCGAGTGCCCAGAGAGCAGGAACATTGTTAGAAACTCCCCGAGGGAGGGGCCGGTTGGGCGAATCGTGACCGAGAGCAGCAGCGATCCGGAAAAGGTGGATCACGGAGAGGGCAACCCACCCAGCGGGTCCGGTATCGTTTTCGTGTGCGACGCTTCGGCCGAAGCCGAGCGTTTGATGGGCGCGTTGCGCAACCGCGGCTACTCCGCCGTCGACGTTCCTCTTGGGCTGCTACCTACGCGCGTTCGTTACGAGACTCCCGATCTCATCTTGGTCGATGCCGAGGCCCACGAGGCCGCGCGGCTCATCGCTGAGGCGCGCGCGGCGAGCTCGGTCCGCGTGCGACTCGTTCTGCTTGGACAGCCCGACGGCGCCCTGAGCCGTGACCCCAGCCTGCAGGAAGCCGCAACCCTCGTGTTCACGCGTCCGCTCGACATCAGCAAGGCAGCCGACGCTCTGCGCGAGCTGCTCGGCCCACCGCCGCGCCCGAACTTGCGGCCCTCGCTGATGCGCTCGGCGCGCGCACCCATGCTGGTCGCCTCGGCGCGGCGCCCGTACCGCACCGACATCGCACCTTCGTCGCGTCCGTTCGTCAAACCCGACACGTTCGAGTCGCATTGGCCCATCGCGTCGACGCCCAGCTTGGGGCCCCTTGCGTCGGATGCGCTGGTGGGCCTCGGAGACATGCCGCCGACGCGCGGTGTTTCGCATACGAGTACGCCACCCAGCCACGGCATCGCCAGCCTGAGCCCGGAAACGCGCACCTTGCTCGATCAGGCGCGGCGGCGCGTTCTATCGTACCCAGCGCAGCTTTCGCGCCCGGCTCGGCTGGCTGTCGAAAACGGCGCTCATGGGGCCGTCTCGGCCGAACTGATCGCCGCGCTCTCGGAGCCGCTCGGCTTGACCGAGGCGCCGCAGGACGCGGCCAACACGAATACGGGCGACACCCCGGGCGGCCTCACGCACCGCGGCCTCGCGCGCGCCACCGAACTACCATCGGCGAGCGCGAGACCCGTGTTCCCACTCGAAGAATCGGAGCAGACGAATCCGGGCGGCAGGCCACCGAGCCGCAGTCCCGACGACGGCACGCGCGTGCCCGCGCTGCAAGCGGTGCGTCCGCCTGCCCTGTCCCTCCCGCCGCTCGATGATCTGAGCGATCTGCTGACCCAGCCGCTGGCCAGTTTTCGGGTGCCGCGCATGCCAGGTAGCGAAGACCTACCCCCTGCTCCCCCAAGCGAAGTGCCGTCGACCTCGCCCGGAGGACGGCGCGTGGCGATTCCGACGGCTGCGCCCCTGCCCAGCGTCATCGAGACCGAACTGCCCGAGTTCGAACCCACTGAGGGCTGGGAACCCAAGCTGCCAATCGAAGCCTTGGCGCTAGCCATTCGTCAGCGCCTCAGCGGAGCGCTGGCGCAACAAACTGCGGGCGGCGTGCGCCGAGTACTGCTTCGCGACGGCGACTTGCTGACCCTCACCTCGAGTGGCGAAGCCGAGAGTCTCGTGCAATTTTTGGCCGAACGCGGCGACTTGACGCCCACGACCATGACCGGGCTCCGCGGCGTGCCCAAGTTCGGTCGCCACGCCGGAGCCGCACTCATCGCCCAAGGCCACCTGAGCCAAGAAGATCTGTGGCCCATCCTGAGAGCACACGCCGAGTGGCTCTTGGGTCGAGTGCTTGCGACCGAGCAGCCGCTGGTCCTCGATCGAAATGCACCCCAGCGCATGCTCGAAGAGCCCGCCGTCTTTGGCGGCGCGGCCGGCGCCGAGATCTATGTCGACGTGCTGCGCCGCGTCATGCACTCGGGGGCTGCGTTCGAACGGCTGGGCTCCGGCGAGCGGACGCTTGGCTTCGGCGCCCACCGCGCGCTTCTGCCCGAAACCGGTCTCTCCAGCGACGTCGAGCACGCCGTCCAAGCAGCGATCGGACAGCCGCTCACGCGCATCAAAGAAAGATCGCCGACGTTGTTGGTCGTACTCGCGGCCCTCACCGAGCTCGGTATTCTGACTGCTGGTGAGGGGACGAAGCCTGTGCCGCGCGCCGAAGTGCTGACCGAAAAGAGCGCAGAAATGGACGACGCGGCCTTCGCCGCGCTGGTCGGAGCACGCCGCGCCCTGGTCGACGACGGCGACTACTTCGTCATCCTGGGTATCGCCCGCTCGGCCACGCGCTACGAAGTCGATCGCGCACGCCTGGAACTCCGCCGCGAGTTCGATGCCCAGCGCCTGACCGGCCGCAACGCACACCTGAAGACCGAGCTCGACCTGGTGCTCAGCGTCGTCGACGAGGCCCATTTGGTACTGTCGGACGACGTGCGGCGCGAACGCTATCGGCGGGCGCTCGAGACCTATCCCCCTTGAGCCGAGAAGCCAGCGGGACACGCAAGCTTCACCGCGATGTTGCGTGTAGCTTGCGCCGGCGTCATGCGGCTCCGTCAGTGTCGCAGGAACGACGTGACGATTGCAGTCATCAGTGACCTTCACCTGGGAGCCCGTGCCGCCACGGACTTGTTCGGCCACGACGACGGTGATTTCCTGAAATTCCTGTCGTTCCTCGAGTACAACTTCGAACGTATCGTGCTGCTCGGCGACATCTGGGAGACGCTGACGAGCAACTCGCCCCGCGGGCACGCCGACGAATTGCGACTCGCGCGCGACCGGCATCCCGAAATCGCGCAGCGCTTCACGCGCCGCATGTACACCTACGTCCACGGCAATCACGACTGGATCGCCGGCGAAAAAGGTGACGCACCGAGCGAGGTCCGTTGGAACTACGGCGGGGCCCGTCTGATCTTTGCCCACGGCCACCAGAGCGACGCCATGGTCATGACGCAGCGCTGTTTGACCGAAACCGGCATCTGGCTCGGCGGTTGGATTCGACGCGCAGGGCTCAAGGCGGCCTACGACTTCTTCGATCGACTGGACCAAAAGCGCGGCGTCTATCACGACGACGAGCGACCGGGCGCGGTCGAGGCCTGGGCCATCGACGAGGCGCGCTCGCAGAAGGCCGACGTCATCGTCACCGGACACACGCACATTCCGCGTAAGGTCGAGCACGGCGCGCATTTGTTCATGAACTCCGGATCTTGCGCCGAAGGTAACATCAGCTTCTTGGCGCTTGACCCCAAAGCGGGTCACTACGCCGTGCACAACTCGTACTGATCACGCTGGCGTACTGCCGCTGACGCTGCGGCGTTTCATGCTACGCCGCTGACTCTGCGGAGCTACATGTTGCGGCGCTGACTCTGCGGCGCTTCACCTTTTGGCGCTCACTCTGCTGCGCTGCTCGCCCGCGGCACGTCGAATACCAGTTCGCCGTGGGCGGCGCGAACGCGATATTCCTCACCCGAAACGACGGTCTGGGAGAGAATTGCCTCGGCCAGCGGAGCTTCGACGCGACGCGCCAACGTGCGGCGAAGCGGTCGCGCGCCGAGTTCGGCATCGAAGCCACCTTGGTCGAGGAGTACCTCGATGGCGCCTTCCTCGACGACCAGGCGAATGCCGCGATTGCGCGCGACTTCGCGTGCGAGCGAATCCACCAACTTACGCCCGATGCGGCGCACGTCGTCCCGCGACAGCGGGGAGAAGCAGAGTACTTCGTCGATGCGATTGTAGAGTTCGGGCGGCAATGCGCGCCGAGCGGCGCCGACCACGCGGTCATTGACACCGTCGTCGACGACTGCGCCAGTCGAGAAACCCACGCGCTTCTTGGGTACGGCTGCCGTTTCGCTGGCACCCAAGTTCGAAGTCAAGACAATGACCGCATTGGTAAAGTCGACGAGGCGGCCACGACTGTCGGTCATGCGGCCTTCGTCGAACACGGCCAAGAAGGCCGTGAGCACTTCGGGGTGCGCCTTTTCGATCTCGTCGAGCAGCACCACCTGATAAGGACGACGGCGCACGGCTTCGGTCAGTTGCCCGCCAGCGTCGTGCCCCACGTAACCGGGGGGAGAACCGACCAATTTGGCCACGGCGTGCGCTTCGCTCATTTCACCCATATCGATGCGAGTCATGGCGCTCTCGCTATGAAACAGCACCTCGGCGATGGCCTTGGCAGTTTCTGTCTTGCCGACGCCCGTGGGTCCCAAGAGCAGAAAGGTCCCAATCGGTCGGCGGGAGCCGAGGCCCGCAGCATTGCGCCGCAAGATCCGTGCAATCTTGTGGATCTGCGGCTCGTGACCAATCACGCGTTCGGCCAAAATTTCCTCGAGCTTGAGCATGCGATCGGCGTCGGACTCGAGCAGACGCTCGATCGGCAGCCCCGCCTGTCCCGCGATCACCTCGGCGACGGCCTCGGGACCGACAACGCGCTTCCCGCGACGACGACTGCGAGCTCCGGCCAGATCGATCACGCTGACGGCCTTGTCAGGCAGGCATCGTCCCGGCAGGTAACGCACGGACCAAGCGACGGTGAGGGCCAACGCTTCTTCGTCGTAGCTGACGCCATGATGGCGCTCGAGCTTTTCGGCGACGCTAGACAGCACCAAATAGGCGTCTTCGCGGCTTGGTTCGTCGATTTCAATGGGCGTGAAGCGCCGCGCCAGCGCGGGATCGCGCTCGATGACCCTGCGGAATTCTTCGACCGTGGTCGCACCGATGCACGGCAGCTCACCGCGAGAAAGCGCCAGTTTCAGGTCTCCGGCCAGCTCGTCCGCAGCGTCGCCACTGAACAGTTGGTGGATTTCGTCGAAGAACAAGACAACGCGCCCCTGCGCCGCCTGAACCTCCTTCTTGAGTTGACCCAAACGGCTCGCCAATGCGCCACGGACTCCGGTTCCGGCCACCAACTCGGCGATCGGGATCTCGATGACGAGCCGTGGATCGGCGCGCTCTGCGTCGTCGCGAGCCGCGATGGCTGCCGCAATGCCACGCGCAATCGCCGTCTTGCCGACCCCAGCGGGTCCGATCAGGCACGGGTTGTTGCCTTGGCGCTTGGCCAACACGTCGAGAGCCTGCTCGATCTCCGTTTGCCTGCCGACGACCGGATCGCTTTCTTCGCTGACTGCGAGCCAGCTTAGGTTCTTGCCGATGGTGGTGAGGATCGGGAACGCCTTCTTCGACAGCCCGAAGCGCTCTGCCAGAAAGGTGCGGTCGAGTTCGCGCAATGGCGCAGGTGATTCGCTCGAAGCGCCGACCGGCGCGGGCAACGGGGACGCGGCCTGGGGGGGAGGGGGAGACTGTAAAGCCAGCGGTCCGGCAGACGGAGGCGTCGAACGACGGCTCGACAGGCGCTGTCCAGGGAATGGCGTCGGGCCGACCTGGGGGACAAAGGGCAAGGCCTGACCCAAGTCGCGATTGATGCTGGCCTCAGCCTGCTTGAGTTGCCACGGTTTGTAGGGTCCGCGCACCGGCTCGGTCGGCATGACCGGCACGACCACGCCGCTCGGCGCAGGCGCAGCGGGAATCGGCAAGCTGCGGCGCGAGAGCAGTAGCTCGCGGCGCGCCTCCGAAAGCGAACTCTTCTGGACCGTCAATGCTCGCTCCGACAAGCCCTGAACCAGTTCCACCGTCCGGCTTCGTAGGCCAGCGAGATCGATACCGAGTGCGTCGAGCGTGCGACGCGCCGACCCTTTCGAATCGTTGATCAGCACGAGCAACAAGTGCGGGGCCGTCGGTGTCGGGGAGCCAAAGCGGCGGGCGCTGTCGCGCACGAGCCCCGAGAGCTGCAGCAGGTTTTCGCCCGGACCGTGTTCGACGTTGCGCTCCCACTGGTCCAGCACGCGGCGTGGGCCCGCGCCGAACGCGTCGAGCAGCGCGGCCGTGGCCGATTGGCTTGCCCCGAGTGCCACCAGCAGATGAAGGGCTGAAAATTGCTCGTGCCGGCGACCCGCCAGCGCCTCTGCCTGGGGAACGAGCAAAGAAAAGGCGGGCTCGACAGGCGATGGCATCGGTCGGGCGTGCCAAATTTGCCCTACCTGGGCCAACTTTTGCGTGGGGGTTGCCGAGCCCTCCGCCCTGGCGCGAGAACCCCCGCGTGAATTGCGTTTCCCGTCGATCTTGGAGCGTGGCGGCCTGCTGCCTGGCCCTGTTGGGCTGCACGACATTCGACCAAGCACGCGCGTGCCGGTCCTTCGGTGAGACCATGAACCCGGTGCTCGAAGAGGTTCAGGCCAAGGCCGCCCAGGTCGCCGCATCGGAGCCCACGCTGCTTCGCTCTCAGGCCGGCCGATTCCGGACGCTGGCCAGTCAGCTCGAGGCGCAAAAGGCGACACTCGCCCCGCTGGGGAATAGTGGGCCGCTGTTCGCGCTCGAATTTCGCCAGGTGGCTGTCGCCTTGGACGACGCGGCCAACGCCCAGGAAGGCAGTCTACCGAATCGCTACCGAATCGCCCGTTCGCGACTCGAAAGCTCGACGAATCGACTCCGCGACCTCAAAAAGCAGCTGAGCCGCCGCTGCGGTTGATCGGCTACTTTTTCTTGATTCGTGTCGAACTCGGATTGCCTCGAGACAACTCGCCGACCTCGACCTCGCCATAGCGGTACGAGACCAGCCGCTTGAAGCTGCCGCGGGTGTCACCGCCCACCAGCCAGAAGGCATTGAAAGGACCTGGCTTGTGGATGTTCGCGACCCACTGGCCGCTCGCAACCCAGGCCAATGCCTTGATCTCGCCCGGCGCGATGCGAGCCACGAGCAGACCGCAGCGCGGTCCGTGAGGCGCCGGTCGACCGCGACCGCACCACGCCACCAAATGGAGTTCTTCGTTTGCCACCGGTCGCCACAGCCAGACGCGCTCGCGTCGAATGGGGCCAGCTTGTTCGAGGCTCTTTTGACCCTCGGGCGGCATGGCCGCGAGCAGCGCCTTCTCGACCCCCTCTTCGAAGCTGACGCGCGGAACGAGGCCCGGTGGGGTTTGGATGCGCAGTTCGACTTGCACCTCGTTGATCGCGCCTTCGCAGCAGCGAAAACCGATAGTACCGCTCTTCGTGCCGGGATCCATGGGCTCGGCGTTGGCGCACCGGCCGATCACTTCGCCTTCTTTGCCGTTGCCACCTCGTAGCGTGGCTTCACCAGCCGAGAGACCGCGACCAAACGAGCTCTGGGTCCACTCGAACGGTCCACCATGCATGTCGCGAACGCCGAAATCGCTCTGGCAGCCCACCAGATAGCCCCCCGGTCGAAGCTGCGCCGGACGCCCTGTCTCGCAGGTGCCCTCACGGTAGGTCTCGCCATACTCGAAGCTGCGATTGTCGGGGCCCTTGCATGCGCGCTCCCATTCGAGCTCCGTGCAAAGCCGCTTGTCGCGCTCCCGGCAGAGGAGGGCCGCTTCGTCGCGAGTGACATTGGTCACCGGAATCGCGCCCTCTTCGTTGGGGTAGGCCAGCTGATCCACGTAGAAGCCTTCGAGCATCAGTTGCTCTCCGGGCAATTCCCGATCGGGTCGCCTCGGTCGCTTGTCGCGTGGAGTACCCACCACCAGAGCACCCGGCGGAATGTAGACCATACCGACGCGCGGCGTCGGACCGGCCGGCGGTGGGCCCAGGGGCGGACCCAAGGGAGCAGCTTTCCCCGCACCTCCGCCGCTCGCGAGCGCGGCGCCCTGTTTCGCCGCCCCAGCTTCGCCGCCACCGGGTCCGCAGGCAGAGCACAGGAGTGCGCCGACGAGCGCGCTCGACCCGCTCCACCTCATTCGTTGCTTTCGGCGTCCTTGGGCCTGAGGGACACATCTCGCAAACCCAGCTCTTTCATCTTGAGCTGCAGCCCTTTGCGCGAAAGCTTCAGCAGACGCGCGGTGTGCGTCACGTTGCCGCCCATCTGCTCGAGTGCCTTGAGAATGAGCTGGCGTTCGAGCTGGCTGACCGCTGCTCGAACCTGTTCTTTGAGGCCGACTTCGGTGTTGGCCTTTTCTTCACCGACACCGGACAGCGCGCCGCGCTGGACGATCTCGGGAGGCAGATGGTCGATGGCAATGCGATCGCCATCGGCAAACAGCACTGCACGTTCCATCACGTTCTCGAGCTCGCGCACGTTGCCGGGCCACGGGTACGCAGAAAGGACGGCCAAGGCATCGGTCTTCAGACCCAGGATCTTCTTGCCGAGCCGCTCGTTGTATTTTTCGATGAAATGCTCGACCAAGAGCGAAATGTCACCCGAACGTTCGCGCAACGCTGGCAGCCGAACGGCCACGACGTTCAGCCGGTAAAACAGATCGTCGCGAAACGTGCCTTCGTCGATCTGCTTCTTTAGATCGGCGTTCGTGGCCGCGACCAAGCGCACGTCGACCTTGATGGTGCGCACCCCGCCGACGCGCTCGAACTCGCCTTCTTGCAGCGCCCGCAGCAATTTCACCTGCGTCTCCAGCGGAATCGAGCCGATTTCGTCGAGAAACAGCGTTCCGCCCGTGGCCAACTCGAATCGCCCCGGCTTGGAGCTGACCGCGCCGGTGAAGGCGCCACGCTCGTGCCCGAAGAACTCGCTCTCGATCAAATCACGCGGAATGGCGGCGCAGTTCACTTTGATGAAAGGTCGAGCGCGCCTCGACGAGGATTCGTGCAGCGCGCGCGCTACCAACTCTTTGCCTGTGCCGCTCTCGCCCGTGACCAGCACGGTGGTGGGTGAATCGGCGACGCGATCGATTACCGAGTACACCTCGTGGATGGCGGTGCTCTGGCCGATGATGCCGTAGCGCGAGTTGGCGCCGGCCGCAGCCGGCGAAGCTTCGCGCGCGGACAAGTCGCGCGTTTTCAGGGCTTTCTTGACGATCGTACGCAGCTCTTCCTGATCGAAGGGCTTGGTGATGTAGTCGAAGGCGCCGGTCTTCAGAGCTTCTACGGCGTTGTCGACCGTGCCGTGAGCGGTGATCATCACGACCGGCATGCCCGGGTCCATCTCCAGGGCTTTGCGCAACAAGCCGAGACCGTCGAGCACCGGCATTTTCAGATCGGTGATGACCAAGTCGATGTGGTTCTCTTGGAGACACCGGAGCGCTTCTCCGCCGTCCTCGACGAGGTGGACGTCGTGGCCGTCGCGAGTCAGCTGTGCGCCCAAGACGCGCCGCAAGTTGGGCTCGTCGTCGGCAATCAGAATTTGCTTCTTGTCACCAATCATTTTCGGTTCTCGATCACTCGCACCTGGAACTCACGCCGCTGCCAGCGACGGTAGCGCAGTAGACGAGGCTCGTCTGTTGGTCACCTGGCGCACCTACCGCCAGCACGTCCCGAGCGTCGGTATCTCCACTTTTACCCTGCGAAACAGCTGCGAGCGAACTCCCGAAGCGGGCGTCGACGAGGGGGCTCGATACGATGCGAGTGTCGACCAACTGACCGCCCGCGTCGTAGACGAGCACAGCGCCGGCCGCTTCGACGCCCCGCACGGTCATGCGCGGTGCGCCGACGACGACTTCGGATTTGCCGTCTCCTTGGAGATCCGCGATGGCCAGAGCCATGCCGAAGCGCGACGAGCTGCAGTCCGAGGTTTCCTTGTTGGTCTTGCAGGTCATCGTCGCGGCAGCAGCCACGAGCTCCGGAGAGCAGACGGCATCGCCTTGGGCCTGGAGCGCCGTGAGCGCCGAACCGAGAAAGATGCCGACCCGAGTCGCATCCGAAACAGCCAGATCTTCTAGGCCATCTCCATCGACGTCACCGGCTGCGAGTGCTCGACCGAACTCGGCCGCGCCGCTCAGGCAGCCAAGCGACTCGACCCCCGTAGCCGTGACGCGGAAGAACCAGACCTCGGCGGCTCCGCCCGAACCCACCACCAAGATGGACGAGTCGTCCCCGCGAAGGACGGCCAAGCTGCGGCCGAATTCGGCACCGGGCGTGCCCGATGCCGCGAGTTCGATCGGCTCCGTAGCGAGCGCGTCGTAGAACCACGCACGCCCCTGCTCCGGCGCGCCAGCTAGCAAGATCGGACTCGCGCTGCGGTCGGCCACGAGCTGCAGTGCCGGAGGACGGCCGCCGGCAGCGAGCGAGTCGATGAACGGCTTCGCCAGGCCGTCGGGCATCGGATAGACGAACTCGGTGCGGTCGGCGCAGCGGGTCCACAGGCCCGAATCGCCGCGCGAATAACCGACCCCAGCGACGAAGCACAGCTCGTGAGCCCCGCTGTTGGGTGAACGTGCGCGCGCCAGAGCGGCCGGTCGCTCGGCGACCGAGCAAGCCTTGGCGGCGGGTGACGTGACGCAGACGTCCTTGTCGAACGGATCCGTCGTCGGGCGTTCTTCGATGCCGACCGAGAACACGGTGCCGGGGCCGCTGTGCGGGGGGCCCGAGACCAGCACCATGGCGGTATCTTCGAAGCGAGCCGCAACGACCGACGTGCCAAAGGTCGAGCTGCGATCGGACGGCGGATACAGAGTCTCGACGGGCGCATCGGTGCGCAGCTGTTCGAAGCGGTCCCAGGAACAACCAAGTCCTCCAAGGACCAGCAAGGAAACTCCTGCAGGGACCAGCAAGGAAACGGGGATCGTGAAACGATTCATCGTTCGGACTCCGGGAGCTTGTCGCGCTGACTCTCGAATTCTTGGCGTTTGCCTCGACGCAGCGACGAGTCTGGATACGGATCTTTCAGGAAATTGTAGATGGAGAGACCACCGAAGATGCCTCCAAGCACGAAGCCCCCATCGGCGCCGGCCGAGTACCAGAATCCTTGATCGAGCCGAGGGTCGGAGGCGGTCAAGTTCCCGGCAGCGCGATCGGCACGCAGCTCGGTGTCCAAGCGATTGGACTCGAGCGCGAAGTAGGTGCTCGCGCCAATCAGGCTAGCAGCCACGATCGCCTGCGCCCAGGCGGCGCCACGTGGATAGCTTGCAATCATGTCGGCCCGCAGCGGCAGGACTTGTCCGCGCGGCACATCGACAGTCGTGCGCAGATCCTTGTGTCCGTCAGCAGTGACCAGGAGCTGCTGCGCGCCCGCAGGCAACTTGATCTGCAGTGCGACTTCACCGCGTTTCCAGGTACCGGCGGGCTTGTTGGCGACGAAGACGCTGACGGCAGGAACATTCGCATCGATGCGCACGATGCCGAAGCCGACGCGCACCAACTCGACGGTCAGCTCCTTTTGTTCGCCGGTCGTGAGCTCGATCTCGGTGGTCTGGGGTTCGAAACCGGGCGCCTCGACCAGCACCGTGTGCGCGCCCGGCGGGATCAACTCGCCGTACGGCGCCCGTCCCCAAGCCACTTTCTTCGAGCCATCGTCGTCGACGAACAAGTAGGCGCCGGGCACGTTCGAATTCACGCGCAAGAACGCCATGAACGCTCCTTGCGACAGGTTGGCCTTGAACTGGTGCACGTGGCCCGGCGAGACGTCGATGTCGGTCTCGCTGCGATTGAAGTCGTGAAATTTCTCGACCACGATATGGTAGCGGCCTACGTCGAGGGTGAAGTCGGTTGGCGCGTGGCGCTCGGCGACGAGCCTCCAGCCAGTGTTCGGCGAGTTCTCGCCAAAGGCGGGCGCCGACGGATCGAGGCGTTGGAAGATCTTGATGGGAACGTTCGTCGGTTCTGTCTCAATCACCACCAGCGACTTCATCTTGGCGTCCGTGTCGTCGGGCACGATCGGCAGCGGCTCGGGGGTCGCGGTGTCGCCGCCCGTACCTTGGCTTGGAGGAGCCACGACGGCGGCTAGGGCGGCCTCGAGCTTGGCTACGCGCTCGCGCACTTGGAGCGCGTCGGGCGCGCTCGGATCTTTCTCGAGGTAGAGACGGAACGCCGCTAACGCCTTGTCGGACTGGCCGATTTTCTGGTGGCAAACGCCGGCGTTGAACAAGAACGCCGAGTAAGGATGCGATTGGTAGCCACTTTCGAAGACGGCCGCCGCCTCTTCGTATTTGCCGGTGATGAACAGGCCCTGGCCCTCGTCCATTCGCCCGCGAATCGCCTCGATGGCGCTCGAGCCGGCCGCTTCGACCTGGACGACGAGCAACAAAACGGACAGTGCAACGAGCCAGTCGAAAGTGCGCTTTCGGCCCGGCCGAGCCTTCGAGAATCCTCTAGCCAAGTTCATCTCGGACCACGATCGCCCCAGAGGGAGGGCCGGGACAAGCCCCAAAGCTGCTTTGTCGTCGATCGAATGCTGGGGTCCCGAGCAAAACCCCCTATGCTGTCCGTCTGCCAGCAGTGGTTGAAACGCTTACATCTTGCACACCTCAGAAAGTCTCCAGATGCGGTCCATTCTGTGTTCGCTGAGCCTCCTGGTCTCGACTAGCCTGGCGTCTTTGCTTTTTTCGACGTCGGTTGCGCAGGCCGCGGACACCGACGCCGCCAAGCCCTACCCAGCCTGCCATCGAGAGCCCACCGAGAGCGACGTTTCTGCAGCCAAGGGTGCGTTCGAAGCCGGACAGGTTTCGTTTCAAGAAGCCGACTACGACCGAGCGATTCTCTACTGGGAAGATGCTTTTCGTCGTGATTGCACGGCGGTGCCGCTGCTCACCAACCTGGCCCGCGCTTACGAGCTCGCCGGCAAGAAGAAGAGCGCCGTCAACGCGCTCGAATCCTTCGTGGAGCGTCGACCCGAAAGCCCCGACCGCGCCAGCATCGACAAGCGCATCGCCGCGCTGAAAAGGCAGTTGGCCGACGAGAAGCCCGAACCGGTCGCCGTAGCACCCGCGCCGAAAAAGGACGCGCCGCCCGAAAAGGCTGGTCCGACCGAAGTCGAGCCGACCAGTGCTGAGAAGCCAAAATGGCCCATCTACATGACGGGAAGCGGCGTTCTGGTGGGCGCGTTGGGCGTCATCTTCATCGTCGACGGTCAGAGCAAGGTCGACGCTTACAAGAAAAAGTGCCCGCCCACGACGGACACTCCGCCGCGCAATGAGTGCCAAACGGACGCCGAAGGGACCGCGGAAGAATACCAAAAAGCCGCCACCGACGCGGTCGGCGAGCGGAACCTCGGCGTGGTCGCGACCGTTATCGGCGGCGGCGTGGCGGTAGCCGGTGCGATCGTTTGGTATGCGCTGTGGAATCGGGACGATGCTTCGGCGACGACTTCGTTCACGCCCATCGTCACGCCCAACTTCGGCGGCGTTCAGTTCAGCGGCACGTTCTGATTCAGAGCGGTGCGACGGGGGCGATGCCTTCGCCCGGCGGCGAGGGTTCGGTGTCGAGCGACGAAGCGGGAGCTTCCGCGTCGGCGTCACTCGGCGTCTTGGGCTGAGTTCGATCGCCGTCTCCGTCGACATCATCGACGCGCAACCGTTGCTCGATCGGTTCGACCGGCGGCGGCGTCTCACTCGACGAGCCACCACAGGCCCAACAGACACTCGCCAAAGCTACGGAAAGGAAGGCTACGAGGACCGAGCGCTGCATGGGTGCGCGGCTACCACGAGCCCTGGCGCTGGGGCGAGGGCCTCACCGAGCACTGGGAAAACAGCTGCGCGGTGGGGCTGGAGTGGATCCAGATTCTTGCTAGGCTGGAAACGTGATGCGCACTCCTCTCCTCCCCGCATGGTTTCGAACCTCCATGGTCCTCTTCGCAACGGGCAGCGCTGCCACCGCGGCGGGCTGCTCCTCCACCGGCAGCAATGCCGACATCGCTGGCTCCTTCCCCTACTGCGGCCCGGCGGCCAGTTGCCCCGCCAGCGTCGAGGGAGTCGATCTCGATGCGCCCGTCGTCTCGTTTCAGAACGACGTGTTCCCGATCTTTCAACAATCGTGCAACGACACGGCCTGCCACGGCTCTACGAACAACCCGGCCGGTGAGCTCTATCTGGGACCCGAGTCAGCCACGCCGAGTAGCGCGGAACTCGCGAACGTTGTGAGCGCGCTCATCACCACGCCGTCCGCCATCGGGCCGGAAGGCACGCTTGGGGTGGTCGCGGGCGACTGGCAGAAGAGCTTTCTGATGCTCAAGGTGGACGGCTGCCAGAACGACGTCGGCCTCGATTGCTCCGGCGACGCCAAAGCCAATCAAGACTCTGCCTGCGACCCGCCCGAGCCTTGCGGCGACGGCATGCCGCAGCTCGATCAAGAGGATGCCGATTCTCTCGGTACCGATCCATTCCCGCTCGGCGAGGACCAGCGGCACACGATCCGCCGCTGGATCCACCAGGGCGCGCAGAACAACTGAGGTGCCATTGTCGGAGCGGGCTCCGAGCGGCTACGGGGGTCGTCCATGATTGGTCGATTGTCGGGACGCGTCGTTCATGAGGAACCCACGGGCGCGGTCGTACTCGACGTCGCCGGCGTGGGCTACGAACTGCTCTGCCCTGTCGGCACGTTGGGCCGCTCGGGTGATGTCTCGGGAGGCGTCACCCTTCACGTGCACACGAATCTGCGACAAGACGCGCTCGAGTTGTTCGGCTTCGCCAGTGCCGAAGAACGTTCGGCGTTCCGTCAGTTGATCGCCGTACCGAACGTCGGGCCGCGCATCGCCATTGCGGTGCTGAGCGCGCTGCCCGCCGCCGAGCTGGCCCAAGTCGTCGACGCCGAGGACAAGCTGCGCCTGGCGAAAATTCCGGGCATCGGCAAGAAGACCTCCGAGCGCCTCGTGCTCGAACTGCGAGGCAAGCTCGCACACGGCCACGAAGCCGGTCGCCTGCCGGCGGCGAACTCTGCCGAGCGCTCGAGTTCGAAGCTCGTCCTGGCGCTGGTCGGCCTCGGCTACAAGCCCGCCGAAGCCGAGCGTGCGGCTCGAGCAGTGGGCTCCGAGGCAGGCGAGGCGGACCTGGGCGCGCTCTTACGTAAGGCTCTCCAGTTCTTGGCCTCGTGACTGCCCGCCTTTGGCTCCCGTGAGCGGCGTGCGGTTGACCGATTGGCCAAGCAGGAGATAATCGCGCGGTTACGAGAGCTTGCCGAATTTGGCCGAGCCCCGTCTTCGGAGGAACATCCGTGATCAAGTGCTCCAAGTGCGGAAAAGAAAATCAGGACCACTACAAGTTCTGTCTCGGTTGTGGCTCGGAACTACCGAAGAACGCTCCGAAGGAATTCCAAGCTGATTCGGTTGCCCGTCCGACGTCGCTTGCTCCTACGAAACCCGAACCGCAGGTGGCTGCTCCAGCGCCGGTCCAAGCGGCTCCCGTCGAGGCTCCGCCCGCGACCGCGCCGGCTGGCGCACGTGCCGCAGGAGCCATGGCTGCATGCCCGCAATGCGGACACGGTAACCCCGAGGGCAATCGCTTCTGCGCGGCCTGCGGTTACAAGCTCGGCGCTCCTGCAGCGGCCGCAGTCAGTGTGGCTCCCGCCGCAGCACCTGCTGCCGCATCGAGTGGCATCACGCTCACCGCCCTGCGTGCCGACGGTACCGAGGCCGGCAAGTACGAGGTTCCTGCTGGGCCCACCTGCAGCGTCGGCCGCGATACCGGGACGATCTTCGCTGGTGACAGCTACCTTTCGCCGCGCCACGCCACGTTCACCATCGGTGGAGGCAAGATCTCTGTGCGCGACGAAGGCAGCCTCAACGGCGTCTACATCAAACTCGTTCCCGGTACGCCGTTCGTGCTCGAAGCCGGCGCAGTGTTCCGGATCGGACAAGAAATCGTGCGCTACGAGAAGCTGGAAGCGCAGGCGCCGGTCGACGGCGTTGATCGTTTCGGCAGCCCAGCCAAGGGCATCATCGGTCGCCTGGCTTTGGTGATCGGCCGAGACACGACGGGCAACGCGTTTCCGATCCCCGAGCGCGGTCTGCACCTCGGGCGCGAGCGTGGCGATGTGCTGTTCTCGGAGGATGGCTACGTCTCGGGTCTTCACTGTCGCGTGGCAGCTGGCGACGACGGGCTCGTCTATCTGACGGACGTTGGCAGCTCGAACGGTACGTTCGTGCGCGTGCGCGAGAACCATCCGCTTGGCAGCGGCGACATTCTGCTCATGGGCCAGCAGGTCTTCCGCGTGGACTTCTAAGCCCAATGGCCAGCCCCAACCCGACCATTCGAGTGGTCGCTGCCGTGATTGAGAGTGAGGGTCGCTACCTGATCACTCAACGACGGCCTTCTGCGGTCTTGCCGCTGTTGTGGGAGTTTCCCGGCGGCCGGGTCGAGCCCGACGAAGAGGATCAGACGGCGCTGCGCCGCGAGGTCGAACATCGTCTGGGCGTCACCATCGACGTGCGGCAGCTGATGAGCTTCATCAGCCATCCGTACGAGAAGTACACAATCGACCTGTTCCTTTACGACTGCGCGCTGGCATCCGGCACGCCCAGCGAACGGAACGTGAATGCCTTTCGCTGGGTGACCAGCAGCGACTTCGATCAGTACGCGTTCACACGTGCCGACGAACTCTCGATGACACAGCTGCTCGGCCTCTGAGTCCACAACCCGCTCGCGCGGCGGGTGGCCTGCTGATTTCGCGCAACCGGGCCCGCCTCAGGCCGAACAGCGGGAGTGCCGTCCTTCTGGAACCGCCGCGCTTCCGCTCACCGCGCGACCCAAAGCATGGTCACGCCCGGCGGCCTGCTGGTCGTCGCGCTGGGTCCCTACGAGGGGCAACTGGGTGAGCGCATCCGCGCGCTGAAGTACCAAGAGGAAACGCGGTTCGCCGGCCCGCTCGGTCGCGCGTTGGGCAAGCTCGTCCCCACTGATTGGCAGGACGCCTGTCTCGTACCCGTGCCGCTCCATGCCGAGCGTCTTGCCGAGCGTGGCTACAACCAGGCCGCGCTGGTGGCTCGCGCCGCTGCGCGAAGCTCGGGATTGCCGGTGCGCTTCGATCTGTTGTCACGCAGCAAGCAAACGCGCGCTCAAGCCCGGCTAGACAAGCACGGGCGTCAAGAGAACGCCGCCGAGGCGTTCGCTGCGCACTGCCTGAAGCAACCGATGCCATCCGTGATTCTCGTGGACGACGTCGTGACCACGGGCTCGACATTTGATGCTTGCGCCGCCGCGTTGGCACTTGCGGGCCTTGCGGTGTTCGGCGCCTTGGCACTTGCCCGAGCTGACAAACCGACGCACGACGAGCCCAACCGGGCCGGAAGTTCTTGGCTCGCGGAGCTCAGCCGATCGAGCTGAGCCACACCACTGTGAAGGCGTCACCGCCTTCGTCGCGCTCGGCCGGGCGACTGCTCGTCACGCACGGGTGCCCGCGCAGATGCTCTCGCACGGCGGCCTTCATCGCGCCGGTGCCGTGTCCGTGCAGCACGTAGCCCCCGACCTCCTGGCGCTGGAGCAGCTCGTCCAAGAACGTATCCACTTCTGCCAAAGCCGCCTCCACACGCTTGCCGCGTAGATCGAGGGTCGTGTCCTGAGCCTTGAGCGGTACCTCTTGGCGCGCCGGAGCTGGCGGCGGCGCGGCCTTGGGCTGCGTGCGCAGGCCTTTGCCAACGGCCGGGCTGCCACCGGTCCACAAGGCGACATCTTCCAGACGTAGCGTGAGCTTGAGCGTTCCAGCCACGACGCGCACCTGCCCGCGCGCTGGCGCTTCGAGCACCTCGGCAGGCGTGGTCAGGCCCGCGACGCGTACCTTCGTGCCGGGTCGGAGGTCGAGCGGTGCTGCGGGCTGAGCCGGACCCTTGCGGCTGGCGCGTTCGGCTTCGCCGCCGAGCGCCACCAAATTGGACAAGCCGTCGATCCGTTTGTCGGCGTCGCGCAATTCGGCAGGCAGAGCGGCGCTCTTGAAGCGAGTTCGGATCTGCTTGAGTTCGGCGCGCGCCTCGCGCACGGCGCGCCGAAGTTCATCGCTCTCGTCGGCCATGTCCGAGCGGCGCTTTTCGCGCAACTTCTCGGTTTCCGACCGAAGCTGATGCGTGGCCACGCGCTGCTTCTCCAGCTCGGCGCTCAGCTCCTTGCGCTCGCGCTCCATCACCGCGCGGATCTGCTCTAGGTCGAGCTGTTCTTTCCGATTGCGCGCCTCAATCTCCGGCAACAAGCCTTCCGCGCGGTTCGTGACGTGTCGTGGCAGGCCGTGCCGAACGGCCACGACGATAGCGCTGGATGCGCCTGGGCGCCCCTGCTCGACGCGGAAGGTCGGCTGCATGAGTTCGAAGTCGAATCCCACCGCAGCATTTTCGAGGCGAGGATGCCCCGCTGCATGCACCTTGAGCGGTTCGTAGTGGGTCGTCACCACCACGGCGGCCCCTTTGGCCACGAACTCTTCGAGCAAGGCAATGGCCAAAACAGCGCCTTCGTTCGGATCCGTGCCGCTCATCAGCTCGTCGACCAACACCAAAGTGCCCGCTTCGCTCTCGTCCAAGACGTCGCGCATGCGCTCGACGTGTCCGCTGAACGTCGACAACGACTGTGACAGTGACTGATCGTCACCGATATCCGAGAATACGCTCGAAAAGAAGCCAATGGCCGAGCCCTCGTCGACCGGCACGGGCAGGCCGCTGCTCTGCAGGAGCGCGATCAAGCCGAGGGTCTTGAGTGCGACGGTCTTGCCGCCCGCATTCGGCCCCGAAAGCACGAGGCCCATGCCGCTTTCGACCATGAGATCGCTGGGCACGACTTCGCGCTCGCCGTGCGCGAGCAAAGGATGACGCGCGCCCCGCAAGCGTAAGCAACCCGGCTGTCCGAAGGGAGCGATGCGACTGCCAGTGCGTGCCGCAAAGCGCACGCACGCGGCGATCACGTCGGCGCGCACGCTGGTCTCGAAGGCCCAAAGCACTTCGTCGCTGAGTGGGGTGACGTCTTCGCTGAGCAGCGCCAAAATCCGCGCTTCCTCGCGCTCGACCTCGACCTCGGCCATGCGGAGCTTGTGGCCCAAGGCGCCCAATTCTTGTGGCTCGACGTAGAGCGTGGAGCCGCTTGCGCTCGTACCGAGCACGATGCCTTCGACACGAAACGGCGCATCGGTGCGAACCGGCAGCACGTAGCGCCCGTCGCGCTCCGCGAAATAGCCGTCCTGCAGGGCATCGCGGTAGCGATTGATCAGCTCACCGATGCGGCTCTGCACCTGACGGCGCAGGTTTTGCACTTCGCGACGCGCTGTGCGCAGACCACTCGAAGCGTCGTCGCGGAGCCGACCACCGCTTTCCAAGCTGCGGCTCAGGTCACGAAGTAGCGACGAGGTTTCGTTGCCGACCTCGAGAGTCGACGTCAGGAGCGGCGCATTACCGCCATGACTCTTGCCCCACCGGTCGAGGCTCTGGGCCGTCTCCAGGACGACGAGCACCTGCCAAAGCTCTTCAGCCGACAGCACCCCGTGTCGCCGAGCCCGTTCGACACCGTCCGTGACATCGTCGACTGCGCGACAAGGGAGCGAAGCGCCCTCACCATAAAGGCGGAGTGCTTCGGCCAGCACCGAAAGACGGGTCTCGGCCGTGGCTTGATCGGCGAGCGGTCCGAGCGCGAGAATTCGCTGCTTTCCGACGTCGCCGACCGCATAACCCGCAATCGCGGCCAGAAGCTCAGGCCACTCCAGGTCGCGTCGACCGCGTTCACTCAGCAAGGCACTCGTCATCCGCAGACCCCTAGAGGCGACTGCTTATGACACGCCGGCCGGGAAGCTCAACCCGCGCGAGCGGCGCTGTCGACGACGGAATCGCAGAGCGGCTCGGCGGCTCGCCAAACCTCATCGCCGACCCGTACGCCCAGCGACAAATAAGCGCCGCGCAACGAGTGTTCGAGCGACGCTCCCAAGGCACGCAGGTGCGCCCCGGCGCGCTTACCGAGCTTTTCGTCGACGGCGAGCAAGAGTTCACCGCGGCCGCGGAGACGAAGGCGTGAAAGCAGACCTCGAGCAAGCACGGAGCGAGCGGCAATCGAGTCGGGATCAGTGCGGCCGTTCGAGACCAGGATGATCGAAGCCAAGTTCCAACCGACGGCTTCGAGGCGGGTCATGCGCGAGGCCACTTGCGTCACGAGCGAACTCGGGTGTCCCTCGTAGTGCTGGGCGACCACTGCCATGTCGCCGCTTGCCGTCGGCTTGAGCCAGCGCGGCCAGGCAGCGGAAAACTCGATGACGATCATGGTGGCAGGGCGACTGACTCGATGCATGACGAACCTCCGGAGCCCCAAGCTGGGCCAGCCAGGCCCGACGCACGGCGCCCTGCCCAACCCCTAGGGAATTCGGGGCGGAGGGGCCAAGTTTCGTGAGTCGCGCCCGGCGAGGCCACGCGGTTCCTGGCCATGCTCGCGCAGGCTGCGTTCGCGCTCGCCCGCTTGGAGCTCTTCGAGCAACTTGCGATTGACCGCCAAGAGGTCGGTGACGAAGGCCAACAAGATGGTGTGGAAACCCATCATCAAGAGAACCGCGGTCAGAATGAGTGACTGGATCATGCCCTGACCCTGGCCACGAACGAAGTAGTAGAGAAAGCGGCCGCCGACCACGACACCGGCGAAGAACACGATGCTGCCCAGAATCATGAAAAAGCGAAATGGCCGGTAGACGATGAACATGCGGACCATCGTCACAACCGATTTTCGGACGTAGGCGCTGATGCTCTTGACGAGTCGCGACGGTCTGAGTTCGCCGTTCACGCGAATCGGCACGGACACGACTTGCAGATTTTTCTGACCGGCTTGGATGATCGTCTCGAGGGTGTAGGTGTACTTCGAGAAGACGTTGAGGTTCAGTGCCGCGGAGCGCGAGAAGGCACGAAACCCGCTGGGCGCGTCACTGACGGTCGTCCCGCTCAGCAGCTTGACCACGCCGCTGCCCAGCTTCTGCAGCACCTTCTTGGCCAACGAAAAGTGCTCGATGCTGCTGATGGGGCGCGCACCGATGACGATGTCCGCACGGTTCTCCAAAATCGGTCGCACCAATTCGACCACGTCGGCGCCGCAATATTGGTTGTCGGCATCCGTGTTGACGATGATGTCCGCACCCAGCTTGAGGCAGGTCTGGATGCCCAGCATGAAGCCGCGCGCCAGGCCCTGGTTCTTCGTGAAGCCCACGACGTGGTGCACGCCGTGCTCCCGTGCCACTTCGACGGTACGGTCGGAACTGCCGTCGTCGATGATCAAGTACTCGATCTCGTCGATCCCAGGCAGATGGCGTGGCAGATCGGCTAGAGCAATCGGCAGCGTCGCTTCCTCGTTGAAGCAGGGGATCTGGATGATCAGTTTCATCGGTGGGGACGGCGCTCAGCGCGAGGTTTTGACCGAACTCGGCCCAGTCATCAAGCCGCGCCCGGTCAAGCGGAAGTCTTTTTGCTGCGCTTGGGGCGAAGCTTGGCATCACCGCCGGCATCACCGACCGTCTTGCGAGGCGGCAACGGCGAGTGGTCCCCAGCGCTCAAGCTCTGCTTGAGAGCCTCGAACAGATCGATGATCTGCGCTCGTGGCGCCTCGGGTGCGAACTCGAGCTGTTGGCCGGCGACCTTCTGCTCCACGGCCGCCTGGACGCGCAGCCGGAACGAGTCCTCGTACTTGTCTTGGTCGAAGCGCGTTTGCGACAGCTGCTCGATCAATTTGCCGGCTAGGTCCTTCTCGACGTCGGAGAACTGGAACGTCGCGCCCGTGTCGACCTCGTCGAAAGCGCGCAGCTCGTCCGCGTAGAACATCTGATGAAACAGCAGTCCGTCCTTGTAAGGGCGCAGGACGACCAGCTGCTCCTTGCCCCGCGCCGCCCAGCGCCCCACCGCGACCTTCTTGGACTTCAGCATCGATTCGCTGAGCAAACGGTAGGCCTTGTCGCCGCCCTTGTCGGGGCCAAGGTAGTAGGTCTTCTCGACCTGGATCATATCGAAGGTTTCGAGTGGCACGAACTCTTCGATTGTGATGCTGCTTTCGCGCGCGGCCTCGAGGGCCTCGTATTCGTCTTCGCTGAAACGCACGAACTGACCGCGCGCATATTCGAACCCGCGCACCGTGTCCTTGCGGCTCACCAACTCGTCGTCCACGGGGCAGTACATTTGCTGTTTGAGACGGCCGCCGCACTTTTCGTGCAGCATATTGAAGCGCACCTGCTCGCTCGACGCTGCGGTGAACAACTTGACGGGGATGGCAACGAGCCCAAACGAGATCATCGCACTGGAAATCGCTCGCGCTGCCATGGGAGTCGCATGCTAACGTGGTCCTCGTAGGGTCTTGCAAGTAAAGGACGCGAGTTCCCAGACCGCAGGGCATGGCGACGCGCAAATCAGAGCAGTCACCGAGTAGCGACGCGCTGACTGCCTACCGCGACAAGCGCGACCGGCGGACCACGACCGAGCCGTTCGAGCCTGAACGCCCTGTCAGAGCTGAACAGCAGACATGGGCAGGTCGATTCGTGATCCATCAACACGCCGCTACCCGTATGCATTGGGACGTGCGGCTGCAGATCGGCCCGAGCTTGCTGAGCTTCGCGGTACCCAAGGGGGTCAGCCTCGATCCGGCCGAAAAACGCTTGGCCGTGCACACCGAGAATCACCCACTGTCATATCTGGATTTCGAGGACGTCATTCCCGAGGGCAATTACGGCGCCGGCGCGATGATCATTTGGGACACCGGCAGCGTGCGCTACCTCGAGACGAGCGCCGAGCAAGCGATCGTTCGCGGCAAAATCGATTTCGTGCTCAGCGGCTTCAAGGTGCAAGGTCGCTTCGGCCTGATCCTCACCTACAAGTCGAAGCTCAAGCTACCGGGCCAGGTTTCGCCACTGGCAGAGCCTCGAAACCACGAGTGGCTGCTGGTGAAAAAGCCGGACGTGCACGCAGATCCCGCCCGCGATCTCATCACGCTGTTGCCGCGCAGCGTGATGAGCGGGCTCACGGTCGCTGAGTTGAAATCTCCGGCCGGCTTCCGCGCTGCCGCGCTCGCCTTGGCCGACGAAAGAGGCGCACGCCGCTTCGACCCGGCGCGATCGCCAGCTGGCAACGCCCCACCCATGGTGTGCGCGCTCGAGGGTGCACCGCTCTCGAGTCCGGATTGGCTCTACGAACTCAAGCTCGACGGCGTACGCATCATTGCCCAGAAGAACGGCGAAAGCGTGCGCCTGCGCTACCGTTCGGGTTTGGTTTGCACCACGAACTATGCGGAAATCGCCCGTGCCGTCCTCGCTCTGCCGTTCGAACAGCTGACGCTGGACGGCGAGATCGTCACCTTCGACGAGCGCGGCCGGCCGAACTTCGGGCTGCTCGCTCCACGCATCGCCGCTCGCAAAGCCGGCGATGTTGCGCGCGCTCGCAACGACGTCCCCGTCGCGTTCCTCTGCTTCGACCTGCTGTCGCTCGAAGATCGGGACCTACGCGCTCTGCCCCTGATGGCACGAAAGGAGATCCTGGCTCGAACCGTGCGTGGCAACGGCTACCTGAGCGCGCTCGACCACATCGTCGAACGCGGCGACGCTCTGTGGGCGCTGTGCGAACGCGAGGAACTCGAGGGCGTCGTCGCGAAACGACTCACTTCGACCTATCAACATGGCCCCCAAGCGGGCGGGCATTGGGTGAAGCTCAAGCGCGCCCGCGAAGAAGAGTTCGTCGTCGTTGGGCGGACCGACGGCAAGGGCAACCGCAAGAGCCTGGGCGCCCTGGCCGTGGCCTCGTTCTCGGGTCCGGATCTCGTCTACCGAGGACGCGTCGGCAGTGGCTTCACGGACGCGTTGCTCGAGCTGTTTTCGGCTCGCTTGGCCGAACTGGAGACGTCCGAGCCCGCCATCATTCAGGTGCCGAAGCTCGAGCTGAAAGGACTGCGCTGGGTTCGACCGGAGTTGGTCGTGCGCATCAAGTTCTCCGGCTTTACCAACGAGGGCCACCTGCGCGCGCCCGTATTGATGGGCCTTTCGGAGTACAAGCGGCCCCGCGACTGCACCGTCGCACCCACGGAAGAAAAACTGCAGATCGAGGTCGGAGCGAAGACTTCGGGCGAGGAAGCGCCCGCGGGCAAAGTCCAACGAGCGGTCGTCACACAGCTGGGCACGTCACGCAGCGCAAGCCTCGTCCTCACCAACAAAGGCAAGATATTCTGGCCCGACGAGGGCTATACCAAGGGCGATCTTCTCGACTACTACTCGCGAGTGTCGAGCGTCATGCTGCCGTTCTTGCGCGGGCGTCCTGTCGTCTTGGTGCGCTATCCAGATGGCATCAACGGCAAGAATTTCTACCAATGGCGCGCACCCGAGGGCACGCCAAGCTGGCTCCGCACGCAAGAACTGTACGACGAGGAGAAGCAGGAGGCGCGCGGCACCGGCAAATCGACGTTCTTGATCGACGATGAGGACAGCTTGCTCTACGTCGTCAATCTGGGCTGCATTCCGTTGCATGTCCTCGGTTCCCGCGAACAGACGCCCGGGCACTGCGATTTTCTGACGATCGATCTCGATCTCGGACCGCGACCATTTCGCGAAGCGGTGCTCTTGGCGCTCAGTCTGCACGAAATCCTCGACGATCTCGGCCTCAGCGGATTCCCCAAGACCAGCGGTCAACGCGGTCTGCACGTCTTGGTCCCGCTCGGACCGGGACAGAGCTTCGATGCCGCGAAGTTGCTCTGCGAACTGCTCGGACGCTTGCTCGTCGGCAAGCACCCGCAGGTGTGCACCATGGAACGCCGCAAGGACAAGCGAGGCAACAAGGTGTACGTGGACACGGGCCAGACGGGACGCGCCCGCACGATAGTCGCGCCCTATTCGGCGCGGGCATTCGTTGGCGCGACGGTGTCGACGCCGCTCGAATGGAAAGAGATCCATCTGGCCCTCGACCCCAGCGTCTTCACCATCCAGTCGGTACCCGAACGAGTCGCCGAGCAAGCGGACCCTTTGGCCGGACTGCTCGAGGAGCGGCCCAATTTGCGGGTCGCAGTCGAGAAGCTGTCGCTTTGGACCCAGCGGCTGCCGGGTTGATTCAGAGCAGGCAGCGCTCGACGTCGTCCGCGCTGTGCGACGCGATGGCGCACTCGAACTGACGGCGTCCGACGCGCTCGGAGCAGCGCGCGAATTCGGGATCGCGAGCCGCCTTCTGCCGCGCCTCGGCCACGAGCTTTGCGCGCTCCGCGGGTTTGGCGGACGGACGAGCCTGCTCGATCACTTTTTCGGTGTAGTGGTCGAGCAATTGCGCGCACTCGTCCTCGCTGAGCGACTTGCTGCAACTTCCAAGCACGAGGAAGCTCGCCACGAGCAGCCACGCATGGCGCATCATTGAAAGCATTCCTCGAACAACTCGTCGGCCGTCTTGGCTGTGCGCATGCAGGCCAACGCGCCTTCGGTGATGCGCTTACCCACGCAGTTCTCCATCATTGGCCCCTTCATCTGCGCTTCGATCGCGGCAGTTTCTTGGTCGATGAGCTGCTTGCTGTCTTCGAGATGCGACTTGAGTTCGAGCTGCGCGGCGACGCGCAGAATCTCGCGGCACTCCTTCTCGGTAGCTGGATGGCCGCAACCGGAAACGAGCAGCGTGGCGCAGGCAAGGCCCGCGATCTTGAGAGAAGAGGTCATGGCGGCCTGACTTTGGCTGACCGAGCGCTCGGTTTCAAAGCTGCCGTTTTCTGGACGCCCTGAGCGCCCCTGCTAACCTTTGGAATGTGAAGGATCCGAGGCGCCCTGGCTTGCCCGACCAGGCAAAAAAGCTCAATGTTTCCGAGCATCCGCAAGATAGCGGGGGCGCGGCCACCAAGAGTTCCCCCCGCCCGGCCGCCGGATTTTCTCCGCTTCCGCCACGCATGGCCGTACCCGAAACCCAGGAAACCTGCCTGCTGCGAGCCTTGCGGGCCTCGAGCACGGAGGAGCGCGATCTGTTTGCGCACCGGGGCCTGAGTCGCCCAAGCGACGACCCGGAGATGACGGCACTGCTCCTGCGCCAGCTCTACTTGGTGCATCTCGAGCGTCTCGAGTACGGCGACGCGCTGCGCGTGGCCGACGAAATGGTCGAGTTGGGCGAGCTGGGCGACGTAGCGCGCCAGGATGCTGCGCGTGCGGCCATGGGCCTGGGTCTAGTGGAGATCGCAGCTGGTCACCTGCGCATCGCCGCCCGCATTTGTCCTACCGATCGCCGAGCTTTTCATCTTGGGACCTTGGGCGCGCTGCTCCGCTTTGGTGGCCGCCCCCAGGAAGCCGTCGACGCTTTCAGTCGCGCCAGCCGTTGGGCCACCAAGGACCGTTCGCTTTATCGTGCGCAGCAAGTGCTGTGCGAAACGGAAGCGCAGCTCGAGCTGTCCGCCAATCCCGAGAGCCTGCGACAAAACCTGGAATCCGAGGAGGGGGCGCGCGGTTACACGCTATGGGTGCTCGGTGAACTCTGCGCGCTGCTCGGCGATCGTGAGGCGAGCCGGCGCTATTTGACCAGCTTCTTGTCACGCACCGCTGGAGCGTCGCCCGCCAAGAGCCTAGCCCTGCAGGGAGAAATCGCGCGAGCCGAAGCCCTCCTGCACGAACTCTCCGCCTGAGCGAACCTGCAGGCCATTCCGGACGCGCTCGCCTTGGGCCCGAGATGCAGTAGATAGACAAGCGCGTGTCCTCCGTCACCGATTTCAGTCAAGCCGTCGCTCAGGGTCCCCTCACCGCAGCGGGTGTCGCTCTGCTCGGGGGCATGCTCGTGAGCCTGACGCCCTGCGTCTATCCGATGATCGCCATCACTGTGAGCGTCTTTGGAGCGAAGCAAGCCGAGAGTCGATGGCACGGCATCGGGCTGAGTTCGGCGTTCGTGCTCGGCATTGTCGCCATGTTCGTGCCGCTTGGAGTCGTGGCGGGCCTCACCGGTGGCCTCTTCGGTTCGGTGTTGCAGAGCAGCTGGGTGCTGCTCGTCATGGCTGCACTGTTCTTGGCGATGGCGGCCAGCTTGTTCGGAGCGTTCGAAGTCGCATTGCCGTCGGCGTGGACGAACCGCTTGGCGGCCGTCGGCGGAATCGGGGCACGCGGCGCGTTCGGCCTGGGTTTGGCATGCGGCCTGATCGCGGCTCCCTGCACGGGTCCCGTGCTCACAGGCATCCTCACTTGGATCGCGCAGAGCCAAAGCGCGTTGCTCGGTGGACTCGCTATGGGGGCTTTCGCTCTCGGGCTGGGGTTGCCGTTCTTCTTGGTGGGCGCGTTCGCCGTGCAGCTGCCAAAGAGCGGCCGCTGGATGATCCACGTGAAGAGCCTGCTCGCCATGGTGATGGCCGTAGTCGCGCTCTACTACATCAACACTGCCTTCCCGATCCTGGGTCGCTGGATCCGTCCGACGACGCCCGTGTTCGCCAGCGCGACGTTCGTCGTGGTCGTCGGCCTGGCGCTGGGAGCCGTCCATCGCGACTTCGGCTCGCCACGCTTGACGGACAAGATCTTCAAGAGCGTCGGCGCCGCCAGTACGACCTTGGCCGCTTTCGTGCTGATCATCGCCCTCAGCACAGCTGGCCAAAGCTTGTCCTGGTCGAAAACTGCCTTTCGCTCGGCCCAAAAAAGCGCTCTGTCCAGCGGCAAGCCACTCTTGGTCGACTTCACCGCGGCCTGGTGCGGCGCCTGCAAGGAGCTCGACAAGCACACCTTTGCCGACGCCCAAGTCAACCGCGAAGCTGGACGCTTCGTGGCAGTCAAGGTCGATGCGACCGACGACGAAAACCCGACTGTCAAAAGCATCATGAGCGAACTCCACGTGGTCGGGCTGCCGACGGTGCTGCTTTTCGATTCGAAAGGTCGCGAGGCCGCACGTTTCAACGACTTCGTGCCGCCCGCAGAGTTCTTGGCGGCGCTGGGTACCGTCCACTGACGCTGGCATCTTCCCGGCGGCCCGGCTCATGGTACCGTCGAGGGACGGGGCTATGGATCCAATCACCCAGGGAACGCTCGGAGCTGCGGCGGCGTTGGCCGTACTCGGCGAGCGCGGCAAGCTGAGCCCGGCGTTGATCGGCTGGGTCGGCGCGCTCGGCGGGATGGCGGCCGATCTCGACGTTTTGATCTCCAGCTCCACCGACCCGTTGCTGGCCATCGAATACCACCGGCACTTCACGCACTCGCTCAGTTTCGCGCCGCTGGGTGGCACGTTGGCCGCGCTCCCCTGGCTGGTGCTCAAACGCGTGCGAGAGAACTTCCGTACCGTGCTGGGCGCCTCTATCATCGGCTACCTCACGCACGGTCCGCTCGATGCCCTCACGACCTACGGCACGCTTCTGTTCTGGCCCTGGTCCACGCAGCGTGTGGCCCTCAGCTTCATCTCGATCGTCGACATCGTCTTCACCATTCCGCTCTTGCTCGCGGTGATCGTCGCCGCCAAGCGCGGCGCGCGCACGGTCGCTCGCTGGGGCCTCTTGTATGCCGCCGTCTACTTGGGACTCGGCGCTGTGCAAAAGGGGCGCGCCATCGATGCCCAGGCTCGCTTAGCCGATCGACGGGGTCAGCAAATCGATCGGGGAGAGGTCTTTCCGAGCTTCATGAACCTGGTGGCATGGCGCTCGGTCTACGAGTCGAACGGTCGCTATTACATCGACCAAGTGCGCGTGCCTTTCATCGGCAAGCACTGCACGACGACGGGCGCGGTTTTGCCCAAATCGTCCAACCCCCACGCCAAAGGTCCCGTAGCGGGTCGCGCGCACCGACTCCTCCGTTGGTTTGCCCACGGCTGGGTCGCGCTCGATCCGGGTGATCCCAGCGTGCTCGGGGATCTGCGCTATTCGTTCCTGCCGTTCGAGGCGACGCCCATCTGGGGCATCCGGGTAAACGAGCAGGCCGACACGGTCGAATGGGTGAACAACCGCGCTCGACGCGACATTCACCTCTCCGACTTGCGCCTGCTGATCTTCGAGGATCCACCGGGATCCATCTGCGAGTGAAGGCCCGGCCCGTGCGCGCGCTGTCACCTCCGAAGCCACGACTGCTCACGCTGCCAAGGTCTGACCGCGGCGCGCGCGCAGAGAGGCTGCTTTGACTAGCCCGAGCATCGTCAGGCGGACTTTCGCGGCCCGAACGAGCCCGAGTCGGTCGAGCTCGGCCAGGCCGCAGGCGACCTCGCGGCGCGGGCAGCCCAGACGCTCGCTGAGCGCCTGGACGCTGGCCGACGTGTCGAGCTGAGAGAGGTCCAAGAGGGCGACTAGGATGCTTTTGTTCAGGTTGTCCATGTGGGTAAGCTGTACATAAGACACTGATAGTCTGCCCAGTTTTCGGATCAAAAAGCACTGAACGCCTGAGTAACCTCGCGAAAGAACTAAGCTTCATGAAGCGCAATTCTCAGCCGCTGTGCCCGCTCAGTCGTCCAGCTGGCTCTGCAGAGCAGCTGCATACCCCGGGCCTTCGCTCTCATGCTTGAAGTAGACGAACACGTCCTCCACCCCGAGCGCATGGATGCGTTCTGCCCAACTCTCGAGCGCCGCTGGGTCGTACCCCGGGCGCCGCAGGCGCAGATAGACGAAGGGCGCCGTGCGCACGAGCGGGGGGTCGTGACCCTCCTCGTCGAGGTCACCTCCGACCAAAGCCACACCGCGCGCTTCCAACTTTCCGTAGGTCTCATCGGTGAACCAGGAGACGTGACGAAATTCGAGGGCGACACGTGTCTGAGGCAACGTAGCCAGGAACGCTTCGAGTCGCGGCTGATCGGCTCGCAAATTCGGCGGCATCTGAAAGAGTAAAGGCCCGAGACGTGAACCCAGCCCCGAGGCTCTTTCGAAGAATTCGGTGACCGCTTCGCCCACATCGACCAAGCGCTTGTGGTGCGTGATGCGTTGGGGCGCTTTGACCGCGAACGTGAAGCCGTGAGGTGTTTGTGTAGCCCAGCCTTCGAAGGCTTCGCGCGTTGGCAGGCGATAAAAACTGTTGTTCAGCTCGACCGTTCCGAGTCGCTGTGCGTAGTAGCTCAGCATGTCGGCGGGCTTGTGCTTGGGGGGATAGAAAATGCCCTTCCAGCCCGGGTAGCTGAAGCCACTGGTCCCCACGGAGGCCTGCATGGGGCCGGTATACGATCGAATGGGGAAGAAAGGGCCACACCGGGCTGTTGCCGGCGGCTGGAAGGTAATTTTGGTGTTATGTCCCGGGCCCGACCGGAACCTCGCCGCCTGCCCGATCGACGGCAAGCAGGCCCTCAGAACTTTGAATTCAGGAAGAACATGCAAGACGTCCGTGCGATGAGTGAAATCGTGGCTCGCGAGAGCGCTTTTCTCGACGACCTCCAGACCGAGATCGGCAAGGTCGTGGTCGGCCAATCCTACATGGTCGAGCGCATCCTGATTGGGCTCCTGACCGGTGGCCACATCTTGCTCGAAGGGGTGCCCGGTCTGGCCAAGACCTTGACGGTGCGCACCGTCTGCGAAGCCATCAGCGCCAAGTTCTCGCGCATTCAGTTCACGCCCGATTTGTTGCCCGCGGACGTCGTCGGCACGACCATCTACAGCCAGCAAACGGGCGGCTTCACCAGCAAACTCGGCCCGGTGTTCGCCAATCTAGTCCTGGCCGACGAAATCAATCGCGCCCCGGCCAAGGTCCAGAGCGCGCTCTTGGAAGCCATGCAAGAGCGCCAAGTGACGCTCGGCGACCGCAGTTACCCGCTGCCCGATCCGTTCGTGGTCCTGGCCACGCAGAACCCGATCGAGCAAGAGGGCACCTACCCGCTGCCCGAAGCGCAGATGGACCGCTTCATGCTGATGATTCGCGTCGGCTACCCCACGCGCGACGAAGAAATGAAGATCATGGACCGCATGACCTCGACGGCTGTCTCCAAGGCCAGCCCCGTCGCCACTCCCGAGCAGCTGCTCGAGGCGCGCAAGATCGTCAAGGACATCTACGTGGACGACCGGGTCAAGAACTACATCGTCGACGTCGTGTTCGCGACGCGCGAACCCGAGAAACAAGGCTTGAGCGATCTGGCGCCGTTGATCGAGTACGGAGCCAGTCCGCGCGCCAGCATCGCCTTGAATCTGGCGGCCCGGGCCCACGCCTTCTTGCGCCACCGCGGCTACGTCACGCCCGAGGACGTGAAGGCCATCGGCCCCGACGTGCTGCGGCATCGCATGGTGCTGAGCTACGAGGCCGAAGCCGAGGAGGTCACGGCCGAGGACGTCGTGCGCCGCGTGTTCGAGGTCGTCGAGGTCCCATAATTTCCCGAGGCGTCGCTTGATCCCCAAAGAACTCCTCCGCTCGCTCAAGAAGCTGGAAATCACGTCGGCGCGGCTCGCCAACGAACAGCAGCTCTCGGGCAACTACAAGTCGGGCATCAAGGGCCAGGGTCTGGCCTTCCAAGAAGTGCGCCCGTACCAGCTCGGCGACGACGTGCGTCAGATCGATTGGAACGTCAGCGCGCGCATGAACGAACCGTTCATCAAGGTCTTCACCGAAGAGCGCGAGATGACGGTCATGCTCTTGGTCGACGTCTCCGACAGCGGGCTGTTCGGCACGGGAGCCCAGAGCAAGCGCAGCTTGATGACCGAGGTCGCGGCGGTCTGCGCTTTTTCGGCCATCGCCCACGGCGATCGCGTGGGGCTGATCGCCATGACGGACGAGGTCGAGAAGGTCGTTCCGCCTCAAAAGGGCAAGAAGCACGGCATGCGAGTGCTCCGCGAAGTGCTCGACATGTCGCCACGCAGGCGCGGCACCGACTTGAACAGCGGACTCGAGACTCTGCTCCACGTGGCCAAGCGGCGCAGCGTCGCCTTTTTGATCAGCGACTTTTTCGCACCCGACTACGACCGCACGTTGGCACTGGCCGCGGCCAAGCACGACGTCATCCCGATCGTTCTGAGCGATCCGCGCGACGAAGTCCTGCCGGACGTGGGGCTCGCGCGCTTCGAGGATTTCGAGACCGGCGAGGACGTGCTGATCGATACCTCGAGTAGCGCCGTTCGAGAGCACTACCGGGCGCGTCACGCCGAACGGCGCGCCGCCCAGCTGCGCACTTTTCGCAAACTCGGTCTCGACACGGCCACGGTCTCCACGGCGGAGTCCTACATGCGCCCGCTGCGCGATCTGTTCGCCCGTCGAGCACGGAAGGCGCGACGATGAGTTGTCAGCCCACCTGGAGCCAAGATCGCGAAAAGCCGCGCATCGCCGAAAAGTTCCCGAATCGCGCGACGGCGGGCCACGTCGCCGAACTCGAATTGGTGGTGACGCACTTGCCCGGCGAAGTGGTGCTGCCCGCAGGCCTCACGTTGTCTTCGGACGGTCCGGAGGGCCAGGAGCTGACGGCCGCTCATTTCAGGCTGCCCGACGCCCACAGTCTGGTCGGCGCCCGCGTCGAGCGCAGCGAGCAGTCGGGCCAGGCGATCACGACCGTTCGCATTCCGTTCATCCCGCTGCCGCCCCAGCCCGGGCGCGTCGAGCTCACTTTGCCCGCGTTGCCCGTGTCGATTGCGCGCGCCAGCGGCAAGCTCGAAGAGCTGTGCACGACTCCCCATGCGCTCGTCGTCGAGGACGCACTGGCATCGAATCCCTCGGCCGTACTCCGCGCCGATCCGGACGCCGGCCCCCAGATCGAAGTCTGGACCGCCGCTCGCGACGCCAGCTTGGCCGTGCTCGCCGCCCTGCCCGTCCTCTTGCTCCTGCTCTGGGCCCTCAAGAAGCTACTGCCCCGATTGAAAAAGCCTCCCGTGGCCAAGAAACCCCTGCCGCCTTGGGAAACCGCGCTGCTCGCTCTCTCGGCCATCGATGCCGAAGGCCTGCTGGAGCGCGGCGAGGTCGAGACCCATTTCGACCGTGTCTCCGACACCCTCCGCGAGTACCTGGGATCCCGCTACGGCTTCGACGGGCTCGAGTCGACGACCCGCGAGAGCCTGCGCCTGCTCGGCGACAAGGCGAACAAGTTCGAATTCGAGCGTGAGGTGCGCACAATTTTGCAGCGCGCCGATCTGGTGAAGTTCGCGCGCCGCCTGCCCGAGGTCGAGGAGTGCAAAGACGCGATCGAGCAGTCGCGCCGCATCGTGCAGAAGACCACGCCCGCGCCGACTCTCGATCCGCGTGCCGCCCCGCCCGCTGCGGAAGGAGTACGGTCGTGAACTCGCGCATGACTCGTCCGGCAGCGGCCGAACCGCCCAAAGTCGTCGGCTCTTCACCCGACTACAAGCGCTTTTTCTTGATCGTGCTCTGGCTCGTGGCGGCACTGGGGCTCGGCGCGCTCTACCCACTCTTGGCTCGCAGCGGCGCGTTGCTGAACGCCGACTGGCAAGCGCCCTACTGGCTGTTTGGCCTGGTTTTGGTGCCCCCCTTGCTCTGGCGCACCACCTACGGCGCCGACCGCCGTTCGGCGCGACTCAGGCTCGGTAGCCTTTCGCCTTTCGACGGTGGGCCCCGTGGCGTTCGCGCGCGACTCGTCGACCTTCCGGGCGTGTTGCGCAGCGCAGGCGTGCTCTTCTGCCTCATCGCCCTGGCGCGACCCGTGAGCTTGCTCCGACCCGCGGTGAGTGAAGAAGAGGGCATCGATCTGGTCGTGGCGCTCGACCTCTCTGGATCGATGCAGGCCGTGATGGAAAACCTACCGGAGGAACTGGAGCGCTACGTCGGCGACCTCCCCTCGGGCATGTTGCCGACGCGCCTCGACGCGGCCAAGGCGGTGCTTCGAGACTTCATCGGCCGGCGCAAATCGGATCGCATCGGCGTGGTCGTCTTCGGCAAGGCCGCCTACGTGGTGGCGCCTCCGACGCTCGACTACCAGCTGCTCGACACCTTGGTGGGACACATGGAGCTGGCGCTGATCGATCCGAACGGCACGGCCATCGGGGATGCCTTGGGCACGGCGGTGGCACGCTTGCGTCGCAGCTCGGCCAAGAGCAAGGCCATCGTCTTGCTGACCGACGGCGACAACAAAGGTGGCCAGGTTTCACCCGAGTACGCCGCGCACCTCGCCAATTTGGTGGGCGCGCAGATTTTCCCCATTCAGATTGGTGAAGGCGAAACGGCCAAGGTGCTGGCTGGAAAAACGCTTTTCGGACAGCCGCGCTACGAGACCGTCGCTTACCCGACCAACCCCGCCCTGTTGAAGAAGCTGGCCGAGTTGACTGGTGGCAACATGCACGTTGCGGCCGACGCCGAGAGCTTGCGCCGCAGCCTGCACGAAGTGCTCGATCAGCTCGAAAAGACCGAGTTCGAAGCAGCTCACGCCAGCTACGAAGATCTGTTTCGCTACGCTGCACTGCCCGGCATCGTGCTGATTGCGCTCGAAGCATTGCTCGCCGCCAGCATCTTGCGGAGGTTTCCATGAGATTTGCCGAAACCATCTGGCTCTGGGGAATGCTGTTGGCCCCCGTCGTGGCAGGTTTTTTGGTGCTCGGCAGCTTGCGTGTCGAACGCGCACGTTTGCGCTTTTCCGACGCAGCCCGGCTTCCTGACCTGCTGAGCGCCAAGACTGCAGGGCGGCGAACGGCAAGCGCGATCCTAGTCACCTTGGCCGTTGCGTTGGCGTTCTTGGCTGCAGCGCAGCCCCAGTACGGCAAAGGCACGCGCGTTCTGCCTGCGACGAACCTCGATGTCGTCATCGCCCTCGACTACTCGAAGAGTATGTACGCCCGAGACGTTCAGCCTTCGCGCATCGAGCGCGCCAAGATTGAGGTCAGCCGACTGGTGAAGAAGCTCGGCGGCGCGCGCTTTGGCGCAATTGCTTTCGCCGGCGAACCGCTGTCCTTTCCGCTCACGAGCGACGGCGCCGCCATCGCGCAGTTCTTCCGGGGGCTCGATCCGCGCGACATGCCCGTTGGCGGCACGGCCAGCGCCCTGGCGCTCGACGCCGGTCGTGAACTGTTCGCTCGCGATCCACGTAGCAAAAACCACGAAAAGGTGCTGATCCTGGTTACCGACGGCGAGGACCTCGAAGGCGATCCCGTGCACGCAGCCGAAGAGGCCCAAGCTGCCGGGATTCGCGTCGAGGTCGTGCAGATCGGCGGCAAGAGCCCCGAGCCGATTCCGGAGTTCGACGAAAACGGCAGCGTGGTCGGCATGCGAAAGAGCGACGACGGTCAACTGCTGACAACGGCGCTCAGCCCCGCTGGCGAAGCGCAATTGGCCGCCATCGCCAGAGCCGGCCACGGCGCGCTTCACGAAGCCGAGCGCGGCGAAGTCGGAGTGGACGCGATCGGCGACGCGCTCCGTCAACTGATGACAGAAGAACTGTCCGAGCGCGTCGAGACGGTTTACGCCGACATCTTCCACTACCCGCTCGGCCTGTGCGTGCTGCTGCTGTTCTTGGAAGGCTTCATCGGTTCGAGCAAGCTCCACCGTGTCGTGCCGCCCGCGCCGCGCGGTAAGCGCCAAAAGAAGCTGCCGAAACGGTTGCAACAGAGCGCCGTCGTCCTTCTTCTCTTGGGCAGCGGCTGCAAGCCCGTCGATCGGTTGTTCGAGCGCGAGAGTCCGGTCGTCAACGAAGCCATCGATGCGCTCGAGCGCGGCGATCACGAACGAGCCACCGAGCTCTTGACCGCCTACCTAGAGACCGGAGCGTGCGAAGCAGGCGTGATCGGAGCGGGTGACCGCGCCCGCGCTTTGGGCGACGCCGCCTTCGACTTGGGGCTGGCCTTTGCACATGCGCAGAGCAAAGCCCTGGGGGTGAGCGGCACTTCGACGGGGCCCGGAGGATTGTCGTTGCCTCCCGGCCTCGCTCAGCCGGGACAGGCCGCTCCGGCGGCGCCGAATGCTGCCGAGACCGAGGCCAGCAAGCAGCTGGTCGAATGCGGGCTGCGCCTGCTCGGGCCGCTCGCCGAGAGCGAACATCCGGCTGCGTTGCGCGCGCGCGCCCTCTATTTGATGGGCAATCTGGAAACAAGGCGCAAGAGCTACCGTGCGGCCGTAACGGCCTACGATCGCGGACTCTTGCTCGTGCCCGGTCAACCCGACGGTGAAAGCGTCGACGCCATCGGTCGCGAACTCGCGCACAATCGAGCTTTCGCCCTGCGACGCGCCATCGAAGAAGAAGAAAAGAAGAAGAAGGAAGACGACCAGAAATCCAAGGACGACAAGTCCGACGATGAAAAGAAGGACGACAAGTCCGACGATGAAAAGAAGGACGACAAGTCCGACGATGAAAAGAAGGACGACAAGTCCGAGTCCAAGGACGAGCAAGATCAGCAGAAGAGCGCCGACCAGAAATCCGACGAGGAAAAGAAGGCCGAGCCCAATCAGTCCGGCGAACCCGGCAAAGACGGAAAGCCGCCCGAGCAACAGGCCGGCGAGCAACAGGCCGGCGCCAACGAGCCGCAAAAGCCCGGCGATCCAAAGCAAGCTCAGGCGGGCCAGGCCAGCAAAGCTGCCCCTTCGGTTTCTCAGGACGAGCGCATGCTCGATCTGCTCGAACAAGCGCCCACGCTGCAGCAAGAGCAAGCCAAGCAGCGTGGCGCGGCACGCATCGGAAGACCCCGCGGAACGATGGTGGACAAGTGAGTCGGACCGCGAGCGCGATCTTCGGCTCGCTCATGCTTTGCGCGCTCTTGCTGCTGGTAGCGCCTCACGCGACTGCCGCCAGCTTGCGGACCGAAGTGGGTGCGCGACAAGTTGGCGTGGGCCAGCGCTTCGTGGTGCGCGTGACGGCAGTGCAAGGTGACGGCGACGAGACGCCGAGTTCGCCACAGCTCCAGATCAACGGTGCGGCCGACATCCAAGGCCCCAACGTCGCGACGCAGACGAGCATGCGCATGCACAATTTCAGCGTCACGCACGAGCAGAGCGTCGTGGCGACCTGGATCGTGACGCCCACGGCCAAGGGTCAGCTGACGATCGGCCCCGCTACTTTCGTACTCGGCAACAAGCAACTGCGCGGCGAGACCATCGTCGTGCGCGTGGACGACGCACCGAACGCCGGCCCGCAGACGGGTCGGCCCGATCCCTTCAACCCCTTCTCGTTCGATCCCTTCTCGTTTCGCCGAGGCGCGCCGACACCGCAGGCGAGTTATGGGCTCAACGAGGCTCCGGTCGAGCTCGAACTCGAGCGTGCTCCGCACCCGATCGCGTTCTTGCGTGCCGTCCCCAGCAAGCGAAAGGTCGTCGTCGGCGAGGCCTTCACGCTCGAAATCTACGCCTACGGCAGTCGCGGCCAGTTTCGTGAAGTGAGCCCTACGGAGCCGTCGACCTCGGATTTTTTGTCTTTCCCGGTGGTGGAGCACTCGCAAGAGGAGCCGCCGTACGTCACGACCATCGGCGACGAGCAGTGGTTTTTGGTCAAGCTCCGTGAGCTCGTGCTCGTTCCGTTGCGAAGTGGAAAGACGTCTATCGGCGGCATGGAGGCGTTCGTGAACGGCCCCGGCTACCCGGCGCGGGGCAGCCGCTACGGCATGAAGGTCACCTGCGCTCCTCTCGACATCGAAGTCGTCGAACCACCGCTCGAAGGCCGCCCGGAGGGTTACTTGCTCGGTGATGTCGGGCGTCTTGGCCTGCAGGCGGAGCTCAGTTCGCGCAAGCTGGCGCAGGGCGACTACCTGCAACTCGTCGTGCGGGTGAAAGGCTCGGGCTCGCTGCCTTCACGCGTCCAGTTGCCGTCGCTCCCGGGCCTCGAATGGCAAGAGCCGGCGCTCGAAGGCGGACCCAAGGTGCGCGACGGCAAGCTTGGTGGCACCCGTACTCTCAAGATTGCGGGTCGAGTGAACCAGGCCGGCACGCTCGACTTGGGCGACGTGACTTTGCCGTACTACGACCCGACCGCGCGCGAGTACCGCATCGCCCGTGCGGCGCTCGGCTCCCTGGAGGTCACGCCTTCGACGGCCGCGGCCGCCAGGCCGAGTTCGACCGATCCTGCGCCTCCTTCTGCAGCACGCGCAGGCCCGCCGCTCGCCCCACGCAAAGCGCTCGCGGACTGGAGCCCGGCGCGAGCCTCGTGGATTCGACCAGGCTACTGGTGGACGCTCGTTCTGTTGCCCGCGTCGGTCGCGCTCGGGCGGCTCTTTCTCGCCCTCGCTCGCAGCTGGCGAAGTCGCAGCGCCGCGGGTCCCACCCGCGAACAGACGTTGCGTCAGGCCCTGTCGCTCGCCAAACAAAGCGCCGCCGCTGGAGATTTTCCAGCGACCGTTCGTCACCTCGAGCGTGCCCTCTACGAAGCGGTCGAGGAAGCCAGCGGCGTGCGCGCCCGCGGCGTTCTTCGAGCTCACGTCGAGTCAGTACTGGTCGACGCCGACCTCGAGGCCGCGCTCGCGGCAGCGGTGGGCGGGGCGATCGTCGAACTCGAAGCGCTCCGCTACGAACCGGGCGACAAGACAGCGACAGGCTTGGTCGAGCAAGTCGCGGCGGTGCTCAAGAAGCTCCAGAAACACAAACGCCCTTCGGCGCTCGACCGCTCGGCGCGGAGGCTTGCATGAGTGCGTTCGCTGCGCTTTTTCAGCCCACCTTGCTCGGCTTCATTTTGGCTGGCGCTGGCTTCTCGAGCCTCGCCCAGGCCGCCCCGACGGCACCGGTGCGAGCTCGGGCGACCGAAGCCAGCGCGGCCCTCATCGCGGGCGAGCCCGAACGCGCCATCGATGCGCTCGAGCGTCTGGCCGACGAGGGTGCGGTGCACCCGGACGTCAGCTTCAACCGGGGACTCGCCTACCTGAGGCGTGCCGAGTCCCCGCTCGCCAAGTCGGGTGACCTCGGCCAAGCGGCAGCGGGGTTTGCCGAGAGTCTGGCGCTTTCGCCCCACGACACGGAGGCCGGGTGGGGTCTCGAAGAGGCGCGTCTGCGCGTGGCCCGTCGCAACGCCCACGCCCAAGGCCAAGCCGTAATCGACACCGAACCGCTCGGCGAGCGTCTCCTCGCGCTCGTCTCGACTCGTTGGGCTTTCGCGGTGGCGGCACTCGGCAGCCTGATCCTCACCTTCGGACTCTTGGTCGGTGGGAGCCAGAAGAGCACGCTCCGTCTTTCCGCGAGTGTGAGCGTGTTGGTCGGACTGCTGCTGCTTTTGCCGGCAGCTGCACTCGCCTGGGCGCAGCACGCGCAAGTCTTGCACGGCACTCCAGCTATCGTCGTCGCGGAGCGCGCCAGTCTGCTCGATTCCGCCGGTCGACCGCTCGGCAAGGCCACCGCCCTGCCCGAGGGTCAAAGCGTGCAAGTTCGCGAGTTTCAGGGACGGCTGGCGCGCATCGTGACCACTGGTGACGATGTCTGGGTGCTCGGAAGTGCGCTTCGCATCGTGCCGCGATCTGCAGACCCCTGAGTCGTGTTAGGCTCGGGGTATGTGGTGGTGCGAGCGCTACTCCGCTTTCCGCTGTCCAAGAGCGAAGTGCCCGCTTAGCCAATGACCGCTCCCGTTTTCCTGATCGGTGCCGACGAAAACGGTTTGGGCGCGCGGCTTGGACCGCTCACCGTCACGGCGGTGTTGGCGCGCGCCGAGCCCGGAGGGACCCGCCTGCTCCGACGCAAACTACCCAAAGCGCTACGCGCCGATCTGGATGACTCGAAGGTGCTGGTGTCGTGCCACGACGTTTCGCTCGGCGAAGCCTGGGCACGCGCGCTGGTCGAACGCACGTTGCCGAACGCACGGCTCGACTCACCCGACGCACTCTTTCGCGCCCTCAGTCTCGACGGGGAAAGCGAGCTACTTCGCCCTTGCCCCCCGAGCACGCGCGCGCAGTGCTGGACTCTGGGCCAAGAAGCTTTCGTCGCCACTCCGCAACAACTCGAGCGCGTCCGCGGGCACTTGAGCGGGCTCGTGGCGCGCGGCGTCGAGTTCGTGAGTGTACGGACGAGCGTCGTCTGCAACGGCAAGCTCGAAACCCTGAAGAACCAAGGCATCAACCGTTTTGGCGCGGATCTGCACCAAATGGAGCGACTGGTGCTCGAGCTGCGTTCCTTGGCGGACCAAGACTTGGTGGCCACCTGTGGCAAGGTGGGCGGCATGACGCACTACGGGCGCTTCTTCGGTCCGCTTAGCGATCGCCTGCATTCTCCTTTGATCGAAAGTGCAGCCGAGAGTGCCTACGCCTTTCCGCGCCTGGGCACGCTGCGCTTCGTACGCGATGCCGACGCTTCCGATCCGCTGGTCATGCTGGCGTCCCTAGTCGGAAAGTACGTGCGCGAGCTGTTGATGCGACGTATCGCATTCTTCTATGCCGCGCATCTACCGGCGAGTGAGGACGGCTTCGCCGTCCCGAGCGGCTACCATGATCCGGTGAGCATCCGTTTCGTCGACAGCACTGCGCTCCTGCGGAAAAAGCTCGCCATCGTGGACACTTGCTTCAAACGCCGCAAAGAGCCGGTCGTCGAGGTCGCGGCCCAGCTCCGAAAGAAGAAGGCCAGAGCGCGGACGCAGATCGAGCTATTTTAGGCTTGACCCACCCTTTTAGCGACCGTGGCCGGGACCGATAATCTTGGACCACGCCAGGCCCACGTTCCAATCGGCGTTCACATGAGGCGGATGGTGGCAGGCGCCGCTGCACGAGTCGATGTCGGGCGTGCGCCGGATGGCGGTCTTGTCGAGCGGACGCTCAGCGTGATTGGAGCCCGGGCCGTGACAGACCTCGCACTGCACGTCGCGCAGGCCTTCGACGTGCGTGACCGTGCTGCCGCCAGCTTTCTCGTAGCCGGTGACGTGGCAGCGCACGCAGTCGAGATTGAACTCCTTGTGCGCAGTCGAAAGTGTCGCGTAGGCCTTGGCGTGCGAGGTCGTGTCCCAGAACTTGCGCTCTTCTTGGTGGCAGTTCGAGCAAGTCTCGATGCCGACGTAGCGCGGCTCACCCGCCGCGACCGGGACCGGCAGCTTGTCCGCAAAAGCGACGCGATTGTGCTCGTTCACGCGCTGGTAATACGCCTCGAGCCGCGCGCTGACGCGCCCTTCGACGCCCAAACTCTCGCGGACCTCCGTGAAATCGTAAAGCAGGTAACTGCCTTGCGCCGGCACGGCGGCTTGGCTCATGCTCTTCAACTTTTCGTCGAGCGCGACAAGGTCGCGCTTGCGCGCCGAGAGCTCGTCTGGCTTGACGCTCGAGCCCGGGCGCTCCCAATTGGCGATGCGGCGCCGCAACTCACTCTGACGCTGCTGGAGGCTCTGTAGCTCGCCGAGCGCAGCCACGCCCGAACCGTCGGCAAACTCGTAGCTGCCCTCACGCACGAATAGATCGACGACGCCGACGCCCTGCAAGTGATTGGGCGCCTGGACGACCAGGCTTTGCCCCAGCAGCTCGGGCGGAAACGGCGTGTCGTTGTTTTCGCCTTCGTCGAAGCCCTTGCCCAGCACGACCAGCTGAAAGCCCGTGACGCGTTCCGCCAGGCGGAGCGCGTCCCCGCGCGGCGCAGCGATCAACGCAATCAATAGCTGCGCGCCGTTCTTGCGCAATTCGTCGCGGCCTCGAGTCAACGCTTGCTCGGCGTCTGCGACGACGAGTTCGGCTGGCGCGGGTCCAACCCAGGTGGGTAGGCTGATGCCGACGAGACCCACGCGCATTCCCCCCTGTTCGACGACGGCCGTGGCCGTCGTTGGTGCCGCGGCGCCGAAGTTCGCAGCCAAGGCGCGCGCGCCGGTCGCCTTCTGCAAGACGGCGAACTTCTCGACGCCCAACGCGAAATCGTTGGCGCCCGGAGCCCAAGCCACCAAGCCCGCATCATGCAGCGACGCGGCCAAAGTCTCGGCCTTGAACAGCGCCTGATCACGATCGGCAGTAGGAACCGCGCGCCCCTCGAAGAAAATCGGGCCGGCGCCCACGATCAACGACGCGGGGGCCTTCGCCTTTTGCGACGCAATGAACCCGGCCACATGGTCCACACCGCCCAGCATGTCCTTCACGCAGCCGCACGGCTCGATAGCGCCGGCGGGGCCGCCGAGCGCGTAGATGCGCAGGCTAGGCAGCGCCTTGCTCTGCGCCGGCTTGTCGCCGCGCTTGCAACCGCCGAGCGCCCCCAAGCCAGCCGCCACCGCGAGCGAGACGGCCAGAGAGAACGAGAGCAGGCGCTGATGGCGCTGAAGTGCGGGCCGGAACATTTCGTGACTCAAAAGGCGGCGGCGAAAGGCAGTAGGGCCTTCAGATCGTTGTCGTCGAAGCGGAGCTGCAGACCCACGAAGTAGTCGCGCCGGTCGTCCGACAAGATGTCGTCGACACCCCCGAGCAACCAGAGGCGCGTGAGAAACTCGTAGCCCAAATGGACCCGGTAGCGCGGTAACGAGGTTTGGCCAAAGCCGAACAGATCCTGGCGCAGTTCGAAGCGGTCGTCGAACAGCAGAGTGTCGAGGCCAACGCCACCCGTCGACTCCTTGATGCCAAAGCGGCCCACGAACGGACCCATGCGCTGCGCGAATTGCAGCGAGAAGCGAAACGAGTTCGTGGTGATGGTGCGCACCTCGCGGTACTGCGGCGGATCGTTGGGGTTCGTCGTCGTGACGTCGATCTGCTCGATCAACGTGTTGCCGCGCGGGTCGTTGACCAGCTCGAAGCTGTAGTACTTGTCTTCGCGGGGCTGGATGCGCACTTCGACGAAGCTCTTTAGGGTGTTGGAGAGAAAATTGTAGTCCGAGCGCAACGAAACCACCGTCCGGATGCGACCCAAGCCGCCCACGAGGCTATTGATACCTTCGGCTGCGCCCTCGACTTCGTTGATCAAACGCTCGTCTTTGGACAAGCGCCCGAGTGTGCCCTCACCCTTTTCGATGCGCTCGGTCACGACCTCGGTGTTGGCGAGAGTGCGGTCCAGCTTGTCACTGGCCGTGTTCAGCTTCTCGATGATCTGGCGAATTTCCCCCGAGTCCTTGTTGGGGTCGTCGCTCTTTTCGACCATCACTCGCACTTCTTGGGTGGTCTCCCGTACGTTCTCCAAGATGCGCTGCACCTCGGGCTCGCTATTTTGGGTGATGCGTTCGACGTTGGTCAGGATGTTGCGGACGCTGGCGCGGTTCTCGCGCACCGTCTGATTCAACGCTTCAGTGGCTTCTGCCAAGTTGTGGAGCGTCTTTTTCAGATCGTCCTCGCCCTTCTGGGTGCCGATCGAGCTGGCCAGAGCGTGACTCACCTGGCGTGCGTCCCGCGCGATTTCACGCACCTCGCGCAAGATATCGTCCGTGCTGGCGCCTTCGACAACGACTTGGATCTGGTCGCCATCTTCGAGCTTTTTCTTGCCCTCGGTGCCTGCCGCCACGCGCAAGAAGTACTCGCCGAGCAAGCTCGAACTCACCTTCGTGACCGCTGCGTCCTCATAAAGTGGGACTTCTTCTTTGATCTTGATGTCGATGCGCGCTTGATCGCCTTGCAACGACACGCGCTCCACCGAGCCCACCGGAATGCCGGCGATGCGGACCTGGGAATGTGTCGCCACACCCGTGGCGTCATCCATGAGCGCGTAGACGACGTAGCCGTCTCCAGCGCCTCGTCCCTTCATGACGAAGGCGTAGATGGCCGCTCCGAGCACGACCGTCACGACGGTGAAGGCGCCGACCTTCAGAGCTGTGGTGACTCCCGCCATTCGTCCCAGGACCCTACCAGCGGGGGGGGGCCGCGGACCACTGCTTCGGCTATGCTCGAGCCATGCGAAGCCTCAGTCGCGGCGAAAGCTGGTTCAAGCTCGTCTTTTTCGCTTTCTGGGCTGGCAGTTGCAGCCCCCAAGCCCCCGCCGAGGAGCCCCCGACCGAGGCAAAACCCTTCGCTTCCGCGGGTGACGAAGAAGCGGAGGCGAGCGCCGAAGGCCCCGCCGCGCCGTCGGGTCGTCTATGGGCGACGGAAACCTTCTCGCCTCGGCCCGGCTCCGTGCCCGATCCGGATCTGGAAGAACTGAGCGACGCTTGCGGACGCGGCGACGCTGCGCTGCACGACGTCGCAGCCTTCGTCGCCCAATACCAGGCCTCGCACGGAGACCCGCCGAGCCTGGACGAAGTCAACTTCGAGCTGAAGCGCCGCGGTTCGCCCTACGTCATGCCTCGCATGTGGACGGCGACGACGAGCGGCGTGCCAAAGGCCGAGTTACTCGGTGCCGTCCAGACTTGGGCCAAGTCGCGCCCCGCCCGCGGTCAGGTGCGCTGCGGCGCAGCCTCGTTCGATGGTGCGAAAGAGCGCCAGCTCGCGCTACTCCAAGTCGACGTATTGGCCGAGCTCGCGCCGCTGCCAACGCGCGTCGAGGCGGGCGTGTGGCTCGAGCTCGAGGTGGGCTTCTTGGCGCCGACGACCGCCGCAAGCGTCGTGCTCTTGCCGCCCGATGGGCCGCCCCGCACGGTGAACTCCACGCTTGAAGGCACCCGCGCTCGCGCCCGCCTGTCGCTCGCCACAGAGGGCACTTGGCTCATTCAAGTCATGGCCACACAAGAAGGCGGCCCGCTGCCCATTGCCTCGGCGCTGGTGACGGCGGGCAAACAGCCACCGGACGCGTACGACGCACGCCCCGTGCCCGGCGAGAAGGCCTTCGATGCGAGCTTGAACCCGGGCGACGCGCTGTTCGTTCTCGTCAACGCCGCCCGCAAAGAGGAGGGCCTGCCTGCTCTGAAGCGCAACAAGACTCTCGACCGCGCGGCCACCATGCACTCGACCCATATGCGAGAGCAGGGGCGCATCAGTCACGACACCGGGCATGGCGATCCGGCCAAGCGCGTGGCCCAAGCGGGTATCACCCCCAAGGCCACAGGCGAGAATGTAGCTCTGGCGCAAAGCGTGCAACGCCTGCACCGGGCGCTCTGGGCCAGCCCCTCGCATCGCGAAAATTTGCTGCTGCGCCGCTGGGACGAGGTCGGCATCGGCATCGTCGAGCGCGCCGATGGCGCGCTTCTGGCTACCGAGCTGTTCATCGACTCGAACTGAAGGCGACGAACGGCCGGCCGGGGCGGCCTACGCGACCGCGCTGACGACGCCGGCACCTTTGGTCTTCTTGCGACCCCGGCGCCTACAATCGGGGCAGCGCCCGACGACCTGAAGATCGCCGTCGAGAACGGCTTCGCGCCATCCTGGATCGCTGGGTGCGCTCAACGACGAGTCATGGAGGCAGGAGACGGTACCGCAGTCGCGACAGGCAAAGTGCGGATGGATGTGAGCGTCCGGCGCCCGCTGTTGGTGGAGTTCGTAACGCGCGATGCCGCCGGCATGACTCGTCACCTCCAGCAGTTCGACTTCCACCAGCTTTTGCAGGTTTCGGAATACCGTCGCACGATCCCACTCGACGTTGCCGAGAATGTCGACGACCTCCCGATGGGACAACGGGTGGGCCGTGCTGGAAAGAGCACTGAGGACGGCCACGCGGGGCGCGGTCACCCTCAGTCCGGCGTCACGGATTCGCTGCCGTATCTGCTCGCGACTGGGCGCTGTCATGCACCGGCAATATACGAACGCACTTGCTCTTGCAAGTCACCTGCATCACCTGGATCCTTTCCGTTTTTCGCACTCCAAGATGCATACGTATTGCATTTGTGCTCATCGAGGGCTAGCAGCCCGCTGGCTATGACGCGCCACCGTCTTCGCGGGGCGCTGCTTCTCCTTTCGTCTATGGCCGCGGCTACGCCGTCTTTCGCGCAAGAGGAGTCGATTCCCGCGATCGTCACACCCCGATTTCTCGAGGGTCCCGAACCGATCTATCCCGAGGGGGATGGGCGCGCGGTCCGCGTGGTTCTCCTGGTCACGGTCTCTGCCCTGGGCACCGTGACGGACGTGACCCTCGACCACGTCGAAGTGATGACCGGCGCGAGCAACAGGCCGAGTGTCGAAGCATTTGTCGAGAATGCGCAAGCCGCAGTTCGGCTCTATCGATTCGCTCCAGCCGCGCAAGGCGGAAAGCCCGTAGCATCACGCATCCTCGTGCCAATCGCTTTTGCACCGGTCGTCGAGATTTCTCGTGCCTCGCCGCAAGGCAAGCCGGCGGTCATTGCACCAGAACCCAACCCTGCGCACGCCGCCGAGGGCGACTCCCACCTGGAAGTCAACGTCCACGGCGAGCGCCCTCTACGAACCGAACGACGCGCCCCGAGCGACTACTTCATCCACCGCGAGGTGCTCGATGCTGCACCTCACCAGGAGGGGGCTGACGTCTTGCGATCGGCGCCTGGGCTCACGTCGTTTCGCGGCGAGGGTTTGGCTATGGCTCACTCGTACACGCTGCGTGGGTTCGACTCGGAGCACGGCCAAGACATCGAATTCGTCGTCGGTGGATTGCCGATCAACATGCCGAGTCACATTCATGGCCAAGGCTACGCCGACCTGGGTTTCTTGGTGGGTGACGTCGTCGATGAACTCCACGTGAGCGCCGGAGTGAGCGACCCCAAGCAGGGCGACTTCGCGGTGGCCGGCTCGATTGACGTCGGTCTGGGCGTCGACATCCCACGCCGAGGCCTGACGTTGAAGTCGTCCTACGGTTCTTTCAATACGTTCCGCCAACTCGCGACGTGGGCACCCAAGGATACCGCACGCGAGAGCTTCGGTGCTGTGCAGTACACGAATACCGATGGCTTCGGCGAAAACCGCGCGGGACAGAGCGGGAGCGCGCTGGTCCAGCACCGGTTCGGCGAGGGCGCCGTTACGTATCGCTTCATCGGCTTGGCCCACAGCGCTCGAGCGGACTCGGCGGGCGTGGTGCGGCGCGACGACATCGAGGCAGCAACGGTTTGCTTCCACTGCGTCTACCCCTACGCAACCGCTCAAGCTCAGAACACCCTGTCCCAGCGTCTCATGACGGGTTTTTTTGCCGACTACCGCGGCCCAGCACACGCCAGCGGCAGCATTGGCTTGTGGCTCGGGCACGACAACTTCAGGACTCAACAGAACTTCACCGGTTTCTCCGAGAAGTCTCAGACGTTGGCGCTCACTAGCGGACTTGGCGATTTGATCGAGCAACGCAATCGCACCGAATCCATTGGAATCACGGGGCGCTACCGCACCGAGGCGTTCGAACCTCTCGGTTGGGCTCATGGAACGCTCGAAGTCGGTACGGATTCTCGCGTCGATTTCATCGAGCAAAATCAGAACTTGATCAACGCCACCGTGCGCAAGCAGACCTGGGATCAGCGTGCCGATGCTTCCATTTCTGCCATGGATCTCGGACTTTGGGGAGACCTCGATTGGCAGTTCGGCGAGCGTGTCGTCGCTCGCCTCGGCGTCCGGGCCGACTTGCTCTCGTACGAGGTGAATGACCGCCTGGGCAATCGGCCCGGCCAAGAACGGGACCAGCAAGCCTTCATTCCCGGGTACAGGCGCAGTGCCATGGGTGTCGCAGCCGGTCCTCGCACGAGTATCGAGATCCGACTCCTTCCCCAACTGTCGCTGCTCGGAGCTTACGGCGAAGGCTACCGCTCACCGCAGGCCCGTTTGCTCGAGGACGGCGAGCGTGCTCCCTTTACGAAGGTCCACTCAGGTGACGTCGGTTTGCGCCTTCGTTTCGACGAGCGCGTCGAGTTGTCGCTGGCAGGTTTTCTGACCAGGCTGTCCGACGATGTAGCGTTCGACGCCAGCGAGGGCAGCCTGAAACGCGTCGGCGCAACCGAGCGCGCCGGCACCACATTCTATTTCTTGGCGCGCCCAACCGAATGGATGCTGACTTCGCTCTCTGCGACCTATGTTCGTGCGGTCCTGCTCGAGCCACCTCCGAGCAACGCTCAAGAGCCGGCACCACCCTTCGTCGTTGGGCAATCGATCCCCTACGTCCCGCCCTTTGTGCTCAGGCTCGATGCCAGCATTCGTCGCCCCTTGGCCGACGACCTTGCTGGGCGACCCCTCATGGGACGCGTTGGAGCCGGACTATCGTTCTTGGCCGGCCGACCGCTACCGTTTGGCCAGACCGCCGTACCCGTTGGGCTTCTCGATGCTTCCTTGGGTCTGGAGTGGGGCGCGCTGCTTTTGGGAATCGAGGGCTACAACTTGCTCAACCACGACTACGCCGCTGGCGAGTACTCGTTCGTCTCGAACTGGCAACCCGACCAGGCGCCATCGCGGCTCCCGGCTCGTCACATTGCTGCAGGAGCGCCTCTATCAGGCCTGGTCACTTTTGGAATCACGCTATGAAGATGCGGCGATACCTTCCGCTGCTCGTGTTCGGAACTGCTGCTCTTGGGTGCAGCGGTCCCGCGGCCCAAGACGAGGTCCGCCTCGATCTCGAAGTGGCGGGCAGCCGATTCGTCCCTGTTGCACTCGATGACGGCGGGGAACTCAGCCTCACGCGCGCTGATTTGGTCTTCGGTCCGCTCACTCTTTGCCCTGGAGCCCAAGCCGGTGCGCTCTGCGACACAGCTCGGCTCGAGTGGCGTGACGCTGCCGTCGTCGACGTGCTGTCGCCTGCATCTCACGGGGTGGGCGAACTCGTAGGCGCCACAGGCGGTGTGCGATCACTGATGTACGATCTGGGCTACGTATCGCTGCTGGGCGAGAAAGGCACCAGGTTGACTACCACCGCGGCGCGCCGCCTGAATGCCTCGCTCGCTCTCGACGGCTCGGCCCGAATCAAGGGGACGACAATCCCGTTCTCCGCGCGGGTCGTCGTCCAAAGTTACGACGACAACGAACAAGGCGTGCCCGTCGTGAGGCGTGCTTCGAGCCCCGCCTTCAATCACGAGGTCACGACTGGGGACCGCGGTCTTCTGGTTTCGTTCGATGCGGCACCTTGGGTGGCCACGCTGACGGTCGCTGATTTCGTGCAGGACGAAACTTGCTCGGCGGCAAAGCAGGTCGTGTGCTCGGGTCAAATCGAACTCACCTGCAGCGCGGCCGGTGCCGAGGGCAATACTCGCGACTGTTCGAACGACGGTCTCGTCTGTGCGCCCGACGTGGGCTGCGCCGATGTGGTGCTATTTTCGGATACCACGCGAGCCTATCGAGTTCTCGTGCAGGCACTCACCGCGGGTCGCAGCCCCGAATTCGACTACTTTTGACGAGATAGAGCAGCCCTCAGATCGTCTTCAGTGACCTCGATCGCAGGCTCGCGGATCTTCACGCGCGCAACGCGGCTATCCGTGCCTCGTCGTTTCGCGGTCCGAACATCAATTCACTTCCCAGAACCGCAGGTTGCCGCTCGCATCACCGCCCAGCAGTCCACGGTGCTCGGGGTGCCAGGCCAGCGCGGTTACCTCGTCTTCGAGGAAGCCGTAGCGAAGGGGACGAGCTGTAGTGCGAGGTTCCCAAAGCAGCACCGAGGTGTCCTGGCTTCCGCTCGCCAGAACGGCCTTGCGCGGACTGAAGGCGAGACGCGTGCACACGCCCTTGTGCGATTCGAGTTGAATGGGGCGCTTTCCCTCGGGCCCCTTTCCGCGAAAGTCCCAGATGGTGACCATCGCGTCACCCGCGGTCGCTAGGAGCTTGGATTCGCTGTCCCACGCCAGCGCTTTGGGTTTGACCGGGAAGCCGCTCATTTCGGAGTCCTTGCCCGTGGCAAGCCGCCAGAAGTGTACGGACGCGTCCTGGCTGCCGCATGCAATGACCTTGGCGTCGGGGCTCCAAGCGAGGGAGATCAGCGAGCCCTTCCACTCGAAGCGGCGGGCCTTGGCGCCTGCGACGAATGGCCAAATGTGCACTCCGCCGTAGCACGTCGCGGCGAGCGCGGTTCCGTCCGAGCGCCAGGCAATATTGCTGACGGTGCTGGGCAGAGGCTCCGTCTCGACGAGCGGCTCACCGTTGGTACTCCAGGTCCGTACCGTTCGTCCCGCAGCAGTCGCGATGCGACCGCCCGAGGGGGCCCAGGCGACGTGCTCGACCCATTGCGCGCCGCCACCCGGGAGTTCGCGGAGGAGCTCGCCCGTGGCCTGCCAGACCTTTGCATTCGGCTCTTGTCCGCAGGTCGCGAACTGGCTCCCGTCGGGCGAGATGCTCAGCCCGAGCACGCCGTTGGGGTGAGCGACATGACGAAAAAGCTCGAGCCCCGTCTCGACATCGATGCCCAGGATGACTCCATCCCCCGCCCCGACGATGCAGAGCCGGCCGTCCCGCGAGATCTCGGCCGCTGCCACGTAGTCACCCGCGTCGAGCTGCCAGCGGGGCACGAGCTCGGTCGAGCCTCGTGGCGCATCCTTCGTCACGCCCTGCATCGCTCGAAGCCTTGCGTCAGAGCTGCACGATCGAGCTTCCGCCCAATGAACACCAGGTCGTTGGCGCGCGCAGTCGTACCCCACGGTCGGTCCTCGCGCCCATCGAAGAGCATGTGCACGCCCTGAAAGACGAAGCGATTTGCGGCACCCTTGATGTTGAGGATGCCCTTCATCCGAAAGATGTCAGCGCCCTTTTCGCGGAGCAACTTCGAGACCCATTGATTGAGGAGCTCACCATCGATCTCGCCTTCGAGGTGAATGCCCACCGAGGTGACCTGTTCGTCGTGCGTGTGCCCCGCCGCGAATTCTTGTTCGGCAACCGGTGTGACGGGCGTCTCGCCTTGGAGCACGCCCAGCTTGAACTCCGACGGCAGGTGCTGGGTGTAGAGGCCCAATCGGCCGGCCTTGGGGGCACGGAGAGCGAACCGCTTCGTGCCCGGTGTTTGGAGCTGAAGCGAAAAGGCTTGCTTGCCGCCAATATCGACTACGGAGGAAGGCGCCACATCGAGAGCAGTTTCCGACCAGATGCGGAGTGCGCGTTCTGCGGCGCGCTTGTCATGCGCCTGCTCGTCGCTCTCGAGGTACACCGCGAGCAGCCCCATCTCCGGGTCCGGTCCCTCGTCGAGGACCAACTCGTAGCGGCCTTCTTGGACCTCGTACGTACCGGCCCATTCGAAGGGGTACTCCGGCGAAAGGAACGAGGGCTTTGCTGCCACCGCGCGCGCCAGATCGAACCCACCCACGTCCAGCACGTCAGCGATGGGCACGTTTGCGTTCTGCGCACGGATCACCTTGGCCATCGAGTTCATGCTCGTCACTCGACGCTCGAGAGCGTCGAGCTCCGCCTCGCTCACCAGGTCGGTCTTGTTGAGGATCAGCACATCCGCGAATGCAATCTGCTCTTTGCACTCGTTCGAGTCTTCGATGTGGAGTTGCACGTGCTTGGCATCGACCAATGTGACGATTCCATCGAGCGAGAACAGGTCCCGGAGATCGTCGTCGACGAAAAATGTCTGGGCCACCGGACCTGGGTCGGCCATCCCCGTTGTTTCGACGAGGATGTGATCGAACTTGTCGCGGCGCTTCATGAGGTTGCCAAGGATGCGAATGAGATCGCCTCGGACGGTGCAGCAAATGCAGCCATTGTTCATCTCGAAGACTTCTTCATCGGCGTTGATGACGAGCGCGTGGTCGATGCCGATCTCACCGAACTCGTTCTCGATCACGGCGATGCGTTTGCCGTGCTTTTCCGTGAGAATTCGGTTGAGCAGCGTGGTCTTCCCCGAACCAAGGAAGCCGGTGAGTACGGTGACTGGGATCTTCTTCATATGCGGGCGCCTCTGTTGTTGACGGGATCGCTGGATAACTCACGTGCAATTGGGTTGCAAGCCTAGACTCCTCATACCCCCTAGGGTATGGAAAGACGATGCACACCGCTCGACACAAGAAGAAGCTCGTGGCCCGGGTGCGCCGTGTCCGCGGCCAGATTGAGGCCGTCGAGCGCGCTCTCGAAGAGGAGAGGGGGTGCGAAGAAGTGGTGCGCATCATCGCGGCAGCACGCGGAGCAATCAACGCGCTCGCTGCGGAGGTGCTGTGCGATCATCTGGCCGAGCATGTCGGAGCGCTGCGCCTCTCGACCAAGGACCGCACGGTCGCAGCGACCGAGCTGGCACACGTCATCCGCCAGTTCGTGGGCTAAAGGCACGCATGCACGAAGTCGCGTCGCCATCGGATCTCTGCACCGCACGAACGCCTGCGCCGTCGAGGCGCCGTGAGCGCGGCGTGCTGGCAGTGGTCGTTTTGACAGCGGTCATGATGGTCGTTGAAATCGCGGTCGGCTACGCGTCGCAGTCCATGGCGCTTCTGGCCGATGGCTGGCACATGGCAACACACGTCGGCGCGCTGGGCCTGGCAAGCGCGGCATACGCAGTGGCGCGGCGCTATGCATCGCACCGTGCGTTCGCGTTCGGCACAGGCAAGGTGCATGCGCTTGCGGGCTACACGAGTGCGGTGGCGCTTGGCCTGGTTGCCGCCATCATGATCGTCGAGTCGGCGGCGCAACTGCTACACCCGCGCCCGATCGATTTCGCAAGCGCCCTGCCCGTCGCCATCGTTGGACTGGTGGTAAACATCGTCAGCGTTCTCTTGCTGCACGGCAGCGAAGACCACGACCATGACGAAGGCGATCATGACCGCCACGACCTTCACGAAGGCGGTCATGACCATCACGACCTTCACGAAGGCGATCATGACCATCATGACCTTCACGAAGGCGATCATGACCATCATGACCATCACGACCTTCACAGAGGCGATCATGACCACAATCATCAAGCCGCACTGATGCACGTCGTGGCAGACACGTTGACCAGTGCGCTCGCGATCGTTGCCCTCCTGGCCGGGCGATTCTTGGGTTGGGTCTGGCTCGACTCCGTCAGCGGGATCGTTGCTGGCCTTGTCATCTTGAAATGGGGCGCAGGACTATGCCGCAATGCCGCCTTCGATCTGCTCGACATCGACCCGTCCTCCGCGCTCGAAGAGAAGATTCGCGTCGCGCTCGAGTCGGTCGACGATGTCCGCGTCAGCGATCTCCACGTGTGGTCGCTCGGCCGCGGTGCCAAGAGCTGCGTAGCGACAGTCATCTCGTCGACTCCCCGCGAGCCGCGCGAATACCGCGCGCGCCTCGCCGCGTTCGATCTATCTCACCTGACCATCGAGGTCCGGCGATGCAGCGAGGGGCATGAGGGCGGTTTGATCGGCTAGATCGGCCCGTTCACATGGTCGAACTCCGAATTCGCGTACGAGTTTCCTGGGAGCGTCTCAACCGGGGTCAGCGTGATCCCTCGCGTCACTCGTTCGGTCTCTGGCTCGTCTCCCTCCCCTGGAACCTCAGAGGCATCCTGAAAGTACCCGACCATGGTGCCGGTGTCATTCATCCCAAGGATCAGTTCTGCCCGCCAGGCCGACGGCGACGGGCGTTTGACGGGAAACGGCACGAAGCTGAACCCCTCGTCCGGAATCCAGAGCGCTGCTCGCATCCTGTCGCTGAGCGAGCGCGGAACGCCCTCCGCGTCTGCTAGAGGCTTTACTCCTCCTGCGATCCAGCCCTTTGCGTTGATGGCGCGACACGAAACGAAGTGGGCCTCACCCTCGAAGGGAAGTTCCTGCAGGGATCCAGGCGCTCCAGCAAAGCAACGACTCGGTCCGCTGTAGCCATCGGCTGAATCATCGCCAACACCAACGACGACTCCTTCGTCGGTGACGTCGTACGCGTAAGTGCTTGCATAGCCGTCGAGTTCGAGCGCCTGGCGCTCACCGCCTGCTGGCCAAACGAACCCCGTATACAGGGCGTAGTCGTAGGTGTTCCCGACGATGGTCCCCTCGGCCGTCATTGCTTCCGGCGTGCAGTCGCCGAGCCCGTCGCCGAGATCGCAGATTCGGTCGAAGTTCCCGTCTTTCCAGGTGAAACCGATGAACTGGTACCTCGTCGCGTGGAGGTACTGGGCAAGAACCGTCCCATCATCGGCGATCCCCCGCGACAGTAGAGCGTCAGCCGGTCCGGGAGCGCCCACAATCTCTCGCTCGCCGTCTGCCCATTCGACGACCATGGCTCCTGCGTCGTCTCCACGCTCGTCGAACTCACCGAGGCGATCACCTGCATTGTTGATAGCCGTCCATGAGATGTCTTCGCTGACCTCCGCAAGAAAGAGCCGGCCGTGCACGACTGTCCCCGGATGGGGCAGCACATCGACATCGACGCGGGCAGTGTCTGAAGCCCCTGGGCGGGTGACGGTGTATTCGAAGACATCCTGCCCCGAGAACCCCTCGTCGGGCAGGTACTCTAGGCTCCCGTTGCGGACAACGACGGTTCCATGTTGGGCGTCGGTAGCCACGGAGAGTTGGTTTCCGTCGGTGTCGTCGTTGTCGAGAACATCGACCAGCACAGGGATCCCCATCGCGGTTCGTGCCTCGTCATCCGCGAGCACATCGATTGTCGAAGGTTCGCCGCCGCCGCCCCCTTCACCGCCCTGTCCGCCCGTCGCTCCGGGATCCGGCTTCTCGTCCGCGGGCGGAGCTTCACCTGAACAGGCAATGACGAGTGCCGAAACGACCGAGACAACGAGGGGCGTAGATCGACGACGAATCGGGACGCGGATACTTACTCTTTGCATGACATTCATTCCTTCTTTTTGGCAAGCGGGACCGAGCGAACCCTCACGTCCCACAAGAAACTTGGGATAGCCTACGGCTGCACGATCCAGGTGCGCTCATAGGTGATCTCAACCGTTGGCAACTTCCGCTCGCCGATGAACAGGCGGTAGTCGCCGACCTCTTCGAGATCGAACTGGGCGAAGCCCCGTAGGCCAGCGCACCGTCCCGTTTCGTCGAAGTACGCCGCTCGGACACGCTGACCGCTCGGCGAGATGAGACGAATCCCGGAAAGCCTCTGGAGATGGAGCGTTGCTCGGCCCGGGACGAGGTTTCTCAGAAAGACAAAAGCTTCTTCACTGTTCGTCGAGAGCAACACCTCATAGTTGGTGTGCGTCCGCAGCATCACTCCGGCAAGTGTCGGATCCGGCGAGGCTGCAATGCTAGCGAATGGACCGTGGGTCGTATGGCCGCAGGCGTGGGCGAGGCCAGGATCCTCGACTTCCGGAGCCCACTCGTACGAGGCGCCGGTAGCGCTCTCGAGCGGCGCTATCCACGCTGCGCGCGAGCTTCCGCTCTCGTCACGCGCCGAGCCGACGAGTCCGGCCGGGGATGCCCCCATGAGCTGCGTTCCAAAAGCTCTACCCACACGAACGGCCTCTTTTTTCCCGGAAGAATGAAGCAGGAAGCCCTCGAATTCCCCCGCCGTAGTTTGCAGGTCGCCCACGAGGAGCCCGTCGGGCCCAACCGCTGAGACACAACCGCGCTCCGGAAAAGCGAGCAGCTCCGAACCAGTGGCGTCAGTGGTGAACGGTCGCGAAACGCCATCCATTTGGGCGCAGCCAAAGACGCGCTGATCCGCGTCGACTGCGCGTGCGGATGACGTCGAGGCACCAACCGGTCCGATTGAACGACAGCCATCGATGCCCTCGCCATCACAACGAAAAGCGGTTGGAGTTCCGTCCACCCACCAAGTGCCGACTCGAGTGGACCCGCGAACGGCATAGTACTCCGCAGGATACGGAAGCGGATCGACCTGGACCGTGAAGTCGCCTCCAAAGCGAGCAGCTTGCCTGTTTCCTTCGGAAGTGGAGCTTCCCCAGAACCACTCGCCCTCGCGATAGCGAATGGCAAAGGTATCTGCGCCAAGCGGGACCGGGATCAGCGCTAATGCCCCAGAATCACTGAGTTCGAAGGGGAGCTCGACGCCCTTGGACAACCAAGATCCATAGATCGCGCCTCCGTAGCGCACCCATGCTTCGCTCGCGCTCTCCGTCCCTCCGTCGTCCGTGGTGGGAGCGAGGCCGACCGAGTGCAGCCTCCCACCAAAGGCAGACGAGAACCCTGCAAGGACCTCAACCACCAGCTCATACCGCGCCTCAGATCGTCCGACGAGATCGATCGAAATGACACCGTGGGCGCTCCGCAGCGCGTCGACGATCAGGGTGTTCTCTTGGAGTGCAATAACCACCCCGCCGTCGCTTTGCCCCACGGCCTGGATCGGACCCCCAAAGAACGCGCGCGTGTCGATCACGGCCCGAACCCGAGGAGCAAGCCGGAGCCGCCTTTCAATCAGCGCCCCACCAGGACCGCCGCCGTCGCCCCCCTCGTTGCCACCAGCACCGCCGCCCTGGGCTCCCCCAGCCCCATCTTCTGCTGGAGAGCCCGGCGCTGCCGTTCCGGGCTCCGAGTCGCAGCCAAGGAGTGCCAAAGCCAAAAGTGAAATTCCCCGCGACACCCAGGCCATGGTCGCTGTTTAGCTGCGATCCCGCCAAGGTGCAACTGGGTTGCATCTTGGCGGCGCAGCAGCACCGTCAGTCGGGTTCGCCTTTATGCTCAACGAAGCGAAGAAGGTCTAACCTTGCATCCCCCTCAAAACGCTCGCTTCAGCTCGGCACGCACTTCGACTTGTCGCCAACAGGGTTCTTGAAGCCCGATTCGCAGTGGCACTCACCGGCGAGGTGTTCGTGGCCATGGCCGTTGCAGACGGCACCAATGGGGATGCAGTTCTTGGCGTCGTACGGATCGCTTTCGTAGGGCGCGTCACAGGCGCAAACCTCACCCACGACGTCGCCGTGGCCGGCGCAGTCCTTCTTGACTTCCACGGCCGTCGCCCCACCGAAGATCCAGCCGCCTTGGTTGATGCCCGTAGGGAAGGGCTCGTAGTCGCGGGCGAAAGGCACGACGGTCGCGTCGCTCTCCAAGCTAGCGCCGCGCAGGAGCACGCGATAAGAGTTCTCGCTCTTGAACCCGGTGGCGCAGAACGCCCCCGCGTCGTTGAGGCCGGTCAGGTAAATGGCCACGTAGCCAGGGATCTCATACTTCTCGGCTTCGAAGCCGCTCGGTTCGGCAGGCTTTGCCACGAAGCCGGCGCCTTTCGTCTCCTCGTAGTAGTCGTCGGCCGTATTGCCCCAAGCGCCCACGATAACGTTGTCGCTGGTGATGGCGAAGGGGAAGAGTCGGAAGGCGTCGGGATGGCCCAAGTCTTGGAACTCACCCTTGTCGTAGACGAAGCCCAGCTCGCCGAAATTATTGAAGCCGGTGATCAAACCAGCGGCGTTGAGGGCCGTGAACCCGGTGTCGTAGTGCCCCGCTCGCTCGACGAGCTCCAGTTTCTTCGTCACGAGGTCGTAGATGAAGCCCATCCGCTTGTCGTCGTCTCTGGTTTCGGGCGTGTGGTTCATCAAGATCATCTTGCCCACCAGCGTCTGCCCGTGCCCGCCCCGCACGATGGACGCGCGACTGTCTTCGAAGGGAATATCGGTGAACTCGCCCGTGGCGAGATCGAGCGAGAACGCGGTGTCGATGTTGGTCGGATCGTCGAACGGCTTGTCGCGGTACCAGCCGTAGGCCAGCTTGTTATCGGGAGAAATGTACGAAATAGAAGTGTCTTCTGCGCCCTCCTTCTTGAACAGCGCGTAGTCGTTTCCAACGAGCACGAACGCCACGCTGCCGTGATCAGGCAGGTCTTCCGCTTCGATGTTGCCGGTAAAGCTCGGTGGCGCGCCTCCCGCGCCTCCCGCGCCTCCCGCGCCTCCCGCGCCTCCCGCGCCTCCGCTGGACGCACGACCCCCAGAGCTCCCCTCCGAGCCGCCAGTGCTCGGTCCCCCTGCAGCACCCGAGTCGCTGTCGTTGGAGTCGCAGCCAGGAGTGGTCAAGAGTGCGAGACCAGCAAAGGACGCGAGTGTGATTCCGAAGGCACTTAACAAGTTCGACATGGAACTCGGATAGACGATCCTCGCCGTCATTGCAACTCGGTTGCATCTATACCTGAGAGACGGTGAAGCGCCGTGAATTCGCAGGGTGCTCGCAAGGCTCTCTCCGAACTCTCCCCCCTGGCCGTGGTCAAGTCAGGTCTCGGCTCATCAGAGCGAGATCACCTGGTCGACCTGAGCGCCCGCCAGCGCCTCGTAGAGCTGCGGGAAACACCCTGCCACCACGCCGTCGACCAGCCCTTTGGCCTTCACCTGTCCGCTCCCGCACTGCTCGAAGGTTCCGGCGGCGAGGCTGCGCCGAACGGCACACTGGTCGCAGACCATGAGCAGCATGCCCCGCTCCTTGGCAACCTTGGCGAGACGCTCGCCAACCGGATCGCCCTGACGAAGACAGAAGATGTTGTCATCGAAGAACATCATGCCGACGACTTCAGCTCCATGCCGGTTCTCTTCCAGCTGAGGCAGGATCATGCTCGCGAGCTTGAACGTGGTGGACATGTTGGTGGTGAATACGTACGCGATTTTCATGTAGATTTCCTTGGGGTGTTAGCGAGGATCAGAGGCGCCGACGCAGCTCGCGACCCGACAAGATCACGGCGCGATCCCAGCAAGATTGCTCACGACAATTGCTGCACCCAGCCCCATGCTGAGTAGCGCGGCGAGGATCGTGACTGCTTGTTTTACCCGTCCGCCACGTTGCATCGTCCAGCTGATGGGGCGCGAGATGACGACGGTCAGTGCGACCATGCCCACAATGGTTCCGAGACCGAATAGGCCCAGATACGCGGCGGCGAGCGCGCGCGACGTGATGGTCGTCGCCGCCAAAAGCGCGATGCCGGCTGAGCCTGCTAGGCCGTGCACCAGTCCGATGAGGACGGGCCGGACGTACGCCACCGATGAAGGGGCAGCGCTGGGCTGGCTCTCGGACCGGTTGCGAGCAAGGTGCCACATGCCGAAGCCGATGAGCATGACACCGACGAGCAGCTCGACGAGGGGCTCGAACGTCGCGGGGATGCGAACCTCGGCGAGCACGATGAGCAGACCCAAACCTAGAAACGCAGCGGTGTGACCTGCCCCCCACAGCGCAGCGACACGAACTGCTCTCCATATGCCAGGCTCGCGCTGAACGAGAGCGGAGACGACGACGACGTGGTCGGCGTCGGTGGCGTGGCGAAGGCCAAGGCCAATACCCAAAAGCAGGACCGAGAGCCCCGTCATGGCAACTCGAGGGGCGGGATGCGCGCGAGGATTCCTGCACGCAGCGAGAGCGGCCGTTCCTCGCGGGCAAGAAAACCGACCTTGGCGTGTCGGTACAGTGTGGCGCACTCGATGAGGGCGCTTTCCGTCTCGCCGGGCCTGAGGTCGCCGAACACGTAGGTGAACTTGCCGGGGGCTCGAAGGGCCACTCCACAGGCGCGGGGGCACACGCTCAGACACTCGTAGGGCAAGATAGCGAAGCCTTCCCGTCTGGCCCATTTTGCGTAGCGCTCCGCCAGGTTCGCAAAGAGCCGCGCGCCCGAGCGGCCGTCCCGCGGTTCTCTGCCCTCGCCGGACATCCGACACGACGTGCACACGAACAAATGGTGCCGCGCGGTCACGAGGGGCTCGCCGCGGGGACCTGAACTCTGGGGATGATGTCGGGCCCGTGAAGCACAGCGGTCAGGTACCGCAAAGCCTCGCCTGTTGCAACTAGGTTGCATAAATGGCAGGCTTACTCCGTCGATGACGACGCCTGTTACCATCCTCACCGGCTTCCTGGGGTCAGGCAAGACCACGTTGCTCAACCACGCGCTCCAAGGACCGCTGCTCGCGCGCGCCCTGGTCGTGGTCAACGAGCTGGGCGCGGTGCCGCTCGATCATCTTCTCGTGAAAGAGGTGCGCGAAGATGTGCTGCTCCTCGACTCGGGCTGTATCTGTTGCTCCATTCGAAGCGACTTGGTTGACCTTCTGCTGGCCGAGGCGAAGAAGGGCTACGCCGACAGGTTTGAACGGGTTCTCGTCGAAACCACGGGCCTCGCCGATCCCACCCCGATCGTTGCGACACTGGTGCGCCACCCTGAACTCAGCCAGTTTTTTCACCTGGAACCTGGGCAGCCTATTGCTACCCACCCTTCTCTACGGATGTGCAGCTGAGACAACCGAGACCTCGCCAACACCCATCTTCATCGATGGAATCGAGGTTGTCGAAATCAAATTCTCAGAGGCCATCGAGCCTAGCGACGAAGGCGGCAGCGGCCCTCATGTTCCACGCTCAGGCGACCGTGCGGCCAGCTACGATCCGAGTTCTCGCGAGTATGTCGAGGTAGCTGAAACAGGGAAGGTTCCTGACATGAAAGACCTTCCTCTTGAGGAGCTGGCGTATGGCATGCGAGCCATCATTGTCGCCGGTGACAAGACGTACCGGGAAAAGGCTCCGCTGTGGGATTTGGCCCGTCGGATCAAGGCTGGTGAAGAGGAGGTAGGTGAGGCCCCCGCTAGCCCGTCGTTCGACGAAGCTACCAGTAAGGATCCGCAGTACATCTTCAGTACAGCAGGAGACATCGGCACATCGGCCAATGACAATCGCGGCCTCGCTCCCAATAGCTCGCCATGGACGCGCATTGTCCACATTGGGCCTGGAACTTGTTCTGGCACATTCATCTGGCCGCGAACCTTGTTGACTGCTGCCCATTGCGTCACTGACAACCTCGGCAACCCTCGCACTGGCATGAGGTTCACGCCGTACAAGGTAGGGTCGAGCACGGCGAACGAAGTCTTTCAAAATAGTAACTTTACCGTCAGGCTTCCAGACGGCTGGGCTGATGCACGTGCGGCAGAAGCGCCTGGTTACTCATACAACAGCATGATCTGGGACTACGCCCTCGTCATCTATCCAGCAGGCATCATCACGGGCTGGCAGGGGTACATCTCCAACCAGAATCCGGCCGCCAACACAGAGATTTACGGCTACCCTGGCGCGGGTTGGGAACGCTGCTCGTCGCATCGATACGACGGTCAAGAATTTCTTAATCTCGCAAAGTCCCGACTTCTAATCCTTGGAGCTAATATGAAACGTACAGCCTTCCTTCTTCTAGTTTGCAGT
>Ga0105048_10000496_pt1 | contig 60831 bp, 61 predicted proteins | sample MAT05_FD_78382 | JGI IMG/M metagenome (GOLD analysis project Ga0105048, IMG submission 78382) | Freshwater microbial communities from Lake Fryxell liftoff mats and glacier meltwater in Antarctica - MAT-05 | ecosystem: Environmental > Aquatic > Freshwater > Ice > Liftoff microbial mat | place... | reverse complement strand
GCCGACACCGAAACGCTGAACGTAGCCAAGAACCTTCATCGCCTCGGCGAGGTGCGGGTTTCGATAGTCAGTGACACCCGGCTGCCCAAAGTTGGCGACCGTGACAATGCCGAAGGGGCCGCCGGGGTTGACGATCTCGATGCGATCTGAAAACCACGTGAGTCGGACCGGTGCATTCGTGGCTTCGTAGCTTCGTAGCTGCGGTGCATGACGGCATTTCGCACCAGTTGCTGAAGCGCGGCCAGCGGATAGTCGGCACGCCGCCTTTCGGTGTCGGCCGTGTGAACGTCGACCGCTGTCGAAATATGTGCCTTGATCTTCTCGTCCACCCGGTTGATAACTTCACCCAAGCGGCCATCGATCGCAGCTTCGTCGATGATGGGGGCATCCAGTTCGGTGCCGTCCAGGCGCAGAAACTGCACATACGCGCATGGGATGAGATCCCGCGTCCGGGTGCTCAGAACAAGACTGCCCAGTACCGTAGGCACGGGGTTCTCGATCGATTCGATCATGCGGCACGAACTGAGGCGTTCTTCGTGGTTCCGGTGGTTGGCCTCAATCACTTCCGCTGCGAACGCTCCCGCCAGGTACTCGCCCTCGAAGACATTGCGACTGATATCCGCGAGCGTCGCAAACGAGACCGGCTGCAGATCGAACGGAAGGTTGCGGTGCCTTCTTCGCTCGTTGAGGATTCGCTCGTCCTGCAGATTGGCGATGTCGCGACGGGCCCCGGTGCGGATGTACGTGCGGCCCTTGTAGCGCACCGGTGGGGCATCTGCCGGAAGCACAGTGATGACGGCCACTGCGGCGCCACGCAGAACTCGTTTCTCCACACCCATGCTCGGAATGGGCTGGATGTTTCCTTCACTTCGAATGTTTGCCAGAGTGAGGAGCAATTGGTCGGTGATGGACAAATTCGTGGGCGTGCCGTCATCCCTGACGCCGATGAACGCCACGCCCTGTGTAGCGTGGCCAGGCAGATCATTGGCAAACGCACAGACAGCCTGGCGCACCTTCTCCGGCGCATCACCATTGAAGGTCTCCTTGCGCTCGGCTCGATCTGATTCCAAGTCAGCCAGCAAGGCCTCGAGTTCTTCGTCTGACAGTCTCATGGTGTTGATCCTCCGCAACTCAATTGCAGGCTGAAGGGCTTGCTTGACGTGGAACCGGTTGAAAGGCTACCGCAGGCGTTGTCGCAATCACAGCCGCCCCGCCTCAAGGAAGCCGTAGTACCCGCTGCGGTTGAAGATGATGTGGTCGAGCAAGGCGATCCCCATTACCGCCCCTGCAGCCTTCAATTGCTTCGTGGCCTCGACGTCCGCCGGTGCCTGATCAGGCAGGTCCTTGATGCGGCCGCTGCTCATGCCTTCATGCCCGCGCACACAGGTGCGTGTGGCTCAGGTAGTAGAGAAAGTCGAGGTTCGTCTTCCTCGTACACGCTGCGCAGCGTCCAGGTGGTCTTGTTGGAGAAGGGCGCGTTGCTGGTCTCCAGGTCCTTGACCGGCTTCGCAAGTTGCTTGTAAGTCAACTCGGGGCGCCGGGCATGAACCTCGGCCGCCTTGTCCCCCCGCCACTTGATCAGCACACATTCCAGGCGGCGGATCACGATGATGGGCAGGATGACGTTCTGGTACTCGTAGGCCTTGAACTTGCCGCGCAGGCGCTCGGCCGACTTCCAGATCCCGTCGGCGAGGTTGTCGAGTTTGGGTTTGTTGAGCGAGAGGGTCATGAGTACTGTTCAGTCTGCCACTGCGTGGCCAATTACTTGAGGTGATACCAGACCCCGCGTCCGCCGCCCTGCAGGGCCAGCGCTTTCCAATGAACTGTAGGGCACGTAGGCGTAGCCGGACTGGAGCAACAGCAAGGTGGTGAGGACACGGCTCAGGCGGCCGTTGCCATCCTGGAACGGGTGGATCTCCTGGAACACCACCACCCACAGTCCGATCAGCAGCAGCGGGTGGATGCCCATTTCCATGACCTTGGCGCAGCCCGCCACTTCCTGCTCGTCGCGCGTGCTGAACTTCTGGATCTGCAGGCTCGACAGCAAGCGTTCGACATCACGGTCAGACAGCTTGGTGTCCTCGATCCGGGTGGACGACCCGATGCTCTCGATGGTGGCAACGCGGAGCAGAGCCGAAAGTCGATCAGGCGCCAAAGTTCCCAAGGCCCGCCAGGCGCCCTTGAACTCGTCGATGCCGGCGACCAGGCCCAGCATCTCGGGCGTGATCTGAAGGGTGGCCGACTGGATCATCGAGTGAAACGGTACGCCATTTGTACACCCTTTACGCCCGTTTCTTGCCGGCCGCCCTACGCAACAGGACGCCGCGAACCGCTACATCAGAACAATGTCGTATTGCTCCGGATTCATCGTCGCCTCGGCACTCAGCGAGATCGGCTTGCCGATGAACTCACTCAAGCCAGCCAGGTGCACGCTCTCCTCGTCGAGCAGCATCTCCACCACGCTGGCGCTGGCGATGACGCGGAACTCCTTGGGGTCGAACTGGCGCGCCTCGCGCAGGATCTCGCGCAGGATGTCGTAGCACACGCTGCGCGCGGTCTTCACCTGGCCGCGGCCCTCGCAGGTGGGGCAGGGTTCGCACAGCATGTGCGCCAGGCTCTCGCGCGTGCGCTTTCTCGTCATCTCCACCAGACCCAGCTGCGTGAAGCCGCTGATGGTGGTGCGGGTGCGGTCGCGCGCAAGCTGCTTGCGCAACTCGGCCAGCACGGCTTGCTGGTGCTCTTCGCGCACCATGTCGATGAAGTCGACGATGATGATGCCGCCCAGGTTGCGCAGGCGCAGCTGGCGCGCCATCGCGCCGGCAGCTTCGAGGTTGGTCTTGAAGATCGTGTCGTCGAAGTTGCGCGCGCCCACATAGCCGCCGGTGTTCACATCCACCGTGGTCAGCGCCTCGGTCTGGTCAATGATCAGATAGCCGCCGCTCTTGAGGTCGACCCGCCGGCCCAGCGCCCGCGCGATCTCTTCCTCGATGCCGAAGAGGTCGAAGATCGGCCGCTCGCCGCGGTACAGCTCGAGCTTGCCCACCGCGCGCGGCATGAAGCCGGCGCCGAAGGCGCTGAGCGCATCGAACTGCTGTTGTGAATCGATACGGATGCTCTGCGTGGACTCGCCCGTGAAGTCGCGCAGCACGCGTTGCGCCAGGCTCAGGTCCTGGTGCAGCAGCTTGCCCGGCGGCGAACTCTGCGCGCGCTCGCGAATGGTCGCCCAGGCCTTGCGCAGGTAGGCGATGTCGTCGGCCAGCTCCTCGTCGGTGGCTTCCTCGGCATTGGTGCGCAGGATGAAGCCGCCGCCTTGTTCGCCCACCAGACGGTGCATGCGCTCGCGCAGCGCCTCGCGCAGCTCATGCGAGCCGATCTTCTGGCTGATGCCGATGTGGTTGTCATGCGGCAGGAAGACCAGCACGCGTCCGGCGATGCTGACCTGCGTCGTCAGCCGCGCGCCCTTGGTGCCGATGGCGTCCTTGATCACCTGCACAGTCAGCGTCTGGCCTTCGAAGACCTGGCGTTCGATCGGCGGCAGCGGCTGCTCGCTGCGCGGGCCGGCGTTGCTGATCAGGTCGGCCACGTGCAGGAAGGCTGCGCGCTCCAGGCCGACCTCGACAAAGGCACTCTGCATGCCCGGCAGCACCCGCGCCACGCGCCCCAGGTAGACGTTGCCCACCGAGCCGCGCTCGAGCGTGCGCTCGACGTGCAGCTCTTGCACGGCGCCGTTCTCGACCACCGCCACCCGCGTCTCCTGCGGGGCCCAGTTGATGAGGATGTCTTGACCGGCCATGGCGCCGAGTCTAGAGCGAGCCCGCGCGCGCCACGCCAGCGCGGCGCAGCAGCTCGGCTGTCTCAAACAGTGGCAGGCCCATGATGCCGCTGTGGCTGCCGTCGATGCGCTGCACCCATTCGGCAAAGCGGCCCTGGATGGCGTAGGCGCCGGCCTTGCCGAAGGGCTCGCCGCTGGCGATGTAGGCGGCGATCTGCGGCTCGGTCAGGGCCGCCACGCGTACCGCCGAGACGCTGGTGGCCAGCCTGGCCACCGCGCGCGGCCCGGCGGCCGCCACGGCCACGCTGGTGATCACGCGGTGCGTGCGGCCGGCCAGGCGGCGCAGCATGTCGCCGGCCTCGGCCGCGTCCCGCGGTTTACCCAGGATGCGCCGGCCCAGCGACACGGTGGTGTCGGCCGTCAGAATCGGCGCCGCGGGCAGGCCCTGCGCCGCGTGGCGCAGCCGCGCCGCCCGCAGCTTGGCGCGGGTGACGCGCTCGACGTAGGCCAGGGGCGCCTCACCGCGGCGTTCGGCCTCCAGCGCCTCGGCGTCTTCGTCGGCGTCGGGCAGCAGCAGCCGGTGCGCCACGCCCAGTTGCTGCAGCAACTGCGCGCGGCGCGGGCTTTGCGAGGCGAGATAGACGAAAGCGTGCATCCGGGCGCGGCCGCTACTCGCGGTGGTAGGGGTGACCGGTGGACAGCGACCAGGCGCGGTACAGCGCCTCGGCCAGCATCACGCGCACGAAGGCATGGGGCAGCGTGAGGTCCGACAGGCGCAGCGATTCAGGCGCAGTCTCGCGCAGCGCGGGGTCCAGGCCATCGGGCCCGCCGATGACGAAGGCAGCGTCGCGGCCCTCATCGCGCCAGCCACGCAGGCGCTCGGCCAGTTGCGCGGTGCTGCGCGCGCTGCCGCGCTCGTCCAGCACGATGCGGCGCACGTCGCGGCCGGCCGACTGCAGCGCGCTCTCGATGCGCAGCCGCTCGGCAGCCATGCACTGGGCCGGGGTGCGGCCGGCGCGCGCCTCGGCCTTGACGACGCGCAACTCCAGCCGCATCTCCGGCGGGAAGCGCTTGGCGAAGTCGTCCCAGGCCGCGTCGGCCCAGGCCGGCTGGCGCTGGCCGACCGCCACCACCAGCAGCTTCATGGGCTCAGCGCGCGCCGCCCTTCTTTGCGGCAGGACGAGGGCGCGAACCAGCCCCCTTGACCACCACGCGCTTGAAGGCCGCGCTGCGGTTGGCCACCTTCTTGGCCGCCGCCTGCTTGGCCGGTAGACGCTTTGCGGGCGCCTTGCGCGCCGCCGCCTGCTTCGCGGGCGCCTTGCGCGCCGCCGCCGGCCTGGCCGCCGGGCTGTTCACTTCCGGCTTCGCCGCCGGCCTGCGCGACGGCGCGGCTTCGGGCTCGCTGGCCTTGACCAAACGCGTGTCCACTGCGCCCACCTTCATGCGCACCGACTTGCCGCCCCAGATCTCTTCCAGGTGGTAGTAGTCGCGGATGGCGGGCTGCATGATGTGCGCCACCGCGGCGCCGCAGTCGACGATGATCCACTCGCCGTTGTCCTCGCCCTCGGTCGCCAGCACCTGCATGCCGCGGGCCTTGACGGTCTCGCGCACGCTGGCGGCCAGCGCCTTGGTCTGGCGGTTGCTGGTGCCCGAGGCGATGATGACGCGCTCGAACAGCGGCGACATCGCCTCGGTGTTGAAGACCACGATGTGCTGGGCCTTCACGTCTTCCAGTCCATCGACGATGGCGCGCTGCAGCTTTCGGATGTCCATTCAGCTCCCGGGTGCCGCCCGGTAAAGGGCGTGCTGGTCAATATAGCGTGCCACCTGCGGCGGCACCAGATGATGGAAAGGCTCGCCGACGGCCGCACGGCGGCGGATGTCGGTGGCCGAGACGTCCTGCATCGGCAGCGGTACCACGCGGTGCGGCTGGCGCAGCACCTCGGCGTCGGGCCGTGCCAGCGGCCCCGGCCGCGCCGCCACCGCCAGCACCACGCGTTGCAGCAGTTCGCGCCAGTCGTGCCAGGTGTGCAGGCCGGCGTACTGGTCTTCGCCGATGATCAGGAACCAGCGCGCCTCGGGCCGCGCGGCCTGCAACGCGCGCACGGTGTCAAGCGTGTAGCTCGGGCCGCTGCGCTCGATCTCGCAGCGCTCGAGCACGAAGCGCGGCTCGCCTTCGATGGCCAGGCGCACCATCGCCTCGCGCTGCGCCGCGGGTGTGACGCGGCGCGTCTGCTTCTGCCACGGCTCGCCGGTAGGCACCCACAGCAGTTCGTCCAGCCGCAGGCTCTGCATCGCCATGGTCGCCAGGGCCAGATGGGCGTTGTGCGGCGGATCGAAGGTGCCGCCGAACAGACCGATGCGCGCAACGCTCAAGAGGTGGGCGCCCAGTCGCGCGCGCGCAGGAAGTCGCTGTACAGCCGCGCCTCGGGCGTGCCGGGCCCGGGCCGCCAGTCGTAGCGCCACTTCACCAGCGGCGGCATCGACATCAGGATGCTTTCGGTGCGCCCGCCCGACTGCAGCCCGAACAGCGTGCCGCGGTCGAACACCAGGTTGAACTCGACGTAGCGGCCGCGCCGATAGGCCTGAAAATCGCGCTCACGCTCGCCGTAGGGGGTGTCGCGGCGGCGCTGCACGATCGGCAGGTAGGCGCCGAGGAAGGCATCGCCCACCGCCTGCATCATGGCCAGGCTGCGCTCGAAACCGAGTTCGGCGAAGTCGTCGAAGAACACGCCGCCGATGCCGCGCGGCTCGTTGCGGTGCTTGAGAAAGAAGTACTCGTCGCACCAGGTCTTGAAGCGCGGGTACTTGTCGGGGCCGAACGGCGCCAGCGCGTCGCGGCAGCAGACGTGGAAGTGCGCGGCGTCTTCCTCGACGCCGTAGTACGGCGTCAGGTCCATCCCGCCGCCGAACCAGAACGCCGGTTCGCGTCCTTCGGGCCGGGCAATGAACATGCGCACGTTCATGTGCACCGTGGGCACATGCGGGTTGCGCGGGTGCATCACCAGCGAGACGCCCAGCGCCTCGAACGGCGCGCCGGCCAGCTCGGGCCGGTGCTGAGTGGCCGAAGGCGGCATCGAGCGGCCCAGCACATGGCTGAAGTTGCAGCCGCCGCGCTCGAGCAGGTGACCCTCTTCGACCAGCTGGGACAGGCCGTCGCCTTCGAGCCTGCCGCCGGGCTCGCGGGTCCAGCCGTCGCGCATGAAGGTCTTGCCGTCGGCGGCCTGCATGGCGTCGACGATGCGGCCCTGCAGGCCGAGCAGATAGTCGCGGACCGGTTGCGTGTCGATCATGGCGGGAGGGGCCGCAGGCGGCCGCGGGCAGTTGGATGGGGGTGCATGGGCGGGCGGCTCAAGGCTTGATCGCGCGGTGGCCGATGTCACGCCGCCACTGCGCACCGTCCAGGCCGATCGCGCGCACGCCTTCATAGGCGCGCTGCTGCGCCAGCTTGACCGATTCGCCGAGTGCGGTGACACACAGGACGCGCCCGCCGCTGGTCACCGGCCGACCGCCCTGCAGGGCCGTGCCGGCGTGGAAGACCATCAGGTCCTCGGCCTGCAGCCGGGGGTCGGCCAGACCTTCGATCGGGTCGCCCTGCCGCGGCGCCTCGGGATAGCCGGCGGCGGCCATCACCACGCCGAGTGCGGTGCGCCGGTCCCACTGCAGTTGCACGCGGTCCAGCGTGCCGTCGACGGCATGCAGCATGACTTCGAACAGATCGCTCTTCAGGCGCATCAGGATGGCCTGCGCCTCGGGGTCGCCCAGGCGGGCGTTGAACTCCACGGTGCGCGGGCGGCCATGCGCGTCGATCATCAGGCCGGCGTACAAAAAGCCCGTGAACGGATGGCCGTCGGCAGCCATGCCGGCCACCGCCGGGCCGATGATCTCGTGCATCACGCGTGCATGCACGTTGGGCGTGACCACCGGCGCCGGCGAGTACGCGCCCATGCCGCCGGTGTTGGGGCCGCGGTCGCCATCGGCCAGGCGCTTGTGGTCCTGGCTGGTGGCCAGCGGCAGCACGTTCACGCCGTCGCAGACGACGATGAAGCTGGCCTCTTCGCCGGCCATGAAGTCTTCGAGCACCACGCGCGCTCCATCGTCGTTGTGCGCAACGCCGTAGCGGTTGGCCTGCAGCATGTCGTCGATGGCGGCGTGCGCCTGGGCCTCGTCCAGCGCCACCACGACGCCCTTGCCGGCCGCCAGGCCGTCGGCCTTGATGACGATCGGCGCGCCGTGGTGCCGCACATGGGCGTGGGCCTCGGCGGCGTCGGTGAAAGTGGCGTAAAGCGCCGTCGGAATGCCGTGCCGCTGCATGAAGTCCTTGGCGAAGGCTTTCGAGCTCTCCAGCCGGGCGGCGGCCTGGGTCGGCCCGAAGACACGCAGGCCGCGCGCACGAAACAGGTCCACCAGCCCGGCGGCCAGCGGCGCCTCGGGGCCGACGACCGTGAGCGCCACCTTCTCGGCCGCCGCGAAGTCGGCCAGTTCGCCCAGGCCGGTCAGCGGCAGGTTGTGCAACCGCGGGTCCAGCGAGGTGCCGGCATTGCCCGGCGCCACGTAGACGGCGGTCACGCGCTCGCCCTGCGCCAGCTTCCAGGCCAGCGCGTGCTCGCGCCCGCCGCCACCGACCACCAGCACCTTCATCGCGCGCCTCTCACCCTGCACTCACCCTGCACTCACCCTGCATTCATCCTGCACTCATCCTTCACTCACCCGGCAAGCAAGGCGTTGTGGAACACGTCCTGCACGTCGTCGAGGTCTTCGAGCACGTCGAGCAGCTTCTGCATGCGCAGCGCCTCGTCACCCGACAACTCCACCGAGTTTTCTGCGCGCATCGTCACCTCGGCCACTTCGGGCACCAGCCCGGCGGCTTCGAGTGCGGCTTTCACGGCCTCGAACCCGGCCGGCGCAGCCAGCACCTCGACCGCGCCGTCGTCGTCGCTGATCACGTCCTCGGCACCGGCCTCGAGTGCGACCTCCATCACGCGGTCTTCGGAGGTGCCGGGCGCGAACACGATCTGTCCGCAATGCTTGAACTGGAAGGCGACCGAGCCGTCGGTGCCCAGGTTGCCGCCGTACTTGCTGAACGCGTGGCGCACTTCGGCCACGGTGCGCACGCGGTTGTCGGTCATCGTGTCGACGATCACCGCCGCGCCGCCGATGCCGTAGCCCTCATAGCGGATCTCTTCGTAGTGCACACCTTCCAGCGTGCCGGTGGCCTTGTCGATGTTGCGCTTGACGGTGTCAGCCGGCAGATTCACGGCCTTGGCCTTCTCGATCGCCAGCCGAAGCCGCGGGTTGGCGCTGGCGTCCCCACCGCCCTGGCGCGCCGCGACCATGATCTCGCGGATCACGCGTGTCCAGGCCTTGCCGCGCTTCTCGTCCTGGCGGCCCTTGCGGTGCTGGATGTTGGCCCATTTGGAATGACCGGCCATGGTGAAAGAGGCTGTGAGGCGGCTGCAGGGGAACGCGATTCTACGGGCGCCCCTGCAGGCGTCTCGGGCTTGCGTCCCGGGTCGCCGCCTTGGCGGCCGGCGTGCTGCGCGATATCGTCGCAACCCTCGCCACAGGAGCCCGCCCATGGACTTCGACCGCTTCATCGACCAGGCCTGGGACGACCATGCAACCGACGCCGCCGGCGTGGCCGATCGGCTGGCCGCCGACGGCCCAGCGCTGCTGCACGAAGATGCCCAGGTGGCCCGGCTGGCCGCACTGGTGCACCACGTTTATGGCGAACATCTGGCGCGCTGGGAAGACGGCCGCGTGCTGCTGCAGCGCCTGGCCTCGGCCAGCGGCAGCGCCGACAGCGCCGCCGCGCTGCGCCGCTGCGACGCGAGCCTGGCGCTCAGCGCCGGCCTGGCGGACGAACGCGCGGCGCTATCGGCCAGCGACGCCATCCGGGTCGGCGCGATGGCCGCGGCCAATCTGGCCGAGCACGATACGCCGCGCGCGCGGGCGCTGTTCGATGAGGCGCTGGGCGCCGCCAGCGCGCTGGCCGACACCGACTCGGCGCACCGCGCGCTGGCCGTGAGCGCCAACAACCTGGCCTGCACGCTGGAAGAGAAAAGCGCGCGCAGCATGGCCGAGCGCGAACTGATGATCCGTGCAGCCCAGGCCGCCCGCCACCACTGGGCGCTGGCCGGCGGCTGGCTGGAAACCGAACGTGCCGAGTACCGGCTGGCCATGACCTGGCTGCAGGCCGGAGACCCGGCGCAGGCCATGCGGCACGCGCAGGCCTGCCTGCAGATCGTGCAGCAGCACGAGGCACCGGCGCTGGAGCGATTCTTCGCCTTCGAGGCGATGGGCCTGACGGCGCAGGCCGCCGGTGATGCCGGGCAGAAGGCCGACGCACTGGCGCAGGCGCGTATCGCCTTCGACGCGCTGGACGAAGCAGACCGCGGCTGGTGCCGGGCGAGCCTGGACAAGCTGGCCGCCTGAGCTGCCCGTCCGCCGCCTGATTCGATCGGGGGTGGCGGCCCGCGTCGGGCCGGCTTGGCGCTGCCCTAGACTGCGCGGCCTGTCCACCGCTGTCCGCCACCCACCCTGGAGCTGTCATGGCCGACCCGATCCTCGTCGCGATGCAAGGCGACATCGAATGCCACCTGCTGCCCGCGCTGGCCAACCGCCACGGGCTGATCACCGGCGCCACCGGCACCGGCAAGACGATCACGCTGCAGACCCTGGCCGAGAACTTCAGCCGCCTGGGCGTGCCGGTCTTCATGGCGGACGTGAAGGGCGACCTGACCGGCATCAGCCAGACCGGCCGCATACCCGACAAGGTGGCCAGGATCCTGGCCGACCGCGGCTTGCCGATGCCCGAGCCCACGCGCTGCCCGACCACGCTGTGGGACGTCTTCGGGCTGCAAGGGCACCCGGTACGCGCAACCGTCAGCGACCTCGGGCCGCTGCTGCTGGCACGCATGCTGGCGCTCAACGAGACGCAGGCCGGCGTACTGAACCTGGTCTTCAAGATCGCCGACGACCAGGGCATGGCGCTGCTGGACATGAAGGACCTGCGCGCGATGCTGCAGCACATCGGCGACAACGCGAAAGTCTTCACCACCGAGTACGGCAACATCAGCGCGGCCAGCGTCGGCGCCATCCAGCGCGGCCTGATGCAGATCGAGGAGCAAGGCGGCGACCAGTTCTTCGGCGAGCCGATGCTCGACATCGCCGACTTCATGCAGACGCTGGACGGCAAGGGCATCGTCAACATCCTGGCCGCCGACAAGCTGATGAACGCGCCGCGGCTGTACGCCACCTTCCTGCTGTGGATGCTGTCCGAGTTGTTCGAGATGCTGCCCGAGGTGGGCGACCTGGAGAAGCCCAAGCTGGTCTTCTTCTTCGACGAGGCGCACCTGCTGTTCAAGGACGCGCCGGCGGCGCTGGTCGAACGCATCGAACTGGTGGTGCGGCTGGTGCGCAGCAAGGGCGTGGGCGTGTACTTCGTGACGCAGAACCCGCTGGACATCCCCGACACCGTGCTCGGCCAGCTGGGCAACCGCGTGCAGCATGCGTTGCGCGCCTTCACCCCGCGTGACCAGAAGGCCGTCAAGGCGGCGGCGACCACGATGCGCGCCAACCCCAAGCTCGACATCGAGACCGCCATCACCGAGTTGGGCGTCGGCGAGGCGCTCGTCAGCTTCCTGGACGAGAAGGGCCGCCCGAGCGTGACCCAGCGCGTCTATGTGCTGCCGCCGGGCAGCCAGATCGGGCCGATCACGCCAGAGCAGCGCAAGGCGCTGATCGCCGGCTCGCTGGTGGCGGGCACCTATGAGAAGACGGTCGACCGCGAATCGGCCTACGAAAAGCTGCGTGGCCGCGCCGCCGCGTCGGGCAGTGCCACGGCCGCGGGCGGCGGCGCGGCGGGCGCGGCGGCCGGCGCACCCACGTCGGCCGGCGGGATGATGGACGGCCTGAAGGACGTGCTCTTCGGCAGCACCGGCCCGCGCGGCGCACGACGGCCCGGACTCGCCGAAGCGGCGGCGACGTCGGCCGTGCGCAGCATCGGCTCGGCGGTCGGGCGAGAGATCATCCGCGGTGTGCTCGGCTCTTTGCTGGGCGGCTCGCGCCGACGCTGATGGCCACGGCCGGGCCGCGGCGCTCACCCCCGGCCGGCTCAGGCCGGCCCAAGCGATCGCTGTGGCTGAACATGGGCCTGCCGGCCCTGTTGGGCGTCGCGCTGGTGCTGCTGGCCGCGCTGCTGGCCGTGCGCGCCGGCTTCATCGGCGGCCAGCCGCCCGCCGACCTGGGCGTGATGAACGGCCGTTTGAAGGCGCCGCCCAGCACGCCCAACAGCGTGCACAGCCAGGTCGACCTGTTCCCCGACCATCCGCAAGCCGGCTCTGCGCGCATCGCCCCGTTGCCCGCATCGGGCGATGCCGCCGCGACGATGGACGCGCTGCAAGCGGCGATCGAAGCCACGGACGGCGCGCGCATCGTCGAGCGGCGACCCGACTATCTGCGGGTGGAGTTCCGCACGAAGTGGGTCGGTTTCGTCGACGACGCCGAGTTCTGGTTCGACCCGGTCAAGGGTGTCGTGCAGCTGCGCTCGGCCTCGCGGCTGGGCGAGGACGACCTGGGCGCAAACCGCGAGCGCATCGAACTGCTGCGTGCGCGACTGGCCCCGGGCACGCCGAGCTGAGTCCGGCGGTTCAGCGTCGCGCGCTGCGTGCATGTTCGGCATGCTCGGCCAGCGCCTTCAGCACCGCCGTGGCTGCCGCCTGCACACGCTCGAAGCCGGCGTTCGGCTGGTAGTCGGCGTCCATGTACAGCGATCGCTTGACCTCGATCTGCATCGAGTGCCAGCCGCGCGCGGGCTGGCCGGCGCTGCGGATGATCTCCACGCCCTTGATCGGATCGGGGTCCACCCAGGTGTCCTCCGACGAGCGCAGTTGGGCGTGCGGCATGGAGGCCCCGAAGTCGGCGGGGTAGTCGGTGCCGCTGTGCGGTGAGTCGACGACGATCGGCAGGGCCTGGACGATGGGCCGCTCGACGCGGACGGTGGAATCGGTGCTTGGGTTCATTGCCCGGATGCTGGCGACCACCCGCGGAATGTTCGGTGCTTCGGTACGTCGACAACCGCGGCATCCCGCGCCACCCTGCCCACACCTGGCGAGCGCCCGCTGCAGGCCGTCGCACGCCCGCCGTGCCGGCGGGCCGCAGCCGACCACAATGCCGACCATGAACCGCGTCTCGCCACCCCGGGCTGCCGCTGCCGTCTCGCGCAGTGACGGCAGCGCGCCCGAAGCACCAAGCCGACGCTGGACTGGCGTTCTGCGCCGCGGCGCCATCGTGGTGGTCGCGTGCTGCCTGCTGGCCGTGGTGCTGTGGCTGTCCGACCGCCGAATCAACGTGTCGGCCAACTTCATCTACAGCCTGTCCATCGGCATCAGCTGCTGGGTGATGCTGGACGGCGGGCGCAGCCTGGCGTGGGCCGTGCTGCAGCGCCTGAGGCGCGGCCGCGGCAGCGCCGGCAACGGCAGCGCCGGATTGCGGTCGCTGGCCTGGGCCGTCGTGGTGCTGCTGCTGCCGCTGGGCACCTGGGTCGGCTACGTGATCGGCGCCACCATCGGCGACGCCTTCACGGGCCACCGCCTGCCCAAGCCCGGGCTGGACGGCAGCAGCGATTTCGGTGGCTCGCTGGTCATTTCGCTGCTCATGGCCGTGGGCATCTCGGCCATCTTGTTCGCCCGCGAAAGGCTGGCGATGAGTCGCGCGCAAATCGCCGCTGCCGAACGGCTGGCGGCCGAATCGCGGCTGGCGCTGCTGCAGTCGCAGCTCGAGCCGCACATGCTGTTCAACACACTGGCCAACCTGCGTGTGCTGATCGGCCTGGACGCCACGCGCGCGCAGGAGATGCTGGACCGGCTGATCGCCTTTCTGCGCGCCACGCTGGCCGCCTCGCGCAGCAGTGCACACCCGCTGGCGGCCGAGTTCGACAGGCTGGCCGACTACCTGGCGCTGATCGGCGTGCGCATGGGCGCGCGGCTGCAGGTGCGTCTGGACCTGCCCGAAGACCTGCGCACGCTGCTGGTGCCGCCGCTGCTGCTGCAGCCGCTGGTCGAGAACGCCGTTCAGCACGGCCTGGAGCCCAAGGTGGCCGGCGGGCGCATCGAGGTGACCGCCCGGCGCGATGGCCCGCGGCTTCGCCTGAGCGTTCGCGACACCGGCCTCGGGCTGGACGCCGCGGTACCCAGCAGCGGCACGCACTTCGGCCTGCAGCAGGTGCGCGAGCGGCTGGCCGCGCTGCACGGCGACGCCGCCAGCCTGCTGCTGCAAGCCGCCGAAGATGCCGAAGGCGGCACGCTGGCCGTCGTCACTCTGCCGCTGGGGCCGAGCCCATGAACCCTGCCCTCACCGAAACCAGCGCGCTCATCGCCGAGGACGAGCCGCTGCTGGCCGCGCACCTGCAGGCCGAACTGGCGCAGCTGTGGCCGGCGCTTCGCATCGCAGCCGTCTGCGGCGACGGTGACAGCGCGCTCGAGCAGGCGCTCGCCAAGCGCCCGCAGCTGTGCTTTCTGGACATCCGCATGCCCGGCCGCAGCGGGCTGGAGGTGGCGCAGGCGCTGGCCGAGGACTGGCCGGCCGAGCAGCCCTTTCCGCTGCTGGTCTTCGCCACCGCCTACGACCAGTACGCGCTGCAGGCCTTCGAGCGGCAGGCGGTGGACTACCTGCTCAAGCCGCTGGACCGCACACGGCTGTCGGCCTGCGTGCAGCGGCTGCAGGCGCGGCTGGAAGAGCGCCAGCGGCGCCAGGACGCGCACGGCGCGCTGCAGCAGACCTTTCAGCAACTGCGTGCGCTGCTCGGCCCCGGCGGCGCGCTGCCCGGCTCCGACTTCCCGCCACCGCGGCTCGACGTGATCAGCGCGCAGGTCGGCAGCGTGGTGCACCTGGTGCCGGTGGACGAGGTGGTCTACTTCGAGGCCGCCGACAAGTACGTGCGGGTGGTCACCGCCGCGCGTGAGCACCTGATCCGCCTGCCGCTCAAGGAGCTGCTGCCTCAGCTGGATGCGCAGCGCTTCTGGCAGGTCCACCGCAGTGTGGTGGTGCAGGCACGCTGCATCGCGCAAGCGCAGCGTGAAGAATCAGGCAAGGTCACCTTGAGGCTGAAGGGCCGACCCGAAACGCTCACCGCAAGCCGGCTCTACGCACACCTGTTCCGCGGGCTTTGAACCGGCTACGAACGCGACAGTCGCCGCCGCACCAGCCAGCCGATGCCGAGCAGACCAGCGGCCATCATCAGCCGCGGATCGACCTCGGGCACCAGCGCCACCCCGCCGGTGTCGAGCACCAGCACGCTGTCGCAGCATGGCCCGTTGTAGAAAGCCAGCCGCAGGGCCTGCAGGCCTGCGGCGAGCGGCACTGACGTGGAGGCCGTCTGCGCCGCATGCTGACCAGATGCCCGGTCCCTAGAATCGACCGATGTCCCAAGCCCCCACGCCGCCCCGTACGGGGGCGCATGCAGCGACCGCCAGCGGCGTCCGCCCCGCCAACTTCCTGCGCTCGCTGATCGAACACGATCTCGCCCGGGGCACCTACAGCGGGCGCCGCTTCGGCGGCAGCCCCGGCAGCGGTACGCACCACGAGGCCGGCGCGCCCGACCCGGCGCGCATCCGCACGCGCTTCCCGCCGGAGCCCAACGGCTACCTGCACATCGGCCACGCCAAGAGCGTCTGCCTGAACTTCGGACTGGCGGCCGACTTCGGCGGCGTGTGCCACCTTCGCTTCGACGACACCAACCCCGAGCGCGAGGAGCAGGAGTACGTCGACGCGATCATCGAGATGGTCCACTGGCTGGGCTGGAGCTGGCAGGCCCACGGCACCAGCCACCTGTACTTCGCCAGCGACTACTTCGGCTTCATGGCCGAGGCCGCCGAGTACCTGATCCAGACCGGCCATGCCTACGTCGACGAGCAGACGCCCGAGAAGATGAAGGCGCTGCGCGGCGACTTCACGACGCCGGGCACCGACAGCCCGTTCCGCGGCCGCACGCCCGAAGAGAACCTGGCGCGCTTTCGCGAGATGCGCGCGGGCCATCACGCCGACGGCGCGATGGTGCTGCGCGCGAAGATCGACATGGCCAGCCCGAACATCAACCTGCGCGACCCGGCGATCTACCGCATCAAGCACGCCACGCACCACAACACGGGCGATGCCTGGTGCGTCTACCCGATGTACAGCTTCGCGCACCCGATCGAGGACGCGCTGGAGCACATCACGCACAGCCTGTGCACGCTGGAGTTCGAAGATCAGCGCCCGTTCTACGACTGGACGCTGGAGCGCATCGTGCCGATGCTGCGCGCGCCGCAGTTCGCACGCGCGCGCGCGCAGGTCGAGCTGATCGCCACCCAGGGCGTCGAGGCGGGCAAGGAGTTCGCGCTGCACTGCCGCAACCACGCCGGCAAGCTGTTCGCCAGCGCGCCCGAGGCGCAGATGCGTGCGCTGTTCCACCGCTGGGCACACCAGCCCGATGCCGTGCTGCACGACCAGGCCGAGTTCTTTGCGCTGCTGCTGGGCGAGACCCACCAGTTCTCGCCGCTGCTGACGCACGCGCTCGACGAGCGACTGCCCAACCCCTTCCAGCTGCCGCACCAGCACGAGTTCGGCCGCCTGAACCTGAACCACGTGGTCACCAGCAAGCGCAAGCTGCGCGCGCTGGTGGAAGACGGCGTGGTCGAGGGCTGGGACGACCCGCGCATGCCCACGCTGGCGGGGCTGCGCCGGCGTGGCTTCACGCCGGCCAGCATCCGCCGCATGGCCGCGGACACCGGCGCCAGCAAGACCAACATCTGGGTCGACGACGAAGTGCTGAACATCGCGCTGCGTGACGACCTCGAGGTCCAGGCGCCGCGCGCGATGGCGGTGCTCGACCCGCTGAAACTGCACCTGACCAACTGGGCCGAGGTGTTCGGCAGCGCGTCGCACATCGAGCCCTGCCGCGCGCCGGCGCACCCGCAGCGACCAGAACTGGGCGAGCGCCGCTTCACGCTCGGCCCCGAGGTGTGGATCGAGCGCGACGACTTCGCCGAGGTGCCGCCGAAGGGCTTCTTCCGCCTCTTCCCCGGCAACCGCGTGCGGCTGAAGTACGGCGTGGTGGTCGAGTGCACCGGCTGCGTCAAGGACGTCGACGGGCATGTGCTCAGTGTGCTGGCTGCCGTGGTGCCCGACACCAGGAGCGGCACCCCGGGCGCCGACGCCGTGAAGGTCAAGGGCACCATCACCTGGGTGGCGCTGCACGATGCCTTGCCCGCCACGCTGAACCTGTTCGAGCACCTGTTCACCGAAGCGCAGCCCGAGGCCGGCGGGCGCGACCCGCGCCAGTCGCTGAACCCGCACAGCAAGCGCGTGGTGCAGGGCTGGCTCGAACCTTCGCTGGCCCGCCTGCAGGCCGAAGAGCGGCTGCAGTTCGAGCGCCACGGCTACTTCATCGCCGACCGCAAGACGCACCGCGCCGACGCACCGGTGCTCAACCGCATCACCGGGCTGCGGGACACCCGCGCGCGCCCGGTGCACGGGTAAAGATGCGTACCGCGGCTTGCAGGTGCCGCGGTGACGTGCCACGCTCGTCGCTCGTGAACGTCAAGGAGCCGCCACCATGAAGACCCTTTCACGCCGGTTGGCCGCTGTGCTGTGCCCGGCCCCGTTGATGCTCGGCGCCCTGTGCGGGCCGGCGCACGCGGCAGGTACGGCCGAGGTGCGCTACGTCGACGCCCCACGCTTCACTGACATCGGCCGCGACGGCGCGACGCGCGAGCGCGCCCAGCGCCAGCTCACCGAACACCTGCAGACCCTGGCGCGCCGGCTGCCCGACGGGCAGACGCTGCGCGTGGAGTTCACCGACATCGACCTGGCCGGCGACATCGAGTGGCGCCGCGCCAGCGAGGTGCGCGTGCTGCGCGGCCGTGCCGACTGGCCGCGCATGGCGCTGCGCTGGACCTTGCTGGACGGCGGCCGCACGGTCAAGACCGGCGAGGAGCGCATCGCCGACATGGACTACCTGCACCGGTTGCCGGCCGCGGCGAGCGCGGGTGAACTGCCTTACGACCGCGCGCTACTCGACCGCTGGTTCAGCCAAAGCATCGCCCCGGCGCCTTGATTCCTTGACGCGGGCGTGGGCCCCGGCGAGCCAGCCTGCTCAAAGCGGCAGCAGGGACTTCTCGCGCCGGTAGTGCAGATAGCCCACGCTGGCCCCGGCACGCAGCCCCACGCCCAGGCGGATCGGCGCCAGCGTCACGCTGCCGTTGCGCTGGTAGTTGATGCCGGCGCCGCCGATGTAGTACAGGCTGCCGTCCACGCCGCCAAAGCGCCGGTAGATGGCGCCTGTATTGGGCAGCTTGTAGACCAGCACGAAGACCTTGGACGCGTTGGCGCCGACATCGAAGCCGATCGACGGCCCGGCCCAGTAAACCTTGGCGCTGCCGCCGCTCTTCATCGTCAGCGTGCCTTCTCCATAGCGCACACCCACCGTCAACGCCGCCGAGGCCTCCTCGCCTCGGATGAACCCGTTCGGCCGGCCCTGCTCCTTGAACGCCTTCTCGATCACCCTGGCCAGGCCCTCGGTGGTCTCGCCGAAGAAGTCGGTGGCGGCCTTGAGCACGGAGTCTGCGTCGTAGCCGGCCTCATCGGCGCGCACCAGCCCCGGCAAGGCAGCCAGCAATGTGCAGGCGCCCGCGGCCTGCAGCAGTGTGCGCCGCGCCGGGCTGGCCGATCGGGAGCTAAGGACGTTCATCTGAGTCTCCTTGCGCCGCCGGTGGCAGCGCGAGCCTCGATTCTTGCGATGATCGCGGTCTTGCTCCTATCCCGACAACCGATGCGCACCACTTTTTTGTCCCTCACTGCGGCCCTCACCCTGGCCTCGTTCAGCGCGACGGCACTGGCCCAGACGCCGGCCGCCATCACCACCGACAGCGGCCTGATCTACCGTTCAATGAAGGACGGCAGCGGCCCCAGCCCCAGCACCACCGACCGCGTGCGCGTGCACTACCGCGGCACCTTTCCAGACGGCCGCGAGTTCGACAGCTCGTACAAGCGCGGTCAGCCGGCCGAGTTTCCGCTCGACCGCGTGATCCGCTGCTGGACCGAAGGCGTGCAGCGCATGAAGGTGGGCGGCAAGGCGCAGCTGATCTGCCCGCCGGCGATCGCCTACGGCGAACGCGGCGCCGGCCCGATCCCGGCCAACGCGACGCTGCATTTCGAGGTTGAGCTGCTCGGCATCGCCGGACGCTGAGCTCGCGAATCGGCGGTTCAGCGGCGCAACCGCTGCACTGCGCTGACGGCCGCCAGCACCAGCGCGCCCACCGCGATGCCCACCAGCGCATCCGCGGCCAGGCCCGCCAGCGTGCCCGGCAACCCCGGCAACGTGGCCGTGAAGCCCTCGATGACATGGTGCAGCGGGCCCAGGCCATGCGTCAGGATGCCGCCGCCCACCAGGAACATCGCCGCCGTGCCGGCCACCGACAGCCCCTTCATCAGCCAGGGCGCGGCGCGCAGGATGCCCAGGCCGAGCGTGCGCAGCACGCCCTCACGCCGGCTGAGCGCAAGCCCCGCATCGTCGAGCTTGACGATGCCCGCCACCAGCCCATAGACCCCCGCGGTCATCAAGATCGCGATGCCCACCAGCACGGCCAGCTGGCGGCCGAACGGGGCATCAGCCACCGTGCCCAGCGTGATGACGATGATCTCGGCCGAGAGGATGAAATCGGTCCGCACCGCGCCCTTGATCTTCTCGCGCTCGAGTGCCAGCAGATCGATCGCCGGATCGGACAGTGCCTGAACGCGCCGTGCGTGCGGCACCTCTGTCTCGTCCTGCTTATGAAGGAATCGGTGCGCCAGCTTCTCGAAGCCCTCGTAGCAGAGGAAGGCGCCGCCCAGCATCAGCAGCGGCGTCACCGCCCAGGACGCGAAGGCACTGATGGCCAGCGCCGCCGGCACCAGGATGGCCTTGTTGAGCAGTGAGCCCTTGGCCACCGCCCAGACCACCGGCAACTCGCGCTCGGCGCGTACGCCGGCCACCTGCTGAGCATTCAGCGCCAGGTCGTCGCCCAGCACGCCGGCGGTCTTCTTGACGGCCACCTTGGTCATCACCGAAACGTCGTCCAGAATCGTCGCGATGTCGTCGATCAGCGCCAGCAGGCTGGAAGCGGCCATGGGATTCTTGTCACGGTTCGTTGAGTGCGCGACGATGATGCACCGCAAAGCACGGGCAACCGAATCGGGTCACTGAAGATGAGCGACATGAACAAGATCGAGTCCGTCCCGCGCACATCGTGGCCCGCTCTGGCGGCCTTCCTGTTCGAGGCCAACCGCCGGCCCGACGCCCGCGTGCGCTGCCTGCACACCGGGCATGGGCCGAGCGCGCAGACGCATGCCGACGAGATGCTCGCGCTGCCCGAGGACGAAGCGCTGTTCCTCGCCGCGCGCGATGCCCAGGGCGGCTGGCTCGGCGCGATCGGTGCCGCGTTCGACCCGGCGTTGCGGCGCGCCTGGATGCGCGGGCCTTTGCTTGCACCGTCGGCGGCGGCGCACCCGGCGCTGCGGCGCGCGCTGATCGATGCGCTGATGGCCGAGCTGCCGACAATCGACCGCTTCGACGCCTTTCCGCAGGCCGACGAAGCGCCGCTGCTGGAGGTCTTCGCCATCGCTGGCTTCGAAGACCGCCTGGTCAACCATGTGCTGTGTGCACAGCGGCCGCCGCAGCCACCGGCCTGGCCCGCTTCCGTAGTCGACATCGCCACGCTGGACGACCACGGTGCGGCGGCGGACCGCGCGGCGCAATTGCATGCCCAGGCCTTCCCCACCGGCTACCTGACGCCGCAGACGCTCCTGGACAGCCGCGACGACGATCACCATCTGTTCGTCGGCCGCGCCGGGCCGGCGGTGGTGGGCTATCTGTACCTGCAGCATGACCGTCACGAGGGCGATGCCTACGTCGACTTTCTCGCCGTCGATGCCGACGCGCGGCGCCGCGGGGTCGGCCGCGCGCTGCTGGATGCGGCGCTGCATTGGGCCTTCGTCGTGCGCGAACTGCCGCGCGTCAACCTGACCGTGCGCAGCGATCGCGCGCCGGCCCTTGCGCTGTATCACCGGGCCGGCTTTGCCGAGGTGGCCGCGGGCCGGCACCTGAGCCTGGAACGCAGCGCGCCGCACGGCCAGCCGCCGGGCGGGTAGCGGCCGCGTCGCCTGTGGCCGCGCCCCGCAGTCACCACGCCACGGCGGCATTGCTGGCGCTGGCGGCCACCAGCGCGCTGCTGATCACTTTCTGTGCCACGGCGACGCAGGCCCAGATCGTCGCCGATCGGCCCTGGCCCATCCCGGGCCTGGCGCTGGCGCTTCCGGCTGGCGCGGTGCTCTGGCTGGCGCCAGGCGTGATCGCCGCCGCAGCGCTGGCGGCGCTGATGCCGCTGATGCCGCTGACCCGATTGTTTGCGCGTCCTCGATCAAGCGCCCTGTGGGCGGCGTTGCTCGTCTCGGCGGGCACACTTCTGCTGGTCTGGCTGCTCACCTTGGTGCGGCGCGACGCCGCGCTGAGCGCGTGGCAGTTGGTGGCAATGGGCCTGGCGGCCGCCGCGCTGGTGGACACGGTTCGAGCGCGCCTGCGCGTGCTGCTGGTGTTGGCGCCGTTGACGGCCGTCGTCAGCTACAGCGTCATCTGGGGCGAAGCGCCATGCGATCAACAAGGCGGCATGAGCTGTCTGGTCCAGCAAGGGCCGCGTCTGTGGATGCCTGCCGCGCTGTCAGGGCTGGGCATCCACCCCTTCGCCGACCTGCGCGGGCTGGACCTGCGTGGCGCCCGCCTGGGCGGACGCGACCTGCGCAACGCCGACCTGCGCGGCGCGCAACTGGATTCGGCCGTGCTGGCGCGCAGCTACCTGCGCCGCGCCCGCCTGGACGGCGTGAGCGCGCCCGGCTCGGACTGGCGCGGCGCCTTCATGAACGGCGCATCGATGACAAGTGCCCGACTCACCGGCGCTGACCTGCGCGAGGTGCAGGCCTATCTGATTGATGTGAGTCACAGCGATCTGCGCGATGCCGATCTGCGCGGCGCCAGCCTGAGCCATGCCAGGCTGCACGCCACGCGGCTGGACGGTGCCCACCTGGGCGCCACCTACCTGCGCTTCACCGAGGGCCTGAGCCCTGCGCAGATGCGGGGTGCGCAGGTCGACGAACGCACGCTGTTGCCTGCCGCGATGGCGGCCGGCGGCCGCTGACGTACCGGCCAGGCTCAGCTGCCGCGCACCTTGCGCACGCGCTTGCCGGCGGCCGGCTCGCCGCCCGACTGCAGGGCCTCGAAGAGCGCGACGAACTCAAGTGTCAGCTTGTGCCGCGCATCCAGATGCAACATCGGCCGCGCCTGCTCGTGGCTTTCCTTGATCTTCACGCTGGCCGACAGGTAGGGCTGCAGCACCGGCAGGCCCTCGTCGATCAGCTCCTGCACCGTGCGCACCGGCAGCCGGGCGCGGCTCTGGTACTGGTTGACGACGATGCCCTCGACCTTCAAGGCGGGGTTGTGGTCGGCCTGGATCTCCTGCACCACCTGCAGCAGGCCGTACAGCGCCTGGCGCGAGAAGTCGTCGCAGTCGAACGGGATCAGGCAGCCTTCGGCGGCGATCAGCGCCGACCGCGTGTAGAAGTTCAGCGCCGGCGGCGTGTCGATCCAGACGGCGTCGTAGTCGGCTGCCACCTCGGCCAGCGCGTCGCGCAGCTTGTAGATCTTGTAGCGGCTCTCCAGCTTGCTGTGCAGTTCGTCCAGCGCCGCTCCGCCGGGCAGCAGATGCAGGTTCGGCCACGGCGACTCGACGCTGAAGTCCGCCAATCTGGGGCTGCGCACGCTGAAACCCAGCGTGCGCTCGAAGAAGCCGGCCGCGCCGTCGCCGGCCTGGGCCGCCGCCGCGCCCAGCAGGTAACGCGTGGAGTTGCCCTGCGCGTCCAGATCCACCAGCAGCGTGCGTTGACCCTGCTGCGCGCCGATGGCCGCCAGGTTGCACGTGATGGTGGACTTGCCCACTCCGCCCTTCTGGTTGAACACGACGCGTCGCATGCCGCTCCCTGTGTGTTGTGCCGTTGAATCGCGAGTTATTGTGCACTGCAGCAAGCCCGCAGCCGGCGCCTACACTGCCGCGTGATGAGAGACACATTCGCGCTCGAGCCCGGCCGCATGCGGCTCGACCAATGCTCCCTTGGCGAAGGATTCTCGTGAGCGTCGCAGACCAAGAGCCGCAACCTGCGCCGACGGCCGTCAGCTTCGCGCAGGCGCTGCGCTTCTGGCTCAAGCTGGGCTTCATTGGCTTTGGTGGGCCGGCCGGGCAGATTGCGCTGATGCACGCCGAACTGGTCGAACGCCGGCGCTGGATCAGCGAACGGCGTTTCCTGCACGCGCTGAACTACTGCATGCTGCTGCCCGGGCCCGAAGCGCAGCAACTCGCCACCTATCTGGGCTGGCTGATGCACCGCACGCGCGGCGGTCTGGCCGCGGGGCTGCTGTTCGTGCTGCCCTCGCTGCTGATCCTGATCACGCTGTCCTGGGTCTATCTGCGCTGGGGCAGCACGCCGCTGGTGGCTGGCGTGTTCTACGGCCTCAAGCCCGCCGTGGTGGCGCTGGTGCTGCACGCCGGCTGGCGCATCGGCCGGCGCGCGCTGAACAACCGCTGGATGGTCGCGCTGGCGGCCGCCTCCTTCGTCGCGCTTTTCGTTTTCGATGTGCCCTTCCCGGCCATCGTGCTGGCCGCCGGGCTGATCGGTCACTTCGGCGCCCGGCTGGCGCCGCAGGTGTTCGCCCTCGGCGGCCAGGCCGGCGCTGGCGCAGGCGCCGCGGGCGCGCCCGCAGCCCGCGCGCTGATCGACGACGACACGCCGACGCCCGCCCACGCCCTCGTCAGCCGCGCCAGGCTGCTGCGGGTGGCGGCCGCCGGCCTGGGTCTGTGGCTGGCCGCGATGGCCGCGCTGGTCGCCAGCCAGGGCTGGGCTGGCACGCTCACGCAGATGGGCTGGTTCTTCACCAAGGCCGCGCTGGTGACTTTCGGCGGCGCCTACGCCGTGCTGCCCTATGTCTACCAGGGTGCCGTCGAGCAGTTTCAGTGGCTCAGCGGCCCGCAGATGATCGACGGTCTTGCGTTGGGCGAAACCACGCCCGGCCCGCTGATCATGGTGGTCGCCTTCGTCGGCTTCTTGGGTGGCTGGCAGCAACAGGTGCTGGGCGCCGACGCGGTTTTTGCCGCCGGCGCGCTGGCGGCCGTGGTGGTGACCTTCTTCACCTTCCTGCCCAGCTTCATCTTCATCCTCGCCGGCGGCCCGCTGGTCGAAGCCACGCGCGGCCGGCTGGGCTTCACGGCTCCATTGAGCGCGATCACCGCTGCGGTGGTCGGCGTGATCGGCACATTGGCGCTGTTCTTCGCCGGCCATGTGCTGTGGCCGAAGGGAATGCAGGGACCTTTCGACGCCAGTGCCGCCGCGATCACCCTGGCCGCAGTGCTGGCGCTGTGGCGCTTCAAGCTGGGCGTGCTGCCCCTGCTGGGCGGCGCCGCGCTGCTGGGGCTGGCGGCGCAGGCGCTCGCGCGCTGAACGGGCGCGGGCTCAGGCGGCCTTCACGCGCGCCTTGAAGGTCTTGCGAAACTTCTCCACTTTGGGCGCCACGACCATCGCGCAGTAGCCCTGCCCCGGATGGTTGGCGAAGTAATGCTGGTGGTAAGCCTCGGCGCGGCTGTAGTTGTCCAGTGCCGTCACCTCGGTGACCACGCGGCCCTTGTGCACGGTGTCCAACTCGGCAAGCACGGCATCGACCACCGCGCGCTGCTCGGGCGAGTGCAGGTAGATGCCCGAGCGGTACTGCGTGCCCACGTCGTTGCCCTGGCGGTTGAGCTGCGTCGGGTCGTGGATCGTGAAGAAGATCTCCAGCACCTCGCGCAGCGTGATGCGGGCGGCGTCGAACTCCACGCGCACCACCTCGGCATGGCCGGTGTGGCCGCCGCAGACCTGCTCGTAACTGGGGTTCCTGACGTGGCCGTTGCAGTAGCCCGACTCGACGGCGGTCACGCCGTCCACCAGTTCGTACACCGCTTCCAGGCACCAGAAACAACCACCGCCCAGCGTTATGACCTGCTTGTCCATACGTGATTCCTTGTGTTGATCCGGCGCACATCGGTCGTCGCGCGGAGGGGTTCCTTACACTGCCGGGCATTCTCGGGAGAAACGCACCATGTCCAGTCCCTTCCACTGGGATGACCCCTTTTTCTTCGACAGCCAGCTGTCAGACGACGAGCGCGCGGTACGTGACGCCGCACATGACTACTGCCAGGAGCGGCTGCAGCCCCGCGTGCTGATGGCCGCACGGCACGAGAAGTTCGATCGCGAGATCATGAACGAGATGGGCGCGCTGGGCCTGCTGGGCAGCAGCATCGAAGGCTATGGCTGCGCCGGCCTGAACCAGGTCTGCTACGGCCTGGTGGCGCGCGAGGTCGAGCGCGTGGACAGCGGCTACCGCAGCGCGATGAGCGTGCAGAGCTCGCTCGTGATGCACCCGATCCACGCCTACGGTAGCGAAGCGCAGCGGCAGAAGTTCCTCCCGAAGCTGGCCACTGGCGAGTGGGTCGGCTGCTTCGGCCTGACCGAGCCCAACCACGGCAGCGATCCGGCCGGCATGCTCACGCGCGCCAAGCCGGTGGACGGCGGCTACCTGCTCAAGGGCAGCAAGATGTGGATCACCAACAGCCCGATCGCCGATGTGTTCGTGGTCTGGGCGAAGAAGGAAGACCCGGATGGCAATGTCGGCGGGCAGGCCAGCATCCACGGCTTCGTTCTCGAGAAGGGCATGAAGGGCCTGAGCGCGCCGAAGATCGAAGGCAAGATGAGCCTGCGCGCCAGCATCACCGGCGAGATCGTGATGGACGATGTCTTCGTGCCGGCCGAGAACCTGCTGCCCGGCGTCAGCGGCCTGAAGGGCCCCTTCGGCTGCCTGAACAAGGCGCGCTACGGAATCGCCTGGGGTGCGCTGGGCGCGGCAGAGTTCTGCTGGCATGCGGCGCGCCAGTACACGCTGGACCGCCAGCAGTTCGGCCGCCCGCTGGCGCAGAACCAGCTGATCCAGAAGAAACTGGCCGACATGCAGACCGAGATCACGCTGGGGCTGCAGTCGGTGCTGCGGGTGGGCCGGCTGATGGACGAAGACCGCGCCGCGCCCGAGATGATCAGCCTGATCAAGCGCAACAGCTGCGGCAAGGCGCTGGACATCGCGCGCATGGCGCGCGACATGCACGGCGGCAACGGCATCCACGACGAGTACCACGTGATCCGCCACATGATCAACCTCGAGACGGTCAACACCTACGAGGGCACGCACGACGTGCATGCGCTGATCCTCGGGCGCGCCCAGACGGGGCTGCAGGCGTTCTTCTAGCCTGCGTCCAGCGCGCCCGCGCGGATGAACGATCTCTTCTTCAGCCTGGGCATTCAGAACTGGAAGGGCGCGGCCGGCGCCCTGGTACTGCCGCCGCTGTCGCTGATGCTGCTGGTGCTGCTGGGCGCGCTGTTGCTCTGGGCACGGCGCCGTGCCTGGGGCGGCACGCTGTTCCTGATCGGCTTCGTGCTGCTGTGGCTGTCCACGACGCAGGCCACGGCCGGCTGGCTGACGCGCAGCTTGACGCCGTCGCCGCCGGTGCTCGACGCCGCCAGGCTGGCGCGGCTGGCCAGCGAGCGGCAGATCAAGACCGCCATCGTGGTGCTGGGCTCAGGGCGCGATCAGATACTGCTGGAGTACGGCGACGCCGGCCCCAAGCCGCTGACGCTGGAGAGGCTGCGCTACGGCCTGTGGCTTGCGCGTCGCACCGGCCTGCCGGTGGCGTACTCGGGCGGCCTGGCGCCGGGCTCGCTGCCCGGCCCGACCGAAGCTGCAGTGGCGCGCAGGCTGGCCGCCGAAGACTTCCGCCAGCCGCTGGCATGGGTCGAGGACCGCGCCCTCAACACCATCGACAACGCGCGCTACACGGTGGCGCTGTTGCGGCCGGCGGGTGTGCAGCGCATCGTACTGGTGACGCACGGCTTCCACATGCGGCGCTCGCTGCGCGCCTTCGAACGTGCGCTGGCCGACAGCGGCGCCCCGATCACGCTGCTGCCGGCGCCGATGGGCGTGCATCCGCTGCGCCCGCTGGAGTTCGAAGACTGGCTGCCCAACCTCGAGGCCGCTCAGCAGGTGCGCTGGGTGGTGCGCGAATGGGTCGGCTGGCTGGCCGGGGCCTGAGGGGCGCTGAGCGGAAGGAAACTGTCGGCGTGGCGCGGCCGTCAAAGAACCAGCGCGGCCAGGAACAGCCCGACCATCATGAAGCCCAGCACCACCTTGGCCAGCATGCCGGCCAGCAGGCCCAGCCCGGTGCCCACGCCCACCCTCAGCGCCTGCTGCTGGTTGCGCCGCGCCAGATACTCTCCCACCGCGGCGCCGACCAGCGGCATGAAGAGCACCCCGACCAACCCCATCAGCAGCCCGACCACGGTGCCGATGGCCGCGCCAACCAGCGCCTGGCGGCTGGCACCGACCTTCTGCGCGCCCAGCAGCGCCGCCACGTACTCGAGCACCCAGGCCAGCACGGCCATCAGCGCCAACACGGTCAGTGTGCCGGCACCGACACGGCTGAAATCGTCGATCCAGGCCCCCAGCACGGCGCCGGCCAGGATCAGGGCGGTGCCTGGCAGCACCGGCAACACGGTACCGGCCAGCCCCACCAGCATCAACAGGCCGGTACAAATCCACAGCAGTGCAGCGCTCACGAACGGCCTTTCAAAGTAGGGTCTTGGACGCGCGAACTTCACAATGAGGGCGCGGTCGCAGACACTCCGCAGCACCGCTCGATCATCTCGCGCGAGTTCCGTTTCTACTACGAGGCAAGGACCACACGATGAAGACCTGGTTGATCGGCGCCCTGATCATCGCCTTTGCGGCGACCGTCACGCCCACGCTGTCAGACGCCAAGCGCCTGGGCGGGGGCAAGAACGCCGGCATGCAACGTGACATGCCGGCGCGCACTGCACCCGATTCGGCCCCTGGCAAGCCGGCCAGCCCGACGCAGGCCGCCCCGGCCACCGCCGGCGCTGCGGCTGCCGCGCCGGCCGCCGCTGCCGCGGGCAATCGCTCGTGGATGGGCCCGATCGCCGGCCTGGCCGCGGGCCTGGGCATCGCCGCACTGATGAGCCACCTGGGCATGGGCGCAGCCTTCGGCAACATCCTGATGATGCTGCTGCTGGCGGTGGCTGCTTTCTTCGTCATCCGCCTGCTGATGCGCCGCTTCGGCCCGAAGCCGCAGAACAACGGCATGGAGTACGCCGGGAACGCCGGGAACGCCGGCCAGTCGGCGCCCACGCAGGTGGCCTGGCCCGCGGCGGGTGGCAGCGCGCAGCCCGCGTCGGTGATGCAGCCCGCGATGCCAGCCGAGACCCTGCCGGCCCCGGCCGAAACGGTGGCCGAACCGGCACCGGTGGTCGCCGCCTTGCCCAAGGCTTTCGTGCCCGCCACCTTCGACAGCGAAGGCTTCGAGCGCGTGGCCAAGATGATCTTCATCCGCATGCAGGCGGCCAACGACACCGCCGATCTGAACGATCTGCGCACCTTCACCACGCCGGAGATGTTTGCCGCGCTGCGCCTGGACTTGCAGGAGCGCGGCGCGTCGACGCAGCACACCGATGTGGCCCAGGTCGACGCCAAGGTGCTCGACGTGATGCACGAGGCCGAGCGCCAGATCGTCAGCGTTCGCTTCACCGGCCAGTTGCGCGAGGACCTCGGCAGCCCGCTGATCGACTTCAACGAGACCTGGCATCTGGTCAAGCCGCTGGACGACAGCCGCAGCTGGGCGATCGCGGGCATCGAGCAGGCGCAGACGCAGCACTGACGTCAGCCTGACCTGCGGCCCGTCGGCCGCGGTCTGCCATGCCAACCCGGTCGTTGCCCACCGACCGGGTTTTTCGTTTCAGAGCCAGGTCGGTGGTCTGCAGTCGAGAGACCCGACCTCAGCCGGTCGGCAGCCGCAAACTCACCACCAGCCCTGGCCCGGCGTTGGCCAGTTGCAGACTGCCGCCATGAGCCTGCGCCACCAGCCGTGCCAGATGCAGGCCCAGACCCACCCCGCCGGCGTGCCGGCTGCGCGCGGCATCGGGGCGGTAGAAGGGCTCGGCCAGCCTCGCCAGCGCGGCAGGCTCCACGCCGGGGCCGAAGTCGCGCAGCTCCAGCGTCACGCCTGCGGCGTCGCGCCGCGTGCTCAGCTGCGGCGGCGCAGCCGCGCCGGCCGCATGCCGGCGCACGTTGGACAGCAGGTTGCGCAGCATCAGCCGCAGCCGCATGCGGTCCAGCGCCAGCGGCGCACCGGCCTGCAAATCGGTCACCACCGCCAGGTCGGCAAAGCCTTCGTCCAGCACCTCGCGCACCACCGTATCCAGATCGGTCGGCTCGCGCTGCAGCGCAGCGTGACCGCCTTGCAGGCGTTCGCCTTCGAGCAGGTCGGTGATCAGGTCGCGCATCTCGGCCAGATCGCGCAGCAGCGCGTCGCGCCTTGGGCCTTCGGCGACCAGTTCGGCGTTCAGCCGTGCGCGGGTCAGCGGGCTGCGCAGCTCGTGGCTGACGGCCAGCAGCAGCGCGCGCTTGGCCTCGAGCATGCGTTGCAGTTCGCCGGCCATGGTATTGACCTGCGTGGCCAGTTCACCCAGTTCGTCATCGCGCCGTCGCGGAATCGGCGTGCCGAAGTGGCCCTGGCCATAGCGCAACACACCGACGCGGATGTCATCGATCGGCCGGAACAGGCGGCGCGTGGCGGCGTAGGCGACGGCCGTCAGCAGCAGCAAGGCGGCCAGCGTCAACCAGCCGGTGGCACGTGGCCGACCCTCCCAGGCCGTGGTGCTGACGCCGAAAGTGATGCGGTGCCCGTCAGCGCTGGTGCGGGTCAGGAAACGGTCGGCCCGGCTGCCGTGCTCGTCGTCATGCCCAGGCCGCGCGGCCGACTGCCACTGCACGCCGGGCCCATCGATGCGGATGCTCAACGGCAGCCGCTGCACCAGCGCGGCGGCGCGCGCCGGGTCGGGCGGGCTGCCGATCTCCGCGGACAGCCGGTCGAGGTAGTCGCTAAGCAGCGGGCGCACGAACTCGCTCCAGCCGCCGGCCAGCGCTCGCTGCATGCCGGCCGTGAAGACCCCGGCAGTGGCCAGCGCCAGCAGCAGGAACAGCGCCACCAGCCGCACGCCGAGTGAACGCCACAGCAACCGCAGGCGCGCGCCGGTGGGCTTCACCCACGTGCCCCGGCAAAGGCATAACCGGCGTTGCGCAGCGTGCGGATGACGTCCAGCGGCTCGAGCTTCTTGCGCAGCCGGCTGATGAGGATGTCCACTGCCCGGGTATACAGATCGGCCTCGTGGCCGCGCAGCCGGTTCAGGATCTCGTCGCGGCTGAACACCTTCTGCGGCTCGCGCGCCAGCAGCACCAACAGCTCGAACTCGGTGCCGGTCAGCTCGACCGCTGCGCCCTGGCGCAGCACCTGGCGGCGCTCCAGGTCGATTACCAGACCGTCGAAGACCAGCCGGGTTGACTCGACCGCGGGCGCTGCCGGGCGGCGGCTGCGGCGCAGGATGGTCTGCAGGCGAGCGGCCAGTTCACGCGGCTCGAAAGGCTTGGGCAGATAGTCGTCAGCGCCCAGCTCCAGCCCGACCACGCGGTCGGTGAGTTCGCCGCGCGCAGTGAGCATGACGATCGGGATGTCGCTGAAGGGCTCACCGGCGCGGCGGATGGTGCGGCACAACTCGAAGCCGTCCATGCCCGGCAGCATGACATCCAGGATGGCGGCGTCGAAGGCCTCGGCGCGCAACCGCGCCAGGCCGGCGGCCGGCGTCGCGGACGACGCCAACTGCAGGTCGAAACGCCGCAGGTACTCGGCCAGCGGCGCCGCCAGTTGCTCGTCGTCGTCGATCAGCAGGATGCGGTGCATACCGCATCCTGCCATCAGCCGCGGTGCCAGCGGCTGCGCCGATCCATGAAAGCGCGCACCTTGGCCTGCTGCTCGGCGTTCAGGCCGTCGTAGAAGTCGGCCGCGGCGGCGATCACTTCAGGGCTCTTGCCGCGCAACGCGTCGGTCTTCTCGCCGACCAGCGCCTGCGCGCGGCTGCGGTCGAAACGCTCGCCGGCCACCAGAGCACGCATCTCGGCGCGCGGGTCCGTGGTGCTGCCGACCAGTGCGCCGCGCTGTTCGTTCAGCTTGTCGAACAACGTGCCAAGGCGCGCGCGCTGCGCCTCGTCAAGCTGCAGCTCCTTGCCCGCACGCTCGATCAGCCGAGCGCGCCACTTGACGGCGTCCTCGACGCTCACCTGGCCGAAGGCCGAGCGGTGTTCACGATGGCCGCAGGCGGCCAGGCCGCCGGCCAGCACCGTGGCGCCGACGAGGGCGATGAGGCTGCGTTTGATCCAGTTCTTCATGGTTTCACTCCGTGGGTTGGGGGTGAAGCGATGCTCGCGCCGAGCAGGCGCAAAGTGTTTTCAGGCCGGTTTCGGCGTGTTTCGAATGATGGCGACGCCCTGCGGGCAGGCGCTCGACCCGGGCGGCACGGTCGGCGGCTCCAGCGCCAGCGCTTCATCCAGGTATCCTCCTCGACGCCTGCCTGGCAGCGATGCTCGTGGCCTCGGTCTTTCGTGGGTCGCGGTCGCCGGCGGCTGGACCAGCCGGCCGCTGGCGCCCGCCTTCAGCGCTGCCAGCCTGGAGGGCGCGATCATCGCGAGGCCACCGACCGGCGGCTTCATCTTCGTCGCCGGGGCGGCGGCTTGGGCACACGCGCGGTGGCGCTGCTGTGGCGGCGGCTGTTCCCGGCGCTGGCGCATCACGACCACTTGGCCGGCAGCGCCGAGCACGCGGCGCGGGCATGAAACGGGACGCCCATGGCGCAGAAACGAAAAAAAGGGGCGCCTAGGCGCCCCTTCGTCCACCGACCCTGGAGGGTCAGTGCATCAGCGGGTGATCAGACCGCGCGGATGTTCGCGGCTTGCAGACCCTTGGGGCCTTGCTTGACCTGAAACTCCACGCGCTGATTCTGCTGCAGCGACTTGAAGCCGTCGCCGGTCTTGATTTCGCTGAAGTGGGCGAAAAGATCCTTGCCGCCTTGCTCGGGCGTGATGAAGCCGTAGCCCTTGCCGTCGTCAAACCACTTGACGGTGCCCATCTGCGATGCGTTATCCATGACTGATATTCCAAAAGTTGAACAAATGACTCGCGCAGCGACCATCGCGACGCGAACAGAAGAGCAACGGGAACATCAACCAGGGGGATTCGAACCGGGCCGGCCCGGGCAGGTGCGCGGGCGGTAAAGCTGAAGACCTTGAAAAAACGGTCCTGTATTTCTGTCTGTGCACGCATTGTAATCGAGTTTCATCCCCGCTTGGCCGCGATGCGCCCACGCGCCAGCCGCGCCCGCACCTTTTGCACCCCTACCTCGCGTTGGCGCTCGAGCGCGCTCTGCGTGTCGCGCGCCGCCTCGCGTTGCAGCTTGTGGTAGTTGCGCAGCCGCTCGGGCGGCGCAGCGTCGCGCACCGCGCAGCCGGGCTCGTGCACATGCCGGCAGTCGCGGAAGCGGCACTGCAGCGCGAGCCGCGCGATGTCGCCGAACACGGCATCCAGCGCGCCGTCGTCGCCGTCCAGGCGCAGCGTGCGCAGGCCCGGCGTGTCGATCACGCAGGCGCCGCCTTCGGCCAGATGCAGCGAGCGCGAGGTGGTCGTATGACGTCCGCGGCCATCGCCCTGGCGCGTGGCACCTGTGTCCTGCACCACCCGGCCCAGCAGCGCGTTGGTCAGCGTGCTCTTGCCGGCGCCGCTGGAGCCCAGCAGCACGAGTGTCTGCCCGGGCCGCAACCAGGCCGCCAGCGGTGCGCGCAGGTCGTCGTGCAGTGCATCCACCGCCAGCGCGGCGATGTCGGCCGGCAGCAGCGCCTGTACCGCGCGCAGCCGGACCGGCGGGTCCTCGCACAGGTCGGCCTTGGTCAACACCACGACGGCGCCGATGCCCGCATGGCGCACCAGCGCCAGGTATCGCTCGAGCCGACGCAGGTTGAAGTCGGCGTCCAGCCCCATCACCAACAGCGCGGTGTCGACGTTGGCGACGATCGGCACGCGGGTGACCTTGTCGCGCCCGTCGTGCAACCGGCGTGCCAACTGCGTGGCCGGCGGAAGACGCTTGTGCACCCACCACTGCGCATGGGCATTGCGCCCGGCAAACACCCAGTCGCCGACCGCCAGCGCGTCGCCGGCCTCGGCCAGCGCATGCAGCAGCGACGGGTGGGCCCGCGCGGCGTGCTCGCGCTCGCCGTCGTGCAAGCGAAGCGCATCGCGCTGCACTTCGCTGACGCGCAACAGGAACGGCGCGTCGTCGTCCATGGGCTGCGTCAGCAGCCCGCCGTGAAGCAGCGGGCCCAGGCCGATGGCCTGCAGGCGCTGCAAGGTGTGAGAGTCGATCATGGCAGTGCATTCACTCCGTGCGAGCGCGCGCCACGCCAGGGCGGCGCGCGATGAACACCGCAGGCCATTCGGCCAGCGGTGGACTCGGTTCAGGGAATGTCGGCGGCGGCTGCGCTCACGCGCCCGCGGCGGAAGGGCTCACTGTCCAGGCTGCGCAATCCGCGCAGCAGAAAGCTTCAGCGTGAGCCGGGCCGGGCGCTCACGCGCAGGTGGGCCGCCGACAGGTCAAGGGTGTCCTGGGTCATCATGGCGGCCTCCTGCAGCAGTGGATCGGAAAGCGCACTGTGCGCGTGCGCTGCCGCGCCCGTCAAGGCCGCGCCGCGAAGATCCCGCTGCCGAACCCCAACACCGTGGCGGGCCCACGACGCATGACGCCGATCCACCTGGACGACCACCTGATCGCCGCCGACAAGCCGGCCGGCGAGCTGGCCGTGCCTGGTCGCAAGGAGCCGCGCTGCCTGACCACACGCGTGCAGGCGCTGTGGCCTGATGCCCAGGTGGTGCACCGGCTGGACCAGGCCACCTCCGGGCTGATGTTGTTCGCGCGCGGCGCCGCCGTGCAGCGTACGTTGTCGATCGCTTTCGCGCAGCGGCAGGTGGACAAGCAGTACATCGCCTGGGTGCATGGACTGCCGGCGCAGGACCACGGCTGCATCGAGCTGCCGCTGGCGGCCGACTGGCCGAACCGGCCGCGCCAGCAGGTCGACATGCTCGGCGGCAAGCCCGCGCTCACCCACTGGCGCGTGCTCGGGCGCGACGTGGCCGGCGACCGCACCCGGCTCGGGCTGCAACCGCTGACCGGCCGCACGCATCAGCTGCGCGTGCACCTGGCGGCCATCGGCCACGCGATCGTGGGCGATGCGCTGTATGGCCCGGCGGACGGCGCCGCGCGGCTGATGCTGCACGCCACGAGGCTGGCCCTGGCCCACCCCGTCAGCGGTGCCGCGCTGGTGCTGGACTCGCCCGCGCCGTTCTGAGCAATGGGCACGGCGACGCCGTGGCTGGCGTAAGCTGGCGGCCATGGACCACACATTGATCATCCTCACGGGGGCCTCACGCGGCCTGGGCCTGGCGATGGCGCAGCAACTGCTGCAGCAGGGCCACCGGCTGCTCACGCTCTCGCGCCAGCCGAACGCGGCGCTGGCCGACGACCACGGTGCCGCGACGCTCGAGCAGTGGGCGGTCGACCTGGCCGATCCGTTGCCGGTGGCGCAGCGGCTGCAGGCCTGGCTGCAGGCGCAGGCACCGCAGCCGGCGGTGCTGATCAACAACGCCGGCGTCATCACCCCACCGGCGCCGCTGGCCGACACCGCGCCGGCCGACATCAGCGCTGCGCTGCGCGCCGGCCTGGAAGCGCCGGTGCTGCTCAGCGCCGCCTTCTTGCACGCGACCGCCGGCTGGTGCACGGCGCGGCGTGTGCTCAACATCAGCTCGGGTCTGGGCCGCCGCGCGATGGCGGGCAGCGCGGTGTATTGCGCGGCCAAGGCCGGCATGGATCACCTGTCGCGTGCGCTGGCGCTGGAGGGCGTGCAGGTGCTCTCGCTGGCGCCTGGCGTGATCGATACCGACATGCAGGTGCAATTGCGCCAGAGCGACCCCGCACGCTTCGCCGAGCAGCCGCGCTTTGCCGCGCTCAAGAGCAGCGGTCAGCTCGATTCGCCGGCGCAGGCTGCGGTCAAGGTGCTGGCCTTTCTCGAGCGGCCCGGCTTCGGCGCCGAGGCCGTGGCCGACGTTCGCGGCTGAGCCTGATGGCCCAGACCACGGCCGCTGCGCTGATCCAGCAACTGGGGCTGCAGCCGCACCCGGAAGGCGGCCATTACCGCGAAGTGTTCCGCTCCGGTGCTACGGTACAGACCAACGACGGCCGCGGTGCCCGCGCGGCGCTGACGACGATCGACTTCCTGCTCGCCGCCGGCCAGCGCTCGGCCTGGCATCGGGTGGCGTCCGACGAGGTCTGGCACCTGCTCGAGGGCGGGCCGCTGCGGCTGCATCTGCTGCCGCCCACTCTGGGTGAGGCGCAGGTGGTCGATCTGGCGGCCGGCGCGCTGCGTCGCCATGGGGTGCCGGCCGGCTGGTGGCAGGCGGCAGAGCCGCTGGCTGAGTTTGCCTATGTCGGCGCGACAGTCGGCCCGGGATTCGAGTTTGCCGACTTCGACTTCGGCCGTGACGATGCAGCCTTGCGCGCGGCGGTGATGCCGTTCGAGGCGCTCGCGCGGCTGCTGTGACGGGCTGCGGCAGCCACCGATCACAACCATGCTTCTCTGTATGCCCAACGCGCTGAAGACCCTGGCCACGATGCTCAGCCTGACCCTGGGGCTGACTCTGGTGCTGCTGCCGGCCGCCCCGGCCCGAGCCGACACGCACGGCGCCGACAGCGGCGGTGACCGCTTCATCGCGGGCGGCACGGTGTCGGTGGGCGAACCCGTCAAGGGCGATCTGTTCGTCACCGGAGGCAGCATCGACGTCGAGGCAACCGTCGGCGGCGACGTGGTGCTGGCCGGGGGTCGGGCACGCCTCAGCGGCGATATCGGCCAGACGGTCTACGCCACCGGCGGGCAGCTGACGCTGGCCGGCAAGCTGGGCCGAAACCTGCGCGCCGCAGGCGGGCGCATCGAGCTGGCGCCGACCTCCGAGGTGGAGGGCAACGTCACCGCCGCTGGCGGGCAGGTCTTGCTGCGCGGGCGCATCGGCGGCCATGTGAAGGTGGGCGGCGGCAAGGTGCTGATCGACGGTCCGATCGGCGGCGATGTGATGGTCGGCGCGGGTGAGCTGGAACTCGGCCCCAACGCGCGCATCGCCGGCAAGCTTCGCTGGCGCGGCAGCGACCAGTTCCGCCAGGACCCGCAGGCCGAGGTGCTGGGCGGCATCGAAAGGCTGGAGCTGCCCACGCCAAGCCGTGCAGCCGACGAGACGCCCACCGAATCCAGCGAGACCCCGGCGGCCACCGTCCGCGCCGGCGCCGGCTGGTTCTGGACCGCCGGCCTGCTACTGCTGGCGGTGTTGCTGCGCGCCGCGCTGCCGCGCTTCTTCGGTGGGGCCAGCGAGCGGCTGCGCGAGCGGCCCGCGCTGGGCCTGCTGGCCGGCTTCGTCTTGCTGGTGGCGACGCCGGTGGCCGCGCTGGTGCTGCTGTTCACGTTGATCGGCGCGCCGGTCGCGCTGTTGCTGGTGGCGGTTTACCTGGCGCTGCTGCCGGTGGGCTACGCCAGCGCGGGCATCGCTCTCGGCCATTGGGTGCTGGCGCGCTGGCGGCCCGCCGCAGGCCGCGGCACGCAGGCGCTGGCGGTGGCGCTGGCCATGCTGTTGGTGTCGCTGGCCGGACGGATGCCCTATCTGGGCGGCTGGATCGCCTTCATCGCGCTACTCATGGGACTGGGTGCGCTGAGTCTGCAGGTGCTGCGACAGCGCTCCGACGCTGCGGCGCGCTGAGCCGCCACCCACTCACACCGGCTACTGCACGAGCACGCCGATCGCGCGCGCCGCCTCCAGCAAGGGGTGATCGGCCGGCACCCGCCGGTTGCGCCCGGCCACCTCGCTGATCGGCACGCTGGTGCAGGTGTCGCCCTGCAGCGCCACCATGCGGCCGAAGCGCCCGGCGCGCAGCAGCTGCGCGGCCTCGAAGCCGAAGCGCGTGGCCAGCACGCGGTCGAAGGCGGTCGGCGTGCCGCCGCGCTGGGTGTGGCCCAGCAGCGTGCTGCGCACTTCGCTCTGCACCAGGGGCTGCAACTGCTGCTGCAGCACGTGGCCGATGCCGCCCAGGCGCAGCGGGTCGGGGCTGTCGGCCAGCGTGGCGGCCACCGTCATCGCCGAACCGCGCGCCACCGCCCCCTCGGCGACGCAGATCAGCGTGAAGCCACCGGCGGCTTCGCGCTGACGGCACAGTGCCGCCACCGACTCGACAGAAAACGGCAGTTCCGGGATCAGGATCACGTCGGCGCCTCCGGCCAACCCGCCTTCGAGCGCGATCCAGCCGGCGTAGCGGCCCATGGTCTCGGCGATCATCACCCGACTGTGGCTGCGCCCGGTGGTGGCCAAGCGGTCCAGCGCCTCGGCGACCACGGCGACGGCGCTGTCGAAACCGAAGCTGCGGTCGTTGTGCAGCAGGTCGTTGTCGATGGTCTTCGGCACGCCCAGCACCGGCAGGCCGAGGCCACTGAACTGGTGCGCGATCGCCATCGTGCCGTCGCCGCCGATGGCGACCAGCGCATCCAGCCCGAGGGCCTGCACGGTCGCCATCGCCTGCGCCGAGGCGTCCGCGCCGCCGCAACCGAAGTAGTGGAAGGGATCGCAGCGGTTGTGCGTGCCCAGGATGGTGCCGCCTTCGGCCAGGATGCCGGCCACGGACTCGCGCGTCAGCGCGCGCGAGCGCTGCGTCAGCAGGCCGAGGAAACCGCGTTCGATGCCGGTGACGCGCGTGCCGCCATCGGCGTCCAGCAGCGCCAGCGTGACGGCTCGGATGACGGCGTTCAGACCCGGGCAGTCGCCGCCGCCGGTGAGGATGCCCACATGCATGGCGTCAAGTCTGCAGCCAGGCCGCCAGGTCGGCCTTGAGTTGCATCAGGTCGGCGCGGCGCGTGTACATCATGTGGCCGGCGTCGTAGTAGCGGTGCGTCACGCGGGTGCGCACCGACAGCGGCACATCCAGCTGCGCCAGCGACCAGTCGCTTGCGCTGTAGGGTGTGCCCAGGTCGTAGCGGCCGCTGGCGGCCAGCACCTTCAGGGCAGAGTGCCGGCGCAGCGCGCGCGCCAGATCGACGCTGGTGGTGGTGTAGTCGTTGCCCTGCTTGTCGCCGCGGTTCCAGTTCCAGCCGCGGCCCACGTCGCGGTTGAGCACCTCGAAGCGCTGGTCGATGCTGACCCCAGCCGGCGCGCGATGCGCGTTCGGGCGCGGCCCCCGAGCCGCGCGCCGGCCATCAGCGCACGGGCAAGGTCTTCGGCCACGAAAGCCTCGGCGGCCGCACGCGCGGCTCTCGCCGGCCAGGTAGACCTGCGAGCCCCAACGCTGGTGGCGTGCCAGCCACACGCGCACCACCTCGGCCAGCGCCGCCACGTCGCCGTCCAAAGAGAGCATCTTCTTGCATGCCTTCTCGCTGGCGCTGGCCGACCAGCCGGTGTGCGGCGGGTCGATGAACACGAGATCGAAGTGCTCGAGCCAGGACTGCGGGTTGTCCTGCACGGCATAAGGGCCGACGCCCAGGCTGCCGTCGTCTGGCACGACGATGCGCTTGGGCCCCAGCGCGCCCAGGTGCAGCCAGATCGAAGCTGATCCCGGCCCGCCGTTGAAGGCAAAGCACACCGGACGCGAGGCCGGCGCGGCGCGGTCCAGGCAGTAGGCGGTGGTCATCACCGCGGCCTGCGGCTCGTCGGCGAGTTCGGCGATCACCTCGCCGCGCACCGGCATGAAGGCCACCTCGGCGGTGTACGACTGGCGCTGGCCGCCGACCAGCGCCACGCCAGGCGAGCGAGCGGCGGGCCGTGCCAGCAGCTGATCGACATGGGCGCGCGCGCGCTGCTCGGCAGTCTTCTCCGAGGTTTTCGCGTCGGTCTTCTCTTCGTTCTTCTGCGGGCTGGCGTCAGCCATCGTCACACTCCGGGCAGCTGGAAGCTTGAACCATAGCGCACCGGATAATCCGCCGATGACACGCCCCTCGGCTCATCTTGTGCGGATCTTCGTAGCCGGCCTGCTGGCCGCGCTGCCGCTGGCCGCGACCATCGCCATCTTCTGGTGGGCGAGCAGCGTGGTGATCCAGTTCGTCGGGCCTGACAGCCGCATCGGCGGCCTGCTCGGCGCCATCGGACTGGGCGTCACCGGCTCGGAAGTGGTGGGCTACCTGATCGGCATCGGCGTGGTGCTGGGCGCCATCTTCGCGCTCGGGCTGGTCGTCGAGGCCGGCCTGCAGCGCGGCTTGGCCAGCGCGATGCGGGCGGTGCTCAAGCGCATCCCGCTGGTCAGCACGGTTTACGACCTGGCTTACAAGATGGTCGGCCTGCTGTCGCAGCGCGACGAGGACGGCGCCAAGTCGCTGAGTGCCGTCTGGTGCCACTTCGGCGGGCGCGACGGCAGCGGCGGCGCGGCCGTGCTGGCGCTGCTGTCCACGCCCAAGGCGGTGCTGGTGGATGGCCGGCCGTACCTGGGCATCATCGTGCCGACTGCGCCGGTGCCGGTGGGCGGCGGGCTGATCTTCGTGCCCGAGACCTGGGTGACACCCGCTGATGTGGGTGTCGAGGCGCTGACCAGCATCTATGTCTCGCTGGGCGTGACCGCCTCGCAGCACCTGAAGCCAGCTGCGCGCATCGGCTGAACCGAGTGCGGCGCCACCGAGGCGCCGCCGATCAGCCCGCCAGCAGGGCGGCGTACCGCGCCAGGTCGACGTTGCCGCCGCTGACCAGCACGCCGACGCGCGCGCCACGCAAGTCGGGCAGGCCCTCGGCGCGCTCGAACAGCGCCGCCGCCGCCAGCGCGCCGGTCGGCTCGATGACCAGCTTCATGCGCTCGGCGAAGAAGCGCATGGCACGTACCAGCGCCTCGTCGGGCACGGTGACGATGCCGCGCACCAGCCGCTGGATGACGGGAAAGGTCAGGCGCCCGCTGGCCTCGGTCTGCGCACCGTCGGCGATGGTGCGCGGCGTGGCGATGCGTACGATCTCGCCGCGCGCCAGGCTCTGCTGCGTGTCGTTGCCGGCTTCGGGCTCGACGCCCCAGACCGCGATGCCCGGCGACATCTGGGCGGCCGCGACCGCGCAGCCGCTGATGAGCCCGCCGCCACCGACGCAGACCAGCAGCGCGTCAAGCGGCCCGCAGTCCTCGATCAGCTCCAGCGCCGCAGTGCCCTGCCCGGCCATCACGTGCGGGTGGTCGTAGGGCGGCACCAGCGTCATGCCGCGTTCGGCGGCGATGCGCCGGCCGATCGCCTCGCGGTCCTCGCTGTAGCGGTCGAAGAGGACGACCTCGCTACCCGGCTGGCCGAGCAGGTAGCCGCGGGTGGCGGCCAACTTGGCCGGCGGCGCGTCGGCGGGCATGACGATCACCGAAGGCATGCCCAGGAGCCGCGCCGACAGTGCGATGGCCTGCGCGTGGTTGCCCGAGCTGAAGGCGATGACGCCACCCTGCCGCTGCCCGGGCGTGAACTGCGCCAGGGCGTTGTAGGCGCCGCGGAACTTGAAAGCGCCCATGCGCTGCAGGTTCTCGCACTTGAAGAAGACCTGCGCGCCGCTGCGTTCATCGGCGGTGCGCGAGCGCATCACGGGGGTGCGATGGGCCTGCCCGGCGATGCGCCGGGCGGCGTCGGCGATGTCGTCGAAACTGATGGCCAGTGCGGCTTGGGCAATGTTCATGCGGCCAGCATAGCGCTGCGCCTGAACCTCGGCGAGCGGCACCGAGGCTGGCATGCCTCACCGGGCAGATTGCGGGCGCTCTCAACCCGCCGCGCTCTGGAAGCCTCCGGCGCGGAAGGTCAGCACCAGCGTATCGCGCCAGCCGCTCTGGCCGGGCACCAGCGGCTGGATCGGCGTGGTCTCGTGGATCACGCGCGCGTCGTCCAGCAGCAGCGCGCTCCAGGGCTCGGACAGCGTGAAACGATGCCCTTGCGGGCCGTGCGCATCGAAGACCCGTGTCTCGCCGCCCTTGACGCCCGTCCGTCCGACCAGGACCACCACCACCAGATCGACCCCATCGCGGTGAGCGCCCTCGGGTGTCGGGCGACCGATGCCGCCGGCGGTGTCGATGCGGAAAGGATGCGCCTCGACGAACCAGCGGCGATCTCCGCGCAAAGCGCTCGCGCGGCCCGCAAGCGCCTTCAAGAGTCGCGCAAAAGCCACATCCCCCGCAAACGCGGGGGCCAGTGGCGCGAACCAGCGTTCGATGCCGCCGTGCAGGGCGTTGTACTCGACCGGCTGCCAGTGCGGCCGCGGACCGCACGCCTGCACTTGGTTGGCCTGCACCGTGAAGCAACCATGGCGCCGGCGCCGGTAGCGGCCGCCGTCGCGCAGGTGCTCGTCGGGGGGCAGATCGGCCCAGAAGGCCTGCAAACGCGCCGTGTCGGCGGCAGTGACATCCGCCAGGCGGGCCAGCGCGTCGGCGTCGAGCACGGCATGGCCAAGCTCTTGCAGCCGCAGATCGAGCGTGTCAAGCGGGGTCAGCGGCGGTTGTGGGGTCATCGTCGGAATCTCGAAGGTTTCGGCACCGGCGGCCGAAAATGGACTGGTGCCTCCATTCTCCGGTCAGCTTCGCGAAGGCCACGGACGTTAAGGTATCTCAACCCCCGAACGATGCAGTCCATGTACACCACCACGCAGTCTGAAAAGCAAGGCCTCTCCCTCGTCGACATCATCGACTTCAAGTGGCTCATGGCCGCGGCTGGCCACCCGGTGCATGTCGAGCGGATGCAGGGTGATCCAGCCTACGCTGAAGGCTGTCTGAAGCAGGCCGAATGCGGCGGCGACGCGGCGCTAAAGCAGGCCGCGCGCCGCTTGCGTGCGGCCCTGGCGCAGCAACGCAACGGTTGAGTTTCAGCGCGTCGGCGCCGCCGACGGCTCGTGCACCAGCTTCCAGGCGCAGAGCAGACCGAAGAGCACGTTGAGCAGCGCCACGCTGCCGACCAACGCCAGCCCCAGGCCGTTCAGCGGCAAGGCGTGCAGCGCCCAGGTGCAGATCGACGACATCAGGTTGAAGGCCACCCATTGCCAGAACAGCGGGTGGCGCGGCTGCCACAGGCGCGAGAGCTTGATCGACACCGCTTGATCGAAACCGCTAGATCGAAATTGTCTGCGCGCCGGAACTCAGGCCAGCCTGGAGCCGGCCAGCGCCGCGCCTGCGGCCAGCGCACGCAGCTTGGCCTCGGCCACCGCACGCGGCATAGGTGCCAGGCCGCAGTTGGTGCAGGCGATCAGCCGCTCGGCGGGCACGAAGCTCAGCGCCTGCGCCAGCGAGGCGGCCACCTCCTCGGGCGTCTCGACCTGCTCGCTTGCCACATCGATGACGCCCACCATCACGTCCTTGCCGGACAGCAGCGCCATCATGTCGGGCGGCACATGCGAGTGGATGCACTCCAGGCTCACCTGGTCGATCGAACTCGCCGCCAGCGCCGGGAAGATCTGCTCGTACTGGCGCCACTGGTCACCCAATGTCTTCTTCCAGTCGATGTTGGCCTGGATGCCGTAGCCGTAGCAGATGTGCACCGCTGTCTTGCAGCGCAGGCCCTGCGCAGCACGCTCGAGCGCGCGCACGCCCCAGTCGGCAGCTTCGGCCATGTAGACATTGAAGGCCGGCTCGTCGAACTGGATCACGTCCACACCGTCGTCCTGCAGCGCCAGCGCCTCTTGATTGAGCAACTCGGCGAAAGTCATCGCCATCTGCACACGGTCGCCGTAGTGGCGGTCGGCCACCGTGTCGACGATGGTCATCGGCCCGGGCAGCGTGAACTTGATGGGCCGCGTGGTGTGCGCGCGCAGCAACTGGGCTTCGACGTCGTGCACGCGGCCGCGCAGCGCGAGCGGCGCCACCACCTGCGGCACCATCGCCTTGTAGCGGTCGTTGCGGATGCCCATCTCGACCTTGTGCGCGAAGTCGATACCCTCGACCCGCTCGAGAAAGCCGTGCACGAAGTGCTGGCGGCTTTGTTCGCCGTCGCCGATCACGCTCAGCCCGGCGTCTTCCTGCGCCTTGATCCACAGCAGCGTGGCGTCGCGCTTGGCCTGCGCCAGCTCGGCACCCTCGGCCTTCCACTGCGGCCACAACTTCTGCGTTTCGGCGAGCCAGGCGGGCTTGGGCAGGCTGCCGGCAATGGTGGTCTGGAACATGGAGGTCCTGGGCACTTGTCGATCGAAGGGCGCTCAGGTTAGCAGCCCGCAAGATCGGCCACGCTCGATCGGCCGCGCAAGATCGGCCGCGCAGGATCAGCCGCGCAGGAAGCGATCGCCGGCGGCCAGGGCCTGTGGCGCGGCCAGGGCCGCGCGGGCCTCGACGTCCTCCAGCAGCCCGGCGCGCCACCACAGCGTGCTGACGCGGGCGATCAGCGAGTGATGTGCTGCCTCGCGCTCGGGCGCCGGAGGCTGGCGGCGGAACGGGCCGACATCGGGCACCGAGCCCGGGCGCTGGCCGCCGAAGCTCATGTGGTCAGCGCCGTCCAGCCACAGCAGTGCACGCTGCCCAGGCGGCAAGCCGTCGTAGACGCTGGCACGGCGTTCGCCGTGGTTGTCGCCGCCCAGCGGATCGCCGTCGAGCGATCCGGTGACCGCCATGAACGGCCGCGTGACAGTGCCGAAGGCCTGCGCCGGCGTCATCCGGCCGCCTGCCGGCGCCGAGGGGCTGAAGGCGATGAAGGCGCGCGGCCGCGCGTCGGCCAGGCTGCCCGGCGCAGGGTAACGCTGCCCGGCCACCGCCTGGGTGGTGTGGGCACCAAAGGAGTGACCGCTCAGCCCGATGGCGTCGAGACGCATCTCGTTCCACGGGGCCTCGTCGGCGCGGGCCCGGCGTTCGATCTCATCGAGCATGAAACGCACGTCCTGAGCGCGCGCAACGAGCTGCTGGGGCGAGGCAGCGGCGCGCAGCCCGTCCAGGCCGCCGCGCAGGCTGTCGGTATCGCTGCTCGGGTGCTGCGGGTGCAGCACGGCGATGCCGGCAGCGCGCCAGGCCTCGCCCCAGACCTCCCCGCCCTGGCGGCTGCCGCCCAGGCCATGCGAGAACAGCACCAACGGCCAGGGGCCGGGGGTGGCCGGCAGGCGCAGCCGCCAGGGAAGGCGGCGGCGGCGTTCGGCGTCGGTCCAGGCATCGTCGCGCAGCCCGGTAGGCGCCGCGGCGCCGAGGCCGGCCGACGCCGCCGCGCACGCGGCCGTCAGCCGCAGCAGGCTGCGCCGCCGCGGGCTGCGCAGCGCGGCAAAAGTACCAGAGGCGGGCTTCACGCATCGATTGTGTCGCCGCGTGTGCGCCGAGGCGGCTGGGGCAGCTCGACGAGCAGGGCAAGCGCAAGCGTGTGGTGATGGAGCTGGGCGTGAAGATCAGATCGCATGCAGCGGCGGAGGCCGCATCAACCGTGGGTGCCGCCCCGGCCGACCCGAGCGCGCCGCCGCCGCAGCGACCGGCTGGTGGACGACCTGCGCGCCACGATCCCGCGCCTGTGCAGCGACGGCAGCGCCGAGGCGACCGTGGCCGCGCAGTTCGACAACGTGCGCGCCAACCTGGCGCTGATGGCCGCACGCATGCCGCGGCTGGCGTTCGGTGTCGCCGCGGCCCCTGATCTGCTGGCCACGCGCTGCCCGCCGCCGATGCTGATCTCGCTGGCCGAAAACGCGGTCAAGCATGGCGTCGAGATGAAGGTGGGCCCGGCGCGTATCGACGTCGCGGGCAGCGGCATCGGCCTCACCAACCTGCGCCCGGGGCAAGCCGCCAGTATGGCCGGTGTGCGGCGCGCTGCCGCATACTCCGTGCGCAGAGCGCATGACACGAATGTCAGATCGATTGCCGACCAACCTGCCCGGCGACGGGCTCGACGCCCGCCTGGCCGAGGCCAGGGCCGAGTCCGAACGCCTGTCCGAGCTGCTCGCACTGGCCCGCGACTTCGGCCGCCTCGGCATCTGGGAACGCGACGTGCGCACCCTGCAAGGCCGCTGGGACGCACAGGTCTATCGCTTCTGGGGACTGGATCCGGGCGACGGCACGCCAGACTTCGCCGCGGCCACGCGTTCGATCCTCGACGAGGACCGCGCAGCCCTGGAGCACACCTTCCTGCAGTCCTTGAAGCAGGCCGGCACGTATGCCCACCGCTACAGGGTGCGCCACCCGGACGGCGCGCTGCGCCAGCTGCACTCGCAGTGGATGGTGAAGAACGGCGCCGACGGCCAGCCAGAACGCGTGCTGGGCATCATGGTGGACGACACCGAGGCTTGGTCGCTGGCGCATTCGTTCAGCGCGCTGGAGTCGCAGCTCGGTCTGGCGGTGGATCTGGTGGGCATCGGCCTCTGGCGCCACGACCTGCAGAGCGGGCTGGTGCGGCAGAACCGCCAGGGCTGGGCGCTGTTGGGGATGGCAGCGCGCGACGAAGGCGTGCCGATCGAGAACATGCGCGCGCTCATGCACCCCGACGATGCACCGCGTGTGCGCGAGACGGTCCAGCGCGCGCTGACCACAAGTGGTGACGGCCGGCCGATCGACATCGAAGCGCGCCACCGCATGGCCGATGGCCGCTGGCGCACGCTGCTGACGCGGCGGGTGGTCGAACGCGATGACAGCGGCCGTCCGTTGGCCTTTGTGGGTGTGGTGCTCGACGTCACTGAACGCCGCCAGACCGACCTGGCACTGCGCCGCGCCGCCGAGCGCGCAACGCTGAGTGCGCGCGGGGCCGGACTGGGCACCTGGGAGACCGATCTGATCAGCGGCCAGAGCACCTGGGACGAGCAGATGTACCTGCTGCGCGGCATGGTGCCCGCCGATCAGCCGCCTGATGCCGACGAACGACTGGCGCTGGTGCACCCAGACGACCGCGAAGACACGGCGCGGCGGATCGAGCAGGAAACCGAGGGTCCGCTGGGCAACCACCGCGAGTTCCGCATCGTGCGCGTGGACGACGGCAGCGTGCGCTGGCTGGCGTCGCGCACGACCCCGGTGTTCGACGAGCAGGGCCGGCTCGTGCGGCGCATCGGCGTCAACTGGGACGTCACCGACACACGCAATGCAGAAGGTGCGCAGCGCGAGCGCGAACTGGCGCAGCGCGAAAGCCGCGCCAAGTCGCAGTTCCTGGCCCGCATGAGCCACGAGCTGCGCACACCGCTGAACGCGGTGCTCGGCTTCACGCAGCTGCTGGCCGGCGAGGAAACCGACCGCGAGAGCTCGCGCTCGCGCTGGCTGGCGCATGTCCGCTCCGCCGGCGAGCACTTGTTGTCGCTGATCGACGGCGTGCTCGACCTGACCAGCCTGGAAGGCGGTGAGATGCGCGTCGAGCTGGCCCCGGTGCCGCTGGCACGGCTGGTCGCCGAGACTCTGCCACTGGTCGAGCCGCTGCGCCTGGCGCGCGGGGTGACGCTGCACACGGGCGACCTGTCGGGTGTGCCGCTGGCCGACCCGACGCGGCTGCGCCAGGTGCTGCTGAACCTGCTGTCGAACGCGATCAAGTACAACCGGCAGGGCGGGCAGGTGACGATCGAAGGACTGCAGCGCTCATCGACCGTGCTGCTGCGCGTCAGCGACACCGGGCGCGGCATGACCGACGCCCAACAGCGCCGCCTGTTCGAGCCGTTCAACCGGTTGGGCGTCGAGCGCGAAGGCATCGAAGGCACCGGCATCGGGCTGGTCATCGTCAAGGCGCTCGTCGAGCGCATGGGCGGCTCGGTGCATGTCGACAGCACCGCCGGCCTCGGCAGTATGTTCGAGGTGCGGCTGACCTCGGCCAGCGACACGCAAGGCACGCTGGATGCCTCCAGCGCCCCGGCTGCCGACGACGACCTTCTGCCCGCCGCGCCCGCCGCCCGGACGCGGCCCGCCGCCACCCCGGCGGGCGCGCGGCCGCAGCTGCTGTACATCGAAGACAACCCGGTCAACGCGATGATCGTCGCCGAGCTGGTGGCGCGGCGGCCCGACCTGCAGCTGCACCTGGCGGTCGACGGCCGCAGCGGACTCGAGCGGGCGCTTGCGCTGCGGCCGGCATTGGTGCTGCTGGACATGCAGTTGCCCGACTTCGACGGCCACGAGGTGCTGAAAAGGCTGCGCGCCGACGAGCGCACGGCCGCGATCCCGGTCATCGCGCTGTCAGCCAACGCGATGCCGCACGATATCCAGCGCGCGCTCGCCGCCGGGATCTCGGACTACTGGACCAAGCCGCTGGACTTCCGCGCCTTCATGGCGTCGCTGGACGCTTTCTTCGGGCCGCCACCGGGCTGAAAGCTCAGCCCGCCGCCACCGGCACCTCGGGCAGCAAGCCCTTCTTGCGCAGCATCGGCTCGACCGTTGGTGCACGGCCGCGGAAGGCCGCGTAGGCGGCCCCCGGCTCCAGCGTGTTGCCGCTGGCGTAGACGAAACGGTGCAGCGCCTTCGCCACCTGCGTATCGAAGGGGTTGCCGGCCTCGACGAAGGCGTCGTAGCCGTCGGCGTCGAGCACCTCGGCCCACAGGTAGACGTAGTAGGCCGAGGCATAACCCGAACCGCTGAACAGATGCTGGAAGTGGACCAGCCGGTGGTTCAGGCCGACCGCGGCAGGCAGGCCCCACTCGGCCAACTGCGCCGCTTCATAGGCCGACAGGTCCGCCGGCGGCTCGGCGTCGGTGAGCGAGTGCACCGTCAGATCGACCAACGCACTGGCGGTGTAGCGCACGGTCTCGTAGGCCTGGCCGAAGCGACGCGCGGCGTGCAGCCGGTCGAGCAGCGCCTGGGGCATCGGCTCGCCGGTCTCGACATGGCGCGCGTGGCGGGCCAGCACCTCGGGCTCGAGCGCCCAGTGCTCGAAGAGCTGCGAGGGCAGCTCGACGAAGTCGCGCAGCACCTGCGTGCCCGAGAGCCTCTCGTACGTGACGTCGGACAACAGCCCGTGCAGCCCATGGCCGAACTCGTGGAACAGCGTGCGCACATCGTCCAGCGACAGCAGCGTCGGGCTGCCCTTGGCGAAGTTGTTGTTGTTCAGGATCACCGGCAGTTCGGCGCCGCCACCGGCCACGTTGCGGTGCTGCATGCGCAGCGAGCTCATCCAGGCGCCGCTGCGCTTGCTCGGACGGGCGAAGTTGTCCTGCAGGAAGATGCCGACGGTCGTGCCGGCCGCGTCGCGCACCTCGTAGGCGCGCACGTCCGGGTGATAGACCGGCAGATCGGGCCTCGGCTCGAAGCGCAGACCGAACAGCCGCCCGGCGCAGTCGAAGGCCGCCTGCACCATGCGGCCCAGCTCGAAGTAAGGCTTGACCTCGGCGTCGTCCACCGCGTAGCGACGCACGCGCACCTGCTCGGCCCACAAGCGCCAGTCCCAGGGCTCGATGGTCTGCGCCGTGTCACGGGCCTCGGCGGCCGCCTGCTGCAACAGCTCACGCTCACGCTCCACTGCCGCCAGCGCACGCGGCCAAACTTCGTCGAGCAGCTTACGCACCGCGCCGCGGGTGCCGGCCATCGTGTCCTGCAGCGCGAAGTCCGCATACGAGGCGCAGCCGTGCAGGCGTGCCTGCTCCTGGCGCAGGCGCAGGATGGCGCGCGCCACCGGAGCGTTGTCGTGCTCGCCGGCATGTTCACCGCGCGATACCCAGGCGCGCCAGGCGACCTCTCGCAGATCGCGCCGCGTCGAGAAGGTGAGGAAGGGCACGATGAGCGAGCGCGACAGCGTCACCACATGGCTGGCGGCCGGCAAGCCGCGGGCGGCCGCGGCCTGCGCTGCGGCCTCGCGCACGAAGTCCGGCAGGCCGGCCAGATCAGCGTCACTTTCCAGCGGCAGCGCGAACGACGATTCGTCGTGCAGCACGTTCTGCCCGAACTCGGTGGTCAGCCGGGCCAGTTCTTCCATCACCTGCGCATAGCGCACTTGCGCCTCGGGCGCCAGCCGCGCGCCGGACTTGACGAAGTCCAGGTGGGTACGTTCGAGCAGGCGCAGCGCCTCAGAAGTCAGCCCCAGCTCGGCGCGGCGCGTGTGCAGCGCGTCCACGCGCGCGAACAGCGCGGCGTCCATGTAGACCGCGCTGTCATGGGCCGCGAGCGGGCCGGCCACCCGGCGCTGCACGGCCTGCAGATCGGGATGGGTCTCTGACGCGGTCAGGTTGAAGAACACCGAGGCGACGCGGCTGAGCAGCCGGCCGCTGCGGTCGAACGCGGCGATCGTGTTGTCGAAGTCGGGCGGCGCCGCCGGCTCGGCGATGGCGCGCAATTCCTCGCGCTGCTCGGCCATGCCGGCCTCGAACGCCGGCTCGAAGTGTTCGGCGCGCAACTCGGCAAAGGGCGGCAGCGCGAAGGGCGCTGTCCACGGCGTGAGCAAGGGGTTGGGCTGGGTGGTCATCGGGGCTCTCTCGGAATCGTCGGCCGCGTCTTCGTGCGGTGGGGGTCTACTTTCCTACTGGCCGCGGCGGATCGCGGTCTCGTCGTCTTCGCGGTAGCGGCGGTCGGCGCAATCGGTCGCCCACACGTCACGGTCCAGCTGCAGCGTCTTGAGCGTCTCGTTCGAGCGCGCGTTTCGCTGGTTCCAGTCATCAACTTTCGGATCGTGCAGCGCGGCGCGCGCACGCAGCGCCTCGACACGTTCCTGCAGCACTCGAAGCGAGACGCGTTCGGCCTCCAGCGTCTGGCCTTCGACGCGCAGCTCGTCGGACTCGCGCTGCAGGGCCTCGCGCTCCGCAGCGGTGAGCTTGCGCGTGGACTTCGGATCGTTGGCTTCATTGATCCGCTCGCGCAGGCTGGCCGATCGTGCGTTGAAGGACAGCGTGCGCGCGTTCAGCTCCGCCACCCTGCCCTGGCCGGCGCGGATGGCGTCGTTCTCGGCGCGGATTTCCTGCGAGTCCTTCAGCAGCTGGCTCTTGCCGCTCTCGATCTCACGCTGCTGCGCATCGATCTCCTTGATGCGGCCATCCAGCGTGGCGCGCTGCGTGATGCACAAGCGCAGCTCATCGCGCGTCAGCACCCGGGCATTGGGGTTGCCGGTGCCACCACCCAGCGTGGCCGTGCGCGGCGCAGTGGCGGGCGTCTGCGCCAGGGCGGACAGCCAGAAGGCGGTCATTGACAGACACAGCGTCACCTGGACGGGGCGCAAGACCGAGTGGGGTTTGATGATGGGCATGGCGGCGTCCGAAGGCGGGTGCGGCGGTGCGAACAACCCGCCATGATGCCATCTGCGCCGGCCAGCGCAGCGCGCGGCAGCGCCGCGGCCCATACCGCGTCACACTCGCGGTGAACTGCGATGATGAGCCCGCTGAACAACCGCCACAGCAACCATCCGAACCGCCGCCGCCTGCTGCGCTGGCTGGCCGCGATGCCCGGCCTGCCCCTGACCCACGCGGCACCTGCCGCACCCCGACCGATGACCGACATCCACCTCGAAGAAGACCCCTTCCTGTGGCTCGAGGAAGTTCAGGGCGAGCGCGCGCTGGCCTGGGTACGCGAACACAACGCCATCACGCGCCGCCTGCTCGAGGCCGAGCCCGGCTTCCTCGACACGCGCAGCGCGCTGCGGGCGATCCTGGATTCGCGCGCGCAGATCCCCCAGGTGGTGCGCCGCGGCGACTGGCTCTACAACCTGTGGCGCGACGACCGCAATCCACGCGGGCTGTGGCGACGCGCCACGCTGGCCGAATATCGCCAGGCCGAGCCCACCTGGCAGGTGCTGCTGGACCTCGACACGCTGGCCCGCGGCGAAGGCGAGAACTGGGTCTGGGCCGGCGCCAGCGCCTTCGGCCCGGCCTACCGCCGCGCCATGGTCAGCCTGTCGCGCGGCGGCGCCGACGCTGCGGTCGTACGCGAGTTCGACCTCGACGCGCTGCGCTTCGTGCCGGCCACCGAGGGTGGCTTCACGCTGCCCGAGGCCAAGACCTCGGTCGACTGGGTGGACGCCGACACGCTGCTGGTGGCCACCGACTTCGGCCCCGGCACGCTGACCGACTCGGGCTACGCGCGCACGATTCGCCGCTGGGCGCGCGGCACGCTGCTGGCCGACGCACCGCTGGTCTTCGAAGGCGAATCGGGCGACGTCAGCGTGTGGGCCCATGTCGACCGCACGCCGGGCTTCGAGCGCCACAGCTTCGGCCGTTCCATCGACTTCTACACCGACCAGGTGTTCCTGCAGCAAGGCGCCACGCTGCGGCTGCTTGACAAGCCCGCCGACGCGCAACTGAGTTTCTGGCGCAGCCACGTGCTGCTGTCGCTGCGCAGCGACTGGACGGTGGCGGGGAAGACCTACACGCGCGGCAGCCTGCTGGCGGCCGATGCCGACGCCTGGCTGGCCGGAGGGCGCGACTTCAGGGCGCTCTTCACGCCCAGCGCGACGCGCTCGCTGGCCGCTTACACGGCCACCCGCAGCACGATCGTGCTCGACCTGATGGACAACGTCGCCAGCCGCCTTGAAGAGTGGCGCCCTGGCCCCGACGGTTGGACAAGACGCGCCGTCAGCGCGCCCTTCCCCGGCAACCTGGGCGTGGCACCGCTGCACGACACGCTGATGGCCGACGACCCGCTGGCCGAAGACCTGCTGCTGAGCTACGCCGACTTCCTGACCCCCGACTCACTGCTGCTGGGCCACAGCGGCAGCGACGAGCGGCAGACGCTGAAATCGCGCCCGAGCTTCTTCGACAGCAGCGGCATGCGTGTCGAGCAGCGCTTTGCAAGTTCGAAGGACGGCACCCGCGTGCCCTACTTCATCGTCTGGCCGCGCGGCGCACGCGACGACGGCGACAACCCCGCGCTGCTCTACGGCTACGGCGGCTTCGAGGTCTCGCTGCAGCCGATGTACTCGGGCACGCTGGGCCAGGCCTGGCTGTCGCGCGGCGGCGTTTATGCGATGGCCAACATCCGCGGCGGCGGCGAATTCGGGCCGGGCTGGCATCAGGCGGCGCTGACGACCCGACGGCAGAACAGCTTCGACGATTTCATCGCGGTGGCCGAAGACCTGCAAGCGCGCGGCGTCACGCGGCCGGCGCGGCTGGGCCTGCAGGGCGGCAGCAACGGCGGGCTGCTGGTCGGCGCGGTGCTGGTGCAGCGGCCAGAGCTGTTCGGCGCCGTGGTCTGCCAGGTGCCGTTGCTGGACATGAAGCGCTACCACCGGCTGTTGGCCGGCGCGTCGTGGATGGCCGAGTACGGCGATCCGGACGACCCCGTGGCCTGGGCGTCGATGGCGCGCTGGAGCCCGTACCAGAACGTCCCCGCCGCGCCGCCCGCGGGCAAGACGCTGCCGCCGGTGCTGTTCACCGGCTCGACGCGCGACGACCGCGTGCATCCGGGCCATGCACGCAAGATGGCCGCGCGGCTGCTCGAGCGTGGACATCGGGCGCTGCTGTGGGAGAACATCGAAGGCGGCCACGGCGGCGCGGCCGACAACGCCCAGCGCGCCGACAACATGGCGCTGGAGTTCGCGTTCCTGTGGCGACAGCTGCGCCGCGCAGCACTCTGATCGAGCGCCCGGGCAGTCGATGCTGAGCTGGCTGCACGACGACGCCGACCCGCTGCCGCCGCCCGCGCGCGCGCTGGGCCCGGGCAGCGAGGCGCCGGGCCTGGTGGCGGCCGGCGGCCGGCCCAGCCCGGCGCGGCTTGAAGAGGCGTATCGCCAGGGCATCTTCCCCTGGTACAGCCTGGGCCAGCCGGTACTGTGGTGGAGCCCCGACCCACGCATGGTGCTGCCGGTGGCCGAGTTCAGGCTCTCGCATTCGTTGCGCAAGACGCTGCGCCGCTTTGTGCGTACCCCTGGCTGCGAGGTGCGTGTGGACAATGCCTTCGAGCGCGTCATCCGCGCCTGCGCCGGCATGCCGCGCGAAGGCCAGGACGGCACCTGGATCGTGCCCGAGATGGTGCAGGCCTACATCCACTGGCACCAGCCGGCACAGGGCCGCCGGGCGCACAGCGTGGAGACCTGGATCGACGGTGAACTGGCGGGCGGCCTGTACGGCATCGGCATCGGCGGCATGTTCTTCGGCGAGTCGATGTTCGCCCACCGGACGGATGCCTCGAAGATCGCGCTGGCGGCGCTGGTCTGCCTGTGCCGCGCCCACGGCGTGCCGTTGATCGACTGCCAGCAGAACACTCGGCACCTGGCCAGCTTCGGCGCGCGCGAAGTGCCGCGCAGCGACTTTCTGCGGCACGTCACGCGCATGCTGGGGGCGCCGGGCATCCGCGATTGGACCTATGATGACTCGCACTGGGGGCAGCTTGCGGCGGGAATCGCGGGCGGCCCGTCAAGCCCTCCCGAGGTCAGCGCGTGACGCACCCGAAAGAGCTTCCGCTCTCGTCCCTGCAGTTCTATGCCACCGCGCCGTACCCTTGCAGCTACCTGCCGGGGCGCCAGGCGCGGTCACAGGTCGCCACGCCCAGCCACCTGATCCACGCCGACGCCTACTCGGGCCTGGTGGCCAACGGCTTCAGGCGCAGCGGCATGTTCACCTACCGACCCTATTGCGACGGCTGCCGCGCCTGCCTGCCGCTGCGGGTGCCGGTGCAGAGCTTCGTGCCCTCACGCAGCCAGCGCCGTGCGCACAAGGTACACGGCACACTGCAGGCCCGCGTGCTGCGGCTGTGCTTCGTGCCTGAGCACTACCAGCTTTACCTGCGCTACCAGAGCGGGCGCCACGCCGGCGGCGGCATGGACCACGACAGCGTCGACCAGTACACCCAGTTCCTGCTGCAAAGCCGCGTCAACTCGCGGCTGGTCGAGTTCCGCGCACCGGCCATCGACGGGCAGCCCGGGGCACTGAAGATGGTCTCCATCGTCGACGTGCTCAACGACGGCATCTCCGCCGTCTACACCTTCTACGAGCCCGACAGCCGGGCCAGCTACGGCACCTATAGCGTGCTGTGGCAGATCGAGCAGACCAAGGCGCTGAAACTGCCCCACCTGTACCTGGGCTACTGGATCGCGCAGAGCCCGAAGATGGCCTACAAGGCCGGCTTCGGGCCGCACGAACTGCTGGTCGACGGGCGCTGGCAGGCGGCTTCGGCGGCTTCGGCTGCCGCGGGTTGAGTCGTCGCCGGGTCGTCCGGCCTCAGGCCAGCGCCCACACCTCACCATCAAGCCGGGCCTGTCCGTCCGCCTGCAGCTTCAGCAGGTGCGCCAGCAGCGAGCGCCGCGCCACAGGGTGCAGCGCTGCGGGCACATCGGCATAGGCCTGCGGCAGCAGCGCGTCGATCGCGCCGGGGCCGGCCTGGCGCAAGGCCTCGACCACCTTGGCCTCGCGCCGCAGCCGGTGTTCGATGAGCGCGCGCACCACGGCATGCGGCTGCGCCACCAGAAAGCCGTGGCCCGGGGCCAGCCAGTCCAGGTCTTCTTCGAGCAGGCCAGCCAGCGCACGCAGGTAGGCCACCATGTCGCCGTCAGGCGGGTTGATGACCACCGTCGAGCCCTGCATCACATGGTCGCCCGTGAAGAGCGTCTTCTCCTCTTCGAGCAGCAGGCATACATGGTTGGAGGCATGGCCCGGCGTGTGGATCACGCGCAGCGTGCCGCCCCCGCCACCCCCCACCGCCAGCCGTTCGCCGTGCGCCAGTTCACGCGCCGGGGCGAAGCTCTGGTCCTGCCCGCCGTGCGGCGGCGCGCGGCGGCCCAGCAGTTCTGCACCGGTCGCCGCGGCCAGCGCGGCAGCGCCCGGTGAATGGTCCATGTGCGTGTGGGTGGCGATGATGCGCGTGATGCGTCCGGGCGCCGCGGCCAGCATCGCCTGCAGATGCAACGCGTCAGCCGGCCCGGGGTCGATCACCGTCCAGTCTTCGCCACCGCCGACGAAGTAGGTGTTGGTGCCCGGGCCGGTCATCATGCCGGGGTTGGGCGCGGTCAGCCGGATCACGCGCGGCGACAGCCGCACCGGCACGCCGGGCACGATCTCGCACGACACGTCGGCGCGGCCCAGTGGATCCAGCCGGGCCACCTCGGCATAGGCAGGGTCATCGGGCATCAGGATACGCAGGCCCTTGCGCCCCAATGCCCGATGCGGCATCACCAGCGGCACCACGCGCAGCTGTCGCACCTCGGCCAGCGCGGCTTCGGTGGTCGCATGCCGGCCCAGCGCGTGCAGCAGGCGGTCGGTCACCGGCAGCAGCTTCAAGCCACGGGCCGGGTCGCGCGCCGCCGCCGCGGTCAGCCACATCAGCTCGACCGCCTCGCCGTAGTCGGCCTCGGCCTGCTGGCCCACCGGGGCCGGCGCGGTGAAGAAGCGCGTGTCGAAGCGCTTGGGCACGCCCGGGGGCGTCAGCCAATGGCTGGTGTAGGCCAGGCCGCGCAGGTCCAGCCGCAGGTCGAACTCGGCGCACAGCTCGGCCACGGACGCGTGGCCGTCGTTCAGCCGCGAGCGCCAGGGATGCAGCGCGGCGTGCAGCTCCGGCGTCGGCTGCAGCGGCCGGCCGTCGGCGTGCACGGCCAGCAGCTGGCCGACCTCTTCGAAGGCCTCGCGCACCGCCGCGACAAGATAGTCGAGCCCGCCCTCGGCCAGCCCGAGCTGCGCGCTGGCGTCGGCATCGGTCGGGCCCAGGCACCAGCGGTGCGCGTCGCGGTCGCGCGCGTCGAGCACACCGCCGGGGAACACCGCCGCGCCGCTGCGCAGATCACCGTCGCGCTTGGCGCGGCGCAGCATCAGCACTTCCAGGCCGCTGTCGCCATCGCGCAGCAGCAACAACGAGGCGGCCCGGCGCGCGCCGGCGGCCGCTTGATAGCCGGTGGTCATCGGGCCGCTCCGCTGGCGATGAGCTGATCGATCTGGTCGGCGTCGTAGCCGGCCTCGGCCAGCAGCTCACGCGTGTGCTGGCCCTGCGCGGGGGCCGGGCGCGGGGGCGCAGGCACGCTGCGGCCGAAGCGCGGCACCGGCCCAGGCTGCACGACACCGTCGACTTCCACATAGGTGCCGCGTGCGCGGGCGTGGGCGTGCTGCGGCGCCTCGGCGAGAGACAGCACCGGCGCGAAGCAGGCGTCTGTGCCTTCGAGCAGCGCGCACCACGCGTCGCGCGTCTTGCCGCGCAGCGTGGCCGCCAGCGCGGCGCGCATCTCGGGCCACAGGCGGCGGTCGTACTGGCGGGCCACGAAGCGCGCATCCAACTCGATCAGGCGCGCCAGTTCGGCAAAGAACCTGGGCTCCAGCGCCGCAATCGATACATGGCCGCCGTCGGCGGTCTCGTAGGTGTCGTAGAAGGGCGCGCCGCCGTCGAGCAGGTTGTGGCCGCGCGGCTCATTGAAGGACCCCGCCGCGTGCAGGCCGTTGAAGATCGACATCAGCGAGGCCGCGCCGTCGACCATCGCCGCATCGACCACCTGCCCGCGCCCCGAACGCTGGCGCTCATGCAGCGCGGCCAGCACGCCGAAGGCCAGATACAGCGCGCCGCCGCCGTAGTCGCCCACCAGGTTCAGCGGCGGCACCGGCTTGGCGCCCTGCTCGGCCGGCGCACCGATGCTGTGCAGCGCGCCGCTCAGCGCGATGTAGTTCAGGTCGTGCCCGGCCGCGTGCGCCAGCGGCCCCTGCTGGCCGAAGCCGGTCATGCGACCGTAGACCAGCGCCGGGTTGCGCTGCAGACACTCGTCCGGGCCGAGGCCCAGCCGCTCGGCGACGCCGGGCCGCCAGCCCTCGATCAGCACGTCGGCGCGGTCGATCAGCCGCAGCGCGGCGGCCAGCGCGGCGGGCGACTTCAAATCCAGCGCCACCGAGCGCCGGCTGCGTGCATGCACGTCGTACGGCGGCTCCATCGCCAGGCCCAGGCCGCTGGGCTGCAGACGGTCGATGCGCAGCACGTCGGCGCCCAGATCGGCCAGCAGCATGCCGGCCATCGGCACCGGGCCGATGGCGGCCAACTCGACGACATTCAATCCGTGCAGAGGTCCCATGCAGCGAGTGTGCCGCAGGTCGGCCGCAGCGGGCGCGTCCGGCCCGCCGCGCCCTCGCGCTTCAGCCCAGTCCGCTGAGCTTCACGAAGCCCGCCACCTTGTGCCCCTTGCGCGCGCGCCGGCCGGCGACCAGGGCCAGCGCGGCGCCGCGCAGCACCTCTTCGCGCGGCTTGCCGCCGCGGCCCTGGCCGACCAGCCGGATCGTGTCGGCAAAGGTGGCCACCGCCAGCAGCGGCGCCTGCGCGTCGACATCCATCAGCGTCAGCCCGCGGCCGCCGGCCGATTGCAGCTTCAGCTCATCGAGCCCGAAGCTCAGCAGCCGGCCATCGGCCGCCAGGCAGGCCACCTGGGTGTGGCCGGGCGCCGGCACCACCGGCGCCAGCGGGCGGTCGGCCGCCTCCAGCGTCAGGAAGGCCTTGCCGCCGCGGTTGCGGCCGTGCAGGTCGGCCGCGCGTGCCAACAGCCCGTAGCCGCCGCTGCCGGCCAGCAGCAGCGTCGTGTCTGCGGCGCCCGCGAAGTAGTGCACCGGCTGCGTGCCGGCTTCCAGGTCGATCAGCGAGGTCACCGGCACGCCGTCGCCGCGCCCGCCGGGCAGCTGCGCCACCGCGACGCTGTAGGCGCGGCCGTTGCTGCCCAGCACCAGCAGCGTGTCCACGCTGCGGCAGCGGAACAGCCCATACAGCGCGTCGCCGGCCTTGAAGGCCAGCGCGGCGGGCTCCAACTCATGCCCCTTGAGCGCACGCACCCAGCCCTTGCTGCTGACGACCACCGTCACCGCTTCATCGACGACGCGGATCTCGGCCACCGTGCGCCGCTCTTCCTGCACCAGCGTGCGGCGCTCGTCGCCGTGAGCCTTCGCGTCGGCCTCGATCTCGCGCACCGTGGTGCGCTTGAGCACGGCAGGGCTGGCGATGATCTCCTCGAGCCGCGCCGCCTCGGCGCTCAACTCAGCCAGCTCCTGCTCGATGCGCAAGGCCTCCAGACGGGCCAGCTGACGCAGCCGGATCTCGAGGATGTCCTCGGCCTGGCGTTCGCTCAACCTGAAGCGCTCGATCAACGCCGCCTTGGGTTCTTCGGCGCCGCGGATGATGCGGATCACCTCGTCGATGTTCAGCAGCACCAGCTGGCGGCCTTCCAGCACATGGATGCGCTCGCGGGCCCTGGCCAGCCGGTGCGCGGTGCGCCGCTGCACGGTGGTCAGGCGGAAGTCAAGCCACTCGACGAGCATCTGGCGCAGGCTCTTGGGCGTCGGCCGGCCATCGCGGCCGACCATCGTCAGGTTCAGCGGCACGCTGCCTTCCAGGCTGGTGTGCGCCAGCAGCGTGCCCACCAGCTCGGCCAGCTCCACCGTGCGGCTCTTCGGCTCGAAGACCAGGCGCACCGGCGCCTCGCGGCCCGACTCGTCACGCACCGCGTCCAGCATCGACAGCAGCGTCGCCTTGAGTTGCTGCTGCTCTTGCGTCAGCGCCTTCTTGCCGGCCTTGACCTTGGGGTTGGTGAGCTCCTCGATTTCCTCCAGCACCCGCTGCGCGCTGGCCTGCGGCGGCAGCTCGGTCACCACCAACTGCCACTGGCCGCGCGCCAGGTCTTCGACGATCCAGCGGGCGCGCACCTTCAGGCTGCCGCGGCCATTGGCATAGGCCTCGCGGATGTCGGCCGCCGGGCTGATGATCTGCCCGCCGCCGGGGAAGTCGGGCGCCGGCAGCAACGCATGCAGTTCGTCGTCGCTGAGCCGCTCGTTCTTCAGCAACGCGACCGCAGCGGCCGCCACTTCGCGCAGGTTGTGGCTGGGGATCTCGGTCGCCAGGCCCACCGCGATGCCGCTGGCGCCGTTGAGCAGCACGAAGGGCAGCCGCGCCGGCAGCAGGCGCGGCTCTTCGGTGCTGCCGTCGTAGTTGGGCTGGAAGTCGACCGTGCCTTCGTCGAGTTCGTCCAGCATCAGCCGCGCGATCGGCGACAGCCGCGCCTCGGTGTAGCGCATGGCCGCGGCGCCGTCACCGTCGCGACTGCCGAAGTTGCCCTGGCCGTCGACCAGCGGGTAGCGCTGCGCGAAGCCCTGTGCCATGCGCACCAGCGCGTCGTACGCGGCCTGGTCGCTGTGCGGGTGAAAGCGCCCCAGCACATCGCCGACCACGCGCGCGCTCTTCACCGGCCTGGCGCCCGAGGCGGCCGTGGTGCCGCTGAACGACAGCCCCATGCGGTGCATCGAGTACAGGATGCGCCGCTGCACCGGCTTGTTGCCGTCGCAGACATCGGGCAGCGCGCGACCCTTGACCACCGACAGTGCGTACTCCAGGTAGGCGCGCTCGGCGTAGTCGCCCAGCGCAAGGGCATCGGTCGGCTCGGCCGGGGCGGGAGAGAAAAGGTCTGGGGTCATGGGGTCCGTGTCATGCGGCAGGCTCAGTCCGCCATCAGTTCCTTCAGCAGCGGATGCGGGAAGCGCCGCTGCGCCGTCACGGCGTAGAACGATTCGCTGATCTGCGGGATCGAGCAGCGCTCGACCAATGTGCCGGCCAGCAGTTCGTCGGCCACCACCACCGGCGGCACCAGGGCGAGCGCGCCCGTTTCGCGCGCCAGCAGGCGCAGCATCGCCATGTCGTCCACCTCGGCCAGGATGACCGGGCGCACGCCGGCTTGCTCGAGCAGCACGTCGAACGCATGCCGCACGGCGCTGCCTTCGCCCGGCAGCAACAGCGGCTGGCCGGCCAGCCCCTGCGGGAAGGCCAACGGCACGGCGGCGCGGCCACGCGGCTTGCGCGAGACCAGGCTCACCGGCTGCTGCGCCACCAGTCGGCTGGTCCAGCCGCTGGCGCGGTCGCGCGGCACGGCTTCGTTGGTCAGCACCACGTCCAGCGTGTGCGCCGACAACTGCAGCAGCAGCTCGCGCATGCGGCCCGAGTGCAGGCGGATCTGCACGTCACCGCGCGCCAGCAGCGGGCGCAACCAGGCCAGCTGGAAGTTGCGCGACAGCGTGGCCGCCGAGCCCACGCGCAGCAGCGGCGCACGCGTGGCCGGCTGGCCCTGCAGCGTGTTCACCAGCTCTTCGCCGGTCTCGAAGATGGTGTCGGCGTGGTCCAGCGCGATGCGCCCGGCTTCGGTCAGCTGCAAGCTGCGGCCGCGGCGCTCGAACAGCGCGTGGCCCAGCCGATCCTCGAGCTGGCGCAACTGCACCGAAAGCGCCGACGGCGAGACATGCAGCCGCGCCGCCGCGCGCGTCAGGTTCTGCTCGTGCGCGATGGTCCAGAAATAGCGCAGGTGGTGATAGTTCAGCGCGGCCATGGCCGCAGTTTAGTTTTCACCGGCCCGGCTGATACCCGACAGACACCCGGCTGCGGCCCCGGAGCCCGCCACTGCCGTCGGCGGCAAGCCCGTCAGCGGATCATCTCGCAGGACTTGCGCTGCCCCGGGGTGGGGTCGCCGCCGAAGCGCTCGTTGTTGCAGGTGACGCTGCCGCGCACGTCGCGGTAGGCGTAACGGCCGTCGGCGCCGTAACGCACCTGCGCGCGGCCGCCGACGTTGCACTGGCCGCCTTCGGCCGCGCAGCGCGTCCAGCCCACGTCGCCGCCGCCCCAGCCGTTGTCGAAAGGCCCGCTGCTGCCGGTCACGCGCACCTCGCAGCGCTTGATCTGGCCGAAGGCCGGGTCGCCGAAGGCATTCACATCGCAGTTGATGGCATCCGAGACGCTGCGCGTCGTGAAGCGCTGCCCGTCGCCGAAGCGAACCTGCGCTTCACCGCGCACGCGGCAGACGGCACCTTCGTCTGCGCAGTAGGCCCATCCGCTGCCCTGCGGGCGGTTTGCGGCGCGGCGGTCGTCTTCCAGCACCTCGCAGCGCTTGGGCTGTTCCGGGGCCGGGTCACCGAAACGTTCATTGGCGCAGGCCACGCGGCCATTGACGCGCTGGCTGAACCAGCGGCCACTGCTGCCGTAGCGCACGATGGCCTGGCCGTCGACGCGGCAGACCTGGCCCTCTGCGGCGCAGTAGCGCCAGGCGCCGCGCTCGTCCTTGTCGCGGGCGTGAGCGCTGGGCAGGGCCAGCACGGACAGCGTCAGCACACCCGCCAGCAGGGATGCAAAGGCACAGCACAGCGCGGAGATCTTCACGTCGGGGGCTCCTTGACCAGCACGGGATGGTGGAGACACCCTAACGCAGCAGG